>ERZ887942.3018-NODE-3018-length-10026-cov-5.998094_pt1 | contig 10026 bp, 6 predicted proteins | sample MGYA00521099_ERZ887942 | MGnify/ENA primary metagenome ERZ887942 (study PRJEB32303, sample SAMEA104408605) | aquatic metagenome | biome: Brackish water; feature: Pelagic; material: water | place: Baltic Sea | collected 2014-06-07T06:48:00 | depth 16,251 m ... | reverse complement strand
GTCTCAGTTACGAGCAACTTCAAACAGAGCTCGATAAACGGGACGTCGATCAAATCCCATCACTTGGAGTCCTCCCGATATCAGTTCCGGGTGCCGTGGACGGGTGGTATGAGCTACATAAAAGGTTTGGCTCCATCCCGATGAAGAAGATCCTGGCTCCCGCCATAAAAAGTGCCGAGGAAGGATTTCCTCTCACAGAGCTCATCGCATATTACTGGAAATCTGCCGCCCGCTACAAAGAGCTTCCAGGAGTGGCATATGAAACATGGATGCCCGGCGGGGCCGCACCCAAAAAAGGCGAGATTTTTAAAAATCCTGATTTGGCAGAGACCTATCGTCGCCTTGCGGCAGGAGGACGCAAAGTATTCTACCAAGGCGAAATCGCCGACGAGATCGATGCCTTCATGCGGGCCAACGGTGGTTACCTCCAAAAGGCCGATTTTGAGTCACACACGTCGACCTGGATCGAGCCGGTATCGGTCAACTACCGCGGCTACGACGTGTTCGAACTGCCGCCCAATGGCCAGGGCATCGCCGCGCTGCAGATGCTAAATATTCTGGAAGGATTTGATCTACGCGCCATGGGGCGTCAATCCGCAGAAGTTCTGCACCTGATGATTGAAGCTAAAAAACTGGCCTTCGAAGACCGGGCAAAGTTTTACGGGGATCCTGATTTCACCGACATCCCCCTCGAGGGGTTATTATCCAAAGACTACGCTGCCGAACGCCGGGCATTGATCGACCCCGACCGCGCCACCAAGCGAGTGGACGCAGGGAATCCAGCTCTCCAGGAAGGCGATACCATTTATCTCACAACCGCCGACTCTGAGGGCAATATGGTGTCACTCATTCAAAGCAATTACCGAGGTATGGGTAGCGGCGTGATGGTACCAGGACACGGTTTCGGGTTCCAGAATCGCGGCGAGATGTTTGTCTTTGAGCCGCGCGACCACGCTAATGTATACGCTCCCGGTAAGCGACCGTTTCACACCATCATACCTGCCTTCATTATGAAAGATGGACAACCCTGGATGAGTTTCGGCCTCATGGGTGGTGCTATGCAACCACAAGGCCACACTCAGATCGTTACCAACCTCGTAGATTTTGACTTAAACTTGCAGGAAGCCGGAGACGCTGCCCGATGGCAGCACTATGGATCGACCGATTACAACGCTCCACAAATGACCAGTGGGGGTTACGTATCCGTCGAATCCGGGATACCGTTCGAATCCGTCCGAGGGTTAGAGAAGCGTGGCCACGACGTCCGCACCCGAACAGGAGCCTACGGCGGTTACCAAGCGATCATGTGGGATGCGGAAAACGAGGTTTACTTCGGGGCGAGCGAAAGTCGCAAAGACGGTCACGCAGTGGGTTACTAAGCGCCCCCATTAACCACTCCCCATTTCTAGCTCCCAAGCCCCATAGCTCTCTGGATACACAAGGGCACTCAGGAAAGACAGATCTAGAATCTACTTAAAACCCACCACCATGGATTCAGGACCGATTAGGTGTTCGGCGCGGCAGTTATTGAAACCGGCTTCTTTTCTTCGAGATTCCAATCGTGGAGGACGTGCCTCATCAATACGACGTCGGTCGAAGGAATCGGGTCTTGGAAGAAGTCGTAGCCCTGAAAGCGTATACGGTCAGAGAGACCGAGCGCTTGTATATAGTCTTCGAATACCGGTTCGACCTCTGGAAGGTCAAGGCCGACACCGATGAGGTGTTTATTCTGATCACAACAATCCTCCCACGTTTCGGGTTAATCAGTTTGCACTTCATAGTTCGACACCGTCCTGTAGTCTCACATATGAATTGTGAACTCCGCCCGTTTCTTAAGCAGATTCCTTCGTTTGTTCTCGAAGACCTTTTCAATTAAAGTTGAGTATACTCTTCTTCTCAAAATACTTCATGGTGTGAACCCCACGCTTCCTCTTTCCTCTATATCCACTGAATATCCCGACCAGCCTCTTCGATGAGATTCCATTTAGTTACCATTCTGATTGCTTTAACTACTACTTCCTTTGCAGTGGCTGCCCATCCACTCTACACAATCGATCTCACCGTCGCCCAGCAGGGATTCGACAATAAGATGTGCTGGGTTCACGCCCGTGCAGGTGCGATTCCAGGCCCAGCCGAGACACAGCCAACAGTGGTGATGACGATGCAGAAACTCGATATCTCCGGCTCGGATGTTTATTATGCCTTAAACGAAATACGGACGACCGACAGCGGAGCGACCTGGACGGAGCCCAAGGAACACGCCTCATTCGCCCGTGTGCCATTCAGTTGGAAAGGCAAACCAAGCCTGGAGACCACGGTCTGCGATTTCACACCGCGCTGGCATTCCAAGACGCAGAAGCTATTGGGGACAGGACACACGGTAGTTTATGAAGACAATCGTGGTTTGCGCGTTCGGCCGCGCGATACGGCCTACGCGGTTTACGACACGGAGACACAGTCATGGTCGCCTTGGAAGACACTGGAGATGCCAAGTGACCTGAAGTTTGATAACAGCGGTGCCGGATGCGTTCAGCGTGTGGACCTGGAGAATGGCGACATTCTCTTACCCACCTACTTTAAACCAATCGGCACCGACCAATACTCCACCACAGTGATGCGGTGCCATTTCGATGGGGAAACACTGAAGTACGTCGAGCACGGCAGCGAGTTGAGTGTAGCGGTAAAACGAGGTCTCTATGAGCCATCGCTGACAAGGTTCAGTGAACAGTTTTATCTTACCATGCGCAACGATGACGATGGCTATGTTACAGTGAGCGACGACGGTCTGACTTATAACGAGCCACAGAAGTGGACCTACGACGACGGCGAGGTTTTAGGCAATTACAACACCCAGCAACACTGGGTTAGCCACAGCGACGCACTATTCCTGGTCTACACGCGGCGCGGAGCAGACAACGATCATGTCTTCCGTCATCGAGCGCCTCTTTTTATCGCGCAGGTCGATCCTGAAAAGCTCCAGATAATACGCGCGAGTGAGCAAATTCTCGTTCCCGAAAAAGGGGCTCGAATGGGTAATTTTGGAGTGACCGAAATCAGCGCGAATGAAACCTGGGTCACGGTAACCGAGTGGATGCAGGGTCCGGCCCCCAACTACTCCAATCCGGCACCAGTCGTCGAACGAGGTGCGGACAATCGTATTTGGGTGGCGAAGATCAAGTGGACCCAACCGAATCGAAGCTTTCCTTAAACTCCATCAAGCACCTCTCGGCATTTCGAGATACAGCCAGACTAACCGGCCCCTTAAGAGGCGACCGTCTTCTTTTCCGTTCCAAGCAGTGAGCGAAATCAACCTCATTACGTATTTACTATGCAAATACATGAATAATTATCCCTAACCAATAACGCTCACCTCATTCAGCGTCACTCCCTACTTATCCCTTATCCGCCTCAAAGAGTTTCTCCCCCGCGGCCTCCCACTCGGAGGTGGCCTCGCTGATTTGGTCAACGATGGCACTCAGCTCGCGGTTGAGGTGGTGGGCTTTACCCGGATCGTTGTAGGTCTCAGGTGACTCAAGCGCGTCGGTGATTTCATTTTGCTTTGCTTCGAGCCTGGAAACTACTTCCTCAAGTCGACTCACCTCTTGGCGAAGTTTCTTGATATCGTTACGGCTGACCTTTCGTGCATTGGACGATCCGGAGCCCGCAGACTTTCCCTTGCTCTTGGCAGACTTGGAATCCTGTACGGGACGGCCGTCCGTGAATTTTGCGGTGATCGCGGAACGGGCATCTTTCGCTTTGGATTTTTCGAGATAGTAGTCGTAGTCCCCGGCATACGGCGTGAGCTGTCCGGAGTGAACGTGGAGCACAGTTTTCGCAAGGGTCCGGATGAAATGCACATCATGGGAAATAAAAATCAGCGTACCTTCATACTGCTTGAGCGCATGCACCATGACATCGATCGACGAAATATCCAGGTGAGTCGTCGGCTCATCCATCAGCAGAAAATTGGGAGGATCTACCAAGAGACGGGCTAGATTCAGGCGCGATTTCTCACCCCCCGAAAGAACGGAGACCTTCTTAAACACGTCATCACTGCGGAACAGGAAACTACCCAGGATCATCCGGGCCTTCTGCTCGGTCAGGCCGTTTTGTGACGTCCTCAGATCCATCATATTCTCAAGCACAGAGGCATTCGTATTGAGGACATCAGTACGCTGTTGAGCGAAGTAGCCAGCCGTTACATTGACCCCGAGCTCACGGGTGCCACCTTGAATTTCAAGCGTCTCGGCGAGGATTTTCAAAAGCGTCGATTTACCCGCTCCATTGGGTCCGATGAGCACAATCCGTTCACCCCGTTCCGCTGTAAAGTTGAGATCACGGTATACCACATGATCACCGTAAGCCTGATGCACGTTCTTCAACTCCACCACTTTGATTCCTGAACGCACGGGTTGGGGAAACCTAAAATTGATCCGCATGAGCTCACCCTCGGGTGCTTCAAGCGCGTCATCCTGGATACGCCCGATCTGTTTCTCCTTGGATTTAGCCCGTGTCGCCATGGAGGCCTTGGCCCCAAACCGGTTTACGAACTTCTGAAGGTGCGCGATTTCCCGTTGTTGATTCTTGTAGGCAGCGGAGTGCTGATCCTTCCGCGCTTCTTTTTCTACCAGGTAATCATCGTAATCTCCGGTGTAACGATGGAGGGTGCGGCTGCGAAGTTCGAGGACTCCAGTGCAGAGCGCGTTTAGAAAGGCCCGGTCGTGAGAGATGACCACCAACCCTCCGGGATAATGCGTGAGATAATCCTGGAACCAGAGGAGGGCTTCGAGATCGAGGTGATTGGTAGGCTCATCGAGAAGCAGCAGCGCGGGCTCGCTAACAAGAAGACGGGCGATATGTGCCCGCATGACCCAGCCACCGGAAAACGTTTTGGCCTGTTTTTCAAAGTCGGATTCCCGAAACCCAAGCCCGGACAGGATCTTTTTGGCGCGCGGCTCGAGCGTGTAATCGATATCCCAATCATCATCATCTGGCTCGAGTTTCTGTCCGCTGGAGGCGATGTGCAGGATACTTTCCTCGCCGACCGGGGCACTTTCCTGAGGTAAAAACCCGAAGTCCGCTCCGCGCTCCCACTCAATAATACCCGTGTCAGGCTCATCCTGACCGAGAATCAGGTTAAACAGGGTGGACTTACCTGCACCATTGGCACCCACCAGACCAAACCGGTCTGTACGGGCAATAAAGAGCGACACGTTCGCAAAAAGTTCACGGGCCCCATAGGATTTAGATACGTCGGCAATTGTAAGCATAAAAGCTCACGGATGCTGAGAAGTCGGATCAGCACGTCAATGGTTTGCTTGGATTTGTTTCATGAGAGGTTTCCCCTGACTATGAGACATGAGGCCGCTATTAACCCGCGCAAAGCCGCCAAGAGGCAAAGAAGAGATGCTTCAACCACAGATGAATACCGATCCGATGCACCGTAGTATTCTTAGGGCTTTTACTCCGTGCTCCCCGTCCCTCCGTGGGAGAATCCTTTTTATTTTAACCATTGATTTTGAATCAGGCAGAAGCCTTGCGTTGCGCTTCCTGAATCTATTGCGTCTCCAGTGCACTTTGCCAAGAAAACGACTGTAGATAAACCCCAGCCCCATGAAAGCATTTACCCTAACCGTCTTTAGTTTGAGCTGCCTGATCTTGGCCTTCACGTCAGCGGGTTATTCGCAATCTGCGAGCAGACAAATAGTGAGCGCACACATCGATGATACATTGCCCGGTTGGATGGCGCTGACGGCTGAAGATTTTGTGGCGGTAAATAGTGCGGAGGACACTTGGTCATGGAAGGACGGCATTCTTCATTGCACGGGCAGTCCCATAAGCGTGATACAAAGTCGAAAGGAGTTTAAGAACTTTGAAATGGTGGTCGAGTGGAACCACCAAAAAGCCGCAGGCAATTCGGGACTGTTTATCTGGACGACCCCGGAATCCATTGAACGTCTACAAAGCCCGAATAATCCCGGACCGCCTCTGCCCGACGGTATTGAAATCCAGATGCTCGACCATGCCTTCACCGCCCAGGTTCAAGCCAGCGGAGAAGCAACCGACTGGTTCACCACCCATGGGGATGTGTTTCCGGTGCGCGTTAAAATGACTCCGTTTCCACCCGTATCCCCGGTTCCCAATCAGCGGGTGATGACGAAAGACTTCGGCCACGGCGAATTCGAAATTACAGGCAGACAAACCCCCGGGCGAAGTTTTCCACGTAAGCAGCTAAGCAAAGGACATGGTGAGTGGAATCATTACTACATTCGTGCGATCAACGGCGAGGTACGACTCTGGGTAAACGGCGAAGAAGTTTCGGGAGGCACTGACTGCGATCCGTCGACCGGTTACCTCTGCCTGGAGAGCGAAGGCTCCCCTATCCTCTTTCGCAACCTGCGCATACGTGAGCTACCCTAAATAAACAGACAACAAAACCTAAGTACTCCGATAAACGGAAGGCACATACCTCCTTACTCGGCTAAAGCCCCGGTATAACCGTCTGGGCGTTTTTGAAATATAGCTTTTCCAATACCTCGGTCGGTAGGTTGAGTCCTTGGGTCGTGTAACCCCGGTAGGTAGCCATGCCATCCGAGCTAAAGTAGTTCCACTGCTCTTCATACATCTGTCGGGTACGTTCTTTAAATTTCCTGTTTGCCTCTTTGCCGGCAGCGGCAGCACCACTGTTGTCCGGGCCGTCGATGGAAAGGTCCGTTCCATAGAGAATGCGGTCTTGGTATTGAATAAAAAACGCACGGACTTTTTCAGTTGGCTGACGCATAAGAAACTGCACCCGGCCCGCCACGCCGACATACATGTTTGGGTAAATGGCCAAGCGACTGTCCACCATGCCCACATCGTGCGACATGCTCCCGAGATGAAAAGCAACAAAGGTCATATCCGGATGTTTGGCAACGCGGGCATCCCGCGCAGCGATGATGCGTTCGTAGCTGGGTACATCTGGCTTCCCATAAAAATGCCATTCCGGATTTTCGCGCTGGTAATTGTGCAGAGGATTTCCGTCTTCGAGCGGCCGCCAGGCATGAATGGGTTCCGCCAGATGACCCAGCACTGGCCGGCCGTGCACGACGATATGTTCGATGATGGGATCAAAGACAGGATCGTCGAAATGGATGTGGTCGCCGTGATCATTGGTTGCCGCCAAGCCCACATCCTTCCATACCTTCACCGCCAGCGCGTCGTTTTCAAAGTCTTCATTCAAGCCAGTGATGGTTTTTCCCACATACCCGGGTTCATTGATGTCCCACAGAGGAAAGGTGCTGGCCCAGGAAAACTTTTCCGGATACTTTACCGACAGCCGGAGAGCCGAATCATGCCGGTAGTTATAGATATCTGCCTCCATGCCGCGAACGCTCACATTCAGCACACCGATCAGATTGATCTCATCCATCAATTCCAGATAAGCGGGGGAATCCTCGTAGATGTGAACATGCACATCAATCTTGGGGAAAGTTTCAAACGCCCTGTTTGTAGCTTGAGTGACTCCCATTCCAAACAACAGGAAAAAGAGAGAAACGAAAACGTGTTTTGGAATACTCATTGTTGTTGGCAAGTGTAATCCTAACCCTAGGGCAGGCAATGGTTTTCAGGATCCAAAACTTCGATGATTTTCATCGGAAGACAATTAACGTGTCCCTATTTGGAGGTGCTAAATTTCAGTGTTTTGGGAAACCCTTCAAACTGATCACCCGGTTTTGGATTCGCTGCGTCAAACTGTAGCCGCCACGTCTCAAAGGTCACGTTTCCCGTCTTCCGATCAAAGTGGATCAAGCCATGCCCCGAACCTTTCTGATGCCCTATACTCTCAGGATCTTGAGCGCCTTTCGGAATCAGGTTACTTCCCTTTTCCGGATTCGCTACAGCCAGCACCGTCATCTTATTGCCAAGGCTATCCAGGTATCTACCCGTCCAGTACGGATCGTCCTGCTTCCTGTTCTCACCGGCTTCCTCCGGCCACCAGGCCCGTGGAAACCCATTGGCTGTGCCGGGTACCATAAACCCGATCGGTCCATCCTCCCACTCGTCGACCCCATGCCGAACCAGGGCCCCCAAGTGCTGGTCACCATGAACCATCACCACATCCCGACCCAGTATATCCAAGGCAAGGTCGCGTTTGTTCTGAGGCCAGCCATTAGAATCCGCACCCGATTCACTGGCATTCAAATTTCTACCGGTATGCGTGGTCACTTTGCAAAAGATGGTCTGCGTCAATGCCACTTTAAAATCTCCCGCGTCCTCCTTTATCCAGCTTCTTAAAAACGCTTCCTGCCTCGGGCCCAACAGTTCCGCTCCCTCCAGTGTAAGAGCCGTTACATCCGCTTCACCCTCTACTTCATGCGCGAAGGAACCAGGACCTGATTTAAACTTCCGATCCTCGACCACCGCAAAACTCAATCCCCCGTAATTAATATCGGTGAAGTAAACCCCGATCCCCTGCTCCACCGGCTTCGGGTCCACAGGATCCGGCAGGTGAGACGTTTGAGTTCGCTCCACCGCATTCACCCAGGCCGGGTCCATCACATAACCGCCTTTGGGAAAATCCTGCCCCCCAGGATTCTCACTCATATTAGGAACGCTCCTACCCCCATGGCCCCAGAGATTTCCCTGGAACACATCGTGGTCATCGGGCAGAATAACACTGGGCCGGTCTTTCAAAACCTCCCGCCAGGACCAACCGAACATCCAGTATTTTCTCAGGTAGTCGAGCATGGCAAGGTCCACCGGCGACCGGATTTTCCCAAACCCACCAAAGCTTTCATAGATCTGATCACCCGCAAAATAAAGCATATCCGGATCCTGGATACGCGTATTCTCCACCACTCTGGAATTGGGAAAGATATAGCCATTGTCGCAAGAGAAGGCTCCCAGGGTAAAACTCCGCTCATCCCTCGGATCTTTGCGCACGGTTCCCGACCAATAATAGTCCGTTCCCTCCCAATTATAAGCCACCCGGTATTCGACCGCCTCGGTATCATCCCAGTTCTCTAAACGGAAGTGGGCCGTTCGTGCCATCGGGTGCACTGCCGAACTGCCAGCCTCCACCCAACTGCCCTCCCGTTTGAGCTCCAGCCGGACCGGCGCTTCCGAGCCCTCCACCGGCGCCATGAGCGCGGTCAGTTTCAGGATATTCCTACTCAAGGTATAGTTCGTCCAAAGTATGGGTCCAAAGCGATGCGCCTTGTTTTCCTCCACGGCACGTCCAGCAACCGACCAGTCCCGAAATCGCCAGCTGGATCCATCCGGATCGGCAGCTCTGTCCGATCCATTCGCCAGCAAGGCCACATTGCCCAGTAATGTATCAGCGAGCACAGTCGTTTCGAGCGTAGCTGTTTGTTCTCCATCTACTTCCTCGGCCATCAGCTTCAGTGACGCCTTCGCACCACTTAGCTGTGCATTGAAGCGCAGGCGGATCCATTGATTGGCATTCAGCTTATGGTTCGACACCTGGTCATTCAGGACAATGGATCCATCTGCCCGGAGCCCCAAGTCCATCCAGGTTACACCCTGCACCAGCGCGTGCCTGAAATTATCCAGCTCGCCACGCACACCGATTCGAAAACCTCCCACAAACGCTTCCGGTGATTTCTTGGGCATCTTACCGTCCAGCTTTACCTGAACTTCCATTTCAAGATCACCGGATCCACCCGTCACTTGATGGGTTAGCAAGTGAAGCGTCCGATCATAAGCCGCCAGCCCAACCACCTCTCCGGCGTTCACCCGCCAATCCTGCAACGGATTCGCCCAGTGCTCAGGGCCAATCCAGATACGGTCGCCAGTCCATTGACTCTCAAACGAAGCCGCATGAATGGTGGTGCTAAACAGCAACGAGGAAAACAGGGTGATAACTAATTTCATAGGGTTTATAGAAAATGAGAGCCTGTAGCCAGAATTCGCAACAAGAATGAATATTCTCGCCCAAAGACCTTGAAGCACGGAGTATTCAAGCTGCAATCAATACTTGATATGAGAATCAGTTTTAAACGCTTGGAATACCCCATCCTTCTA
>ERZ887942.3015-NODE-3015-length-10028-cov-5.563923_pt1 | contig 10028 bp, 7 predicted proteins | sample MGYA00521099_ERZ887942 | MGnify/ENA primary metagenome ERZ887942 (study PRJEB32303, sample SAMEA104408605) | aquatic metagenome | biome: Brackish water; feature: Pelagic; material: water | place: Baltic Sea | collected 2014-06-07T06:48:00 | depth 16,251 m ... | reverse complement strand
TCTTCCCCTTTGGAGGCAATGTACTTCAAAGTTGACGAACGAGAGTTGCTATTCGACTGAATCTGCTCCTCAGCTGTTAATAAGTATGCTTGTTGCCAATATTCATCTGCAAAGGAATATTGATCAGAGGTCCCATTTGGCGTCTTGACCATATCTGTACTCTTGCCATCTGCACGGATGTAATCCATCGGGAGGACGGTGATGGTTTTCTTCAGATCGTTCCTGTACTTGGTGGTAATCTCTAAAGACGTACTCGATTCGGTCAATCGATAGGAGGTCATCACTGTTGGACGACCACCAGAGCCTTTGGCAATCACATTCACCTCGAAAGATTTCCCCTTCAGGATCTGATTCTCTGACAGCTTCCGTTTTTCTTCTTCTCCGACCGAGACGGTATAGTCTCGGTATGCGTAATCAGTCCCGGCTGGATAAAAGCAACTGAGTTGGTCACTTTCGAAGTCTCTTGAAGTGAAATCGATCAGACAGCCACCCACATTTCGAACAGTCATGTTGGCATTGCGAGTCGCAACTGGTCGAGCAATAACAGCGACTACGTTTTTGTTCCTGATGACGATGTCACCATAAATCGCATCAACCTCTTTGCCCTCAGGGGCATATTCATCCCAGTTCTGTTCGGTAAGAACGGTCACCTCAACCAGATTCGAATCAGACTCCGCCGAGATCGCCAAGGCCACCATTGCCAGCACAGCGGTTAAAACTATAAAGAGAGAAAGCTTCATGATTGATCCACTGGAAGGCAACAATGAGGAGGGAGTTACTTACTCTAAGTAAACTCGTAGGCAAGTCAGTCTTGATCTACAAACAGTAATTGACTGCGTGTTCAGACTCAATCAAGACAACCTGATCAATGAAATAAGAAACTTCAATTCACGTACAATCTAAGACCCCGTGCTCGGGAACTCCTAAGTTTATTTCTTGAATTGTTAAATAGAATCTATCGCAATGGAGACATTACCCAAGATGAATGAACACGCAAATGTGGATAAACGCAAAGACGCACGTTCTTAAAGAGTTTGTGACTTCGTCTTCTTTTACTTCTCTGCGTCTTGGCGCCTTTGCGTTAATATTGGTTCTTCGAGAAAACAATGTCGATTCGTATGTTCTAATTCCAGTCGAGAACAACTTTACCAGACTCTCCCGAGTTCATAACAGCGAAGCCTTTCTCGTAATCATCGACATGAAAACGATGAGTGATAATGGGCGAGATGTCGAGACCACCCTGCAGCATGACGGTCATTTTGTACCAGGTTTCGTACATTTCCCGACCGTAGATCCCTTTGATTGTCAGCATGTTGAAGATCACGGTGTTCCAGTCGATTGCAATTGGTTTTGCAGGAATGCCGAGCATAGCAATTTTGCCTCCATGGCATATGTTTGTCAGCATCTCTTGGAAGGCTGATTCATTGCCGGACATTTCCAAGCCGACATCAAAGCCTTCTTTCATGCCCAACTCATGTTGAACGTCTGCAATTCTCTCCTTACGGACATCAACCGTACGTGTGGCTCCCATCTTCTTCGCTAACTCTAATCGCCATGGGTTCACATCAGTCACGACAACGAATCTAGCTCCGGCGTATTGAACAACGGCAGCTGCCATACATCCAATTGGTCCTGCTCCGGTGATGAGCACATCCTCACCTAAGACGTCGAAAGAAAGTGCAGTATGAACCGCGTTTCCAAATGGATCGAAGATAGATGCGACCTCGCGATCAATGTCATCAGCGTGATGCCAGACGTTTGTTTGCGGAATCGAAATATACTCAGCGAATGCCCCAGGACGATTGACTCCGATACCGGACGTTTCAGCACACAAATGCCTGCGACCAGCGAGACAGTTGCGGCAATGTCCACAAACGACGTGTCCTTCACCACTGACGATCTCACCGGGGTAAAAGTCTTTGACGTTCGTTCCGACCTCAATAATTTCGCCGACAAATTCGTGACCAACGACCATTGGAACCGGGACCGTTTTTTGTGCCCATTGATCCCAGTTGTAGATGTGTAAATCAGTTCCGCAGATGCCAGTCTTTTCTACTTTGATGAGAACTTCATTGACGCCGACTTCCGGCTCAGGAACATCCTCCATCCACAAACCAACTTCAGATTTTGCTTTAACGAGTGCCTTCATGAGTCTAATTCACTTTGCAATATGAAATGTGATATTAAAAGTTTGTATATCAACAGCTATCAGGGAAGTAAACAGTTTGAATGTTTCAGTCAAATTTATAGGCGAGGAGATCTCGGAGAAGAATTTCTCTGAGTCATTTTCCACACACACACACACACACATTCTTCTTCTTTGAATCATTTTCCTAATCCAAAAGAAGAGATTTGATGAACCCGGCATAAGCAGGATTGTTTTCTCCGTGCCCTCCGCGACTCCGCATTTCAATCCATTTCAAAGCGCAACCTATCAGATTGAGTGAGTTCTTAAGAGAAAGTTCTCTTATGCAATGATCCTCTCACGCCTTCGAAAGGATTCACGATGGATCTTACAGTAGTGACAGCAACATGTCAGCGACCGCAGTTTCTTGCTCATTGTCTTCGTCAATTTCAGATGCAGTCGCTAGGAGGGTTAAAGTGTGAGCACATTGTCGTCGCAGATGGACCGGACGAACGTGCGAAGTTTCTCGCTGATCGATCAGGGGCACGTTATTCCGCTCTTCCAAAACCGGTCGGTCAATGGGGAGCGGGAGCGAAGGATTTGGGTATTCAATCTGCAACTGGGAAATACATCTGTTTCTGGGATGATGATAACATCTACGATAGTCATGCCCTCACGACATTATATGCAGCTGTTCAAAATGCAGACATTGGAGTCGTCAGAACTCAGCATCATTTAAGGAAGACGACCGGTGTCGTCACAATTCCAAGGAAGTGGGATGGCATCTTTCAAGTTGGCGACATTGATACAATGTGCCTTTGCGTACGGAAGGAATTGGCGAAAAGGGAGACGTGGCAATCACAAGACGCTCAAATTACAAATGATTATGATTGGCTAATGAAATTGCAGCGACATCAACCTAAGATCAATTATCTGCCGATCATCATCGGAGAACATGTGTGATTTCCTGCGGTTCAACGCCTGAGGAATCTGACGATCATTCCGTTAAGAAAGTCTTCCAAGAAACAAAGAACATGTCAAACTGGATTGAAATCGCGAAGGTGGATCAAATTCCTGTCGGGCAAGGAAAAGAGTTCACCATCAACGGTCGAATCGTAGCGTTGTTCAACGTCGCCGGAGAATTCCAGGCGATTGACGGAATCTGTGCGCACGCAGGTGGTCCGTTGGGAGAGGGTGTTCTGAGCGGATGTATTGTCACTTGCCCCTGGCATGGTTGGCAGTACGATGTTCACTCGGGTGCAATGTGTTTGAATGACCAAATCCGTCAGGAATCGTTTCCAGTGAAAATTGAAGACAACGCAGTATTGGTAGAGATGCCGTGAACGAAATTCCGGGACAACCGATTCCTTTACCAAACGATACTCTCGTCGAGAAGATTCTCGTTCTACTCTCGACTGGCTTGGGGGTTGGCAAGGTGCGTATCGCGCCGGGAACTTTCGGAAGCCTATGGGGACCACTCCTCGCGTTAGGATTACAAAGCCTCAATCCTCATTGGGCCTTTATGCTTCTCAGCGGCATCATTCTCTTCGCCATCGGCATTCCCATTTGCGACGCAGGGATCAGGCACTATCAAACCGGTGACCCAAAGCATGTTGTTTATGACGAGATCGCTGCGTTTGCTTTCGTCTTCTTGCTTGTGCCAGTAACGATTGGAACTGCGATTGCCGGATTTGTTCTCTTCCGAATTTTCGATATCAGCAAGCTGTGGCCAGTCCGAAGCTTCGAAGCACTCCCCGGTCCATGGGGAGTCATGTCTGATGATACAGTCGCCGGCATGATCGCCGGCGCTATTCTGGCAGCGATCTGGTTTTCTATCGGATCGTTCTAAGAACGAATAAGCAACAATCCGCTTAGCTGCACACTTAAAGTGTGCAAGCTTTCACCTGACGACGGACTCAGATTCTTCAAGAGCATATTGCCGTGGAACGGGAACCGGCTTTTGCACAGGCTCGACTGCATCGATTGGTGAGACTCGCATGTACCGCACAACCTCGTCGCCAATTGTCGTGGCGAGCATTGTTTCACCAGTATCTTTTTGTTGCTGTCCTCGAATCCTAATCCAACCGACGCCACCTTGAGGATCGACCATCAGGTAGTCTCCGTTCGTAATGCCGAGCGGTAGTTCTTGAACGTGCTGTTTAATGGTGACATCTGCAATTGAAAGTCCTTCGGATTCAATTGAGATGGTCATCGTCATGTCAATTGCCGTTGGATCGAGCACTTCTAATACTGGTCTCGGAATTTCGATTGGAGCAGGGACTTCAATCGCTACCAATTCTTCCTCAGCCTTAACTTCCGGTGCGACTTCGCTGGCAGTCTCATCTTCCTTGCTAAGAATCTCTGTCGACTTCGGCATTTCCTTGAGTGCCATTCTTTCATTCGGCCGGTCATTCGCCCAAGCACCGGCGAAGACCATCGTGAAGAAGATCAAACCGATTACTCGCATCGCTGATTGAGATGTTTCCGCCATCGTACCTTTTCCAACTCTGATTACTTCCACACTTCAGTACCATGATCAAGTCTTGATTATGGAGTGGATGCACAGTCCTGCCAATAAAACTTTTGAGTAAAAATACCCATCACGCATTACTCAGGTCCCGCTACACAGATTGGATATCGACCAAAGCGACTCGAGATTCTGGGTAATCAGGGAAAGAATTGCCGATTGCCGGTCTTCGCCTGTTGATTAAGGCAATTAGCCCAGTATTTAGCGACGATACTGAAGTCACCGAGTCTAACGATTGTGCTTGATGTTCAGAATTCTCAATGATTGCTCAAACGGAAATTCAGTCTTACTGATACGTAAGTCTCGTAGGGTGGTTGAAGCAATTCGTTGATGAATTGGTGGGTTACGTTCTCGATTTCCTCGATGAAGAACTGTTGCCTTTGATTCACGACTCATTGTGTAACCCACCGTTCACGAGGATCGACGAACTTCACCCACCCAACGTCTAATTGAGTGATTTATGCAGCACGCAGTGAAGCTTTTTTCTTCGGGAATCGCAGCGTAAATGTGGAACCTTGTCCTTCTCCGTCGCTGTGAACTTCGAGCGTTCCGTCGTGATCGACCATGATGCGATGCGTAATGGAAAGTCCTAATCCGGTCCCTTGGCCAACTTCCTTCGTCGTAAAAAATGGTTCGAAGATTTTTGCTTGTTGCTCCTTGGTCATCCCAGAACCATGATCAGTTACCGAAATTTCGACTTGATCAGGTAGTTCATTCACCGCGACTTCAACTGTTCCACCGGACTCGGAAGCATCAAGTGCGTTCGCAATAATGTTGAGAACAACTTGCTTGATCTCCGGTCCATTGACCCAAGCATGTAACGGAAGGGAACGATTTACGGTGACCGATTTGTCTTTGTACTTACTGAGATGTGAGACCATCGAAGTCACCTCTTGGCAGACCGCGACAACGTCGTACAGGTTCTTCTCATCGCCCCCGCTATATGAAAAGTCGAGAAGTTTTTTAGTAATGGCTTCGCAGCGTTCAGACTCCGACTGAATCAGATCGAGATAATCAAAAATCCGCTTACGATCCTTTTCACTCATCTCGGCGAGAGCCTCATCGGAAAGACGGCGTTTCACACCGTTCACGGCGTTCATAATAAACGAGAGAGGATTATTAATTTCGTGGGCGACTCCTGAAGCGAGAAAGCCGACGCCAGCGAGTCGTTCAGAGAGAACCAGTTGTTTACTTCGTTCTTGAATTTCTCGTTCTTTATCTTTCTGGTCCTGTTCAATCTTGGCAGCCATGCTGTTAAATGTTTTCGCCATTTGCGAAATTTCACAATTGGTTTTCACATCCAATCGGTAGCCGTACTCCCCTTTCGAAATTCTTTCGACCCCCACAGCCAAACGACCAATCGGAGCAAAAATCCACTTGTGAGAGAAAATCATTAAACCGCCGAACAACACGATGGAAATCAATCCTGTCGATAAGACAACACGCCAATGCAACTGGTATTCGCTTTGTGCCAAAGCAAGCCTCTCGCCAAGACGATTCGAAGGATCCGGCACCTGGACAATGATTTCGCTTAACCTAGAGACAGTTTTTGTAATGTCACTGATAAATACAATTCGGAGATCGGGATCGTAGAGCAGTTCTTTTTCATCATTCAATTCTGCCAGTTCTTTTTCTACAGTTTGAAAGACAGAAATATATGATCGTTCCTCCCCATATCCATACGCGGGTCGTAAATTTTCGGGAAGTCTTTGCCACGATTTCCGGAATTGTTTCACACGATTCGTGACCTCCGCATAGACTTGATTGAACTGCCGGTATTGTAGATCGGCAGCATCCTGTCGCTCGATCAGCGACGCTGAGTCATCGGGGAAATCGACCTTGAACGGCTTTAGCAATCCGACAAGAGAAGCGATTAAAGCATCGCGGCGCGGGACATTGGTAATGCTCAGTTCGAGGTCGTTCACCGTTCGCTGATACGACCTGAGTCCGCGTACGCTGCTGACTGTAAACAACACCAGCATCAGTATGACTAATGTCAGGTTGGTCCAGAGTTTACGTTGTATCGAATTCGTTAATAACACGTCGAATCCCTTCTCAGATAGTGTCCTAAAGCGTCATCAGTACATATTTACTGAATCAGCTACATCCCCCGCTGGACGTCTCTTCATCCTCCTTGGATCAGAGAAGCTGAATTCTAGCAATTTCAGAAATCCAAAGACACCCCATCTTGCCAACAGACACTGTAAGGGTGTGGTGATTGAAATCAATGCGAGTGGGAGGCCTGGAAAGGATAGATTGACGCCGTCTGCTACAGAAAGTCCGAGTCGACAGAAGGCATTGAAAAAGTGAAATTGTAAAGTGGAAAATGACAGCAATTCGCACACCATTTTGCATTTTTCAATTGTCAATTTACACTTTTCAATATTCCAAATGGTCGCTGAACAGGTCTCAACTGACCTGATGCTCTTCGTGTGTCTGTCTCCTCGTATGTTTTCATCAGCCCAAGATATTGTTGCAGCCAAATGAAAAGCTGATCGGATTCCATGATTTTCTTGATCGCTCGACCTGTGAGCCACATTCTCTACAATACCAGTAAATCCCCTATTCCTATGCTTGCGTTATCACTCATTTGCTTCTACTGATTTGATTAAATGCCATTACACAATGGACTTAAGGACTTTAACGGCAGTCGAGATTGTTTTCTTTCGATAGGAAACTTTGATGGTGTCCACCTGGGACATCAATCGATTCTCTCACGTCTTGTGGAATTGGCTCAGTCGAACAATCGTCAGTCTGTCGTCCTGACCTTCGAACCTCATCCAATCCAATTATTGAGACCAGAGTTCGCTCCACCTCGGCTGACTTCGTTGCAGGAAAAGACAAAGCGAATCCTTGCAACCGGAGTCGATCATGTGGTTGTCTATCCTACGGATGAGGCGTTACTCAATCTGACAGCTGAAGAATTCTTTCAACAAATTGTTGTCGACCACTTTCATGCTCAAGGGCTAGTCGAGGGACCAAACTTCTTCTTCGGAAAGAATCGCGCTGGCAATATTCAGTCGCTTGCTAAACTTTGTGACGCTCACGAGATGTCCCTGAACATCCTTTCTCCCCTGGAGAATAATGGGGAGATGACATCCTCAAGTGCCATCCGAAAAGCAATTGAAAACGGAGATATGAGAACTGCGAAAACTCAACTGGGTAGGGCTTACTCGATTTCCGGCAAAGTCATTCAAGGTGATCAGCGAGGTCGCACCATCGGCTTTCCAACAGCGAATCTGTCTGACGTCGAAACTCTCATCCCTGCCGATGGTGTCTACGCTGCCAGAGTTGAATTCGCAGACAAAACTTACTCAACCGCAGTCAACATCGGTCCCAACCCGACATTTGGAATTAAGTCGAAAAAAATCGAAGCCCATCTATTGAACTTCAACGGTGATCTCTACGGAAGAACTCTTCAACTAGAATTCATACAACAAATTCGTTCCATTCAAATTTTCAATAGCGCAGAAGATTTGAAGCAGCAAATCAATCAGGATTTGTTACAAGTCCGAGAGATTCTCTCCGATGTAGATGAGTAAATTTTGGTTCATATGCAAACAAGAGAACGGTTCCGCAGGTCCCACAGCGAGTCCCTTACTGGAACACTAATCTTCACTAATTCACACTAATCTTTCTCTTTCATTAGTGCTGATTAGCGGAGATCAGTGTTCCAGTTTTTCGTTGAAGAATTCAATTCGATTGATTCGTTAAATGGCAAGCCATCGGTGTCGATGATTATCGAAAACACAGACGCCTTCGGCTAGCCGTTAAACGAGTAAAACAAACAATTTACATGCTTGTTCTTACAAATCGTTATCTCTGATCTCTGCCATCTTCGCTGCAAATTTGTTTTTGAACTCTTCAACAATCTTTTCGTGCTCTTTTGACTTCGCAAGATTATGATATTGCTGAGGGTCTTTATGCATGTCAAAGAGTTCAATTCCGCCAGAGGCGTCTTCCTGATATTGAATGTATGCCCAATGGTCCTCGCGAAGTAAAAAACCTTTGCGATTTGGAGCCGTACTAAAGGCAGCTTCGCGAACTTGATGAGTCTGATCGTCGAGTGTCTTCGAGATATCCTTGCCCTGTAAACGGGTCGGGACTTCTAAGCCGCACAGATTCGAGATGGTTGGATACAAATCCAGGAGTTCAACCAAGCTGTTGCAGACCGCAGGCTGTTTTCCCGGAACACTGACAATCAACGGAACTGCTGCGGATTCCTCATGTAAGCTGACTTTCGCCCAAAAGTCATGCTCGCCCAGATGGTAACCATGGTCGCTGGTGAAGATCACAATTGTGTTCTCTTCTAAACCATTCTCCTTGAGTGCTTGCAATACTTTACCAACCTGTGCATCCATGAATGCCACCGAAGCATAATAGCCACCCAGGGCCTTCTTCTGACGACGGATGTCCATCTTCATATTCAAACTGGTTTTGTAATTGATACCGGGCTTGGGAATGTCGTCCCAGTCTCCGGGGAATTTCAAAGGGAGTTCCATCGAACTGTATGGCAGAAATGGTTCGTAGTATTTCCGTGGTGAAACGAACGGAACATGCGGACGGACAAATCCCACGCCTAGCCAGAAGGGTTCATCTTTATGTTCAGCCAACAACTCAACAGCCTTCGCAGCGGTCTTGCCATCAGAATGAACAAGATCATCACCATCCGCTTCGACGACAACAAAGGTGTTCCCACCCACGACTGGTTTCTTGCCATCGGGGTTCGACTCCAATGTCTCACCATCTCCGGGAGCCATCCACTCTGGTCCGGGACTGTTGAATCGTTCGGTCCACGAGATCGCGTCGTCTGCTCCGTTATAGTTGTTGTGGTTTCGACCGTCTCCTCCAAGTTGAACTCCTCCCGGAACACCCATGTGATAGATCTTACTGACCCGTGCAGAGTAGTAACCGTTGTTCTTAAAATGCTGCGGCCATGTTGCTCGATCACCAATCTTCGGACGCGGCGAAACATACCCCAATACTCCCGTTGCCTGCGGATAATACCCCGAAAGGAAAGACGCCCTCGACGGACCACAATAAGTCCCCTGACAATACGCCCGCGTATACCGCACCCCACGCGCAGCGAGCGCATCAATATTCGGAGTCTGACAAACCTCGTTGCCATAGCATGAAAGCGCTGTCGCGGTGAGATCGTCAGAGATGATAAACAATACGTTCAATTTCTTATCAGGTGAGTCGGCAGCCGCGCAGAGCAACTGTGTTGGGAGAAATAGAAACCCCCACAGAAAACAGAATTTGGCAGAGGCATATTGATTCATCAACTTTTTGATATTGATCACTTTATTCTCTTTGTTTCCGGAAATACTTATCGTGCGACTTCGCTCAATTGAATTATACTCAACACTATGTCTG
>ERZ887942.3013-NODE-3013-length-10030-cov-5.578647_pt1 | contig 10030 bp, 8 predicted proteins | sample MGYA00521099_ERZ887942 | MGnify/ENA primary metagenome ERZ887942 (study PRJEB32303, sample SAMEA104408605) | aquatic metagenome | biome: Brackish water; feature: Pelagic; material: water | place: Baltic Sea | collected 2014-06-07T06:48:00 | depth 16,251 m ... | reverse complement strand
GCGGATGAGCGTGGAGGAAATTTTGGAGGAGTATGGCATTCAGATGTGACTCATCAGGAAGCGCCAGCTTTGGGTTCCATTCTGTATGCAAAAGATGTTCCGCCAGTGGGTGGAGATACGTTATTTGCGAATCAATACCTCGCCTATGAAACCTTATCAGAGGGCATGAAGAAATTGCTGGAAGGTTTGGTGGCGATGCATACAGCGAAGGGGCCGTTTGGTCCGGAAGGCCGAGCCAAATATCAGTGGAAGAACATGGATGTGGTTCCCAACGAAAAAGCGCTGGAAGAGATGGAGCATCCGGTTGTTCGCACTCACCCTGAAACCGGGCGGAAGGGGCTTTTTGTAAATAAGACCTTCAATGTGCGTTTTAAGGATATGACCGAAGAGGAGAGTGCTCCTTTATTGAACTTTCTATTCGAACACTCCCGCCGGGAAGCCTTTACCTGCCGCTTTAAATGGCAGAAAGGTTCGATTGCTTTCTGGGATAATCGTAGTGTAATGCATTATGCCTTGAACGACTACAATGGTCACCGGCGCGAGATGCACCGTGTGACAATTGCGGGGGACAAGCCTTACTAAGTCCGCGCTAGCGATGAACGGTATCCACTGTGACACCATCCCAGTCGTCTGTGCGGAAGGGAGTCATCGGTAGGCCGTCTCGGCTAAACATATTACAGACTGGGTTGTTGGCCCAGGCGTAACGGACAGCGACTGGTGAATTGATCGAGTCACTCCATACGGTCACTTCATTGCTACCCGTGATTTCTGCGTCGGCCCAGACGAACTGCTTATCTTTCCCCGCGATGGCAAATCCTTGCGGTTCGCGAGTATCGAATGAATAGAGGCCTTGTCCGGCGTGGTCGAATGTCAGAACGATTTTGTTACCGGCCTTAGTCATCGATTCGTATCTGGGGCTACTGTATAGAATGTCGAATCCGTAATCCTTAGCGAGAGCCCAACGTGCGAGTCGATTTCCAACCTCCTGTTTGTTGCGCGGGTGAATATCGCGACCTTCACCGACATCGATGATTACCGCTTGGCCTACATTGTCCAAGCGATCCATCGTCATGGTTTGTGCTTCACGAAGTTCAGCCCAGGCATAGTCGCCGGGGTCATCTTCTTCAGCCAAGTAATCAGCAAGCTGAACGTAGTAGAACGGAAAGTCTCCTTGTTTCCATTCATCGCGCCAGTGTTGGATCATAAGCGGGAACAGATCGCGGTATTGGTAGGCTCGACTTGCATTGGATTCCCCCTGATACCAGATGGCACCGCGGATACCGTATCCGATGGTTGGGTGAAGAACACCGTTGTAAATATTGGCTGGTCTTTGATTGCCAGTCATGAGGTCACGGGGACGGCGAGGTTCGTTGCCTTTGCTACCATCAGCTTTCCATTTTTCGACCCGTTTTTTCCAGTCTCGCAATTCTTCATCAAAGTTGCTCGTGGATTCCTCTTTCTTCCACCATTTCATCATCTCGTCAAATCGACCATCTTCTTCGAGTACGTCCCGACGGATCCACGCGTCAGCAGCGGAGCCTCCCCAGGCATTGTCAATCAGGCCGATCGGAACATCGAGTGCGTCGTGAAGTCGGCGGCCAAAAAAGTATCCGACGGCAGAGAAGTCTTTGAGGACATCAGCGCTGCAAGCTTCCCATTGGCCGTTGAAGTCGTTTTGGGCTTCCTGGGTTCCCACCTGCGGAACGGAAATGAGCCGTATATTAGGATGATTGGCAGTCAGCAGCTCAACTTCTGCATTGTAGGAGTTGTTCACGGTCCAAGCCATATTGGACTGCCCAGAGCAGATCCACACTTCGCCGACGAGGACATCGTCAAAAAAGAACTCTTCATTCTCGCCCTCGATTTCTAAACGGTAGGGACCTCCAGCGGGAATGGGTCGGAGCGTGACTCTCCAATAACCGTCATCATCGGCCGTTGCTGAATGACTTTGTCCATAAATTTCGACTTCTATGTCTTCACCCGGCTCAGCCCAGCCCCATACCGGATTTTTTTGTTTTTGTTGCAGGACCATGTGGTCTCCAAAAATAGAGGGTAGGGTGATTTCGGCGCTCACAAACTGAGCGGAGGCTATTACCGAGGTAATGAGGAAGATGAGCTTTTTATGAATGGTCATATGGGTGTGGGTTTAAACTGAAAGGGTTGGGGCTACAGAAATTCGGGGGCTAACCAACGGGGCAGAAACAAGATCATTTCCGGGAAGAGTATAACGAGTATCAAAAGGATCAACATGGGGACAAGAATGATTCCCACGTCTTTGATGGCATCAACAACTTTTATCTTTCCTAAGGCGCAAGAGATGAGCAGGCACAAGCCGTAGGGGGGGGTAACTAACCCGAAGGCCAAAGAAATGACTCCGATGATGGCAAAATGGATCGGGTGCATGCCTACTTTTTCGGCCAATGGTAGTAGGATCGTTCCCAGGATAATGATCGCTGGTATAGCGTCGATAAACATACCGATTACCAGGAACGCCAGCGCGACAATGAATCCAGTTGTGATGATGCCTGTTCCATATTGAGCCATCGTATCTACGAGCGCTTGAGGAACGCGGTAGTAGGCGAGGAGCCAACCAAATGCAGAAGCGGTACCGATACAGAAAAGCGAAATCGCGGCGAGACGCGCTGAGTCGTATAGCACTTTAGGGAACTCTTTGAGTCCTATTTTTCTGTAAACGACAGCACCAAGAAATGCTGAATAGACGACTGCTACCACCGAAGCCTCAGTGGGCGTGAAAAACCCAAATACGATACCGCCGACAATGATAGCTGGAGTAACCAACGCGAAAATGGCTTGGCCGAGGGCTTTGAAGAACTCTATGAGCGATGAGCGTTTGTAGATGGGGTAGTTTCTTAACTTGGCGTAGACGAAAACGGTGCTCATCATAAAGACCGCCATGAGGAAACCGGGCACCACGCCGGCGAGAAACAGGCCCCCGATAGAAACGGACATCAGGCCACCCCAGACGATCATGAGAATGCTCGGAGGAATGATGACTCCCATCACAGATGAGCAGGCGGTAATCGCTACAGCAAAATTAGTGTCATAGCCTTGCTTCTTCATGGCGGGAATCATGAGCGATCCGATACCCGCTGCGTCTGCGGTTGAGGACCCAGATATTCCAGCGAAGAGCATGCTAACCATCACATTGATATGGCCGAGACCGCCTGGTAAATGTCCGACAGAAGCGCGCGCGAGATTGACAAGGCGCTCCGTTATACCCGACGCATTCATGAGATTGGCTGCGAGTAAGAAGAAAGGAACTGCGAGCAGGATGAATGAGTTGTAGGACTTCCACATCTCCTGGAGCAGGATGATCGGCCTCATTTGAGGATCGATTAAAAAGACCGGGATGCAGGCAAGGCCGAGTGCAAACGACACGGGAACCCTGACCAGGATCAAAACGGCAAATACGCCGAATAGAATGAGAGACACTTCACCGGCACTCATTCTTCGATGGTCTGGTTGGTGTGTTTAATGAGTCCGATGTCATCTGCTATTTTCTCAATGAGAAACAGCATCCAGCTAAAACCTGCCAATGGGAATGCGATATAAATAGTCGCCATGTTGATACCACTCATTTCGGAAGATTGGATAAATCCGAATTGTAAAAATTCGATTCCGAATACGATGAAGATTCCAGCCATTGCACCGATAGAAATGTGCACGATCAGATTTCTGATTCCCTGACTTCTTTTGGAAGTCGGGTGGGGGAGTAGATCGACATCGAAGTGAGTGCCGTCCCGAACCGCAATCATGGCGCCGATCATAATGATCCAGACAAAGCAGAATCGCGCTACCTCTTCAGTCCAGATATAGCGGGGGATAATTCCCGTGTAGCGAGAAAGGATTTGAAGAGATACCGGAATGATAATCAGCGCCATCAGTGCTGTTATCAAAACGACGAGTACTCGGTGATAGCCTTTGTTGAATGATCTCAGAAATCCCAAGGCTGGCCCGGGTTTTTTTTCGTCACTAAGTTCCATGGTAGTGGGCTGCCGGATACGTGATCGACCTATTGAACCTGATTGATGCGGTTCAGGACTTCTGTCGCCTCGATTTCCGCAGCGTAAGCCTGTTTGACGGGCTCTGCTAGCGTGAGGAGCATCTTTCGTTCGGTAAATGGGTGGGTCTTCAGTTTTCCCTCATTTTCCATCGCGGAAAGAATTTCAGCATCCTGGGAAGATTCCATTTGCCGCCCGAATGCTCCCGCTTCTTTACCGGCTTTTAGAATCGCAGCCTGTAGGTCTTCCGGCAAGCGCCTGAATGTTTTGCCACTGAAGCACAATGGACGCACGGTGATGGCATGTTGGGTTAATGCGATATCAGGTCCCACTTCGTAGAACTTCATCTGCTGAATTCCTGCCGCTTCGTTTTCCGCGGCCTCGATTACGCCGGTTTGTATCGCATTATAGACCTCATTGTAGGCAATGACGGTTGGCGTTGCTGTAATGGCTTGAAACATCTTGGTTTGTATAGGAGCTCCCATGACACGTATATCCAGTCCATTAAGCTCAGACATGTTTCGAACCGGCTTGTTAACAATCAGGTTCCGTGTGCCGCCGCCCGCATAACCGATCAATTTGACGTCGGCTTTCTCCGAAATCTGATCGGCGATGGGTTGCAGAGCGTCCCCATCGAGTACTTTGTTCCAATGGTCTATATCCCTGAAGAGGAATGGCATATCCATCAAAGGCGCTGCTTTTGAGAAGGTCGACATGTGGGAAGGGGACACGATCGCAAAATCGACTGAAAGTCCCTGGCTCATATAGCTAAAATAGTCCTTTTCGAGGCCGAGTTCACTATTTGCGTAGATCTCGAATTCAATCGGTTGACCGTAGTATTCTTTTACGAGTTCAGTGAATTTTTCCAGGGTCTTGGTGTAAGAGTGGTTCTTATCGAACTGGGAGGCCCCGCGCAAAGTGATTGTTCTATCACCTGAGCATCCGAATAGGAATAGAGCGATAACGCCTGATAGAACGGTGAGTGGTATGAATGATTGGAAGAAACGTTTCATAGGGTAAGGAGTAACTGAACGTGATTGTGTGGACTTAGACAATCAATAAAGAGTTGGGAGAGCGTGGTAGTTTGAGGTTGCTTCTTATAAGGGTCGGGAGGTCATTATAGGGGTATGCCTCGTTCTATTCTTCTTCCCCTTCTCTTGATCGTTTCACTTACCAAGTTGTGGAGTGCTCCACCTAATATCGTCTACATCATGTCTGACGAACTCGCGTATTTCGAGCTTGGGCACATGGGGAATCCCTACCTCAAAACGCCCAATATGGACAAGATGGCAACGAATGGGATCAGATTTACCAATGCGTTGGCGGCAGCGCCCGTATGCGGCCCGCTTCGTGGCAGTATGATGACCGGTAAGCACGCTGGACATGCGTCTGTGCGTGAGAACGATGGAGGGACACCTTTGCGGGCTGAGGAGGAAACGATTGCTTCTTTGCTCAAGAAAAACGGGTATGCCACTGGAGGGTTCGGGAAATGGGGTGCGGGAGGCCGCGGATCGACCGGTGTTCCTGAGAAGCATGGGTTCGATGAGTTTTTTGGCTACTATGATCAGGTACATGCCCACTCGTTTTATCCGCCTTATCTAATACGCAATAGTGAGGAAGTCGTTCTTCCGGGAAACGAAGGCGGTCGCAGCGGCGAAACCTATTCTCATTATCCCATCATGGAAGCAGGTCTGCAGTTTATTCGGGAGAACAAAGATCAGCCATTTTTCGCGTATTTTCCCATTACCCCTCCTCACGGTATGTATGATATTCCTGAGGACGATTTGGCTTGGGAGTCTTATAAAGACGAAGCCTGGATGAACGATCCAGCGGTTAATCAAGAAGCGAAAAACTACGCGGCCATGGTGACTATGATCGATAACGATCTGGGAACGATTCTCGAACTGCTCGATGACCTGGGCCTCAGAGAGAATACAATCGTCTTTTTCACCGGGGATAATGGTGGGCAGGCGCGATTTAAGTCGGACGACCATCCTCACGGGTTTTTCGGCCCGAATCTGAACCCGGCAACCGGGGCCGTTTTTCGGGGTGGAAAGACGAACCTGTATGAAGGCGGACTCAAGATCCCGTATCTGGTTCAGTGGACTGGGGAAATTGATGCAGGTGGCGTGAGTGATTTTGTGTTCTCCCAAGTCGATGTGTTGGCTACCCTTTGTGATATTGGAGGAGCTACGATTCCGGATGACACGGATGGCCGTTCTGTAGTACCCGAAATTCTAGGTAAATCAAATGAGCGGGCCAGTCACGACATGTTCTACTGGGAGTATAAGGGGCAGACAGCGGTTCGTTATGGTTATTGGAAGGCCATTCAACCGGGTGTGAATAAGCTCTGGGAACTCTATGACCTTTCCAATGATATCGAAGAATTAAACTCAATCGCGGAAGCGAACCCCGCGATAATTAACAAGATGAAAGCGTTTGCGAAAGCGCAGCACACACCAGTTCGGCCAGGCACCTTCTTGGATCCCGATCGAGTGCTTCACGAACGGGATCGGTGGGCAAAGTGGGGGACTTCCAGAGATAACGCTAATTAGAGTTTATCTTTGTTCCTTCGTTACCGATTACCTCGATTTCTCCCATTTCAACCCGCGATTTATCCGTCACTCGTTTTTGAGTGAGTCCCTTAAGGTTTTTTCCGTAAAAATCGCCCGCAACTAGATTTAAGTCTTCAATCGCTTTCTCAAAAGACTGTCCAATGGCGCGAATGCTATAGCGAGTGGTCCAGAGAGGTTGGGCTTCGCCAGCTTTCAGCTTAGGGTAATCATAAGCAACTAGAACGATAAAGTAGCGTTCCTGATCCAATAGAGTTTTTAGAAGACGTTCCTCACTTCTGGTGACGTTGCTACCTATGAAGGCTTCCTCCATTCCTAGCAGTTGGGCTTTGTAGAACAGTGACATCTGGCCTCCTGTTTCAGAGTTCTCCCTTGCTGCCATGCTGAATCCGAAATCAGCAGTCGCATTCATCTCTGATGGTGTTAGGATTGCTCCCCCGGCACCCGCATTCGCAACCTCTTCAGTGTAACCTTGGTCTTCGAGGGATGTGTAGCCGAGCATGTCTTCAAGGCTGGGTTCGGTGGTGGTTCGCCCATAGTGAACAACCAACAACAGATCGCTATCACCTGGTTCAGGGAGTGCGTAGTATCCCTGTTTCTTGAGATGGACGGCCATGTTTTGGATGATGTCATCGAAAGACATATTGCTCATCCCAGAATCTTTAGTCGTTCCCGGGTGATAGTTGCCTTTCATGAACATGTAGGTCTGGGTTTTCTTATTCTCGTTCAGAGCTCGGCTCTTCGTGTATTCATCCGACGCTATCGCTTTTATGGCGATGCGGTTTTCCGCATAAGTGCTGCTGAAACACAGAACCGTAAGGGTGATCAGGAGGTAGGTTTTTTGCACGACGTTTGTGTTTCTTTTATTGAGGATAAATCAGTTGGTGTTATCTGATTCGGAGGGTTCTTCAGTTATAACTTCGATGTCACCCATCTCTACGCGTGAGTAGTCGTCGACACGCTTGCGTGTGAGTCCTTTAAGGTTTTTACCGAAGAAGTCGCCTGCTACGACGTTCATCCCCTTTATAGCGTCTTCGAAATTCTGTCCGTAGGCGCGGATGCTATAACGAGTTGACCAGACCAGTTGAGGCTTTCCTTCCTTCACGCTGGTGTAGTCGTAGGCCATCAGGATTACGAAATACCGTTCTTCCTGTAATAGGCTCTTGAGCTCGTATTCATCTTGTGGTGACACACGATTTGTGAACGCTTCTTCCATGCCGATCAGTTTGGCTTTGAAATAGCGTCCCTGTTCGTTTGATTCGGCGATTGCCTGAGTGCTATTGAGGTTAAAGGAAAGATTGTAAATAGCATCCAACTGGGCTGGGTCTAACGCGGTGCCGCCTCCGCCCGCACTGGCCACGGTGTCATTATAGCCGAGATCCTCCAAAGAGGTTATTCCCCATTGATCCTCGTAGGATTCCTCGAAATCGGTCACGCCGTAGTGAACAGCGATTAATAGATCGCCTTCGCCTTTGATCGGATTCGGATAGAATCCCTGGCGAGTTAGCTGGACGGCCAGATCCTGAACGATGTCGGTGAAAGAAACGTCCTCCATTCCCGAGTTCTTAGAGAGGCCTGAGAAGTACCTTCCTTTAATGAATTGGTAGGTTTGGGTTTTCTTTTTTTCGTCGAGTGCTCGATCCTTAACGTAGTCTTCCGAAGCAACAGCTTTGACCATGACGCGATTTGCACCTTGGAGAGGTGCTAGTGAGACACTGAGTAGAACTGCAATATATAAAGATCTAAGAGCGAAATGCATAGACGACATTAGATTAGTGTTGTTTCAGATAATGGCCTTTTGCAAAGAAAACGCAAGGTTGTGCCTAAAGGTTACTTTCAACATTCTTTTAGGGCTTTTGGCTCCAAAGCGGCAGTTTCAGGGGGTTCGTGAGATCGCCGTCTTGATTCTCTAGATGAACAGTTTTTCAATCGGTAGCCCGCGGTCGGTGACCGGAACGGGGCGGTCTCCATCGAACAATTCTTTAGTATAATCTATTCCGAGTGCGTGGTGCATGGTCGCATGTAAATCAGGAACAGATACAGGATCGCGCAGGACCGTCTTTGAGAGTTCGTCCGTCTCGCCGTAGGCTCCGAGATGGTTCAGTCCGCCTCCTGCGAGCGCTACGCTGAAAGCGCTGCCCTGGTGTCCCCGTCCCCCTTTAAAGTCAAACGCCGAGGGTCTCCCGAATTCGCCTGCCACGGCGATGAGAGTGGTGTCAAGCAATCGATTCTGCTCCAGATCATCGATCAGTGTGGCGAGCGCGTTGTCCAATTCCGTGATGAGTAGGTGTTGTCCGAGTTGTCCGTCCTGGTGCGTGTCCCACCCGGTGCCATTGGCGAAGTTTAGATTGTGAAGCACTTCAACAAATCGGGTTCCCCGTTGCACAAGTCGCCGGGCGAGTAGGCAGCGTTGCCCGAATTCACTTCCGTAACTTTGCCGCAGACTGTCGGCTTCGCGATCCAGGTTAAATACTCCGGAGAATTCTCCGCGGCTCATTTGCTGGCTGGTCTCAATGACGGAGTCGTAGTCGAGGAGCGGGTCATCGCGGTTTACTGACTCATGAAGCTGTTCGCGAACTGAGCTAAGCATTTTCTGACGTCGCAGCTCGCGCGCTTCTGAAATGGTGGGGGCTCTGACAAACCCAACGGGACCTTTGGTGGTATCAGTTACATACAGATAACTGTATTTCGCGCCGAGAAAACCGGCTCCACGTGAATCACTGGGGGGACCACAAACGACGTAACCTGGCATGCCTGTCTGAGCGGCCCCGAGTTCGTGATTCATGATGGCTCCGACAGATGGGTAGACGGTAGTTCCACTTATCGGACGTCCAGTGTGCAAAAAATTGACCGCTGCCGCATGCTCATTGATCACGTCGTGATTCACGCTCCGGATGAGTGTCATTCGATCCATGCGAGCCGCAATTTTGGAAAGGTATTCGGTGACCTGGACTCCATCTACGGCGGTATCAATCGCATCGTAGGCTGAGCCGGGTATACGCTCCTCCGGATCGCCTCTGCGTTTGGGGTCCCAGGTGTCAACTTGGGCGTTTCCGCCGCCAAGCCAAATGAATATGCACGCTTCTGCTTTACCCTTTGGAAGGTTAGTAGCCCGTATCGATGAGGGCACCGCCGCAAGCATGCTTGCGGCTCCTGCAGCCTTAAGAAATTGTCGGCGATTGATTCCAGTAAGGAAGTTGGTTTCGTATCCTGTATTCATGGCTGTTTTACCGGATATATTGAAATTCGGGGGAATTGATGAGGACCCACAGACTATCCTCCATGCGTTCCCGCCAGTCTGGGTCCAAGCTGGTTGTGGGCGTGGGTCCGTTTAGTAGACGTGCTTCTTTTTCCGCCACGTAGTAGTTGGCTTCAATACTCAAATGATTGCCCCAGGTCACTTCGCGGACTTCGGGAGTCCAATCAGTTGATTGG
>ERZ887942.3011-NODE-3011-length-10034-cov-6.252330_pt1 | contig 10034 bp, 9 predicted proteins | sample MGYA00521099_ERZ887942 | MGnify/ENA primary metagenome ERZ887942 (study PRJEB32303, sample SAMEA104408605) | aquatic metagenome | biome: Brackish water; feature: Pelagic; material: water | place: Baltic Sea | collected 2014-06-07T06:48:00 | depth 16,251 m ... | reverse complement strand
CCTCCCCGTACAAGACTACAGTACGCCCCCCGGAGAGAGCGCTGATATTCCGGAAGTGTCAGCGAAATAGACAGTCAGCGAGTTCGCGTCTTAATCGATTAAGGGTGACGTTTTCAACGGTTTTCGAATTTTTCCCCTCGAGTTAACAGAAAGTCAACTCTGAGAGTGCTCACGCGAGCGCAAATGGCCATTCTAAGTTAACAAAACGTAGAGCGCTCTGGAGCCCGTATTGGGGCTTGTTCCTTCTCCGAACCCCCAATCTCAGCCGGTTGGACTCGGTCACCCCATTCCAAACAAATACGAAGCGGGCAGCTTCATGCGTCTGTTCGGCCACATCAGTTGGGCCAACGAATCAGACCAGAAAATTGAGAGGACGACGCCGGTTTTTATGGAAAAAGGTGATCAGAAGTCGAATTCCAAGATGGGCTTTGTCATGCCTCAAGACGTCGCTACTGCGGGCGCTCCCAAGCCAAAAGGAGCGGAAGTCTCGATTCGTAAGCGTGAAGGAGGACGATTTGCTGTGATTCGCTTGTCTGGGCGGATGAACACCGACCTAGCTGGACAGCGCCAGTTTGGGGCTGAGTTTGGTGGTTTTACGATGATTTTTCCTCGACGGATTTGATTCGGTCGGGGTCGATTCCTATGGCTTGTGCCCGCAGCAGCATTACGGTGTTGATGGTATTTATTAACTCCACACTCCAATACCTTGAACGAACTTCAACCCCGGGTCGGACGTACATTGCTCGTATTTAAGTTTCTGGGTAATAATTCGCTCATGTTCGCGTTGATAACGTTGCTGGCGGAACCGTGGTGGGAGATCCATCGAGCCGATGAACACATTACATGCTCGACGAACTTGTTCAAGCGTTCATCGCTCGGCATCGCTGACGACTTCCGAGTGACACAGTTGATGCCGAACTCGAGCGCAGAACAACTGAGTCAAGATCGTCACGATCAAGTGGCGATGGACACAGATCCAACCGCGACACTCGAAGTGATCCCAACCAAGTTCCTCTTTGGCTTCGCGAAAGCAAGCTTCCACTCTCCAGTGTCCAAACGCGATTCGTAGCAGGTCACGAAGAGTCCAACCATCACAACCTGGTGTCCGATTGCTGACAAAATACTTCACCTCGCCAGTGCGAACGTTCGTAGCCACTATCAGAGGGCAAGCCTCGCTAACAAGCTTTCCGTCGTGCGTCTTGCGATAACAGGTGTGCCACTGAATGTCCCACACTTCTGGCCCTTTGTGCGAATCTCGCACGCGATATCGCTGTGGTTTCTGGTCGCGAAAAGCAGGTGAGTAGGTTGCCAGATTGCGCACCTCCTTGCCAACGCGATCACGCTTCGAAAGTCGAGGATAGTTCTTTTGGCGACCGACAGTGTTTTGTGCCGGTTTTTGCTGCACGCACGGCTTGCTCATCCAAACATGAAACGTCGGTGGGACTTCACCTACAAATGCCTGTTTTCGCCGGTCGAGTTCGTCAAGAAAATGTCCATCTCGCCCGTAGTTTTCGTCAAATGTCCAAGCCTTGACTGTGATTCCGTCCGCAATCGACTGGTCGATCAGCTGCAACGCAATCTGGCTTTTGGTGAGAAATTCGATGTACTCGGGGACATGTGTTTTTTTCGGCGAGCGGTGTCTACGGCCCATTCCTTGGGCAAGTACATCGTAGCGGCAAGCAGACACTGAAACGTACTGGTGGCAAACGAAGCTGCGACGCTGACAACCGCGTTTTCGACCTTGCCTTGACCAACACGTCTTGTCGGTTGCCGTTGTACTGACGCTTCACTCCGACAGTGTGATTCCCACTCTTAGCCGTTCCGGTTTCATCGATCACCCCGATGGCATTCGGATCGGAATGCTCGGCTACGACGAGTTGTCTACATCTTCGCAGCACTTCGTCGTGATCCCAATGAATGGACTCAAGGAATCGCTTCAGTGTTCGTGGTGCGACTCCTTGCATCAAGGCGATTGCTTCGACATTCTTACGTCCGATATCCGAAAGCAGGCCGCGAACATAAGCGGTCAATAGAGGTCTTCCTTTTTGACCGTGGAAGCAGTCTGCAAAAAGCGACAGAAATTGGGCAAGCATCTTTCCAAGCGATGCGATATCTTGAAGCGACATCCAGGCAACCTTCCTTGGTTTCGTTGTGAAACATCAACACACGGAGAGTCGTCTCTTTTTTACGAGCAAGTCAACGGCAATAACATCCTGCCACGGAAAGACTTAACAATCAAAGTCCCTGATAAACTGACGATGTCCAGCTAGTATGATCGATGAGAATTATGTTGTTCGTTGTTGAATCACTTCAGCGAGTTCGTTTGGAGACAGTACATCAACGATCTTACAAGCTACAATCCCGTGTTTGACTCTAGCACCACGCAGGGATTGTTCAAGTAACAGTTGATAGTTCTCTGGGTTTCCGAACTAGATCAATCGAACCCGAATCACTGATGTCAACGCCTCCAGAATTAACGAGTCGTTAATTCTGGAGGCGACTTCCTGACGCACAGAAAACCGTGCATCCCAAAGTTCGGAGAGTTGATTCAACAGTCGTTCCCGCTCCGCTTGCAGTGCCCGCTGTTCAGCAGCACGTTCCTCTTTGAGACGATGTTTGGCGAGGAGATCGTTTCGGTGTCGTTCCAGGCTGCTCCCTTCGGCAAGCCGATTCATGTTGCTCGATAGTTTGTAACTCACATGTGGCAGGAAGAGTTCAGCGAGAAGACGTTGGCCATTCGTCAGTGTTATCAAAAGAATCCATCGAGAGTGATCACTCAGGGAGGACTGAACGATCAGATTCAATTCCGAATTGGTTTCAACCGCAGTCGACAAGAGATCATTGCTACTCTGAATCTGGAGTGGAAGCTTGGAGCACAAATTCGAACGCATGTTTTGCGTCTGCGTGCGTCGAACTGTGCCCACCAGCTGGTCGATGGATGCTGAGAACCTTGGAATTATGCTTCCGAACTTGTTCGACCAATCTTAGAACGCTTTCTGCAGGAACAACCTCATCCATGCCGCCGGTTGTGCACGCCATCGGCATCGAAAATTTCAATGGGAAGAATTCCGCACTCCGTTTGCGATACTCGTCAGGGACATCGTCTTTCGTTCCACCAAAGGAAGCTGCAATGGCACCCTGGAACCGTTCGTACTGCACGAGATTTGCCGTGCCATTCATTGAAACGACTCCGTTGATCAATTCCGGATGTAGTGCTGTGAATGTGAGTGCCCCGGTGCCCCCCATCGAACCTCCACTTAAAATGATGCGCTCTACGTTGTAAGTATGATGAAGAATTTGAATGAGTTGCACCATGTCAGCCTCTGCTGCTGGTCCCATCCAGGACGTTGAGGCTCGATAATCTGGTGAGACCAAGAGCATTTTGTGTTCTAACGCAACGTCACGCGCTGCTCGACACTCTCCGCGGGTCTGTCGAACAAACTGCCAGCGGTCTGATCCATGTCCGTGCAGCGTGATCAGAATGGAAACAGGTGATTTTGCGATCAGACCTGGTGGAGTCATGACAACATACTTCTGCTGCGAGCCATCGTGGTCCGCGACAAATGTCTTTTCGAGAGTGCTCGCAAACTTCGTGGGATCATCTGCCGAGCAATGCGATGCCATAACCATTGCTGCAATACAGCAAGCGACTTCCTGGATGTGGGGAAAACGTGGCATGAGATTCTGAAAAGTCATTTCATCAGGTCGTACTGGGTCTACAAGAGTGCAGTGATCGGCTCGCCGTTACTGGCAGGATTCGTAAATCCGTTGGGACTGAGTCTTGCGGCTGGGTTGATATTCATCGCCTGTAAAAGTGTGGCTGTGAAATCTTCGAGTGTGACCGGGTTGGATTTGACATAAGCAGCACGGCTGTCGGATTCCCCATAAACTTGCCCGCCTTGAATTCCTGCTCCAGCCACCATCGCGGAATAACATTGAGGCCAGTGATCGCGACCAATCCGTTTCGCGCCTTTACTGATGACAGGAGTTCTTCCGAACTCACCAACGAGCACGACTAAGGTGGAATCGAGTAGTCCCCGTTCACTGAGGTCTTCCAGGAGTGTTGCCACGGCTTGATCTGTTCGTGGTAACGCAAACGGCAGTCCATTCCAACCGTTCTCGAAGATGCCAACGTTCGCATTCCCGTGCATGTCCCAGGTTTCCAGGCTGACGAACTTTTCGTTGGCAGCCAACCCCGTCCACGCCACGACATTCACGAGCCTTACTCCCGATTCGACCAGTCGTCGAGCAAGCAGTAGATTCTGACCAAGTGGGTTTCTTCCGTATCGGTCTCGTGTGGCAGGCGTTTCTCGATTGATGTCAAATGCCGACTTGGCATCGTCGCTGTGTAACAGATCAAACGATTGCTGCTGGTAAATGTCCATCGCTTCAATGGCGGGTGAAATATTGCTACCTGGGGTATTTTGTAAACTCTTTAAGAGTCGCCAGCGTTCTTCCAGACGCTCCATTGAGACGGATTCATTTGTGTCGAAGGCACGGACCCGAAAATCACTCGACGCCGGATTCTCATCATGCTTCTCGCCGATCAGCATGGGGGCGTATGCCATGCCGAGGTGCCCACCCGTCAAGTAGGTATGCTCTGGCGGCATAGAACCCCCGCCGTACTTCTGTAGCCAGACATGTGCGGGAATCGACTCCTCTGCGGGAGAGAGTTTCGAAACAATCGCTCCGAACGACGGATCATTTTCAGCAGGACTTGTTTTACCAGCCAGCAACATCGAATTAGCTTTATCATGCTGCGCCATGTGGTGCGTCATGGAGCGAATGACAGAATATTTCTCTGAGATCTGTGCCAGTTGCGGCATCAATTCACAAACTTGAAATCCTGGAGTTCTGGTCGCAATCGATTTGTATGGACCACGGATTTCTGTTGGGGCGTTCGGTTTCATGTCCCAAGAATCAAGTTGAGACAACCCACCATATTGATGAATAAAGATGCAAGATTTGGGAGATGCTCCTGAACGTTTTTGATTTGAAGCAAGATCTTCCGACGCGAGCAATTTCTCCAGACTCAACCCACATGCTGCAATGCTGCCGACCTGTATCGCTCTTCTTCGAGTGACAGTACTTTGAATTTGGTGATCTGATGTCATTGGCATCGCACGCTTTCGTTCACCTTGTGGAATCTCAATTGTGAGCTCATCATCAGCAGGAGGACGATAGTAGTTTATCACTACCTGGGTGTTTTTCCAAACACGCACAGCTCACCCAAATCGCATGATCCGCTTGGCCGTTCCGCCAAGAATTTGATTTTGTTCTTCCTTCGACAGGTGTAAGAGTAACGATCGAGCACGCGCGAAGGCTTGTTGGTATGAATCGCCAGTCGCGTCTGCTCCAAAACCACCACCGTACACCATGCGTTCAGCTCCAAATGCGGTTGTGAGCTCGCGAATCGTCGGTTGAATATCTCGATGAGGGTAATTTCGGGTCGTTGGAATCGATGAAAGTTTCATGATCGTGTTTGGAAATCGAGACCATCTCACGACGCGAGCATGTTCTTTTGGTGTTCCTTGAAATGGACGTCCCATATGATCAATGAGGACGGTGGTCTCCGAAAATTCTCTGATGAGTGGTTCAAAACCCTCCGCATACCGCGGTTCAAAGTGCAGTTGCACAGCGATGTTTAAGTTCGTCGCCATTTCCCATAAGTGACGAAGTTCCTTTGAGCCGAATGTGGGCAGTCGATCTGGAGCATAGGCATGCACACGGACGGCAATGATATCCATTTGTTGACACAGTTCTGGCATCTTCTCCAGCGAGCCTGGGCGATCAGAAAAGAGCAGGATCGTCCCTTTTAATCTACCGCCACCAATATCAAGGCAATGTTTCAGATAGCGGTGATCATCCTGATACGGTTCTGGGTGAACGACGACGGCATAATCGACTCCTGCAGCGTCCATGCAACTGAGCAAATGCTCTGGAGTCGCTAACGCTGTTGGACGGTAGGGACCTTTCTGATGATATGGAAACTTTTCTGAATCGGTGCCGGCAAAGCAATGTAAGTGAGTGTCAATTATTGGTGTATTCGCTTCGGGATTGTCTGCCGCAATCGAAGTTTTAAGAGCGATCCCAGTGGCAGCTGTCATCGCCGCAGTCTTTATAAATGTTCGTCGAGTGACCTGCTGCGATTTCATTGCAAAACTCCTGACTGCGGCGGATAGATTAAATCAATGTCGATGTTGAATTGAATAATACTGTAACTGCCGGGAATACTTTGCTCTACCTGCAAGCAACCGAGAGGTCTTCTGAAACATCGATGCAAAAATATAAACTCAAAAAGAATGTGTTAAACAACTAACACCTGATCCATAGGTTTGCTCTCAGGCTCTCTCACCGGTTAGCATTCGACAAACGAACGGACACAGTAAACTCCAGATTAAAATGAGAACATTGAAGAAACGGGTCGAAGAGAAAGTAAATCGGGGCAATAATTATTGTGCTAAGCCCCCCTGGTTCGAGCAATCGAATCAGGGGGGCTTTTTCGTGTTAACCGATTCGAAACGGGTTCGTACAGAATACTCGGTGAGACAATGGGCAACTTGAATCGGCGTTGAGAACGTGGACTCAGGGAAGTAGAGCATTCAGAAAAAGATGTGAGCTTAGGCGTTGAAACGGACCTATAGTGCTGTACAAGTTATGTGAGACACCGTTCGTTAACAGCAAAATACACAATACAAAACTGGTGAAGATTTATCATCCCCTTCTGGCCGTGATCGCATCTTCTCTCGAACCCAAACTTGCTCAATTATGTGCAATATCTGAAGCAAGAAAACAAGATCATGCGAGCGAGAATCCCAGGATTAGGTTCACTCCATTTCACTCGCAGCCTTTCGCAACAAAGTAACGGCAGTCTCCACTATCACTTCGCCACCACCAGGTTGCAATGCTGAGTTGGTGACTTCGTAGCTGCCACCGGCGTAGGCTGCCCGATGTGGGATGTAAATCGTTTCTACTGCGTTGGAGAGCTCGACAACGAATGTTGTCCGAAAGGGAGAGGCCTGCTTGATTGCAAGCCCCAAGTCCACGAACACTTCACCAGGTAAACAGACAAACGCGACGTCCCGACCGATCGCAATCACCGTCACCTCTACCGGCAATGTCTCACCGATACCCGCAAGTGATCGACTCAGTCCCCAAGTAATGTGATCGATGGTGTTCGCGTGCGGTTCCTGATGTAAAAACTGGTCGAGCATCAGTTTTTTGTAGGCGGTTACATGTTCGAAAAAGTCAACTTTGACTCCGCTCCTGGCCGTTTTCAAGATCTGCATCGATTGTTGCACTTCTGCATAGGTCGCATCTTCGAGCGGTAAGTGGACAACTTGTGATTCCACGACCAGTTCCGTTGATTCCACTGGAGTCAGTTCTGTAAGTGCGCCATGAATGGTGCCTCCGAGTGACTCTCCGATGAAGTCTGCTTTGTTGCGAACAGGAGTTGATGGGTCGGAGTGATTAATATCTCCACAGCATCCAGTCCCGAAGAGGGACACCACATCAGCCCCAAGTGCCTGGCGAAGAGTTTGTTCGATGAAGAATGGATAGTCAGCACTCCATTTAGTGCCGCCAACCGTATCGAGGTGGAGTGCAAAGTTACTGAAAACTCCTCGCAGCTTCCCAGAATCAGAGTCCTGAATGGCGAGCAAGCCAATTTCTGGATCGATGGGACCAGCGGGTCGAACGACATTTGGATTCTTCAAGTTCTGCCATGTTTTCACACTTCCGTCTCGCATGACAAAACGGCGATTGAAGGAGACCGGCATACTCTGCATCGCGACACCCGCCTTCATCGTCGAAGGTTGCAAATTATCATTTGCCTGAACAATGGATTCGACCGTCTGTGAGATCAGTCGTTCGATGTAATTGGCTCGTAACTTTTGTTGCTCTTGTTGCCCCAAATACAGGTACAACTCTTTCATGTAGTCGGGAGCAGTGTGCGAGTGCGTGGCCGCGATGACAATATGGCTGCTAGGAATGCCTGTTTTTCCCGAGGCGAGACGCCGTACCTCGCGTGAGAGATCGGTCGCGATGCCGATCAGATCGCAAACAACCATGGCTGCAGATGTCTCTCCGCTCCGAAAGACAATCGCTCGGGCCTTCAGCGGATCGACCACCCCATCGGCCAGTCGCTCGTGGTAGTATCCCGCCATGGGAAACCCCTGGGGCGGCGTGATATCGGTCTCGGCAACACCAACCGTCAGCTGCGAATCCTCTGCGAGGACAGAGCACGATATCAGGATGAAAACAAGACAGACAGCAAAGTGAATTCGAGACATAATATTTCCTATGAACAATCTAGGTAGAACTACGATTTGGCTGCAGCTGGAATGGGCCAGTCATCACCCGCCATGAATCCACCATCCACATAAATCACTTGACCTGTCACGTAGTCCGCTGCAGATGAAGCGAGAAACGCTGCGGTGCCGGCCATGTCTTGCGGCTTTGCTAGGCGACCTAGGGCAATTCGCTGTTCTCCCCATTGCCGCATGGTGGGATCATCCCAGATCTTCTCGGTCAGTGGTGTCACAACAAAGCCGGGGCACAAGGCATTCACCTGAATGTTGTCTTGACCGAATTCGATTGCCTGTGATTTGGTTAACTGACCAATCGCTCCTTTAGTGGCTGTGTAAACAGAAACCTGCGACAACGCATAGCCAGTGGTTAACGATCCGATATTGATGATCTTTCCGCCGCCGCCTCGAGCCATGAGTCTCGCCGCTTTTTGGCTCAGGAAGTAGACGCTTTTCAAGTTCACGTTCACAATTCGATCGAAGTTTTCTTCAGTGACAACATCAATTGGCTGACGGGCATTGATGCCTGCGTTGTTCACGAGGATATCAAGACGTCCAAACTGATCGGTGATCACCTCCAGCGCGTGATCAATCGAACTCATTTCATTCATGTCGAGTTGTAAAGCAGTCGCCTGACCACCCAGGTTGACGATCGATTGAGCGACCTCTTCCAATTGTGATTGTGTTCGCGCTGCGCAGACCACGTGAGCTCCCTGCATCGCCAATGCTTCGGCGATCCCTTGACCAATTCCTCGTCCCGCACCTGTGACGAGAGCGACTTTTCCGTTCAATGAAAACATGCGTGACAGCTCCTGTTACAAATCCTACGTTGTGCAATGCTGCCACATTAATGGCGGACAGCTTCACCATGGAATCGCGATGTGCCGATCAAGTTGCAGCGTCTCTATATAGATTATACTGAGATGAAAAAACTCTTCCATCCTCTGCTGAAACTCATTGCGACAGCCGCTAATATCGAACTGGCTAAAATCATTTGGCATCTCGACAAGTTACCAAAACAGGTTTCTTTAACTGACAAGGAAAGATAACGAATTCTTCGTTCAGCGATCAAAAGTCTGTCAGCTCTAACGAATTTTAAGCTGAAAGATTCTCTGAACTCCGTTACAGTTAAGATTCTTGTTATCAATGAACGCGGTGGCTCGGAATTGTTGGCCTTCGTGATGACTCAACAAGATGACACCCTCTGGAGTCCCAACGTGAACAGATTTTTCCTCCAAGTATATTATTTCGACGCATGTCCTGCGAGGCGATTCTACCTACTGGCTTGGCTGATGTTTCTGTCCACAGTGTTGCCGAAGCAACTCTCGGCTGATGACGCTGTTAGCGATGGTTGGCATCTCGTGCCCGTCCCTGAGTCTTGGAAACGTCAGCCAGGTGGAGCCATCGCAACGAAAGACGGGTACGCCTGGTACCGATGTCATTTGATGGTTCCAGCTGAGTGGAGTGGTAAACAGGTTGAATTGAACGTTGAGCCAATTGACGATGCTCGCCAGACATTTGTGAATGGCGTGCAGGTGATTAGCACCGGGACATTTCCGCCGCAATATCGTAGTGGACTGGGTGCCAAGTCACGTTTTCAAGTTCCAGAAGATGCACTGCGATTTGGGGAAGTGAATCAGATTACTGTGCGAACTTATATGAAAGATAGCCGCAGTAACTTTCTTGTTGCCGCCCCGGCTCTGCTCGTCGACACACAGGCGATAAAGA
>ERZ887942.3010-NODE-3010-length-10035-cov-4.577655_pt1 | contig 10035 bp, 8 predicted proteins | sample MGYA00521099_ERZ887942 | MGnify/ENA primary metagenome ERZ887942 (study PRJEB32303, sample SAMEA104408605) | aquatic metagenome | biome: Brackish water; feature: Pelagic; material: water | place: Baltic Sea | collected 2014-06-07T06:48:00 | depth 16,251 m ... | reverse complement strand
CTACCCATGGTTTGGTGAAGATCTATGATGGGCGTCCAGTGGTGCGCGGTGTGGACATCAACGTGAAACCTGGTGAAATCGTCGGTTTGTTAGGGCCGAATGGTGCGGGTAAGACCACAACCTTCTACATGATTGTCGGGCTAGTGCCACCTGACGGTGGGCAAGTGGAGTTCAATGGCAACGACGTGACGCGCCAGCCGATGTATCGACGTGCGCGACTGGGCATGGGCTACTTGCCACAGGAAGAATCGATCTTTCGCAAGCTGACGGTAGAGGACAACATCATGGGAGTGCTGGAAACGCAGCCCTTGTCGCGCAAGGAGCGCAAGACGCAGTGTCAGGATTTGTTAGAACGCTTTGGCATCGCCAAACTCGCCAAAAATCGTGCGCTCACCTTGAGTGGAGGTGAAAAACGGCGCCTCACCATTGCGCGTTCATTGGTGACCAACCCAAGCTTGCTGATGCTGGACGAGCCCTTCAGTGGAGTAGATCCCATTGCTGTCGGTGATGTCCAAGAGATCATCCGCGATCTTAGTGATTCGGGCCTCGCGATCTTGATCACGGACCACAACGTGCGTGAGACCCTGGACATCGTGGACCGTGCTTACATCATCTTTGAAGGCGATGTGAAGCGTGAGGGGACCAAAGACTTTCTCGTCAATGATGACGTTACACGGAAACTGTATCTTGGAGAGGGATTCAGTCTGTGATCTACTAACCTACAACCCACACACAATTGATATGCAAACTGCTAATGTGAACCTTCCCATCACTGTCACTGGACGCCACGTAGATGTGACCGAATCGATGCGTGACTTTGCGCACAAGAAAGTCGAAGGACTGCATCTTGATTACCCCCGCATCATCGAAGCGAAAGTCATTCTCGATGTGCAAGGAAAGAACCGCCAGATGGCTGAGATCATCTTGTTTTGCGCCAACCACATCACCATTGAAGCGAGTTCAGAGACTGAGGACATGTACAAGTCCATTGATGAAACGATGGGCAAGATTGCGCGGCGCATGCGCAAGTTCAAAACACGGTTGCTCAAGAGTCATCGCCCTCGTCCTAACGAAACCATCAAGCATTTGCATGAGCAAGTCTTCAAGTCTGAGGTGACTGAGGAGCAGGAGGAAAAGAAGACGGAGCCTGTGATCATTCATCAAGAGAATTACCGCGTGCGTCCTCTCTTCACTGATGAGGCCATCATGGAAATGGAGTTGAGCGAGCGCTCGTTTATTGTGTTCCGGAATGCTGAGACAGAACAACTCAGTGTGCTGTTTCGCCGGAAAGACGGTGATTATGGTATGATCGAACCGTAAGGTGTCATCATGCCCTTAGAATACCCTGACCCAAAGGTTAGCGAAGACGCTGCTGTTGTTCTGGACAAGAACCAGAACACTAGCAAAGCGCCCGTGAAGCGCTTGCAGCAGATGACGGTGCAAGAGTTCTATGAGCGCTATAACCAGTCTCTGCATCTTGAACTTGTTGGCTCGAAGGCAGGCTATCAGCGAAAGATCATTGAGCCGGAGCTGAATCGTCCTGGTTTGGCGCTCGCTGGGTTCTTCACCTACTTCGCTGAACAACGGATTCAAGTCATCGGCAATGCTGAGTTGTCTTATCTCACTTGTCTGGATCCGGTCGATGGGCAACAGCGCTTTCGTGAACTCTGCCGGCAAGCCATTCCCTGCCTTATTCTGGCGCGGGGACATAGCTTGCCGGAGGCGTTCATGGACGAAGCGCATCGAGATCACCTAACTATTTTTCAGACAAGCATGGCGTCCATGCACTTTCTGAATGCCGCGACGATTCGTCTGCAGTACGCCTTTGCGCCGACGACGCATGAACATGGCAGCATGGTGGACATTCACGGCATCGGGGTGTTGATACGCGGTTCAAGCGGCACAGGTAAGAGTGAGACGGTGTTAGGCCTCTTGGATCGCGGCGCCAGCTTAGTTGCCGATGATGTCGTCCAGTTTCGACGCCCGGAAGGTGCTGAAATTGCAGGCATGGCCAAGGAACTGGGACGCAATCACATGGAAGTGCGTGGCCTTGGATTGATCAATGTGATGGCTATCTATGGCATTGGCGCCGTTCGGTTGGAGAAGACGCTGAATGTGGTGATCACCTTGCGTCCAGCGGCAGATATGAACGAACTCGAGCGCGTTGGTCTGGAGACAAAGAAGTATCGCATCCTTGGCATTGACCTACCGCACGTCGAGATACCAGTGGCTCCAGGTCGTGATTTGGCCAAATTGATTGAGGTCGCAGCGATGGATGTGAAACTAAAAGTCTTTGGTCACGACACGCCAGTCGAATTCAATAACCGCTTGTTAGAGAAGATTCGCGACCGTCAGGACGCTTAGAGAAACCATTGGCTCGCTGAGTGCCCCACGACTTTCCCTGTTAAAACAAGGAGTAGATGAACGGTGTTGCCACCCCTGCTGATGAGGTCAATAGGGCTATTAATCCCAAGGCTAGCAGAACCAGAAAGATAGGCAGCATCCACCACCGCTTGTTGTGTTTGAGGAAGCGTAGGAACTCGGTAACGATGGAGGTATCGCGCTCTTCTTGACCGGCTTTGGCGAAATTGGAAGCTTGTTGCTTGGCGTCAACCTTGACGTTCACGGGGTGGTCTTTCTTGCTCATGGCTCAAAGGGGGCTTGCTCGGACTCTTGCGTCGGCGTGTTGGCACAGCTGATTTCATACCAGTCAGGGGCACTGTCATCCTCAGCGGTTTTTATTGAATGACAGGTCCAGGAATCGTCGTCCAGCATTTCGTGTGTGGTGGCATCGACGACGATGGGTTCTGAGTGGCTGGTGGTTGCGATACGGCCAATGTCTGGCCAGGGACCAACCGCCTTAAGGTGGGTGCCTTGGCCGTCGCCTTGCTTCACCATCTCAATGGATCCGGTCACCACCGAAGCTTGCCAAGGCAAATTCTTGCCGGCCTGAGACTGATGCCACGATAGCAAGGCTCGGCTGGCTTGGCGGCCGGAACGAGCCTTCTCCCGAGGGAAGCCGAACCACACTTGCAGATGCTGTTGGCCGATGGCTTCGAGGCATCCACCTTTGTTTAGCAGAAAGGCCAAGGCTTGGCTCAATAAAGCCTGCTGATTGTCGGCGGGCACTTTCTCAACTGTGAGGCTGACCAAACTTGCGATCGTTGTGGACTCTGGAAACTCCAAGGGTTTCTTGCGATCCAACCAACCATGAACGCGGGCGCTGGAGACGCGTGCGAGCAGACCGAGTTGTTGCAGTTGTCGAAGCTGCTGATGACGTTTGCGGCTGAGAATCCAGGCGATGGCGAAACAAACCATGGCGCAGGCGGTCGCGGTGAATGGTTCTCCTGCCCAGCCTAATAGAGACAGGGTTCCGGCGAGGCTGATCAGCAAGAGACCGAACAAGCCAAGCAAGGCCACTCGTATCCAGCAGGAGACGGATAGGCTCAGAGAACTGCCGAGCCAAGCGCCGAAGAATCCTGCCAAGATAGTCCACAGGGCGGCGGCGATCTTCGGGATGCTTTGTTGTGGCGCTTGTCCCCAGGATAAGAAGGCCTCACGAGCTTGCTCAAACGGTGGCCAGGGAGCCATCCCGCTGAGCGTAGCAAAGACGCCTGCGATGATCAGCACGCTTGTTAGGATGGGCAGTTGCGATGCGCGCATGCTCTAACTAGCTAGTGGTCTCCGTGCTGGCCTGCTCATCCGTTTCCTGAGCGGCAGCCTCGGCGCGGCGACCGTCGTAGGATTGCATCACCAATTCACTGAGGAACCGATCAGGATCACTCACCGCTTCGGCAGTGATGTCTACCGATGATTGTCCCGTGTTCTTCTGAATGAGTTTGAGGCCAAATTGGAAATCGCGGAACTGCTGTTCACACAAAGTGAGGGCGCTCATGTTACTCTCCCGACTTAAAGCCGCGATGGCGCTGATGGCATCGGCGCTGAAGTTTAAGTCCACCCCATACTGCTCGCGGAATCCACGCACATAGGAGGTGACTTCTTGGCGAGTCTCCTGGCTTTCGACGTCCTTGCAAGATTCTAGACAGCGTTTCAGAACTTTGTCAGGCTGGCTGACCAATTCGCCATCGATCTTCAATTCCGTGATGCCTGAATCGGCGAGCTCGAATTTGAAGTCACGGAGCACGGCCTCACACACTGTCATCAAGCCGCGCGCGCCAGTCTTCTCTTGCGCGGCGCGTTGGGCGATGGGTACCAAAGCCGAGCGCTCGAATTCTGCTTTGATCCCATAGGCCTCAAACTCACGCTCATACTGTCGAACTAAACTGCCTTCGGAAGTCTCCATGATCTCGACCAAATCATCTGCCTTGAGGGAGTCGCAAACCACTCGCACTGGGAGTCGGCCAATGAACTCGGCTTCAAAGCCATACTTCATGAAATCTTGAGTGGCAACTTCATGATACAAGGCGTCCGTATCATCTTCACTGGCACGCTGACCCGCTTCAAAACCGATCGATTGACGACCGACACGTCTCGCAATGATCTCATCGAGGCCTGCAAAAGCGCCACTCACAATGAACAGAATGTGGCGTGTGCGCACGGAGTCGCGTGACGGGCTCCCTTTGCCGCTACGCATGTCAAACAACGACTGCATTTGCGACTGCATGTCCATGGGATTGCGGACGGACACCTCCGTGTCTTCCATCAACTTGAGAAGAGCTGTTTGGACACCACGCCCACTAACATCCCGGCCCATCATGTTGCCACTGGTTGCCAGCTTATCGATTTCATCGATGTAGATGATGCCGTACTCGGCGAGCGATACGTCACCTTCGGCACGCTTGACCAGATCGCGGACCAAGTCATCGACATCGCCGCCGACATAGCCGGTTTCGCTAAACTTGGTGGCGTCTGCTTTAACAAAAGGCACGCCGATGAGTTCGGCGATGTGCTTGATCAGGTAGGTCTTGCCCACGCCCGTAGGCCCTAGAATGATCACATTCTGTTTGGCGAATTCGATGTCATCACTGTTGCCCGTTTCGTCTTCAAGGCGTTTGAGGTACTTGGCATGATTGTAATGATCGCACACGGCTAGAGAGAGCACCTTCTTTGCTTCCTCCTGGCGGATGACGAAACGGTCCAAGTGCCGTTTGATGTCTTTGGGAAGGTAATCAAAGTCGAAGATGCTCTTTGTGGGCTCCTCGACTTCTGGTTCTGGCGTCTCATCTGGCTCTTGGGGCGTCATGTCGGCAGCGCCGGGAAAGGACGAGAAATTGACCGACTCACCAAAGCTGGATTTCATGAAATCAGCGAGTTTCTTGCTGATCTCCTCGGGGGTTGGTGGTTTTGAATCGCTGTTGTCCATGAATGGGGCCTTAGGGCTTGGTTGACGTGTGGTGGGTAAGGGACTGTAGCCGCTGCCATCGATCGCGAAACGGCTGATTCTCGTAAGCCAAGGTCTTGGCTTCTATGGTGCTAAGCTGGCGCAGGCCAGCGCAATGCGCAAACAACACCAGCTGTTCTTGGCGTTGGTAATAAAGATTCGAATCCCGCGTGCCTTCTAAGACTTGCCTGGCGAAGCGTGCCAAGCTGCCAGGAGCGAGATCGCTCATTGCTAGAGTGGTAGTGATGCCGCGGGGATTCTTCACCGTCAGCCCGCTGGATTGAACGCTGACCACTTCGCCATTCACCTCGCGTCCTTGGCGAGTGCGTAAGTTGCCTTGATGACCTGACAAATTGCTCGCAAAGTCGTGAGCCGTTTGCCACATCCACAGGTGGTCGCTGGCGGCTTGTAGGCCACGAGTGGATTCGAAACCTTGCGTTTGTCTCCCGAGCTGACGCAAGGCTTCCGCAAACTCAAGTTTGGGACCTAGCGGTTTGATTGCCAAGAGGACCGTGCGCAATTTGCTCAACTCCGCCCGGCCGAGTCGGTCTTCTTTAGCCGCGTTGGCTGCGTTGGCTTTGCTTTGGAGTTCCGTCTCACGTTGTTTCAATGCGAGAAAGCGCTTGGTGAGAGCGTCTTTGGCTTTGGGGGTGCTTGCCTGCTCAATCACCCGATTCATGTCATCTCGTTTGCGTGCAATAAGATTCACATCGGAGATGGCAGATGCATCGAAGCCGGTCTCTAGCAGAGTTAGATCGGCTTGGTGGTCTTTGATCAATCCACGATATTCTTTGATCCAGTCAAAATCCGTATCGGGATCGACCTCTTGGAAGCGAGCAAAGTGCACAGACGCATGGTCAAAGGCACCTAGTTCCCAATTCTTAAGGCCATACGCTAACAAAGCGATGCTTTGGCAAAACCCAGGCTGCACGGTTTCGGCGACCGTGTCGGGAATCACATCGTCGCCTCTCATCCAGCCACTGACTTGTTGGAAAAAACCATCCAACCTAGTCTGATCAAATTCCTCCTGCAAGCCTAACAAAGTGAAGGCATCATCAGCGCCATCACGATTGCCCTGCATTAGTTGCGCGATGCCATTGTTGAAAGTAGACCAACCCTTGATGGAGGAACTTACTCCTTCAGCTCGATAAACGCTTTGAAAGTGTGTTGCGGCCAAATTGTAATTACCAGCCAACAGGGCCGAGCGGCCTTCCAGAAAGGTTTCTGAGACTGCTTGGTTACCCGAGTCTTCCTCTACCTCGAAACCACCATTTGTTGTCGAAGTTTTAGGGGGGTGTGAGGGGTTGGTGCTCTGTAAGAATTGCAAGCCCCAAAGGCAAGCAGCCGCTGAGCCGATGCTCGCGATCACGCCGAAAGCGATCTTCCAGCGGCGTTGCGCGCGTGCGCGCATGGCCCGTTGCTTGGCAAGAAAACGTTCGTGCGCACCGGTGCCAGCGATTTGGCCAGAGGAGGTGAGTCCGTCCAGGCAGGCATCAATATCGGCGAGGAGACTTTCGTAATCAGGATGGCGTTGGTTAGGCTCATAAGCCATCATGCGATCTACCAGCGCCCAAGTGCCTGGACTCAAGAGAGGAGCAGTCGCTTGCAGTGGCATGCGCTTGGCCTTCAGTCGAGTGAGTTCTTCAAAGGTGCCTGTCTTGACTTCAATGGGTGGTTTGCCTACTAACAGATGGTACAAGGTGCCACCGAGGCTATAGATATCGCTGCGCAGGTCTTCGGTTTCACGCCGCAGCTTTTCTGGTGGGACGTAGTAGGGCGTGGCCCAAATGTCGTCGCTGCCATCACGATCACGTTCAAACATCAGAGCGAGGCCAAAGTCGACCAGCTTGGCGCTGCGATTTCGTGAAAGCAGGATGTTACCAGGCTTGATGTCGCGATGGATGAGCCCGTTTTGAAAGGCCGCTTGCAGACCAAGGGCTGTTTCTTGCGCCCATGTGAGCGCCTGACGTTCAGTGGTCTTGCCTTCGGCGGTGATCAGTTCGTCAAGGCTGCCATGCTCAATGAGCTCCATGACTAGGAAAAAGTAGCCTTGGTCGTGACCAACCGAGTAGAGCTTGACCACATTCGGGTGACTGAAGCTGGCGGTCAGACGCGCCTCTTTCTCAAATTGCGCTATGCGCTCGTCGTCTTGACTGAACTGATCTAACAAGATCTTCAGAGCGACTTGCCGATTCAGTGATGGATCAGTGGCACGGAAAACGCGACTCATGCCGCCTTCGCCAATCTTGGCGTTGATCTCGTAGTGACCAAATTCCCGCCGCACACGCATGGCTTCGTTGCAATTTGGGCAGGCAATCTTCGAGTAAGGCGCGCATTCGGTGACATCGATCACCGTTTCGCATGCTGGACAGGCATTCAGAAGCTGCTTGGATTCACTACTCAAGGCGGCCACCCTAGCACCCTCTCGGATTGGGATCAATCACGCCGCCTTTCAAGTCGATGCCCAACACGCAGATTTCTCTTAGCAACCCGGCCGATGTCGGGCGACGGCTCGATGCGGTGTTGGCGGACCGTTTGCCTGATCTGTCGCGATCGCGCATTCAGGCTCTGATCAAATCAGGGCACATCCGGCTCAATGGTGGGACAACCAAGGCGCGTCAGGCGGTGGAACTCAATGCTGAAGTGAGCATTGAGATTCCCAAAGCCGCGCCCGCCACGACGGTCGCCGAGGCGATGGACCTCGATATTCTCTTCGAGGACGAGCATCTTTTGGTGCTGAACAAGTCGAGTGGTTTGGTGGTGCACCCGGGCGCAGGGCATGGCACTGGGACCCTAGTGAATGCGCTGCTCGCTCATTGTGGGTCGCTCTCGACCATCGGCGGCGTGGAGAGACCGGGCATCGTGCATCGTTTGGATAAGGACACCAGCGGTTGCATGGTGGTGGCCAAGAATGATCAAGCGCATCAGGAATTGAGCCGCCAGTTTGCCGATCGCGAAACCACCAAGCATTACTTGGCCGTTGTCAGAGGTCGGCCCATCGCGAAATCAGGGCGCATCGAGAATCATGTTGGGCGGCATCCGGTCAATCGGCAGAAGATGGCTGTGGTGGATCCAAAGCGTGGCAAACTCGCGATCACTGATTACCAAGTTGGTGGTGAACAGGACAATGCTAGTTTGGTGCTCTGCAAACTCTTGACCGGTCGAACACATCAGATTCGCGTGCATTGTCATAGCTTGGGGCACGCCTTGTTAGGCGATGAGATCTATGGGCGATCAGGCAAGCAACATTATCAGGGCCGCTTGCTGTTGCACGCCTGGCTGTTAGGTTTCACGCATCCAATCACCAAAGAGGCAATGCGTTGGCGCTCGGAGATCCCAGCTGAATACGCGCCTTGGCTGGATGAGGCGACCTTGGCCGCGTGGCGTGCGCTTTAGTTGATTTGCTAGTCGGTGCCTTGCTCGACTTGCTTCTTCATGGCTTCCCATTCTTTCATGATCTCAGCGTTGAACTCTTTGATCGGTTCTTGAAGCAAGTTGGTAATGACGAACAAGAGGATGAAGGGCAAGAACACTTGGCGCAGGTGAAAGGCCTTGTGAGTGACTTTCGTATTGGTGGTGGAATCCCAGAATGTGCGTCCGTGCCACCACAGGTAATAGAAGGCGAACAATGATGAGATGATTGGCAGAAACCAAATGTAACAGGCCAGACCTACGACAAACACGCCTAACGAACGTCGCAAGGAAGCGGCGTAGCCCAGGTGATCACCATTCTTATCTGTGATTCGAATGCCCAAAAGGGCTTTGCCAGGAGTGGTGCCCCAGCGTGTGATCATGTAGGCCTCGAACAAATGCCAGGGTGGTAACAAGAGGATGAGAACTTTTGAGAAGAACTGAAAGTAACTGAGTTCAATCCAGCCAGCCGAACGAAAGGCGAACATGACGGCGATGCAGAGATTGAAGAAGAGCAAGAAGTCGAGCCAACGAGCCGCGAATCTTGCGAAGCACTTTAAAGCGGATAGCGGACTATGATCAGGCTCGGTGGACATGTCGTCCGTGGCCAGGCGCTCGGCATACTGACGTTTGCGCTCTTTCTCTAGATCCGCATCGCGTAGGCGAAAGAGGCTTTCAAAGGGGGGGAGGTCACGCAGGGGAGCCCATTTCTCCATGCCATCGTACCAGCCGAGCGTGGTTTCGGAGAGGTCGTCGCCGCCACGTAGGCGTTCCTCTACTTGAAAGAGCGTGAACGGACCTTCTTTCTGGTCATCGATGGAGAGGTAGATCTTCATGGGGAGTTGGGGTCTACTAATCGCGCAGAGCGCGGGCAGCGTCCATGCGAGCGACTGTCCACGCTGGTGGAATCGATGCCAGAGTGCAAGTGACGACCGCACTGATTGCGATGACCAAGATGCTGCCAGGAATGATTTCTACGGGTAACTTGGACAAGCCATAAATATTCTCTGGAAATGGGTCGGTGCCCAACATGCTGAGCACGGAACGAATGGACTCCAGATTGTAGACCAACAGGAGGCCAAATCCGATGCCTGCGAGGGTGCCGATGAGGCCAACAATCAGACCTTGGTAGACAAAGACGCGCACAATCTGAGCGGTTTGCGCGCCGATGGCTTTCATCACCCCGATTTCACGCCGCTTTTGCATGGTGGTGACGATGATGGTGTTCATGATGCAGAATGCCGCCACCACAATGATGAAGAACAGCAAGGTGGAGATGAGCG
>ERZ887942.3009-NODE-3009-length-10037-cov-6.033961_pt1 | contig 10037 bp, 8 predicted proteins | sample MGYA00521099_ERZ887942 | MGnify/ENA primary metagenome ERZ887942 (study PRJEB32303, sample SAMEA104408605) | aquatic metagenome | biome: Brackish water; feature: Pelagic; material: water | place: Baltic Sea | collected 2014-06-07T06:48:00 | depth 16,251 m ... | reverse complement strand
GGCAGCATCGGTGAACGGCACATCCGGTGTTTGGGTCGTCACTCCCTCGTTGAGGTGACGGGATGCGATATCAACCTTCAACTACGCGAACGTATTTCTCAGCGCTACGACATTCCGTGTTTTGCGGATCTCGACGATGCCCTTGATCAAGGAAGCTTCACTGCTGCCGTGGTGGCAACGCCGGCTCATCTGCATATTCCAATCGCGTTGCGTCTAGTTAGATCCGGACTTCATGTGCTCATAGAAAAACCACTTTCGGTGGATCTGGATCAGACTGAAGAGTTGTTGGAAGCCATAGCGAAACACCGGGTTTCCGCAGCTATGGCTTATGTATACCATTTCTTTCCGTGTTTTTCTGCTATAAAAGCAGAGTTGTCACAGATCGAACCAGGAAGGTTGTTGCAGGCTACCCTTAGCGGAGGGCAACCGTTTCAGTTTTATCGTCCGGCTTACAAGGATACCTATTTTAAGGATCACAAAACAGGAGGGGGTCTCATCCATGATGGCTTGACCCATTTTTCCAACCTCGTCGATTGGATCTTGGGTCCATCCGACGAGCTCGTGTGCGATTGCGCTCATCAGGCTCTACCGGATGTTGAGGTTGAAGATACCCTAGCTATTTTGAGTCGGAACAACGGAGCCCTCATTAACTACTCTTTCAACCTTGTGCAGGCACCGACGGAAGTAACGCTGCAGGCGAATTTCGAAAATGGAAGTATCAAGGCGGAATCTCACCGGCAGCGCTGGGGATGGTTTGGTCGAGGCGATAAACAATGGACCTACCATGATGCACCCATGCCGGACCGTGATTTTCCTTTTATAAAACAAGCGCGCGCCTTTCTCAATTTGATGGAAGGGAAGGGAACGGACATGGCTACTATCGAAGACGGCATCCGAGCTGTTCGTGTGATCCAGGCGGCGCATAAATCGTCGGAGGAGCGGGCATGGGTGAAACTCTGAATCCGATGTTACGATTAGCAATCCTCGGTATGATCGAGGGAAACGGGCATCCCTATTCGTGGTCAGCGATCATTAACGGATTTGATCCGGAGCTATTGGAAGAGTGCCCCTATGCAGCGATCCGGGATTATCTGGGTCAACAGCCACTCGAAGAGGTTGGTATTTCCGATGCCGAGGTGACCCACATCTGGACCGACCATGCCGAAGATGCGCCCCAGATCGCTGCCCTGTCGCTTATTCCGCATGTTGTTCAAACGCCGGAGGCGGTCATCGGATCGGTAGATGCTATCATCATCGCCACCGATGACGGTGAGGATCACGTGCGGCGGGCTCGTCCCTTTGTGGAGGCTGGGGTGCCAGTGTTTATTGATAAACCCCTTGCAACGAATGTGCCAGACTTGCGCCAGTTCATCGAATGGGAAAAGGCAGGTGCCCGAATCATATCCTCAAGTGGGATGCGCTATGCACCTGAGCTAAAGGGCCTTTCGAGCAACATGCCAGACACGGGTGATGTACGCTGGGTTTCCAGTTTCAGTTGCAACAGCTGGGAGCGGTATGGGATACATGCTCTCGAAGCCCTGCACCCACTTATTCGGGACGGTGTGGAAGGGATTCGGATAGAACGGGGTGAGGATCCCCAGGCCGATATCGCTTATATTCGGACCTCTGAAGGAATCCACATAACTATTCCCGTTTGCAGTGACGCCTACGGAAGCTTTGGAAGCGTCCAGGTCTGTGGAACGAAGGCGAGCAAGAGTATACAATTAGCGGATACTTATTCCGCTTTTCGGAGTCAATTGCTAGCAGTTGTCACAGCGCTTCGGACGAAAACGGCGCCTTGCCCATTTAGTGAAACAGTGGACATGATGGCGATAATTATTGCCGGTATTCGCAGCCGAGAGGAAGGATCCCGCTTTGTGCTGATCGATGAAATAAAAAACGAAATCTTCAGGAATTGAACAATGTCGACTTCTACTAACGAATTCTCACTTAACGAAAAAGTTGTCCTGCTCACCGGCGGTGCCGGACTTTTCGGAACAGGACTGACCCGCTACCTTGCGCGCCATGGGGCTCGTTTGATCATTGCTTCACGCGATACAGATGCCCTTGACAAACAGGCCTCCGAGGAACGTGCGAAAGGGGATGAGGTGGAAGTCGAATACCTAGATCTAGCCGACCCTGCTTCTATTGAAACTTTGACAGCTAGCGTTCTTACTAAACACGGCCGAATCGATGGTTTGGTGAACAATGCCGTCTCGCGGCCTATGCGGAAACTGGACGACCCGTCCGAGACCTGGGTTGAGTCGATGAAAGTAAATGCAACCGGTCTTTTCCTGTTAACCCGAGCGGTGGGTAATGAGATGCAGAAACAGAAAGGCGGAAGTATCGTAAACATTGGTTCCATGCAGGGCATGGTTGGTCCGAACAATTTTTTGTATGAAGGCACGGACATGACATCCCCGCCGGATTACTATTTTCACAAGGGCGGGATGATTAATCTGACTCGCTATTTTGCATCGATCTACGGTCCGGACGGCGTGCGAGTCAACTGCCTATCACCCGGTGGATTTTTCAACAACCAATCTCCCGATTTTCTCGAACGTTATAATAAGATGACCATGCTCGGCCGGATGGCTGGTGACAATGATTTGGGCGGAGCGGTCGTATTCCTTCTCAGCGATGCCTCCTCCTACATCACCGGTGTCAACCTTCCAGTGGACGGTGGATACACGGCGAAGTAGGTCTATGGGGGCTTGATTGAAATTATGTGGTAGAAACTAAACGAAAATTGAACACACTATCATTCAGTTAGATCAAAACGCTTTTTATCTCAGCTTATGAATAGAACTATTGAATTAAACCCCCAGTGTAAAAAGTTGTTTGATGAGGATGGGTTTGTCGTTTTTCGCGGATTTCTCGCTGCCGATGAGGTTGCGGAAATGAACTCAAACATTGATCGATACATTCGAGAAGTTGTTCCGGAGCTGGAACCCACCGAAGTTTTTTATGAAGATAAAGAACGCCCTGAAACACTGAAACAGATTCCGAGAATGAATGAGCGGGATGTTTACTTTGATCAAGCGGTGTTGAAGGGGAAATTTAAGCAGCTGGCGGAATGTCTACTTGGCGACGGTGTGGTTGAAAACGGTGTTCAATATTTTAACAAGCCACCCAGAATGGGTCAACCAACGCCTCCGCATCAGGATGGTCACTATTGGAAGATTGAGCCCTGTGAAGGAATAACCATGTGGTTGGCGCTGGAGAAAGTGGATGAGGAAAACGGATGTCTTCACTATTCGCGTGGTTCACAGAAGCTGGGGTTGCGTAACCATAATGTGTCAGGAGTTCTCGGATTCTCACAGGGGATTACCGATTTTCCAAATGATGATGATCGTGCCGGTGATGTCGCCGTGTTTGCTGAAGCGGGCGATCTTCTGGTTCATCATGCGCAAACGGTCCATTGGGCGAGTGGCAACGATTCTATTACACGGTCGCGCAAATCAATAGGCATTGTTTATTATGCACCGGGAGTAGTAACTGACACCGCTTCGAGAGAAGCCTATCAGAAGTCGTTGCATAAAAAATTGGAAGCAACTGGGAAGATTTAGAAAAGTGATCGATGCTAATCGATCACTTCTTAATACCCTTCTTCGAAAGGAAACATCGGCTTGCGACGATGGGAATATGAAAGCTTCGTCATATCGGCTCGGGTGACGCCGGGTGTGTCCACGTAAATGAAGGTTTTGGCAATGGAGCGGTAGGCGGCAAGGGGGGCAATGACTCCTTTGGCGACAATGATGGAGAACGTGTTTAGGGCGAGATCGCAGCTAGTAAGCTGGGCGAGACTGAAAGGAGGCATGCGCCGTGTGGTGAGCATCACCGTGATGTGCGTTTCGAGAGTTTCAACAACCGCAGTAGGGCCTTGGTCGAATTGAGTAAATCCGCCGTGGCGGGCTTCCGATTCAGAAAATTTTCCATCGTGAAGAGAAAGGACGCGGAAGCGAGCCTTGAAGGGCGGCCCGTGAAGTGTGTCGTTTTTTGCTCCGATCGTTAGCTCGAGTTCTGCCTTGGGGCCGGCTTGGATCGCAGTGGTAGTTGACTCGGGATCGCAGATACAAACGAAGGAGTTTGAGGTGCCGCATCGATGAAGTTCTGTTAGCAGAGTCGTGCCGTCGGCCGGAGATCCGCCGCCGACGTTGTCTCCCATGTCGAGGAGAACCACGGGAAACTCTCCTGAGACGATGGCGGTTTCGACTGCATCGCGAGGCGTAACGAAGTTGGGCTCGAATCGATGGCGATTTTCCCACAGAGTTTCGCCTAGTTTACCTGCGATCTCCCTAGCGAGTTGTGGTTCGTTGTCTGTAACCACAAGAACCGCTGAACCCATTTCCGGAACGTCTGCATAAGGGAACCCCAGAATAACGGAGTGGGAAAGGGTGTCGTTACTTTCATTAAGTCCCTTGGCGCTTTCGTAGAGACCAGAGAGAGGTTCAGTCGAAGTTTCTTGGGACTGAATGTTGATCGCCATGGGAGGGTAGGCCGCTGCCTGAACTGGACGAATCTCGTCACGAAGAATTCTGGCAAGTAGGTCTGCAGCCCGCCGACCAGTAGCGCGTTGATCAAGGTGAGGATTCGTTTCGTAAGCAATGATCACATTCGTGGCTTCGACCATGGCCTGGGACAGGTTTGCGTGAGGATCCACGGTAGCGACGATGGGCAATTCAGTGCCGACGACTTTTCGAACTTCGCCAAGCCAATAACCGTCGGCGTCAGGATGATTTTCCGCAACGGTCGCGCCATGCGGAGCGGCAAGAATGGCATCCAAAGGACCGGCTTTCTGTAATTCGACGAGAAGCTGTTCGACTAGGTAGTCGAAAGTGGTTGCTTCAATGACGCCATAGGGGATCGCGCGTGCCAAAAAGATGGGTACAGCCTCATATTCCGCTTCCAGAATTCCTTCAAAGAACCCTCCAACTTCATGAGGAGCATCTTTCATCTTTTCCTGTATGGCATTGCCAGTGAGAAGTAGGTCTTCTTTGAAATGGTGGAGGGTGGTCTTTCCTTCGATGAACGTATTGGATTCCTGGAGGAGCCCGATGATGCCTACGCGTTTAGATTTCATCCAGGTGAACGAGAAATATTCGGCACTGCGAGGACCCGTCTTCGCACAGCTTCGCCGAGGCACGCGTAGTTGCCCTACCACGTTTTGCTGAATGGTTAGGGCAAGAGCATCCCTGCTCTGCCGTTTTCATTGTTAAAGGATTCATCATAGGTTGTTAGATCTCGTTTCGGACTAAGGATTCGAATTCTGCGAAACTGTCTACTAAAGGAGCGTCTTGGTTCTTAGTCATACGTTCCACTGAAGACGTATCTTTGAATCCCGAGCCGGTGACGAGGCATACGATGTGGGAGTCTGGATCGAGCTGACCCGAAGCGCTTGCTTGAGCTGCTCCTGCCAGGGCAACGGCCGCAGCGGGTTCGGCAAAGATGCCTTCTTCTTCAGCGAGGTGTCTTTGAAATGCGAATATAGTATCGTCGGTAACGGTGTGACCGGTTCCGCCTGAGGCGCGGCAGGCTGTGAGAGATTCATGGCCGTCGATTACGCTGGCTACCTGGAGACCACTAACCTGAGTCGTGCATTCGCAGTCGCTTGCTTGAAGGTCTCCATTGCGCAAGGCACTGGCGATGGTGTCATTTCCTTCGGGTTGGACACAATGTATCGCTGCTGGATGTCCGATAGAATCAAAGCCCCGTGCTACGGCCAGGACCAGGCCACCTCCACCGGCGGGAGCGAATACATGATTGATGCCATTTGGTAATTGAACGGCGAGTTCGTGAGCTATGGTTTGAACGCCCGCCATGGCAAGCGGGGCAAATTGAAAGGCACTGACTTGGCATAGCGTGCCCAGTTCAGTCGATAGAGATTGCAGCTTCTCGACTATCTCTGAGGTGCATTTAGGGTCTGTGCCGAAACTGCGGATACGAATGAGCTTTGCGCCGTAGGCGAGCATTTGCGATAGCTTTGCTTGGGGGGCTGTGTCGACGATCGCAAGAATACAAGGAATGCCGGCTGCTGCAGAATAAGCTGCTAAAGCGGCTCCTGTATTACCACTAGAGGTGCCAAGGCAGAGAGGCGATTTACTTTCACTGGCAAGTAGGTGGGAGAGGGCAGCGGCGGCAAAGCGGTCTTTGAATGAACCGGAGGGGTTTACGGTTTCTAATTTGAAATAGAGATGTTTAAGACCGAGGGATGGCCCTATTGATCGGGAGGCAATGAGTGGCGTCTCACCTTCACCTAGGCTCAGCCGATACTTTTCTGGCGGAGGAGAAGGCAGTTGATCGCTGTATTTCCAGATGCTCACACAAACATATTAGTTACTCGAATTCTCCTGGACGAATCCTGTTCTTAATCTCGCGAGTCATCCAGGTGTGGCGCAATCCGCCATCCACTGTAATCTCTGTGGCGGTAATGTAAGAGGCTTCGTCACTTGCTAGCCAGCGAGCTGTGCGGGCGACTTCGTCGACGGTGCCCCAACGTTGCATGGGAATGACGGTCTCGGAGTAATCGCGCATATCTTGAGAGAGAGTCGGGTCAGCGGGTTGGTCGTCTTTGCCACCGCTGTAGTCTGCACCGAAATCGGTTGCAATCGCGCCTGGTGAGAGGGCAATCACTCGAATGTTGTCCCCAGCCAAGGCATTGGCCATTTCCCAGGTGAGCCCCAATAGTCCAGCTTTGGTGGCAGCGTAAACGGCACATACTCCTTTGGGGATATGGGCCTCGACTGAAGTGATGTTGATAATGACGCCGCCATGAATTTTCATATAGGGCGCGGACCATTTGGAGAGAAACGCTGGAGCAGTTAGATTGACGTCGACCGCGCGCTGCCAGTTTACGGGGGTTATTTCGCGAATGGTTTCAAGCTCACGTGTAGCCGCATTGTTGATAAGGGCGTCGATACGTCCCCAGCGTTCTGCCGTTTGAGCAACTGCGTCTTCTATTTGTTCGAGCGAGGAAAGGTCAGCTTCGAGTGTCAGGACATCTGCACCGATTTCCTCAAGTTTCTTTCCGGTACGGCGCACTTCGTCGCCATCTAGATCGAGAAGTGCGAGAGCGTATCCCGCTTGTGCGAATTCTGCAGCAGTGGCTGCGCCGATGCCACGAGCAGCACCTGTGATGAGAGCAACTTTCATATGAGTTTACGCAAAGGGTTCAAATAACTGAGATGTGATGAAGAGCAAGGCGCGGTCCGCAATCCCGTGCGGGAGCGTAGACAACTACGCGACCAAACGGGTTGTGGGCTGGAACGTAGCTCATTGCGCATGTCTGTTTTAGCCTTCAATAGTGCATCTTGAAGCTCAAGGGTTAGGGGGCTTTCCATATTCTATGCTAATTTTCATAGCTTGTTCTTCTTAAGTTGCTCATTGCTTGTATTATTGAAGGCGATTGAAACTTTGAGGTCCAGTTTCTAGGATGACAGCGAGAGTGTCACCTTTATTTACGGCAGGGGAGGTTCGGAGGACGATGAGGCGGCCTGAGTGTTCGGCGGCGATTGCATGTGTGGACTTTCCTAGCGGATCGAGGACTTGTCCGAGGGATTGGCCGTTTTGGACAGACTCTCCAAGGCTGACTGATGGGTTGAAGTAACCGGCCGCCGGGCTGGGGTGGCATATCTGCATGTGACCGGAGGTGGGCCTTATGTCTTCTACATCTATTTTCGGCAGAGGCGGGGCAGGACGAGCTTCAATCATCTCCAGCTCAGCCATGACATTGAGGCAACCTTCATAGTAGGCTTGGACACCGGTGTCAGAGCAGAGTCCGCCTCCAAGATATTCAGCATATATGGCCGGAACTTCGGCGTCGCGAGCAACCGAAAGCGATCGTCCATCGAGCTTGGCGGATGTGCCCCAGATGATGGGGAGACCAAAGGCACGTGCCATACGACGTTGGGTATTCAGGACGTTTGGATTTGAAACGAGGTTATAACCTACCAGTGGATCGACTTGCATAATACTTCCGCCAGTATGTAAATCGATGTAGTAGTCGGCGTTATTGATGAGTGAGGCTAACTCGTAGGCGACACGTTCGGTCAATGAACCGTCCGCACGACCGGGACAGATTCGTGCAAGGTCGAGACCGTCTTTGCCGGTGCGCGCACGGAGAGCGAAAGCAGATTCATTAACGACTGGGACCCAGGTGAGTTGGCCCCTGAGTTGTGTGGGATCGATGTGAGTAATAAGTTCTCTGATGGCCGCCATGCCTTCGTATTCATCGCCATGGACGCCTGCTGTGATGAGCAGGTGCGGACCTTCTCTTAAGGTGCCTTGGATACCGTGCGTTTGGAAGAGTGAAGGCATGTTTAGAATTAGAAAGGCTAGGTGCTAGTGACTTTTTTTCTGCTCGTATGTTACTTTTTTTGGGCAGTTCGGCGGCAGAGTAGGGATGTTCTAGCCCTACCGTATATTTTGTCCTTGGTAGGGCAACTGCGTCCTCGCAGTGCCGAGTTAGTTTCAATTGGGTGGTATCACAAATTTGCCTACCGCCTTTGGGATATTTGATTACAGATCTAGAGGAAAGTGGGAGAGGCGTTCAACGCCGGCTTCCGTGACTAGGAAATTTTGTTCGAGGCGAAGGCCGCCTCGAAGATCATCGCCATAGAGGCCCGGTTCGACGGCTACAACATCCCCTGCTTGGAAGGTGTCATCCCAATACGGATTGAGGCGTGGGGTTTCGTGAGCATCGAGTCCGATTGCGTGGCCGAGGTGGTGATAGAATGAGTAGCCGTTCCAACCATCGAGCTGTGCATGGACTTCCTCGAAGAGTGTTTTGCAACTCGCGCCTGGACGTATATAGCTTTCGGCGTGATCCAACGCTTCGAGAACGCGAGCGTGAGCTTTCAATTGCAGGTCAGTGGGATTCCGGTCGACTGAAAAACTGCGGCACAGGTCGGAGCGATAACCCCGGACCCCGACGCCGATATCGAGGACCGCAATCTCTCCGTTTGCGGCGGGACGTTGGCGTGGGAATCCACCGGGTTCACCAGAACGGAAATCGTTTCCCCAGGCGGAAAGAGGTTCACCGACGGCATTGATGGCCGCCGCCTGCATCGAGGAATAAAGGCTTAATTCGGATAAGCCGGGAGTGAGGATGTTGCGGGCTTCAGTGTAAGCAATTTCGGTGGCGTGGATGGCGTAGCGTAGAAGCTTTACCTCATCGGGATATTTATGACGACGGAGGTTCTGATAGTCAGTGGTGATGTCGACCCACTCCGCTGATTGAGAGAGGGCAGTCGGAATACTATTAGTTGTGCCTATACGTTTATAAGGTTCTAGAATTTGGCTAAGCGCTGTACTTAAACGAGCAGGAATATTTTCAACAAGCGTGCAAAGCTCCTGGGGTTCGTAGGAAATGTGTGTGTCGGCTGCGGGAGCGTTCAGGTTTTCACCCGGCGCAATGAGGATAGCATTTCCGTTTTGAGATACCAATGCAGCGACCGGTGTGAGGGGCTGTTCGTGCCAATAACCGGTGAGGGCGTGAACGTAGTTTCTGTTTATGAATAGAGCAGCATCGAGCTTTTGCTCTTCGAGAAGGCCTCGTACCGCATTCTGGCGGGAGCGGCAAGATTGGGGATCGAGAGCGGGCGGCAATGTATTCATTATAGGATACCGTATTTGTTGTAGGCGTCGGTAGCGGACATGCCATCGCGGATAGCGTCACGAGTAATGTTTTCGGCGTGAACTTTTTCCCAAGCTGCTTGGATGACCTCTGCCTCAACTGCTTTAGGAACTACTACAATGCCATCTCCGTCGGCAATGATGAGATCGCCCGGGGTGAAGATCACTCCGCCAATTTCAACGGGAATATCTATGGCGGTAACGCGCTGTCGATGAAGGCTATCGTAAACATTGGTGCCACGAGCAAAGACGGGGAACTCCATTTTGCGCATGGCGGAAGTATCTCGAACGGAACCGTCCACTATAGCGCCTATGCATCCACCGTTCCGAGAAGCAGTAGTAAGCAGTTCGCCCCAGACGCCGGAGCGATTTGATCCGTTAGCGGCGGCGATAAAAATATCGTC
>ERZ887942.3008-NODE-3008-length-10037-cov-6.260569_pt1 | contig 10037 bp, 10 predicted proteins | sample MGYA00521099_ERZ887942 | MGnify/ENA primary metagenome ERZ887942 (study PRJEB32303, sample SAMEA104408605) | aquatic metagenome | biome: Brackish water; feature: Pelagic; material: water | place: Baltic Sea | collected 2014-06-07T06:48:00 | depth 16,251 m ... | reverse complement strand
CTGAGCACGTGTTCGACTTGAGATTTACCCGACACGTTTTCCAATAGGCGCAGGGCCGTGGCGGTAATTTTTGGCTCAGCCAGCACCTCAAGACCGGCGGAACGAGCTTCCCACGTATTGTAACCGCCTAGAAGATGTTGCTCGGGCGGGGGAATGTAGCCGTCACCGCCATTGGCCAATTCAATGACCATGGTGTTTTTCACCGGGCTGCCGGCTTTAATTTTTAATCCGGTGATGGCATAAGTTTCGTTCGGCGTGGTCGCGATGGCGATGTCGTCGCCGATCCGGAGGCCCTGGACTACGATGTCGGTCCGTTGTTTTTCATGAAGCATGACGGCGGCGCGAGCATAGACCTCCTCCTTCGTTTTCGGTTTGTCAGGATCTTCGGTTTCGGAAACGATTTTCTGTGCCCACTGAAGCCGTTGGGCATCGGGCACGCGATAGGCCAGATTCAGTCGTGCTTCTTCCATTTCCAAATCGCGATCGGCTTTGTATTCGATGGACTCGTAAGCCTTCATCGCGATATCGAGAAGCCCCTCGGTGTATTCGTCGATGGGCTGCTTTTCGTTTCGCTCCTCGACGGGTTTCGTGTAGTCACGCCGCCAAATATCGCCGCTGCATCCGTGGGACATCATCCCGACAAAGGCAGGTTTTCCATCGGCGGCTTCCGGGGCGAGCCTCGTTTTTAGGCCTTCAGAAAAACGCCCAAAATAGTCTGCCCCGAGCGCTTTATCGCCGAAGTAGTGCATCGAAAAGTTCGCCAACACGGCGATGGGACGGCCGTCGGCTGCTTGAATCGAAATCAGGCTCAACTGAGGATCTTCCGGCCCGGATTCTCCGGCGACTTTGCTCCAATCGCGCCCGGTATGCATATTGGCGCGGCCCGTGGGATTTCCGAAAGGATCGGGCACCATGCTGTCCGGCAGGTGAATCCAGCGTCGTAGCGCGGTGAATTCCGCTGCGTCCGCGCTGTTAAACCCAGCCTGGGCCGGCTCGAGGTTCTTCTGCGCGGCAACGATGGCCTCAACGAGTTTTTTGATCAAAAACGGAACGTAATTTTCATCGGGGTTCGAACCTAAACATCCCATGCTTGATGGCGCTGAATGGGTGTGCGTCGCGGAAATCAGCATGTTCTCCGGCGGAATTCTTGTTTTCAATGCCGCGATTTTTTTTGCGGAATCCAGCAGCGGTCGCGGCATCATGCAGCTGTCGACGACAACGATTGCGATTTGTTCCTCGCCGTCGGAAATCACGATGGCCCGCGCATGAATTCGATTGTCGACGGTATCGACCATCCGGCCCGTCATACCGCCGTTCACAATCACGGGAAGGATTTCCGGGGTGACATCGACAACGGCTGCGCCTGCTTGGAAATCAGCGAAAGCGGAAATCGCTCCGATTTGAAAACATAGAATGGAAAGGCACAAAGCACGAATCGATTTCATGCTGGAGAATAGACAGGAATCGGGAAGGGGATCAATCACGTGGATGCGGAGACCGTCAAAGATCCAACAGGGGCTGATTACTGATCAAACCCTGTTGGCTCAGTTTTGTCGACGTCCTCTCCTCCGCCTTCAATTATTCGGGGCATCGCGGCCTGTTGCTCCATTCATGGTTCCCTCACTATATACTATCGGATTTTTCTTTAAATCGTTACCAACTTTCTGAGTAAATGATGAAATAAAGGCGAGTTCGTCTGGCAATGATGTGAAATCACAACATTTGGTTAGGATAGTCGATGAGTGTTGATCTCAGCGAAGATCAAATTCCTGCATTTCCCAATTCCGGCGGCTTCGGGTATCGGCGTGTTGGACGCGAAATTCGTAGGTCCGCCAGCGTTTCTCTGATCTGTCGTAGCCGATGAAAAAAGTGAGTTTCGTGTTGTCGTCGGAATTGATAGCAGTTCCGAACCCCCAGGATTTGAGTGGGCCATGTTTGGAATCGAGGGTCGCTATGTTGGCTCCTTCTATTCGACTATTCATTTTGCTGGTTCGCTTTTGAAATGAAGAAAAACCTTCATCCGGTTGGTAAGAGTAGATTCGCAGGTCAACCTCAATTTCGGCGTCAAGGGTGAAAGAGCAGTTGTAAGATCGGGAGCCGAAGTCTCGTGCTCCGCGTAAATGTGGGACTCGGGAAAGGTATAAAGGGCCGCCAGTCGCTTGCTTTCATTCCAGAAAAGCGCGATTTGGGCACGCTGATCAACGGATTCGTGAAAGATCAGTTTCAAATCTGGATCGTAGCGATGGATGTCCGCTACTACGCTCTTAATCGGCGGTATCGGGCTTCTGTGGTGCGATTGAATCACCTTCGGATATTTAACATTTGCCGCGGTAATCCCGCCTTCCAAATCACCGCGCAGCCACGACTTTACGCTCGTGAAAACCGATATTTCTTCGCCGTTTCGATTGTAGAGGACGACGTCGTTGTTTTGATAAAACTGGAAAAGCCCCAGCCAAAGGACGAAGACAAGAAATGCAATCACACTCCACGTTTTACGTCGTTTTAAAAATCTGAAAACGACGTAAATCATGGCTAGATTGAAAATGGAGGCCGGTCAGCTTAGATTGGCCTTCTTCGCGTTCCGATCGCGTTCGGCGAGCAGTTTTTTCTGATAGCGCCCCTGTACGATGTCTGTAATCACCAGCACAACGATAACAAAGTAGAAGGTCGTTTTAGTCATTGGAACGATTTCCTGGCCAAAGATTTTCAGGTGAGCCAAATGCCCGCCCTCGGTCACTAGCATGATTCCAACGACGAAAAGGATGAAGAGTCCGAGAACTTCATACATACGGTTTTTCTGAAGAAAGTCCGACACTTTGTCTGCCAACCAAATCATCAGAATTCCGCTGATCACAATCGCAATAATCATCACCCACATGACGTACTCCGTCACAATCGTACCGTCTGGACCAGCCTCTTTGTATTGAGCCAGCGCCATCGCTGAAAGAATCGAATCAAACGAGAAAACAAGGTTCATCAACACGATCAGTCCGATAACTTTTCCGGCAGACTTCTTGCCCGCCTCTTTCGCGTGCTCGGCGTTGTGTTCCTCGATGTGGGTCATGTGAAAAATTTCCTTCATCGCTGTATAAATGATAAAAGCACCGCCTCCGAGAACGATCAGGCTGTGGAAATTAAAGGACCCGGAAATCTGTGCCGTGTCGAAGGTGAAAAAAGGCTTGGTGAGCTTTCCAACCAGATTCACGAGCAAAAATAGTAGAGCGATTCGCAGAAATACGGCGAGGCCAATCCCGAATTTACGGACCATCTTTTGTTTGTCTTTCGGAGCTCGCTTCGATTCCAGCGAGATGTAGAGCAAGTTATCGAAGCCCAATACAGCCTGAAGTAGGATCAGCATCGCCAATGTAACGAGGCTCTCCATCATGGTGGGGACACCGAGTTTTTGCACTGCGTCGGTAACTTCCGTGGTGGCAGCGAGGATTTGGGGGATTTGGGAGTGGATCATGGTCTAAAGAAAAAAGTATGCGCTTACCGAATCAGACAACAATCCGGTCAGGCGTCAATTTTAAAACGCGAATTTTCAAATCAGCTCTCCTTGATTTGCTTTCACGTATAACCCGTTGTGGAAGATCAGGGATTCAACTCTCCCCATGGCGAATCGGGTCCAAGTTCGTGATGAGCCACTCGGCGAATTGTCTCGTCGCGGTATTCCGGATTTTCTCCAAGAAGCCAATCCCGGATCAAGGGCGGACGGTAATTGGGGTGATCGGCCAAAAGCCATCCCAACCAGGATTTTGGGTCAACATCGAGATCGTTCAACGAGGAGTCTTGGGTAAATTTACGCGAGGTGTCTGGCGCTGATTCTTGAAGGCGTCGTTGCTGGTTCCACATCAAAACCGATCCGATCAGGGCGCGCATCGCTGAAACTGCTTCCGCTGAGCGATCGACCGCACCGCCGCCCAAAATCCGGCAATAGGGGCGACCTGCTTCCGTCCGGCCAATCCGAACGGTATCGCACCCGACAGCTACCTCCCCGCCATGAATCGCTTTCCAATCCATCATCCAATCACCGATTTGATGAGGCATCCGTTCAATATCTTTTTCCGAAACAGCTTCGCTTGCGGCCCATTCTTCGATCAAAAGTTCCAGCAAATTGGTAACCAGAATCGTTTCTGTAGGTCGCTGGACCAGATCTTTTACCCGCATCGCAAACGGGCTTTTGAGTTTTCCAAACTGAATCGCCCGATCGAGCGGCTTTGCATCCTAGGGAAGGCGAAAGCACTGCAGGATAACCGGCTTCCGCGAAACCGAATCAAATGCTTAAAAAGTGGGCAGGTCGAGGACGAGATCGGAAGGAACCAGATCAATATAGCGATCAAAAAAGGCCTGATCAGCTGTGGATGTCGAATGAACCGTGGAAGCAGGATGGAAATCAGCAGCAATCATTTAGATAAATTAAATATCACAATAGCCAAAATAACCAATTCGCCACTGAAATTCGGGAAAAAGCAAAAAATCTTTAAAAGTGTTCTTGCGAACACTTGTATTTCGATTAGTGTTCAAAAAAACAAATAAACAGCACAATGAAACGAATCCTTACCGCCCTTATTACTGTAACTGTGATCCTTTCCGGAACGGCTTTGGTGGATCGTTATTACCGGCCAGTCGCCGCTGGTAATGGTGAAACGTTTCTAAGTTTCCCCGGCCAAACGACTGAGCGAGAGGTTTTAAATTTAGAGAAGGATCAGCAAAAAAAACTCCTCGCGTTGTTGAATCGGGGCTCCGATGAGGCGCTGAACGAAGTGGTCGGAATTGCCGAAAACCGCAGCAAAGCTATCCGTAAAGCGCGCCCCTTCAAAGCGATCGAAGACGTTCGTTCCGTTCGGGGGATTGGGCAGCGGACCTTTGTCAACATAGTTGCTCACGCCGACAACTCGCTTTGATGCGAGAAAAGAATTTAAACGAACAGTGACCACGAGAACGAACCCACAACCCAATCAGATCATGATTTATAAAACAGACGACGATCCTTTTCGCTAACCGGAGCCGGTTGGCGCTGCCGCAGAGTTTCTCAGTAGAAAAGGCAGCAGAGAATTTAGTAAATTTCTTCCGGTGATTCATCGGAAAGAGAGAGCAGACTGGGAAAGATGCACCGCCGCAGTTCGATTGGGAAGTCGGACTGCGGCACCTCTGCATTCACGGCTGGCATTGATTCGGTGGCCCGTAGATTCAATATATGGCGGCTCAATATGCACAAACTTTGTAAGGCACGGACCGCGTTGATCCCTCGTCGTAAAGGTGAGGCAAAGAACATTGGAAATCGAATGATGAGACTTCCTTGATTGTGTCTTTGCTCAGAGCTGATCGTATAACTACGGTTACTGAAATGAAAGCCGTCGGAAGTTTGATTTTTGGGTTGGTTCTGACCTTTTTTGGTGAGGGTGCGTTTGGACAATCACCTCAACAGAAAGCGGTTCCTTTTCACAAAACGGGGATACTTGCCGAGGGAACTGAATGGGAAACGCCATTTTTTGCGAGCGATTCTGGAGTGGAAGGGCCTACCGTGATCATTACGGGAGGTATGCACGGGAATGAGCCGGCTGGAGCCGAGGCTGCAGATCAAATTCGTCATTGGCCTGTCGTAAAAGGAAAGATCATCGTGATTCCCAAGGTGAATCAGTTGGCGCTTGCAGCAGAACAGCGCCGGATTCCAAAATTCGGAAATGAACTTTCAGATCTGAACCGAAATTTTCCTAAAACAGGAACCCCTGATGAAGCTCGCACAGAACTGGGGAAGGCAGTCTGGGCGTTCGTGAAAAAGCAGAAACCCGATTGGGTTCTCGATTTGCACGAAGGTTTTGCAATCAACCGTCAGAATTCAAAATCAGTTGGCTCATCGATTTTGTGCCATCCAAATGCGCAAACGAAGCCACACTTTGAACAAGCGCTGGCGGTGGTCAATGCTTCGATCGATGACCCACAAAAGTTGTTTCAGCTGAAGTCTGAAACCATGACCGTAAATGGGAGCCTCGTTCGGGCTTCTATGGAACGCCTTGGAGCGGTCGGAGCGATCCTTGAAACGACTTATGCAGACCAGCCAATCGCCGTGCGGATTCGCCAGCATCGACTGATGGTTCATCGGATCCTCCGTAATCTCGGAATGATTGAAAATGGACCTGACCAGCTTGTTTTCCGATCCTCTAATGAAACAACTCGCTATGTGGCCGTTTTTCAAGATGTAGGGGTTGGGGGAACCGGGCCTGAAAAAATCAGACAGAAATTGGAGGCGATGGAAGGGACGTTTGAAACACGAATCATTGGCGGGGCTGAAATCAGAAACGGCAGTCTTGATGATTTTGATGCGGTTATTTTTCCAGGAGGCAGCGGAAGCAAACAGGCAGCGGCATTGAAAGAATCAGGCCGCGAGGAAGTGCGTGACTTCGTTTCCGATGGAGGAGCCTACGTCGGCGTCTGTGCCGGATGCTATCTCGCGTGCGAGAATTTCTCGTGGGGCTTAAAGATTCTCGACGCCAAAACCTTGTCGTCGAAATGGGCGAGAGGACGCGCCACCCTTGATCTCGAATTTTCCAACGAAGCGACAGCAGAGCTCAAATTGGATTCAAAAAAAGCAAAAGTCCTCTATGTGAACGGCCCGGTCATGGGGCCGGCGAATTCGGAGTTGATTCCGGATTTCGAAACCGTAGCCACGTTTAAGACTGAAACTGCTAAAAACGGCTCGCCGAAAGGAATTCAAATCGATTCCCCCGCAATTTTGAGAGGCACCTACGGAAAAGGACGCGTCGTCGGGATCAGCCCTCATCCCGAACAGACCGATGGCCTGCGGGATGTGCTTCCTGGACTGTTGGAGTGGGGATTGTCAGCTCCTTAGAACGGGATGTCGTCGCCCGAATCGCTCATGTCGGCTGGGTTTCCACCACCACCGCCACCGAGATTCGGTTGACCGCCACCACCCTGCAAGTCCTGGGGAGAAGGCTCACCCTGTCCATACTGCTGTTGCTGAGGAGGCGCACCACCTCCGCCTGCTCCGCGCTCTAGTTTCCACGCGACGAGGTTCACGTAGTATTTTCCGTTGTATTCGTTGCCACGAATGTCGAAAAAGACTTTCACTGGCTCGCCGATGTTGATTCCATCGAGAAGAGCTGTCTTATCTTTTACTGCCTCAAACTTAACCATTTGAGGGTAATTTCCGTCCTGAACTTCAACGACGAATTCACGCTTCGTGAATCCGCTTGGGAATGTTTGGAGGTCGTTGAGTACTTTGACGCTTCCTTCGATTTCAAATGCTTGTGCCATGTCTTAATATTACGTTGTTAATTAGGTGCAGACTTGGCCCCAAAAGGGTGAAATGTCAAAACTCAATACCGTAGGATTTAGGAACAGACCCTATTGGATCGTAAATCTAATTTTTCAACGCATCGAGCGGCGGGAACTTGAATGTCTTTGATGGAACATGCTCTCGTTTCAAAATGGCTTCTGCTTCTTTAACGATTTCAGGATTTTCTGCGGCGACGTCTTTCGATTCAGCGATGTCGTTCTCCAGATCGTAGAGTTCGATTTTCAAATCGGGATTTCCTTTTTTGTTTTTCCGCGGAAGCAAATTTTGGCGGATCGCTTTCCATTTTTTACCAATCCAAACGGCTTGCTGGCCCCCGTAAGCGGCAAATTCGCGGTAAAGAAAATCTCGCTGGCCTTGTTTTTTGCCGAGCAATGTGTCCGCAATGCTGATTCCGTCGACACCATCGGGAACGGGAGTTTTGCTTCCTGAGAGATCGAGCAATGTAGGAAGCCAGTCTTCAAAGCCGGTTACCAAATCGGATTCGCTACCGGCTTCGATTTTTCCGGGCCATTTCACAACCTGAGGCACACGAATGCCGCCTTCGTAAAGTGAGCCTTTCAAGCCGCGCAGTGGTCCCACGCTTTCAAAGAATTCGTAATCGACGTCGGGGAGATAGGTCGCTCCGTTGTCGGAGGTGAAAACGACGATGGTATTTTCTTCGAGGCTGAGCTCTTTCAATAAATCGAGGATTTTCCCGACGTTTTTATCCATTCGGGTAATGAACGCCGCATAGCCCGCTCGAGGCGTTTGATGCGGGGTGTAACCGCCGCCCGTTCGTTTCGTGAATGGAGTTTCTTCCCATCCCTCTGCGAGATAGGGCTTTAAATCCTCGTCAGGAACGTGGAGCGCGAGGTGAGGAATAATGGTTGGGTAATAGCAGAAAAACGGGCCGTCTTTGTGATTTCGAATGAAGTCGAGCGCAGCATCATTGATATGATCGGGAGCGTAATCCTGACCTTTGAATTGATCATAGCTTCGGGGATCGTTTTCGTCTTGATCCGCAGGGAGCTTGGAATGGCCGGAGATCGGAGGATCATTTTTCAGCGGATAAATATCATTATTGCTCCACAAAGACGCGGGATAATAGCTGTGAGCGACGCTTTGACAGTTGTAGCCGAAAAAACGATCAAACCCCTTTTTCATGGGATTCCCCGTCGAGCCTGTATTTCCAAGGCCCCATTTTCCGAAGGCTCCGCTTTTGTAGCCATCGACCCTGAGCAGGCTGGCGATTGTTTGATCTTCCGCCGTGATTGGAAATTGTCCTTCAGGCTCGCCATATCGAACCATCGCCATATTATTTCGAACGGTTGAATGACCGGGATGTTTTCCCGTTAGCAACACGCAGCGTGATGGCGCGCAGACCGCATTGCCCGAATAGGCTCGGGTAAATTTCATGCCTTCAGTCGCGATCGAATCGATTCGCGGGGTTTTGATTTTTGTTTGGCCATAGCAACCAAGTTCCGCCCAACCCAAATCGTCCGCCAGAATGAACACGATGTTCGGTTTATCGGCGGCTGATAGGTTTGCCGTAACCGCAAGCACGGCGATCAGAATAGCAGAAAAGTGACGTTTCATGGGGCTGGTTTAGCATTTTTCGCAGGACGAGGCAATTCTCGGGGCTGACATAATGACGGCGACGGAAATGAGGTTTGCATTGATCGTGAGTTCGCTCGTCTTTTAACCATGAAAATTTCAGCTTCCTTTTTCTTTTCAATTTTTGCGTTCGGTTTTGCGACATTTGCCGACGACACTACCCAGGCGAAAGAAGTAGAACCGTTGAACGCAAAGATTGCCGCGGGAATTACAAAGGGCGAATTGTGGACAAATGATCCTTCGCAGATCGCCGCAGTTTTGACCGGGCCATGGCTTTCGAATACTCCAGATTCCGAAGCGTCTTCTCAGTCGCGTGAAGTAATCGCAACGTCTGAAGGCGAAGGGAATTCAGGAAAAGTGAGCGTTAAGGTAAAAGAGATCGGTCTTTTTGATGATGCCGTTCGCCAGCTGGATCACACTTATGAATTCGTTTTGAAAAACGGGCACTGGACCGTGACTGCCGCAACGACCAAAGCCCACGATGCACGCCCGGCATTTCCGATTGCGGAAAGTGAAAATCTCCAAAAGCGCCGCGCGGGTGTGTTGGTGGTGATGAGTTCGACCGGCCACGAATTGCAGGAACTGGCGAAAGCGAATGGGATTCCGGAATTGTCCGTAGTTGCATCCGACGCTCTCTTCGGTAATCACGATTCGCTCGTCAAAATTCTGAAGTTGAGCACCAAGGTTGATGGTGCGGCTGCAGAAATCTACGGAGAATTGGTTTACGGTTTTAGCTGCGCGTTTGAATCGAATGGCTTCACTCGCTTCTTGTATTTCAATCTCGAAGAGAAGGAACGCGAGGCCGTTCTTGAATTCATCAAATGGATCGAGAGTGATGTGGTTCCAAATTGATTCGTGTTTCCGGCGATTGAGTTGCGCTTTCCCCTTGCCAATTCGCGCATTTTCCGCGAATGAAACGCACTGTGATTTCGCTTTCTGAATATTCCGGACATACGAATGACCTCGCCGATTACGCGACCCACTTTTTCGGGCCGGATGGTGATCTCTCGTCGTTGGATGCGTTTGAATATCGGCCGCAGCAACAACAGATGGCGGTTGCCGTGGCACGTGCTCTGGAAGAATCACGGGCGCTCGTGGTTGAAGCGGGCACGGGCGTTGGAAAGTC
>ERZ887942.3007-NODE-3007-length-10043-cov-5.785342_pt1 | contig 10043 bp, 7 predicted proteins | sample MGYA00521099_ERZ887942 | MGnify/ENA primary metagenome ERZ887942 (study PRJEB32303, sample SAMEA104408605) | aquatic metagenome | biome: Brackish water; feature: Pelagic; material: water | place: Baltic Sea | collected 2014-06-07T06:48:00 | depth 16,251 m ... | reverse complement strand
CAGCCACGACAAGACTTTCGAAGCCCCGTCGTCCGGTTCGATCCGCGTCGTCGATGCTGCGTCAGGCGCCACCGTGATGGAGCAGAGCGTCTCTGGAGGCGACATTTTCCGTGCGTGCCAGGTGAAGGACGAGCCGATTCGTGACTGGGTACGCCTCGCTGTCAGTCGTGCCCGGGCCACTGGCTCGCCAGCAGTGTTCTGGCTTGACGCCAACCGTGCGCACGATGCGGAGCTGATCACCAAGGTCAACACGTATCTCGCCGATCGTGATCTGGTGGGTGATGTCGAGGGTCTGACCATTGAAATTATGTCGCCGATCGATGCCACCAAGTACTCCGTCGACCGGATGCGGGCCGGGCAAGACACGATCTCGGTCACCGGCAACGTGCTGCGTGACTACAACACCGACCTCTTCCCGATTCTCGAACTGGGTACCAGCGCCAAGATGCTGTCGGTCGTGCCGCTGCTCAACGGTGGTGGTCTCTTCGAGACTGGGGCTGGAGGCTCGGCTCCGAAGCATGTCCAGCAGTTGGTCAAAGAGAACTACCTCCGCTGGGATTCCCTTGGTGAGTTCCTTGCTATTGCGGTGTCGTTCGAGCACCTCGCCGAAGTGACTGGTAACGCATCGGCCAAGATCCTCGGCGACACGCTCGACGCAGCGACGGGCCAGTTGCTTTCCAATGGGAAGTCGCCGGCCCGGCGGCTCGGCAGCCTTGACAACCGCGGCAGCCACTTCTACATCGCCATGTACTGGGCGCAGGCGATTGCTGCGCAAACCGATGACGCATTGCTGGCTGCCAAGTTCGCACCGCTGGCTGCAGCTCTTGGCGAAAACGAACAGACAATCGTTGAAGAGTTGGGCGCCGTGCAGGGGAGCCCCGCCGACATCGGCGGCTACTACTTCCCCGATGCTGCCAAGGCCCGTGCCATTATGCGCCCCTCCGACACCTTCAACACGGTCCTCGCCACCCTCTGACGCATGGTGGGCTCCGCGCCACTGACCATCGACCGGGTCGCGAACGCTCGTAACAGCCAATCGTTAGGCTAGAGAAAAATGGGCACCAGCCGCCAGATATTGCTCGCCCTGACGCTCGCAGCGTCGGCCATCGTGGGTCTGGGATCCGCTCCGACTGCCGATGCGGTTGCCGCCGATGAGATGACCACCAAAGTGGTGGCAGTCGAACCGTGTCGTCTGCTCGACACGAGGCAAGACGATGGCGTCCGGCTCATGGCTGGCTCGACGACGCGAGTGGATGTTGCGAAGCGGTGCGGCGTCCCAGAGGAGGCTGTTGCGGCTGCGGTCACGCTGACAGCTGTCCAGCCAAGCGCCAGAGGTTTTCTCGCCGTCACCCCGACCGACACTGCCGTGACGGCTCATGAGGCAACTTCGGCGCTGAATTATTCGGTGGGGGAGGTGCGATCAAACTCCCAATTTTACGTGCTCGGTTCTGGTGGGCTCGACGTGTTCACGCTCGCGTCGACCGACATCGTCGTCGATGTCACTGCCTATTTTGTCGCTGCAACGAGCACCACCGATGGTCGGTTCATGGTGCAAGACCCGGTACGCGTGCTTGATACTCGTGAGACCGGTGCTCCGTTGACTGCAAAATCAACTCGAACTGTCGATCTTCAGGTCCCGACCGGGGCGACGGCAGCGATGGTCAACGTGGCGTCGGTCGGGTCAACGGGGCCCGGATACTTCACTCTGTGGGCCACGGGTCGACAACCAGCAGCGGCGATGCTGACCGTTGATGCGATCGGCGATGTCCGTGCGGCGAACGTTCTGGTCCCTGTCCAGGACGGAGCGATTCAGCTGTTCGCCCTCACTCGGTCCGATGTCGTTGTTGATGTCAGCGGTTGGGTGACGGGAACGAACTCCGAGCCGTCATCTGTGGGCTTGTTTGTTCCCCTTGAACCGTTCCGGGCGCTCGACACTCGCGCGATCGGTACTCCAATCTGGAAGGGCGGCGAGATCGAATACAACCCGATTCCGAGCGCAGGTGCGCTCGCTCTTAATGGTGTCGCAGTCAACAATCTGCAGCGGGGTTGGCTCGCCATGCGACCAGCTGGTCAACCGGATCAGGCGCAGCAGACCGCGAGTCTGAACGTCGAAGACCTCGACGGGGTCGTCGCGAACTCTGTCGTCGTTTCGAATTCGACTCGAGGAGTTTCCGTGTACTCGGCGATGTCCACTCATTTTGTGGCTGATGTGACGGGCTACTTCACCGGGACTCCGGTCCGAGCCACCCAGCCTGTCCCTGCAAACCTCGAACCGGTATATGTTCCACGCGACGTGGTCATCATCTCCGATTCGGCGATGGCGGGGGTGCGCTGGAACAACGCCTATCGAGCCTTGCGAGGCGCGAACTTTGATACGCGGTTGGAGTCTTGCCGCCGCCTCGTCTACCCGTCCTGCGGTGGCCGCGAGGGGTATCGCCCGCTGACTGCGCTCAATCAAATCATTGCGCTCCCCGCTGCTGCTGAGCGGGACGTTCTGATTATCGCCGTCGGCTATAACGATTGGGAAATCCGCTCGAGCGACTTCACCCAGGTCGTCGGAGCAGCGCGCAGCAAAGGGTTCGGCACGATCGTGTGGGTGAACTTCCGGACGGGCACCTCGTATCGACTTCCTCCCGGTTCGGGCGCAGCAATCGTCAAGTACGCGGTGATGAACACCTTCCTCGACGCCAAAGTTGCCTCTGGCGCCTATCCCGATGTTCAGGTCTGGGATTACGACCTCTATACCCGCAACGCCCAGTCGTGGTTCGCTTACGATGGAGTGCATCAGCGCGTCGCTGGTTCTCTGGGTGCAGCGGATTGGATCAGCCGCCACTTGGCCCACATGGACGATCAACCATGCCCCATGCCGTATCAGCCTGGTCAGGCGATCGAAACGCAGTGCTCGAACCCTGATGGGCTTCCCGCTGTGTTTGGTCTGCCAAATGTGATTGGCCTGTACGGCTGACCACATCATGACGCTCATCGGCGGTCGGCGGCACCGACCGCCACGGGCTCAGCGGTTGGCGAGGTCGATGTAGTTGCGCTCGTCGGGACCGGCGTACCACTGACGAGGTCGGCTGATCTTCTGCGCCGGGTCGTTCAGCAGTTCCTGCCAGTGAGCCAGCCAACCGGACATGCGCGGGATCGCAAACAGCACCGTGAACATCGAGGTCGGGAAGCCCATGGCCTGGTAGATCAGGCCCGAATAGAAGTCGACGTTTGGGTACAGCTTGCGGTCGACAAAGTAGGGGTCCGCCAGTGCAGCCTCTTCGAGCTTCAGTGCAATGTCAAGCAGCGGGTTCTTGCCGGTGACCTCGAAGACCTTGTATGCGGTCTCTTTGATGATGGTGGCTCGTGGATCGAAGTTCTTGTAGACCCGGTGGCCGAAGCCCATCAGGCGGCCTTTGCCATTTTTGACCGACTCGAGGAACGCCGGGACATTCTCGATAGAGCCGATCTCGGTGAGCATGCGGACGACGGCCTCGTTGGCGCCACCGTGTAGCGGGCCGTAGAGGGCCGAGGCGGCGCCTGCGGCTGACGAGTAGGGGTCGGCGTGGCTGGAACCAATGACGCGCATCGCGGTGGTGCCGCAGTTCTGCTCGTGGTCAGCGTGGAGGATGAACAGGACGTCCATGGCCCGCTCGAGAATCGGGTCAACTTCGTAGTCGCCGATCTTCCACATCATGTTCAAGAAGTTGGCGGCGTACGACAACTCGTTGCTGGGCTGGTTGAACGGCAGACCAACGGAGAACTTGTAACACATCGCAGCGATGGTTGGGCTCTTCGCAATGAGGCGCCGGATCTGAATGTTCCGCTGAGCAGGATCGGTGACTTCCTTCGAGCCGGTGTAGAAGGTACCGAGCGCAGCGGTCGCCGACACGAACATTCCCATGGGGTGTGCGTCGTAGTGGAAGCCTTCAGCGAACTTCTTGCGCATGTTCTCGTGGATGAACGTGTGGTGTGTGACGTCGTGCGTCCAGTCGCTGAGCTGGGCCGTGTTCGGCAGCTCGCCGTTCAACAGAAGGTACGCAACCTCGAGGTAGGTCGACTTCTCGGCGAGTTGCTCGATTGGATAGCCGCCGTACCGGAGGACACCGTTCTCGCCATCGAGGTAGGTGATTGACGACTTGGTGGACGCCGTCGACAAGTAGGCGGGGTCGTAGCAGTAAAGCGTCGGATCGAGCTCACGCAGCGCTGACGACGGGAATACGCCACCTTCGATGGGGACCGTGACGGTCTTGCCGGTTCGATCGTCAGTAATGGTAATGGTTTCGGGCACGATGGCTTCCTCCAGGCTCGAACAGGGCAGATAGGTACGGGCGGGGGGTCGCCCCGTCCGAATTCATCAAGATACTGCGCGTCGAGCGAACTGCTCCAACCGACGTGGCATCGATTCACAGTTCTCGTGCGTGGCCCAACTGGGTGGGGCCTCAAAACGGGCGAATTGCACACGTCGAGCCGTGCGAGTCGGCTGTTGGGGCTGTGCAGTTAGAGCGGCGAGTTGCCGTGTTTGCGATCGATGAGCATTTCGCGCTTGTCTTCAAGGACCGAAAGTGCCGCAGAGATCTCGCTGCGGGTGTCGGCTGGGTCGATGACGGCGTCGATGAACCCACGCTCGGCAGCGACGTACGGGTTGAGTAGCCGCTCGGCGTAGTCGCGCTCAAACTCAGCTTTCTCTTCTGGCGTCGACCGGCGAGCAAGAATCGCTGCGGCCTGGCCAGCGCCCATGACGGCAATCTCGGCCCAGGGCCACGCAAGACAAAGGTCGTTTCCCATCGTCTTGGAATCCATGACGATGTATGCGCCGCCATAACTCTTTCGCAAGATGACGCAGATTCGGGGAACCGTTGCTTGGGCGTAGGCGAACACGAGTTGTGCGCCGTGACGGATCATCCCGCGCCATTCAAGATCCTTGCCCGGGTAGAAACCGGGTGTGTCGACCAGGGTGATGATCGGCAGGTTGAACGCGTCGCACAGCGAAACGAAGCGAGCCGACTTCTGTGAGGCCGGGATGTCGAGCGTGCCGGCCAGCGAGATGGGCTGGTTGGCCACGATGCCGACCGGGCGACCGTCGATGGTCGCGAAGGCAGTGACCACATTTGCAGCCCAGCGGTCACGCAGTTCAAAAACGGAGTCTTCGTCGGCAATCGCTGCAGCGACCTTGCGGACGTCATAGCTCCCGGTGGACGACTCAGGAATCTCCGCGCCTGCTTCGGGGCAAAGCCGATCGGCCGGGTCGTGGCACGGCCATCGCGGGGGCTCTTCGTCGACATGGCCGGGAAGGTAGGACAGGATTGTTTCGACCGTCTCGATAGCGGCTGCACGGTCGGCGACGACTGCGCTCGGGACGCCTGTGTATCGGGCATGGTTGGCAGCGCCGCCAAGTTCGTCGGTCGAGATCGCCACGCCGGTGAACTGTTCGACCATCGTTGGGCCCTGCACAAACGCGTAGCTGTCGCTCGTCATGACCGCGATGTCGGCGAGACCGAGCAAGAGTGCCGGGCCCGACACGGCAGGCCCGTCGACGATGATCGCCGTCGGGACGACACCGGAGCATCGGGTCAGAGCGGCAGCGACGAGGCCCCAACCGTGTAGCGCCGCAATGCCCTCGACGATGTCAGCGCCCGCCGAGGTCATCACCATGACCAGCGGCATGCGCTGAGCGCACGCGGTATCGATCGCCCTTTCGAGCAGCGACGACGTCCCGGACGTGAGGCGGATCAGTTCTGTAGAGTCGGCGAACTCCACCCAGACGACCGAACGTTCGCCGAACTCGCGTACATCGGCATGAGCGGCCGACGGTCGCAGTCGGTCGAGACCGAAGCGATCGCTTGGACCGGCGACGTCACGTGATGCCGCGAATCGGTCAGTCCCGAATCGATCGTTTTGCAAGGGCGCCGTCGTCATCTGCTCGAACAGTACAAGGCCATCGACCCCACGAGTGTCCTGTGGCGGTGATGTGGCGGTGATGTGGCGGTTGGTCAGTCGCCTCGGGCAGGGGCGATCGCGCTGGTCCCAGGGTGGACGCCCGGCTGCTTGTGGCCGTTGAGCTGGATCAAGTCTCGAAGAATTTCGAGCGCGGCGGTGGTCGGAGCGCTCGGGCTCGGACGGCGGCGCCGGACGAACGCCACGACACGGCGAGGGAGTTCTGGGACCGAGATGCGGACGAACGATCCTTTGAGCCACGTGGGTACGGCGGTTGCCGGAACGATCGCTGCACCGAAGCCGTCGAAGGCCAGCGAGGCGAGCAGGCGAACTCCATCGATCTCTGCTTGGGCCCGAAGCGTGATATCGGCGTTCGCCGCAGCGCGCTCGAGCACCTTGCGCAGCGCTGAGCCCATCGGGGGGAGGAGGAGCGGGACCTGGTCGAGGTCGCGCAGCGGAATCGTGTCGCGGTTGGCGAGTGGATGGTTCTCGTCTGCGAGGAGGAACAGGTCCTCGGCAAAGAGCGGCTCGATCACGAGTTCCGAATCGTCGATCGGCAGATGCACGATTGCGGCATTGAGTTGGCCGCTCAAGACGTTCGGAACGAGCGCTGACGTTGCGCCCTCTTGGATGACGGCCCGGACGCCGGGATGATCCTGGCCGAGGCGGCCGAGCATCTGGGGTATCAGCCAGCGAGCCGTGGTGCCGATAACGCCGAGCCGGGTCTGCCCGGAGACGTCTTCGTGGCGGCTGGCCATGTCGGCAACGATGTCGTCTATCTCGTTCAACACGCGGCGTGCCCGCTCGACCACACGAGCGCCCTCCTCGGTCAATCCGCCGTGGGCGCGATCAACCAGAAGGACGCCTAGTTCTTTCTCAAGGCGATTAATGTGCGCGGAGACGTTGGATTGCACGGTGAAGAGCGATCTCGCTGCGGCAGAGAACGTACCATGGTCGGCGATCGCCACGAGGGTAGACAACTGCCGGACATCCATCTCTTAAAACGATAGCAGATATCGTTTATATCTACTTGTCAGATCGGTCAATGGGGTGCATAATTTAAGGGTAATGAAAATCGAAAGCGGAGTTCGGAGTCAAGTACTCCGAACTTGATACAAAGTCGACGTGCGAACACCCCCCATTGTTCCACTCGTCGGGAAATCCACAAGCTGATCCCCCATCAGCGGATATTCCCAGGTTGAGAGACCCGGATCCCCATCCGGGTCTTTCCCGTTTTTCTGGCTCTAACGACGAGTGGCTCCTAGAGTGCTGAAGTGACCAGCAGTAGCACCTACGGCGCCGGTGCCGCCTTCTTTGACCTCGACCGCACGCTTCTTTCTGGCGCATCGGGCGAAGTGTTCTCGGACGCAATGCGCATGGCAGGTCTGTCGTCCAAACCGTTCCCCGGCGAAAAATTTCTGTTCGGGCTGTTCAACGCGATCGGTGAAACGCTGCCGTCGATGGCGCTTGCACGGCAGGCGGTCACCCTGGCAAAGGGGCGATCCCAGCAGGCAGTGAGCGGTGCAGCCGAACAAGTGGCAGACCGGCTCGTTTCGATGGTTCAGCCGTTTGCCGACTCGTCGTTTGCCGTTCATCGCGAGGCCGGTCGCCCGATCGTCCTGGCAACGACGACCCCATACGACCTCGTCAAGCCATTTGCCGACAAGCTTGGCCTTGATGATGTCGTTGCTACTCGATACGGCGTCGACGCCAATGGCAACTACGACGGCACGCTCGTTGGTCCGTTCGTCTGGTCGGCGGGCAAGCTGGAAGCGATCACTGCATGGGCCGCCGAGCGCGGCATCGACCTGGCAGACAGCTACGCATACTCCGACAGTGTCTATGACACGCCGATGCTCGACGCCGTTGGGTTTCCGACCGTAGTCAACCCGGACCCGCGAATGGTGTTCATGGCGGCAGCGCGCCGGTGGCCGACGCTCAATCTCGACGTGTCGCCCGGTGTCGTGAAAATTCCTGTCGTCGGCATGGAAGTGCAGCGGCTGGCGCTGCAGTTTGCGCGACCCTCGGCGTACCCCTACGTTCGCTTCGACATCTCAGGCATCGAGAACATCCCGACCGAGGGCCCCGTCATTCTTTGCGCCAACCACCGCAGCTATTTCGACGTCTCAGCGATGTCGATCGCGATCGGCAAGAGCGGACGCACTGCTCGTTTCCTCGGCAAGAAGGAGGTGTTCGACGCTCCGATCGTCGGACAGATTGCCGCTGCGATGGGTGGCATCCGGGTTGACCGTGGCACGGGTTCTGACGAACCAATGAAGGCTGCAATCGAGGCTCTGAATGGCGGCGAGATGGTGTCGATCATGCCTCAGGGGACCATCCCGCGTGGTCCGGCATTCTTCGAACCGCAGCTGAAGGGTCGCTGGGGCGCAGCGCAGCTCGCACACGACACGGGTGCCACGGTCATTCCGATTGGACTATGGGGTACCGAAAAAGTTTGGCCTCGCTCGAGCCGGATGCCGAAGGTGCTCAATCTCACCGATCCACCGACCGTTCGGATCCGGGTGGGTGAGCCGGTCGACTTGAAGGGCAAGTCGGTCGAGGCCGACACGAAGCGGATCATGAAAGCAATCATGGCCGAGCTTCCCGACGAGGCCAGCGAGACGAAATCGCCGACCCCTGATGAGCTTGCGCTGACGTACCCGCCTGGCTACTCGAGTGATCCGACCGACGAATCGGATCGGCGCCCAGGCGTCGACTGAAATAATTATCACTCAATCTCATCCGCCTGTGGACGGAGCTCCGTAGAGGGAATATGTCGCATCACGCGGCGTGAACAAACCCCCATTCCATCTTCACAAGGAGATCCCCCATGAAGCACACCCCCAAGCGGCTGTCCGCCGCTCTGATCGTTGGCGCGATGGCCTTCGCTGCCTGTGGCAGCGACGGAAATGACGCAGCCCCAGTCGAGGCCGAAATGGCCGCAGAAGCCGGCACGATTGTCGACGTCGCTGTTGCCAATGGCAGCTTTGACACCCTTGTTGCAGCGGTGACCGCTGCCGGTCTGGTTGAGACCCTGTCGAGCACCGGCCCGTTCACAGTCTTCGCTCCGACTGACGATGCGTTCGCTGCATTGCCAGCTGGCCTTGTCGACGCGCTGCTGCTGCCTGAAAACCAGGCCACGCTTGTCAAGATCCTCACCTACCACGTCGTATCCGGCGAAGTAATGGCAGCGGATGTGACCGACGGTGACGTCGGCACAGTCGAAGGTCAGACCATCGCGCTGTCGACCGCTGATGGCGTGACCGTCAACGGCGCCAACGTGATCATTGCTGACGTTGCGGCAAGCAATGGCGTCATCCACGCCATCGACGCCGTTCTCCTCCCGCCGGACGTGGACCCGGCCGCACTTCTTGGCTGATCCTCCGAACAGCTAAGTACTGATTGATGCCCGGCTCGCTTGCGAGCCGGGCATCGTCGCGTTCGGGCTGCGTTGCGGATGTGCACCGTCAGCGTGATGAAAATGGTGCCCATTCCAGCCAAAACCATCACGCAGACGCCACGGACGGGCAGAATGCCCTCATGAGCGACCTGCCCCGTCCGATCGACCTGCTGCCGCACCGCCCACCGTTCCTGTTGGTCGACGAGTTGATCGCTCTCTACCCGGGGGTCTCGGCCACTGGCATCTGGCGTCTGACGGGCGACGAATATTTCTTCCCCGGCCACTTTCCTGGACGGCCGACTCTGCCCGGCGTCATGATGTGTGAGTCGATTGCACAGGTCGGTGCGTGTGCCGTCCTCGCACACCCCGACTACTCCACCAAGCTGCCGCTCTTCGGCGGTCTCGACAAGGCCCGCTTCCGCCGCCAGGTCGTGCCGGGCGACGAGTTGCTGATCGAGGTGGAGCTCGGACGCATGTCGGCCCGAGCGGGCAAAGGCGCCGGCAAAGTCACCGTCAACGGCGAATTAGCCACCAGCTGCGACCTGATGTTCGTCTTCGCCGACCGCTAACTGCAAGCGGACGCGTCGCAAAAAGCAGTCGCGCGTTAGCCAGAGAGAGTCATCTGACGAGCATCTGAAAGCAGCGGCCGGCAGAGCGAAGAGGCGAGCGGGTGGCGCCGGGGATCGAAGAGGGACCGTCGACGAGGCACGAGGAGTCG
>ERZ887942.3005-NODE-3005-length-10056-cov-5.002700_pt1 | contig 10056 bp, 5 predicted proteins | sample MGYA00521099_ERZ887942 | MGnify/ENA primary metagenome ERZ887942 (study PRJEB32303, sample SAMEA104408605) | aquatic metagenome | biome: Brackish water; feature: Pelagic; material: water | place: Baltic Sea | collected 2014-06-07T06:48:00 | depth 16,251 m ... | reverse complement strand
GCCTGGTGGCAGCCTTGGGAACGACCATCATCCGCTCCGCGGCGGACCAAGTCATTAAGCAGGGCTTCGAAGCGATGCGCAAGACGATCGAAGCCCAGAATCACTCGGACGACTAAATCGGTGGCGACTCCAGGCTGCCAAAGCCTCGAGAAAAAACCACATGGCCGTGACCGACCGACAACGAAGATCAAGAAAAAAAGGACTCCGCCAAACGGGCGGAGTCCTTCTTTTTAATCAGAGATATCAGATGCCGTCGCGAGTACCGCGCCGATCTTGACTAGGCTCAAGCAAACGCCGCGTAGTCTTTCCCCAGCAGGGAACTGGCGATCTTGAGCTGCATGATCTCGTCGGTACCTTCATAGATTCGACAAACCCGAACGTCTTGAAGGTGTCGGAACGGACGATAGAGTTCGCTCCAACCACGACCACCGAAGATCTGGACGGCTCGGTCCACTGCTTCCCAGGCGGCATTACTCGCCCAGTACTTAGCCTCGGCGATGGCGAAGTCTGCGCGAGCGAGTTCTTCCTTGTCACCAGGTGCCAAATCGGACTTCTCCTTCGCGATCGCCGCCCGCTCCACGAGGGCATCCGAGGTGGAACGCATCATCTCGATTCGGGCGATGTGAGCCTGAACCAGCTGGTGCTTCCCGATGGGCTTACCGTGCTGCACATGTTCTCTTGCGTATCGAAGTGACTCTTCGAGACAGTCTTCGATGGTCCCCAGGCAGCCCGACGCGACCGAAAGCCGACCCGAGACGAGGGTGTGCATGGCGATCCGGAAACCACTCCCGTCTTCGCCGAGCATGTTGTCACCGCTGATCGGGTGTTCGGTCATCTCAAACATCGCCGTATCGGAGGTGTACATCCCGGGCTTGGCGTGGAGTGCCTCGGCCTCGAACGTATCTCCCGCGGTATCGACGATGAAGGCGCTCATTCTCCGGTCCTTGCCGGTCACACCTTCCGGGAACGCGAAAACGATCACCGCATCAGCGATCGAACCATTCGAGATGAGGTACTTGACGCCGTTGAGAATGAACTTGTCGCCTTCTCGACGGTACGTGCAGGTTCCTTCGAGCGGATTGGATCCCGCGTCCGGCTCGGTCAAGCCAAAGGCGAGCGTACAGTCGCCACGACAAGACGCCGGAAGGTAACGATTCTTCTGATCTTCGGTGCCGTACTTCAGAATGGGGTATTGGCCGATCGAAGTGTGGCCAGAGAAGAAGGTTCGAACGCCAGTGCCTTCGCGATTGATTCGAACCAACGCCCGCGCGTAGGTCAGGCTGTCCATCGCACGACCACCGTATTCCTTGGGCATAGCCATACCAAGGAGATTGTGCTTCTTCGCCAACTCCCCGATGGCGTGATTCGGCTCATGTTCGAGGTAACAGATCTCCTCAATGGGCCGAATCTCTTGGCAATAGGCTTCGACATCGGCGACAAGCTGATCTCGTTCAGCTTGAGTGACCGACCCCTGAGCGGCATCGCTGGCGGACGGGGAGGCCACGGTATCGACGTGATTCACGGAAAGCTCCTCTGATGTACTCTCGAAGGCCGGGTTCGACCGCGACCGAATCGTCTACGATAGCACTCAAAGCGTCTCGATCGAGGTTTCTCAACCCACGAGCGAAAAAAAGAATGGGCCGCCCGGCCCCGTGCCGATCACGAGCATCCCTCGCCGGGACATCCGCCGCATCCGCGACCCCTCGCTCATTGCCCCCTCATTCGGCCGCGACCCGACTTTTTTACTCGTCAGATTCCTGATTCTCGGACGGTCCACGGGAATCGAGTCTGGTACAACGCGTCTTTCCAGGGGTGGTCGGCGGGACCTTTTTACAACCTATTTCGACCATCTCGTCCCATCTCACCTCATCCCAACTCACAGAGTTGCCGATGTTCCACAGAAGGCTCGTCTCTTGAGCCCAGACTCTCATGACCTTAAACCCCCTTTCGAGACCTGACGTGACACAGACTGCGACCGCTTCCGACACCTATACGGATCTGGCCTCCAAGATCGCGACCAATACGGCAACGGTGGGCGTGATTGGCCTCGGCTATGTCGGGCTGCCACTCGCTCACGCCCTTCATCGAGGCGGCCTGCGAGGTATTGGCTTCGATGTCGACCAATCCAAGATCGACGCGATCGCCGCCAAAGAGAATTACCTCCGCCACCTTGGTGACGAGATGGTCGTGGACCTCTCAGAGAGCGACCGGTTCGAAGCCACGACTGATTTCTCCAAGCTTGGGGAATGCGATGTCATCATCATCGCGGTGCCGACACCCCTTGGAAAGCACCAGGAACCTGATCTCTCCTACATCGTCGATACTGCCGAGCGAATCGGCCGCACCCTGCGCGCAGGCCAGCTGGTCATCCTCGAATCGACGACGTATCCCAGGACCACTCGCGACGAGATGCTCCCGGTCATGATGGCCAATGCCCCGTCAGCCGCAAAGAACTTGGTCGTCGGCGAGGATCTCTTCGTGGCTTTTAGTCCAGAACGCGAAGATCCAGGCCGAAAAGATCATTCCACCAGCACCATTCCGAAGCTCGTCGGTGGACTCGAAGCCAACTCCACCGCCCTTGCGGCATCGGTCTACCGAAAGGGGATCGCCGAGGTCGTCGAGGTCAGTTCCGCCGAAATTGCCGAGAGTGCGAAACTCCTCGAGAACATCTTTCGTGCGGTCAACATCGCGTTGGTCAACGAAATGAAGACCGTGCTCACGGAGATGGATATTGATGTCTGGGAGGTGGTTCGCGCCGCGAGCACCAAACCATTCGGATTCATGCCCTTCTTCCCCGGCCCCGGCCTCGGTGGGCACTGCATCCCGATCGACCCCTTCTACCTCACGTGGAAAGCCAAGGAAGTGGGATGTACGACTCGCTTCATCGAACTTGCCGGCCAAGTGAACACCGCGATGCCCGAGTACGTGATTGATCGCACGGCCGCGGCCCTGAATGAGCATGCGAAACCCGTCAAAGGGTCGAAGATTCTCGTCCTTGGCCTTGCTTACAAGCCCGACGTCGACGATACGCGCGAAAGCCCATCGTTTGAGTTGATCAAGATCCTTGAAGATCGAGGTGCTCTGGTCGAGTACAGCGATCCGCACATCGCCGAAACCCCCCGCGTTCGCAAGCACGATCTCAAGATGAAGAGCATCGATCTGACCCCGGATAACATCCGAAGTTTCGACTGCGTGCTGGTGGCGACCAACCATACCGCCTTCGACTATGCCGTCGTCGCGGCCAATGCTCAACTGATTGTTGATACTCGCGATGCCATGCGTGATTTCCACGACGAACTCGGCGATCGACTTGTCCTCGCCTGATTCATAACGTGCAAGAAACAAGAACTCGGACGCTCGAGACGGCTTCAGGCCATCTCGGGCGTCCTGTTCATTCCCGTACAAGTTCCCTCACGGGCCATCAAACTCAGTGAGTTCGTACAGTTCGACCATGACTCGACTTGCCCCCCGGCTCGCCAGAGATCCCTGACCAACCGCTCCCAACGCCCAAACTTTCCGCCGAATTCACCTCGCGAGTTCGGCACTGGTATTGCCACGACCACGGATCCGCCGCCAACGACCTGCGGGTCGGTGCGGCCCTCGCAGTCACCTTTCCCGAAGCCTGGCGAGAAGGACCGCCCGACGGCCCCGTCCAGTGGTGGTCTCCCCTGTATCGCCGCTGAAACAGCCGATCCAGCCGCCAACAATAAAAGTGGTCCTGAATCGCCGGCCGACTCTCGGGCAGCCCCCCCAACCGAAAAGATGACGTAGAATTTCTAACGCGCGATCCCGACGGGATCGAGTTCGAAACCTGCCCCTGGAATGCCCGCGATGTCCGCCCCCACGATCATTTACACCCACACCGACGAAGCCCCCGCGCTCGCCACCCATTCGTTCCTGCCCATTCTCCGCGCTTTCGCGGGCGCGGCGGGCATCGAAGTCGAAACTCGAGACATCTCGCTCGCCGGTCGGATCATCAGCCGCTTTCCAGAGCGACTGAAGCCAGAACAGCGACTCGAAGACCATCTGGCCGAGCTCGGCGAACTCGCCACCTCGCCCGATGCAAACATCATCAAGCTTCCCAACATCAGTGCCTCGATGCCACAATTGAAGGCTGCGATCGCGGAACTCCAGTCGCAGGGATTTGACCTGCCGAATTATCCCGACGATCCCGGGACCGACGCGGAACGTGACGTCCAAGCTCGGTACGACGCCATCAAGGGCAGCGCCGTGAACCCCGTCCTTCGAGAAGGGAATTCCGATCGACGAGCTCCCGGCGCCGTGAAGGCATACGCCCGAGCACACCCGCATCGAATGGGCGTCTGGTCCAAAGACTCAAAGAGTCACGTTTCCAGCATGGCGGGCGGTGACTTCTTCGAGAACGAGCGGTCGGTGGTGATGGACGACGCCACCGAACTCCGCATCGAACACGTCGGTACCGACGGTTCCGTGACCGCCCTCCGCGCTCCGGTTGCCGTCGAGGCAGGCGAGGTCATCGACGCGACCTTCCTTTCGGCACGAGCCCTTGTGGAATTCCTCGACGCCCAGATCGTCGACGCCCGCGACCAAGGTGTTTTGTTCTCCCTCCACATGAAGGCCACGATGATGAAGGTCTCCGACCCAATCATCTTCGGTCACGCCGTGCAAGCGTTCTTCAAGCCCATCTTTGAGAAGCACGGCGCCACTCTCGACCGGCTCGGCGTCGACGTGAAGAATGGCTTCGGGGACGTCGTCGCGAAAATCGAATCGCTTTCCGAGACCGACCGCGCCGCGATCGAAGCCGACCTGCAAGCGGTATACGCGGCGGGTCCCGGGATCGCCCAGGTCAATTCCGATCGCGGCATTACCAATCTTCACGTCCCCAGCGATGTGATCATTGACGCCTCGATGCCCGTGTTGATTCGCGACTCCGGCAAAATGTGGAACGCCGCGGGCGAACTCGAAGACGCCAAGGCGGTCATCCCCGACCGCTCCTACGCCGGCGTGTACCAGGCGGTGATCGACGACTGCATCGCCAACGGGGCGTTTGACCCTTCGACGATGGGAAGCGTCCCGAACGTCGGCCTGATGGCGAGGAAGGCCGAGGAGTACGGATCTCACGACAAGACGTTCGAGATCGCGGCGGCGGGCACCGTCCGGGTTGTGAGGCCCGACGGTGACGTCCTCATCTCCCACGAGGTCGAGACCGGGGACATCTGGCGGATGTGCCAGACCAAAGACGCGCCGATCCGGGACTGGGTGAAGCTGGCAGTCAGCCGCGCCCGGGATAGTGGGTCGCCGGCAGTCTTCTGGCTCGATGCAAACCGTGCTCACGATGCGAACCTGATCCGGAAGGTTGAGACGTACCTCGCCGACCACGACACCGAAGGCCTCGACTTTCGAATCCTCGCCCCCGCCGATGCATGCCGATTCAGCCTCGAGAGAATCCGTCGCGGCGACGACACCATCTCCGTCACCGGCAACGTCCTGCGTGATTACCTCACCGACCTCTTCCCGATTCTCGAAGTCGGTACCAGTGCCAAGATGCTCTCGATTGTCCCGCTCATGAACGGCGGTGGACTCTTCGAGACTGGCGCCGGTGGATCGGCACCGAAACACGTCCAGCAATTCGAAAAAGAGAACCATCTTCGTTGGGACTCTCTGGGCGAATTCCTTGCCCTCGCGGCGAGCCTCGAGCACCTGGCGGATCACTTCGACCTGCCCTCGGCACGAATGCTCGGTCGAACTCTGGATCAGGCCACCACTCAATACCTTCTTCAGAACAAGGCACCATCCAGAAAGTGCGGGGAAGCAGACAACCGGACCACCCACTTCCACGTCGCCTTGTTCTGGGCTGAAGCACTGGCCACCCAGACCGAAGACCCGCAACTCGCGATTCGTTTCGCCGAAATCGCACGCCAACTCCGCGAACACGAAGATGCGATCGTTTCATTCTTGAACACGATGCAAGGCAAATCGATGGACATCGGTGGCTACTTCAAGCCCGACCCCAAGAAAGCCGTGGAGGCCATGCGGCCCTGCGATGAACTCAACCGCATCATCGATGGCGTCAACAGCATGATCGAGGCCTGACGACATTTGGCGTCCTGGATCGATGCCCGAGTGGATCGATGCCCGAGTAGATCAAAGACCCCCGACTGAGCCGCCGAAAGGTGGCTCAGTCTTCTTTTTTCGGTTCGGCAGTTGGTTTCACATCATCGGCATCGGCCTCATGACCGGAAAAATGAAAGCTCCTATCCATGTCGAAGACCTGGGGTATTTCTCGTTCAATTCGACCACCACGAAAGCCAGGGTGAAGAAGGAGAGGATCGTCGTCCTGGCGACGATTGCGGCGGTCTGTTCCACGTAGACCTTCTTCTGTTTGGCCACGCCGTACTCACACTTCGCGGCAGCCACCGAACTGCAAAGCCCGACTCTCAACGCGCTGCTTGAGGGACGACTCCCGGACGGCTGAGCGATCTCTACGTTTCACGCCGCAGCGAATGCAGAGACGATTCGCTGCTCCTGGCCCAGCCGAAACAGATCGACGTGACCAAGATTAGACAGGCTGATCTCTTTGACACTGCGAACATGCGGTTCCCAGTCCTCCGCACCCAATGGCCCGAGGGACAACGGTGCACCGGAGCGATAGAGTAAAAGCTCCGCATCGCACCGTCCCGTCCGATGCCGATCGAGTACATACAGCTGGCGGGCCCCGATCCTCACCAATCGCCGCTCGACCACTCCACCGTTCAACGCATGCCGCCACGCCCGCGCGATGCCGATGCTCCGCCGCCATCGGGGGCAAGCCGCGATGGATTCGGCCGGATGCCCGTCAAGGATGATTAACTTTCCTCCCGTCGGAGCGATGCGGCGGAGGACCGCCTGACCGATACTGCCTCCCACGCAAAAGCCGAAGACATGAATCGGCGCATCAAGGTCGAGCCCCTGCATGATTTCAACCTCGACGACTCGAGTGACGATGTCTTCGAGGTTCCGAGGGATGTCGGTTCGTTCGTCCAGGCCAAGATGTTCCCAGCCCACGACCTCCATGGACTCGGGCACGAACTGGGCGAGACGCTGAAACGCCGCAATCGTTCCATGCATGCCCGGAAACATCAGGAGACGACCGCCTCCGGGAACCCCCGGACGAAGAACCTGCCGAGAGAGCGGTGACTGGATCTGCGGAATGACCTGAAGACGACGAGCGCACGCCGCGATGCTGGTGAGATCCGGGGACCCTTCCTCGAGATCACGACCGAATCGGCTTCGCGTCAAGTTCAAGAACCGTGATCTGATTCGATCGTCGGTTCGAAGGATGTCCACGTCGATCATGCTCTGAAAGCCTTCGGGTACACCGGGAACCATCGCCGCTTGCCGAAGCACATGATGCAGGATTCCGCAGGTATGCCGAATTTCCGGGGGATACTTCATCTCTTGATGATGCACCCAGAGCAGGGCCGCGCGATCTCATTCCCCGATTTCCAGAAAATGAGGGTGCGAAAAATCTCACCGGACTCTCCAACACCCCGTTATCGGCCGGGAGCAGCCTCTCGCACCCACGCCCGAACCAGGTCTTCAAGGTCCGATTCGCCCGATGTCTCCGCCGGACCGAAGTATCGGCGTTCGATCTCGGCGATCGTGGTTCGCAATTCTCCTCGGCGTCCGGGTGCGAGTCGATCACCGTACCGCTCGTCGATGCGCTTCAAGGCCGCGACCGAAGCGAATGGCGACCACCGTGACGGCAGCAGCCCTTCGGCATCCTCCGCCGGTTCGGACCGGTCTCGACTTCGTTTCATCAGCAGGAGCCACACCCCGCAGAAAATCGCGATACCGACCCCGCCGATCACCGCCCACGCCCAGGGACGGACCCCACGGCGGAGTTCGATCACGCCGGTGTCGACGGTCACCAAATCCATGTCGTCAAAGACTCGGACGATCTGGTCGCCGTCGACCCCCGCGACCAGCTGCGGGACCTCGAAATCGCCCGAGGTCGTCGCGCCAACTTCGGGTTCGTACCGGATTGTCCAACGACGCTCGGTCGCCTGGCGATGGATGCCGTCCTCGTCGGGGCCTCGAAAACTCGGTGCCTCTTCGTCGCCGAGGGAAAAGCGAAAGAGCATCCCCTCGTCGACTGCGGCCTCGGTCATGCTGAAGGGGTGCGCATCGACACCGTCTTCCATCACTTGATAGCCAGCCAGTGCCCCTTGAACGCCTCCGAGCAGATCATCAAGATCTCCGATGACCCCACGTCCGCTCGCCGTGATTTCCAGCGTGACTTCTTCACCAGCGTTCCGAGTATCCACGATCTGCTCGATCGTGAGCTCTGCCACTGGCCGCCCCTCACTCGAGTTCGCGGCGTCGACGGGTGGTGAATTCGATTCGATGGCGAGGATGACCGGCCCGGTTTGATCGATGAAGTCGAGATCCATACGGACCGGCGGGATTCTCTCAATACTCGGATCAAGGGCCTTTAGGACCACGTAGGCCAACGGCTTCTCCTGCCAGCCGGATTCTTCTGATTCTCGAACCTCTACGGACGGGTGCATCGAATCAAAGAAACCGATCCCCTCGACCTCAAAGCCCTTGGACAACGAGTTTCGGATGGATTGCTCAAGTCGATCTCGGTAGTTGACGGACGTTCCGCGGTTTCCCAGATTGACGTACACCCCATTTTGCAGGTACTTGGCGAATCCGTCCGTCTCCCGGTCAACGGCGTTGGTGTAGCGGAGCGAAACCACCACCGCGAATGGTTCTTCGGTTCCGATTCGATCGGGTCCATCCAGCGCGAGGCGAAGGTGAATCTCATTGTCAATAAGATCCTCATAGAGCGAGTTAATCCGCCGCAGGGGCGCCGCCGAAGGGTGGTCGCCCACGATCCGAAGCGCATGCCGTACCACTCGTGGTTTCACTTCTGGATTCAGCGAGTCGATCGCGGCCACGAGTTTCGAGGCGAGCAGACCAAGATGTTCCTCGGCAAGCGCCGGTTCCATCGCCAAAATGGTCGCCCGGATCCGCTCGATCTGCGCGTCTCGCTCCGACCCTTCGAAGAGAATGTTGTCTCGGGTGACTTCAGAAAGATTGGTGGCGCCGATGGCGGTGTTGAACCACGCTTCAAACACGAAGGTGGACGGCTTCTCCTCGCCTCGACCCGCCGCGGCCGCATACGCCTGTGCCGCCTGTTCGAATGAATCGAAACTCTCTTTCCGGAGTCGATCGTAGTCGGCAAGATCGCCATCATTGGTGGATCTCCGATGCTCCAGCCGCTCGTACGCAAGTGCGGCCCGACGCACCGCATACTGCCACGAATCGGGTTCTTCTTCGAGCGCCCGTTCAATGAGCCGCATCGCCAGCTCGTATCCGTCCTCGACCACTTGTGCGATCTCAGAACCGTTGCGTCGCATCCCGAATCGCTGCTGTACCTCACGCGACCGCCAGTCACCACTCAGACCACCTTGCATCGCTGCGGCAAGTTGCGCCGCGGTCGCCGGAGGAAGCGCCTCGATTGGACCGAGAATCCGAACGATGTCCCCTTCCGTGTAGGCCTCCGATCGACTGTGACACGCCTGAAAGGCCTCGACCACCCCAGGGAGCGCCCGAGGCTCCACCCCTCGTTGACCCAGCAATGCCAGGACCCGCAGAAGTCGGTCGAGATTTCTCGCCTGCCGGCCTCGCGTCAGTGGTGCCGCCGCCATGCCGACGCGACCTCCGTAGGCGAAGATCGCCGCCTGAATCGCGGCGTTCTGACTGCTTCCCGCGTTGGGACGAAGTCGATTCACCCAGAGTCCGAGGAATTCCTCCCCCATTTCTTCCGCTTCGTCCGGATGCTTGGAGATCCCGGTCTCCAGAATATCCAAGGCCACGTCGATCTCGTCGGCTCGTGTCGCGACGCCGACAAAGGCGCGGTACGCGCGGACCGCCAGACTCGGTTCAATCGAATCAAGCCACTCCTCTTCGGGCATCGCCCGCATCAGCATCGCCACCCCTGGCGGCGGTCCACCTCGGACGGCCTTGGCGGTCGTGGCCGCCTCCGCTTCGGCAACCAATCCGGTCGTCAACATTCGGAGCGGCACTCGA
>ERZ887942.3004-NODE-3004-length-10059-cov-5.705318_pt1 | contig 10059 bp, 9 predicted proteins | sample MGYA00521099_ERZ887942 | MGnify/ENA primary metagenome ERZ887942 (study PRJEB32303, sample SAMEA104408605) | aquatic metagenome | biome: Brackish water; feature: Pelagic; material: water | place: Baltic Sea | collected 2014-06-07T06:48:00 | depth 16,251 m ... | reverse complement strand
GATGATCGGCCGGCCGACGGGTCGACGATCGAAGACTCGGCTGCGATTGGCGATGACGTCGATGATGCCGATGACGTCGATGGTCGAGCCGCCGTCTCAGCGGCGGCTTGATCACGTCGGATTGAGGCATTGAGCGCTTCGGCGCGGTTCACCGCGGCCATCCCCCGACCAGAGGCGTCGCGTCGATTGGACGGCGTCGTCGACGCCGGACGAGTTGGGCGAGCGGCCAAGGCGGCGGCGTTGGGCTCGATGGTCTGCATGCCTTCCGGAATCACGATGCTGCCAGGGGTTCCCGATGCGGCGGTGGCGGCGGTCGCCGGAGCACCAGATGGTCGGTCCATCGCCGTGGCAAAATTCTGGCCAGAAGATCGTGGATTGACATTGGCGTTGACATTGGCATCGATCAAGGCGCCCGAGATACCGAGGTGACCTCCGAGACCTTGCGAGTCGATTGATAACTGCTGAGCGCTCGCCGATGGTCCATTGCCGACCACGGAACCGAGGTCCTTCGACCCAGAGAGATGGCCCATTGACTCTGCCTGATGGATGGTTGACGTCCCGTCGCCAGCCGTTCGGAACTCGGCCGCGATAGAAGAACCGTCGACCGATCCCGTCAAAGGCGACCCCAGCTGCAGGCCTTCGACCATTTCAACGCCGTTCACGACATCGTCATCATCCAGCGGGTTTGGAATGTTCTCATCGTGGCCAGTCTCGGACGCCTCATCGGCTGGCCGGTCCGTGAGCATGGAGACCGGGCTGTGCCCTGAATCACTCCGAGACTCGTCGTGAGGATCGAGCGCACTTTCCGCAGCGCCAGAATCGCGCGATGCCGGAGCGGTCACCTCCGAAGTGAGGGAGATCCCGGCTTCTTCTAGGCTCGAAGCGAACGGTGGTCCATCCGGCCTAGAACCTGCTGCGTGATGCCCCGGAGGCTGAATCCCGGGAAGAATCGGCGTTGACTGCATCGGCGTTCTCCGGACCGCCTGCATCATTTGCAGTTCGGTCACGCAGCCTGAGCAGCAACTGGCCTGCCATTTCGGGCCGACCCCGATCGACAAAGCCTTCGAGAATCTCTTGTCGTCGTGTTTCGTCGAGCGTGGCGAGGACGTCGATCACCAGTTTATCTTTGTCTTGACCAAGAAAGTTCTCGATCACCGCCAGCGCGGCGTCGGCGTCCATGGCCTCAAGATCGCCCACCATGACTTTGAAGTCTGCATCTTGGGAACGTCTCTCAATCGCGTCGATCTCTTGCTCACGACGCTTGAGGTTCGCCTCCCGAGCCGCCAATTCTGTTCGACGCCGCGTTGCCTGCTGATTGATCTCATCGACCAAGGTCGCCGCCTGCCGCTGCAGTCGGAGTTCACCGAGCCGCTCGAGGTCGCGATACTGCTCCTGAGCATCGATCGCGCCTGCCGTGGAGAAAGGCATCTGTCCCCAACGTTGCAACTCCAATGCCTGCGCCGCCGCCAGCTCCTCGACTTCCCGACGCTCGGCAATCAGCCGTGCGGCATCCGAAGTCGGTATTCGAAAAATATCCTGCACTTCGGTCAGACGAGCCTCATCGAGGCGGCCGGTCCAACCGAGCCAGGCCGCGGCGAGACCGAGGCACAGCAAATTCACCACGGCCAGAAAGGACACGATATTCCAGATCGTCTTCATCAACTGGTCTCCATCAGACGCCGTGATCCGCGAATCACGGCGATTTCGTCGAGTTCAGCCTGTTCTCGGCGATCTTGTTCGCGACGCCAATCTTCAAATCGACGCTCTTTGAGAATTTCCACCGCGCGACGATCGCGTGATGCCGCGCGAAGTTCCGCCATCACACTCTGCAACCGGCGGTGGATTCCCGCCAGTTCCAACACCACCCGCTGGGCATCCCGCATTCCCGCCAGCGACGCATTGGCCTGTCCCCGCAACATGCTCGGATCAATCGCACCCATGAGTCGACCACGAAGCTGGGCGCGAGACTCGCCGATTCTGGCCTGCCTCGCTCGCAGCCCGTCCTCCAGCTTCCTTCGCGATGCTTCCAACTCCGCCACCCGGCGCTGCTGCAGCTCCTCGGCGCGAAGCCGGGCATTCAGCACTGCTTGGAGTTCGAATCGAAACTTGGCCATGGTCAGTTCTCAGATCAGGGTCGTGCGGTCCCACCGGATGCTGCGAGACGAAGTTGCTCGCTTTCCGCGGCGAGTTCGTAGAGGGCTTTGCAGGTGGCCGGAAAACTCGAATGCTCACTGCGATCCTGGCGGAGGAAAGCATCGAGCTTTGGTTTTAGGGCGATGGCAACGTCGGTCATGACGTTGGAACCTGGCGCATACGCGCCGATGTTGATCAACTCCTCGCTCTCCCGGTGGGCCGCGAGCAGCTCCAGAATCCGACGCCGTGCCACCTCGTGAGTTCGATCACTCACCTGGTCAGCGAGACGCGAAATGGAATCCAACGGTTCGATGGCGGGAAAATGCCCTCGGGCGGCGAGCTTTCGACTCATCACCACGTGGCCGTCAAGAATGCCGCGGGCGGCATCAGCCACTGGCTCATTCATGTCATCGCCTTCGACCAGAACGGTGTACACCCCAGTGATCGAGCCGCCACCCTCCAACCCGCCGGCCCGCTCGAGCAGTTGCGGCAGGAGTGAAAACACCGACGGGGTATACCCTTTGGTCGTCGGTTGTTCCCCGGCCGCGAGGCCGATTTGTCTCTGAGCCTGGGCAAAGCGGGTGACGGAATCGACCATCAACATCACGTCGAGGCCGCGTTCCCGAAAGTGCTCCGCAGCGGTGATCGCCGCAGCCATCGCCCGAACTCGCAGCAGCGGGCTCTCGTCGCCAGTCGCAACCACCACCACCGAGCGAGCGAGTCCTTCACCCCCGAGGGCGTTGACGATGAATTCTTTGACCTCACGGCCCCGCTCGCCGACGAGTGCGATCACATTGACGTCAGCACTGGTTCCCCGCGCGATGCTGGCCATCAAGGTGCTCTTGCCCACGCCAGCACCCGAAAAGATTCCGATCCGCTGCCCCTTGCCAAGGGTGAGCAATCCATCCAATGAACGGACGCCGGTGGCCAACGGCTCGGAAATCATGCCCCGGGACATCGGGTTCACAATCGGTGGAAAAAGTGGTCGGGAAGAAAGTCCGGCCAGCGGAGGCCCACCGTCAATTGGCTGCCCAAGACCATCAAGCACCCGCCCCATCCACGAATCTCCAACCATGATGGAGTCGCTCACTCGTTCAAGCCGAACCCGGTCACCCGGTGAGGTTCCGGCCGATCCACCCAGCAGCATGACGATGGCCCGCGTTTCATCGAACCCAATGACTTCGCCCAGCACGCTGCGGGTTCCTCGGCTGCCCGATTCAACTCGGACGACGGAACCGATCGGCACTCGGAATCGTCGAACCAAGACCGTCATGCCTCGGACCGAATCGACGGTGCCAGCCACGCCTCGCGGCTCAAAACCTTCAAGGGTCTCGATCGATGACGTCAGCAAGGTCATGGCGTTGCCTCCGGACCTCGATCTCCAGCGGTTGGGGCCTCAAGGCCCCGAGTGACCGTCCACTCCGATGGTTGGTCCGGTTGCGACGAGGCGTCGTCTCCCTCAGCCTCGTTCGATGGAACGGGCACCTCAGTCGGTGGCACCGCACCGATGATCGTGTGATCCACGACCGGTGAGGGTGACGGCGACGGCACCAGCGGCGACTCGGACGATGCGGACGATGCGGACGAATCAGCCGGAGGGTTTTCGAGTAATTCAGGGAAGAGGCCGCTGACGATTTTCGACATCTGTACGTCAAGTCGCGCATCAATCTCACCGTCACCCGCCCTCACCACACAACCTCCCCGGACCATCTCCGGGTCGGTCTCGATCGAAACGTCAGCATCTTCGGACCCTCGAATCGTCGCCATGACCGCCGGAAGATGTTCCTCCACCGCCGGCACGTCCTCCGGATTCAGGGTGATGCGGAGTGATGTGGATCCCGCCAGCATCTCGATGGCTCCAGAAACTTGATCCGCCACGAAGCTGGGTTGATGAGCGGGAAGCCGACCGAGGACTCGCTCGGCAATGGCGAGCGACAATCGAAGTAGATCGCGTCTGGCTTCCTCGCGGATCGCGTCGCGACTCGCCATCAGACCGACCAACGCCTCGTTCCAGCCAGTCGCAATCGAATTCAATTCTTCCGCCATCGCATTCATCGCTTCTTCGCGGCCTTGCGTCGCGCCTGCGGCCAGGCCCTCGGCCCGGCCAGCCGCCTCTCCGGCGGCCATCCCTTCGGCCCGGCCGATTTCCGCCGCGCATTCCGTCAGACGGGCCGCCTCGATTCTGGCGTCGGCCAAGAGTGACTCGGCTTCGTTTCTGGCCACCTCGATGAGATCGGCCGCCTCCCGCCCAACGTCCCCGAGATCGAGCACGACGGCGGACCGGAGCAATTCGCGAGCATGGATTTTCTTGACGATCGGCAACGGGGAATCTCCGGATTCAGACGATCACATCGCCGCCACCACCACGACCTGCGATCACGATCTCTCCCGAATCCTCAAGCCGCCGTACGGCATCAACGATTCGCTGCTGCGCGGCCTCGACATCGCTCACCCGAACCGGACCCATGAACTCCATGTCGTCCTTGATCATCTCGGAGGCACGACTCGACATGTTCCCGAGAATCTTCTCGGAGAGCTCCGGGGAGGCCATCTTCAGTGCCAGGCAGAGTTCGTCGTTCTCGATTTCTTTGAGCATGCGCTGGATGCCCTTGTCGTCGACGAGCTTGATGTCATCGAAGACAAACATCAGACGGCGGATCTCCTCGACCAGATCGGGATCTTCGGTTTCCACTCCCTCCATGATGGTTCGCTCGGTATTGCGATCGCAGAGATTGAGGATCTCCGCCACCGTATCGACGCCACCGACCTTCTCCATGGAATGCATGATCATGGAACTGAGTCGCTGCTCCAGTCCCCGCTCCACTTCCCGAATGATCTCGGGATTTGTCTGTTCCATGTTCGCGACCCGGCGGACCACTTCGACCTGCCGATCCTCGGGGAGACCACCGAGGATTTCCGAGGCTTTGTGGTGAGGCAGGTGGCTGACGATCAAGGCGATGGTCTGGGGGTGCTCATCTTGGATGAAGGTCAGGAGATTTTCGGTCTCTGCCTTCTGGAGAAAGGCAAACGGCGTCCGTTGGACTTGAGTTTGAATTTGCTGGATGACCCGGTCGGCGGTGCCACCTTCGAGAGAATCTCTGAGGAGCCGCGTCGCGTAGTCGAGTCCACCCTCCCGAGCCCACCCCTGCGCCATGGCAAGCCCGTAGAACTCGTTGACGATTCCCTCTCCAAGATTCGCCGGCACATCGCCCAAGGAAGCCAGGGCGCGAGTCACCTCCTCGACGGATTCGGTCGGAAGTTCTCGCAGAATAGCCCCCGCCGCATCGGGATCGAGCAACAGGAGCAAGACGGCGCTCTTGGCCACACCGTCAAGTTCGGCGACGGTGTCGGGAAGTTTCTGGCCCGGTCGGATCGTCATTCGTGCAAAGTCTCCGGCACTCTGGATTCAGGTTTCCGTTCGCATCCAGCGACGCAACAGGGTCGCCACCTCGGACGGTTCTTTCTTGATGAGTTCATTCAACTGATCGAGCATCTGCTTGCGGCGAAGGTCCTCGTCATCGAGTTCCACGCCTACCAATGCGGGGCTCGCCTCGTCGGCCTCGCCGACGATCTCCGCCGAATCATCGTCGAGCACCGGCGGAATACCCGCGAGTTCTTCGGCAGTCGGTACGACGTCGGTACCGGAGGATCTCCGGACCATCATGAACATCATGGCCAGCGAGACCAGGGCGAGCCCGATCAACCCGGCATTCTTCAATGCCTGGCCACTCTCCCCTTCGGCAAGTCCGGCGATCGTCTCGGTGACCGAGACACCGCCGGCAGTTTCACCGCTGCCGTGAACCGCAAAAGGCATGATGGCCACCTTGACCTCACCGACGCCACCATCTCGAAGGCTCGAGTTGTCCACGAGCGGCTCAAGCAGGGCCACGATCTCGGTCCTCAGGCGCTCTTTGGCGAGTTCTAGATCTTCGGGCGTCACCTCGGCGGATTCGTCTTCGAGTTCCGAGCGAATCGCCGCCTTGACCTCGGCGAGGGAGAGCAGGACCGCCGCAGAGAACTTGATCGGGTGATTCGCATTCTGGACGATCTCGGTCTGAACCCCGGGGACGCCGACCACATTCTCGATCTCTTCGGTCTCGCGAGTGGCGAGATCCCGACCGCCGACTGGGTTGCCGCCGATGGTTGCCGCTCCGCCCACCTGGGCCTGGGCGAGTCCGGAATTCGAGCGGTATCCCGGTGCCCCGCCATTCCCCGAACGGGACATGGGGGTGCGCGATTCATCAGTGCGCTTGGATCGTTCGGCCTTCACTGGCTTACCGATCTGCGTTTTCTTCTCGTGGATGTCTGCGGTGAGAATCTGTGCGTTCACGCTGATCTGAGCCTGCGGAAAAGCACGGAGCACCAGCCGGTTGAGCCGTTCGCGAGCATCACGCTCGAAGGCACGGACTTTCGAGAGATAGTCACCGCCGATGCCCCCACCATCTGCGCCAAAGGTAAAGGACTGACCCGCGTTTCGGCCGTCGGTCACGGTAATGTTCTCGAGCTCCAGATCGTTCTCTACGGTGATCGCGATCAACGCGATCGACTCCGCGAGATTTCGATTGAGCTCGCCAGAATTCAATCGGACCATGACATTCGCGCTGGGCGCGGGGCCGTCCAGCACAAACGCCTTCCGTTTGCCGCCGGAGAAGGAGATATTGACGGTGTCGACTCCCTCGATCATCCGGATGTTCTTCTCGGCCTGGGAGATGCGGTCCCGTCGCCAGTTCTCTTGCATTTCGGATTCAGCCTGCCAGCCGCCTCCACCCCCAACGGACACCACGTCATCATCGATGCGAGGTGCAAATCCCTTCTTCTCAAGGTACCCCGCGATCTCCGCTTTCTTCTTGGTCTCGACGAGGATCGATCCGGGCTGCCCACTGTCGGCGACCTCGTGACCTGACCCGCGAAGGCTTTCCAACGCGACTAACTTCTCGTCAACTCGTACCGAGATCGGACTCATCGAAGGCCCGGCCGCATATTGCGAGATGAGAAAGAAACCCATGGCCAGAGTGATGGCGATCGAACCGATCAAGAGCCGGGCCGAAGGGCCAAGCTCGCCGAGTCGACGTGAAAGATGATTGATTGAATCTCGAAATCTCTGAACCACGGGGGAGGCCTCCATGCCAACCGTCGTGTACCGCGTGTCTTTCGGATCTCCGTACCGCGTTGGTCATCCTGACCAACGATACGGGCCGAATTCTCTTTCACCAACCGGGAGTGGAATCCGGTCGGCGAGGAGAATCACACACGAACATTCTTGACCTCGTCGTAAGCATCGACGAGCTTGTTTCGAACCGCGAGGAGCATGCGGAAGGCCGTATCCGCCGTCTCCGTCGCAACAATGACCTGATCGAGCGAGGCCTCACCAGAGACCGCATCGATCTTGACCTGTTCAGCATTCTGCTGAAGCTTGTCGATTTCGGCGATCTGACTCATCAGATCATTCTTGAAGTCCAATCCCTTGGTCGCGGACTTCCCATTGGCGGGCCCACCGAGTCCGGAGAGCCCCTTCATTCCTGACGCCGAGGCGCCCTGAGCTGGGTTGTTCGAGATTAGTCCGAGTGGGTCACTCATGATTGGCATCCGTCAACAGGTTTCTGGTCATCACGCAAGAACGCGAAGACCTGCATCGATCATCGACCGAGTGGCCTCCACAGCCTGAATGTTGGCTTCATACGCTCGAAGCGCCTCGATCCCATCCACCATCGCCGTGGCATAGTCCACCGCCGGGTAGTAGACGAATCCATCGTCCCGCGCCGCTGGATTGTCCGGATCCCTGACTGGATTAAAGGTCGCCAGCCGATCGATCCCCGCCACGTGAACGCCAAGCGGCTCGCCGGAGATCGGATCTCCAGATCCGAATCGAACCTTCATGATCTCGAATTCGGGGGTCCGCTGGTTCGCCAAGTTGGCGGTAATGGCATCCATACGAACCCGCTGGGCTTGGAGACCGGAACTTGAGATGTCGAATGCGCCGTAGATGCTCATGGTCTATTTTCCGTCATCAGTCGACCTTTACAAGGTCAAGGTCGTTCACGAATCGCAGAACGAAGGAGGTCATGTGACTTCCGAAAAAGCTCGCTGGCGAACCGGAACGACATTGCGTTCTCGCTCAACCCCTGCATGAGCTGTTCCAGATTACGATCATTTCCGTCGTGGTAGAGCAGATTGTCCTGCCCAGTTGAAGGCCGGAGTTCGATTCCGTCGGCCGAGAACCGTATCCCCTTGCGATCTGCGAACACGCCGTCACCGGCCACCACATCGCCGCCGCGCTGACTCCGGCCCTGAGCATCCCGCATGGCGGCCTGGAACTCGGCCACCGGCACATCTCGAGATCGGTAGCCGGGCGTGTCAATGTTGGCGATGTTGTCTTGCAGAATCTCATTACGCTTCCACGAAAACTGCATCAGTCGCTCGAGATAAGGCGTCGCACCCCAGTCGCTCACTCCGTCAACACTCATCGGTGATCCTCCGATCGAGGCGCAAGATCCGCGCCGGCAAGCCAAAATGACTCCGCTCGAACGGCAGATTGTGCGGTGAGGCGGCTCACAGGTCGGCCTCGACGATCCGCTCTTCCTTCCACTTCTTCAGCTTGAGACCGAGCGTTCGAACCCCGATTCCCAGATCTCGGGCCGACCGCTGCCGATGCCCGTCATTTCGCTGGAGGGTGGCGACGATCGTCTCGCGTTCGATGTCGGCGAGCTTGAGCTCGCCGTCGCACGCCAGCCAAACCTTGCCCGCGGTCCCCGCCGTCGAATCCGACTTCAGTTCAGTAGTCGAAGACGCCAGCCCCATCCGTTCCCCGCTCATTCCCGCCTCGGCGGTCGCGTTCCCCCCAAGCCACGGAGCGATCAGCGATCCGGAGATCTCGTCCGAGGTCGCCAACACCGCAGCACGCTCACAGATGTTCTGCAACTCGCGAACATTGCCTGGCCAGGAGTATCCACGCATTACCGCGACGGCGTCGGGAGCCAGCCTCTTCGGCGATCGACCCTCGCGAGCCGCCACTGATTGAAAGAAGTGAGCCGACAGGGCTTCGATATCCTCGGTCCGCTCCCGAAGCGGCGGCATCTGAATCGGAAGCACGTTGAGCCGGAAGAAGAGGTCGCCTCTGAACCGACCAGCGTCGACTTCAGCCGAAAGATCACGATTGGTAGTCGCGATCAGCCGTACGTCTACATTCTGAGTGGTGCTGGAACCCACGCGTTCAAAAGTTCTTTCCTGCAAGACGCGAAGTAGTTTGGCCTGCAGTTCCGGGGGAATCTCGCTGATCTCGTCGAGCAGCAGCGTGCCCCCGTCAGCGAGTTCGAATCGGCCCTTGCGAAGTTTGTCGGCCCCGGTAAAGGCGCCCTTCTCATGACCAAAAAGCTCGCTTTCCAACAGACTGGCGGACAGCGCGGCACAGTTGATCGCTAGAAACGGTGCGTCAGCCCGAGGACTTGCGGCATGAATCGCCCGCGCCGCGACTTCCTTTCCCGTTCCACTTTCACCGCTGATCATCACCGTACCGTGGCTATCCGCGATCCTGACCAGGCGCTCACGGAGATCCGCCATCACCGGGCCCGACCCGACCATGTCGTGGTGACCCGAACTGCGCCCAGCGGGCGCGGCCGCAGCGCGAAGGACCTGATTCTCTTTGCGGAGCTGGCCATGCTCGATCGCCCGATCCACGGCGATGGCGAGTTCGTCGCCACTAAACGGCTTCGTCACGTAGTCGAACGCGCCTTCACGCATGGCCTCGACGGCGGTCGCCACCGTGGCGTAGGCGGTCATGAGAATCACTGGCAGATCCTCATCGATCTTCCGAATCTCGGCGAGGAGTTGGATGCCGCTCATGCCGGGCATTTGCAAGTCCGTCACCACGGCATCCGGTTTTTTCTCAATGAGTTTGGCGATCGCCATTTCACCACTGGCGGCACTGAC
>ERZ887942.2998-NODE-2998-length-10074-cov-66.339555_pt1 | contig 10074 bp, 6 predicted proteins | sample MGYA00521099_ERZ887942 | MGnify/ENA primary metagenome ERZ887942 (study PRJEB32303, sample SAMEA104408605) | aquatic metagenome | biome: Brackish water; feature: Pelagic; material: water | place: Baltic Sea | collected 2014-06-07T06:48:00 | depth 16,251 m ... | reverse complement strand
GAAGCCGCCGAAGCAGGCAAGCTTACTGAAGAAGAAGCTGAAATGAAGCTCGCCGCTGTTCGGCGTGAGATGTTCGAAGCGGGCCTACAGAACGACCGAGAGCTCGGCGAAATGGAAGCAAAGAAACAACGCTACATGCTGTACATGAAAGAGATTAAAGCAGCCATCGAAGCTGGCAAGCTTACGGAAGAGGAAGGCGAGGAGAAGCTGATCGCCGTTCGACGTGAGATGTTCGAGCAGGATCGCCACAGGGAGGCCGAAGGACCGGAACTGGAAGCGAAGAAGCGTCGCTACGAACGAGCCGCTCGTGAAATCAAAGAAGCTCACGAAGCAGGCAAGATCTCCGAAGAAGAGGCGGAGGACCAACTGATTGATCTGCGACGGGAGATGTTCGAAAAGGAACGTCACGATGAAAATAAAGGACAATAAAAATGATGAAGTGGCTCGCTTGCATCACGACGTTGTTGGCTGCGCAAACGGCGCACGCGCAGCAGGATCCGGAACGCGAAACCCTGAAGTCCGGTGAATACCACGTCACCCAGTCGTGGTCACAGGAGGAGTCGTTTGAGCGGCCCTACCATGTCCGTGTCCCGGATGCTCAGGACAAGCAGCGGAAACTTCCCGTCCTGGTTTTCCTTCACGGCAATGGCGGCAACGCGCCGGAAGCGATGCGTGGGTTTATTCGCGGGCGCGGGAAGATCGCTTCGCGTTACATCCTGGTGTTTCCCCAGGGCTATCGCGAGAGCTGGAATATTGTTTCGGAGCGTTCCAAAGCAGACGATCTTCGCTTCATCGAATCAATCGTGCTGAAGCTGGCCACATTCGAAAATGTGGATCCCAGCAACTTCACGATCATGGGTGCATCCAACGGTGCGGCGCTGGTGAACCAACTGGCGATTGAAAGCAGGTTACCCAACATCCGCAATTACATCAGTGGCGTCAGCCAGCTCAATGTGTGGCAACACGACGGTAAGCATTTCAAGGCGAAGGGCGATAATAACAACTACCGCAACGTAGCCAGCCCTGGAAAAGGCAAGCGACTGCTGAACATCTCAGGCGTGAAAGACAGGCTGGTTCCCTATCACGGCGGTCCTTCGAACGTGATTCCAGCCAAAGACGGCAAGCTGGCGTTCGTTGACGCCGAAGAGTCGACGTTCTTGTGGGCTCGGCAAATGGGATACGAGGGAGAACAATTACATCGGCCATCCAGGACCATCGAAAACGCCGAAGTCTTCAGCTATCTGGATGGCGACGTCGTTCATTACAAAGTGATCAATGAAGGGCACGGCGCCACACACGGCATCAGCGAAAAGCTGCTGCTGGAGTTTCTCGAGCAGGGTAGACCGAATGGCGCTAGCCACCGGTCCCCCGCCGCTAACAAATCAGAAGCGAACGAACCCGATCCGGATGAACCGGCGACTAGCGACGTGCCGCTCGCGGAAGATGCAGCTAAAGACGAAGTCAACGAGGAAACCCGAGAACTCAATGAACGAATCAAGGAAACGCAACGAGAACACCGGCGATTCAAACGGCTTGGTGATCTCATGGATGAACAACTCAAGTTGCTGCGCGAACTCAAGAAGTTGCATGTGACAATCGAGGCGGCAGAGAAAGGAATCGATGACGCGGAGGACGATGAGCAGCAGATCCAACGCCTCGAAAAGATGCTGCACGAAACCGAATCACGGATGGAGGTTACGAACATCCGGCTGGAAATTCTGGAACGGCGGATGGGTCTTGAAGAACTCGCGTTTGAATTTCCGCCGGAGCAGAACGAGCTGGCTGTCGAAGCAGACTCACTGCTCAAGATGCTCGACGCCGGAAATCGTCTGGCAGAGAGATTCACTGAAGTGTGGCTCGAAGAGGACGAAGAAGCGGCCGAGGAACTTGAAGGCGAGTTCGAACAGATGGAGCGAGCGTTTGAGCGTCGGCGTGAAATCCTGCAACTTCGCTTCGAACTCCTCGAAGCTCGCGAGGAAAGCGACGAGGAAAAAATTCGCGAGCTGGAAACGGAGCTGGGGGAAATCGGTGCCGACGGTCGCGACGAGCAGAAGAAGCCGAACAATGCGGCACTCAATCTTCCGTCATCAATTCAATTGACAAACGTCGAGATCAGCGATGCAGCGAAACTCGATTTCGCCTCTGAAATCCTGCCCCGTCTGAAATCGGCATGTTTCGACTGCCATGGTTCCGGGAACGCAAGTGGCAATCTTAATCTTGAGCAGCTTGTGGCGCAACAGCCACTGGTGATCAATCGAACTCACTGGGTCAACGTCATCGAACAGCTTAAAGTACGATCGATGCCACCCACCGATGCCGAACAACCAGCGGACGCCGATCGACGTACAATGATTGGTTGGCTGACTGATCGAATTGAAAACTTTGACTACACAACTGTGAGACGGGCAGGAGTCGTACCCGCCAAGCGACTAACCCACGACGAATACAACAACACTGTGCGGGATCTGGTTGGAATTGACCTTCGGCCGGCCGATCGCTTTCCAACGGACCTGACGGCATCAAGCGGTTTCGAAAACAGCGCGAACAGTCTCTTCATTCAGCCGGTGACTCTGGAGCGATACGTTGGTGCTGCCGAGTCGATCGTGCAGGCAGCATGGCCCCTTGAGCCGACGGCGATCGAACAGAAAGCGGCACTGAAGCGATTATTTAAGGGCGTGTCGAATTTGGAGGACGAAGACGCCGCACAAAGAGCTGTTGTCCAATTTGCAGGGCGGGCCTATCGCCGACCGCTTGAGAAGGATGAAGTCGATTCCCTGATGACCCACTATCGACATCGCCGTGGCCAGGGCGATTCGCCAGAGGTCGCAATTCGTGAAGTTCTGCAGGTGATCCTGATATCGCCCAACTTCCTGATTCGTTCTGAAACGGCGCCTGAATTGTCGACTGAGCCGACGGCGCCAGCCGCGGGTGACGCGCCGCAACAGAACCTGCGGCTGACGCCGAGCCGCTCACAATCGAAAGCGGTTCGCGTTTCCGACTGGGAACTGGCCAGCCGTTTGTCGTATTTCCTGTGGGCGTCGATGCCGGACGACGAACTGTTCGAGTTGGCACACTCTGGCCGATTGCATGAACCGACCGTGCTCGCACAGCAAATCGAACGCATGTTAAAAGACTCCAAGTCGGAATCGCTTGGCAGTTTGTTCGCGGCTCAGTGGCTGGGGTTTGCGAAGCTGGATCGTGTCCAGCGAGATCAAATCGACAATCCCTGGGCCACGGACACTTTGGTGGCAGCGATGAAAAGCGAATCGGCACTGCTGTTCCATTCGCTAGTGCAGCAAAACGCCGCGATCGACAGGCTACTGGACGCCGATTTCACGTTCGTCAACGAAGAACTCGCAAACCACTACGGTATCGAAGGTGTGAGCGGTTCCGAGCTGCGAGAAGTGAGCGTGCGTGAAACGCCACGGCGGGGAGTTCTCGGTCATGGCAGCATCCTAGCCACGACGTCGCTGCCAGGTCGCACAAGCCCTGTCATGCGTGGCAACTGGATTCTTACGACGCTGCTCGGCACGCCACCGCCTCCACCGCCGCCCAGCGCCAGCGAGTTCAGTGAGCGTGTTGCCGAAAACGAACGTCTCTCACAAAGACAGAAGCTGGAATTACACCGCACCAATCCGAATTGTTACGCATGCCATAGCCAGATCGATCCTCTGGGATTCGCACTGGAAGAGTTCGAGTGGTTCGGCAGATATCGACCGGAGCAACGTGGCAGGCCCGTGGATTCCGTCGGCCAGCTCCCGGACGGAACTTCATTTCGTGGTCTTATGGGGCTGTCGAGCACGTTGGTGAGCGAGCGCAGCAGTGACCTGGCAGAACAGTTGATTCGCAAGATGCTGGCGTACGCACTCGGAAGGCAATTAGAATACTACGATGAAGCGACCGTGCGGGAATTAACGACGGAGCTGGCAGCAGACGGCCGCAAGTTGCAAACCTTGATCCACGCGATTATTCGAAGTGATTCGTTTCAAAAGAAGCAACGGTAAGTGACAAACCAGGAAATTCAATGACAAAAAAATGGCATATCTCTCGACGGACGATGCTTCGGGGCCTTGGCGCTGCGGTGTCGCTTCCACTCCTCGATGTGATGTCAGGCACCAACCTTCGAGCAGGGGAACAGCAGCGGCCGCTGATGCGACTCGCCTATCTGTACATTCCGAACGGTGTCGCCCAAGGAGGTTGGCAACCGGAGGAGGTGGATGATCGTGGGAGGTTGCTAAAACTGAATCGCTCGATGGCATCCCTTGAGCCCTATCGTGATAATCTGACGGTGTTCCGCAACATGTGGACGCCTCGCGGAAACGGCCATGTTGCTGGCACTGCGACGTGGCTTACGGGTGGTTCCTTCGACGGAGAAAAACTTGACGCGGGCGGAGCCTCCGTCGATCAGATCGCCGCACGCCACTTTCAAAATCAGACTCTGGTGCCGTCGCTCGAACTGTCGTCACGCGGCGAAGGGATTTTCACAAGCAGTCTGCCACGAAATACGATTTCCTGGGTGGATGCCGTCACGCCTGCTCCGCGAGACATCGAACCGCGAGCCGTCTTCGACCGAATGTTTCGTGCGGGTGAATCAGGCCTGGGCAGTCGCAGCGTCACCGATCTTGTGCTGGAAGATGCCAGACGCTTGAAGCGCCGCGTCAGTTCGGACGATCAAAGAAAGCTCGACGAATACCTGGATTCCATCCACGCCATCGAAAAACGAATCGCCTTCGCGGAACAGCAAAAACTGCGGGCCAGTCAAACGCCCGGTCTGCTGGAGTCACTTGTTCGCCCAAGCGGCGGCATCCCCGATGATCACGGCGAGTACATGCGGACCATGATGGACATGATCGCTCTCGCTTTCTGGGCCGATGCCACCCGAGTCTGTACGTTCATGATGGATCATGGGCAGAGCAATCGTTACTTCAACTTTATTGATGGAGTCAACGGAACATGGCATGCGTTGTCTCACTGGAAAGACATCAGCGGCAAAACGGAAGACGACGATGGGATGACGTCGTGGTCGACTCGTGAAGAAAAGCGGACAATGTATGCCCGCGTCAACGCGTGGCATACAGAACAGGTCGCGTATCTGCTTGGGCGTTTGCAAGCAATCAAGGACCAGCATGGATCGTTGCTCGACCAGACGATGATCGTTTACGGATCAAGCATTTCCGATGGGCACGAGCATGGGGAGAAAGATCTCCCCGTGCTGTTGGCCGGTGGCGGGAGCACGATCAAACAAGGTCGGCGACTTGGTGATCGAAAGGATACGTCGATGTCCGACCTTCACCTGGCGATGCTCCAACACCTGGGCTTACCTTTGGAACAGTTCGCCGAAAGTCGTTCGCCGTTGTCACTGTGAGCGATCTGGCGCTAGCCACCGGTCCCGTGCAATCAATAAACAGACCATGCAACAAATCTGTCAACAAATCGGCGGCTAGTGCCATGCCGCTCACGAAGAAAAAATGACAAAACGTAACACTGCCAGTGCATACCTGATCGCCCTTCTTTTCGTGATGCCGTGGGCAGGCACGAATCTGCTCGCTGAGCAGCCTGATGTCGGACAGTTCATCGAGTTCATGCACAACAACGTGAAGCGAAAGTATCTGCTCCACGTCCCTCAGCAGCTTCCGGATAATTCGCCTCTGGTATTCGTGCTCCACGGGTATCACGGCGACGCCAGGGATTACGTGGATCCTGTCATGAATCGTCTGGCCGATGACAACGGATTTGCCGTCTGTTATCCGCAAGGGGCTGAGGACCGAGAAGGGATCCCTCACTGGAACGCTCGACTGAAGATCAGCAAGACTGACGACATTGGCTTCCTCTCGGCACTCGCCTCTGACCTGCAAAAAAAGCACTCGCTCAACAAAAGCAGAACCTTTGTTTGCGGAGTTTCCAACGGCGGTTTCATGAGTTACACGCTGGTCGCGGAGAAACCAGATGTATTCAAAGCCGCCGCGTCGGTGATTGGCACCATGAGTGGCCATAACTGGGAACATCGTGATGTGATGCGACCTGTACCGATTTTGCAAATCTCGGGTTTGGATGATGAAATCGTGCCTTACAACGGCAGCATGTCGAAGAATGGCGGCTGGGGCGGCGCGCCAGATCAGGATGCAATAATGGAGTTCTGGCGCAAACTCAACAAAACCAGCACCGAAGATGTCATCCAAATTTCTGACCAAACGAAAGCACACCATTACAAAGATGGAGTCAACGGAAACGAGGTATGGCACTATAAGATCAAGAATTTTGGGCACAAAGTTCCTGGTAAGCGCGAGTTGGGAAACGAAGTCGCGGACGTGATCTGGAAGTTCTTCAGCAAGGTCTCCGACGACGCTGCACCACAATGTGACATCGCGTACGACACGAAGCATGAACGAAACGTACTCGACTTCTGGCCTGCCCTACGAAGCGACGCGACGAGCGACGAGCCTGCCCCGGTTCTGATCTGGTTTCACCCCGGCGGATTTCGAGATGGCGATAAAAGCCAACTGCAGAAGAACCGAAACGCTATGCTCCAGGCGTACCGAAACGCAGGTTACGCGGTCGTGTCCTGCAACTATCCCTTTCTTAGCGACGACATCGACCACCTTGAAATCGCCCGTCACTGCGCACGGGCAGTGCAGTTTGTCCGCTCAAAAGCGACGGATTGGAACATTGACACGCACAGACTGTGCTGCTGCGGCGTATCAGCCGGAGCTCTGATCAGCGAGTTCCTGGCCTATCACGACGACTTCGCGGATCCGTCGGCCAGCAACGTGATCAGCCGACAAAGTTCACGCCCCGCCGTCGTGATTAGCATCATGCAACCGAGAGGGACCGAGGAATTCGCTTTGCGATTCATGGACAAAGGCGAAGCTCCGATCTTCATCTACTCTGATGCCAAACCCAGCGATCGAATTCACCCACCGCAAGCAGCGATCATGTTGCGAGACAAAGCCCAGGAACTGGGCATCCCGTGCGTTGCATTCAGCGGAGGGCGCAACAAGCTTCCCACCGTGGAAAAAGGCAAGACGTGGCTGGAGCTCCAGTTGGAGTTCTGCCAAAAGCACCTGGCAAAGTAAATCGTGCAGTCCAATCTGCTCGATGCGTGCAGGGGTGTCCAACTTCATCCACGAATATGAATCGCCGTTCCGCTTCGGTACGCGCGAATCATCTCCCGCGTCGTTTCTCGTTTTCTCCCCACCCTTGCGGGTACCTGGCTTCTCTATTTCTGGAGCAGATGTCATGACGACGGTCTATGAAGATTACATGGTGCCGGCCCTCCCCCTACTTGATACGTTTCGAACTTTTCTTTGCTCGCCCTCGCTCGATTTCCGGATTCACTACAAAGCATTTCAGCTTAGGTGCGAGCCGGCTTAGAGTCACCTCGTCATGCACCCCGCGAGAGCGTCGTTGTGGAATTTAATCTGCTAGTGGACTGGCTCTTGATCCCTGCTCGTTTACGGACGACTTCAGCGTGTCACCAAGCTAATGGCGTTGGCGATACGCTTCAATCAACTTCAGAAAACCGGCGTCGTGAAAGATCAGAGTAAACTTGCACGTCTTGGTCATGTCGCCCCGGCACGGCTAAGCCAGATCATCAACCTTCTGACGCTTGCGCCGGAGATCCCAGAGGCGATTCTATTTGTGCCTCGCGTACACGAGGGGCTTGACAGCGTGAACTGCGCCGGGTGTGAGGAGCTTGGACTGGAGTGTGCAGCGGGGGATGTGGGCAGGGATGCTCACTTGAACAGTCTCAACGATATGGCGAATGAATCAGTGAGTCGCGATCAACCAGAGCCGATTTACCCGTTGGGCGTGGGCCGCCAGCCATTCGTTTCGAATGGGGCTCAGAGCACACCCGATCTGGGGTGTGTGACCGCGGCATGCACACTCATTCGTGGGGGGGGCATGCTGCCCGAAAAGGAGAAGATTGAGGGTTTTAACGATTGACTCATCCTACCGGCTGAGTAACCTACGCAACATACCTATATGTTGCATGTTTTCAGTGCGAGCGGAATCTCGTTCAGGATTGATGCTTAAAACGCAGTTGCTAGCTACTCCATCCAAGTTCAAGGGTTCTGATCATGCAGTCGTATTTATTGACGAGTATTTCGCGAACTAGCCCATGGATGCTTCGGGCAGGGCTGGGAGTTCTTCTTGCGGTCTGTTCATTCGGCCAGCTTCAGGCCGGCATCATTGCTGGCGAGTTTGGGAACTACCAACCCGAATCATCAGGTACACTGCTGAGTAATCCCAGCTTTTTGGCTAATGACAATGGCTTTGTGGCTTTTGCTTCGAAATTCATAGTCGGGAGTAGCGACGTAACGGTTGACACTGCCTTTTTGTTTTACGGGGGAGACGGTAGCCTCACTAAAGAATTCTCAATCCGAGCTGATGGAGCAAACGCCCCGAGTGCCACAACTCTCGCCACAGCCAGTATCAATCTATCTGGTGGCGTCAGTGTCGGCACATGGGGGACACCACGGGAACACGCATTGAGTACGGATATTACGCTTAGTGCCGGCACCACCTACTGGGCAGTGGCTGAAGGGGGGGGGTTTACTGGGGACCCTGCAGTAGCAACTTGGGCAACCGTTAAACTTAGCGATGCTTCTAGTCCGAGTGTTGACATTGCCTCGGCTATTGCCCAGACAGTATTCGACAGTGAAGACAACAACAAGGGTATATATACCCAGAATACTGGTGGCGCCTGGAGCCGTTCGTTCTCTTCAAATAACCTGAACTTCCAGTTAGGCACTGCATCTGCATCGGCAGTTCCCGAGCCAGGCATGCTATCAATTTTTGGTCTCGGGGCTCTCGGAATGTTGGGAGGCTTTAGGCGGGGTCGTCGCAAGAAAGGGACCACCGTCGCTGCTTAAACAACTTTTAAGCTCCATTAGCTTTCCGCATTCATGCGAAACAAATAGATCACGTTCTGTATTTCACCTGAATCAGCACGTCTCCGTGGGGTCAAGAAAGTCAGCCGAGCACTAAACGTTGCGAAAAGGCGACTTCCAAACGGCTGACAGGCATGCATCTCAGCCGAACCGACAAGCTGTCGTCGGCGGTAATCGTTCTGCGATCGTTCTAACCGGAACGCAGGCAAGCTCCGATTGCTTTCACGCTTGCCCACGCAGGTTTACATTTCATTTCACACCAAGGATCTTTCTTGGGATTCATCTGGCAAAGTGTTCGTTTCAATATTTTGAACCCACCGGGTTATGAACGAGGACTCTCTAAAAACTCTCAGAGCGGGCTCGAAACGAGTCTGAATCACTCAACTCAAGACCCTTCGATCGCAGTAGCCTGTGACCGAGGGGTTTTTTCATGCGCCCGCAGAGGCATGGGGCGGCTTAAACCATTATCTGAAAACAGCTTAGGGCCTTTCGCTGACCTGTGGGTTTCTCTCTTTCCGCGCCATGCCCGACATGTTTGTCCACACGATGTGGCGTCCTGTAGCCCTGATTTTTGCCGAACTCTCTGTTATCTCTGTCGTGCCTGACCGCGGGGTTATGCATTCGGTCGTCATTGGAGCGGCGACTCTCACAACTGAATTCGGTGAAAAATGGATATGGTGGCCATTGCATCGCTGGCGGAGACGCTTTCTGGCTTTCTCGGTGGTGACGAAGTTGAAACCGCTATTGATCGGCGCCGATCAACTGTTGGTAGAGGATGTCGCGAAGGACCTGAGTGATCTGGTGCGGTTTTTACAATTCATGTCTCTGATAGGTCTTTCGCCGAGATACCGGAGGCCATTGTGCTCGCACCTCCCGTGGACAAAGGCTGTGATACAGTGACGGAGCGTGATCTGCGGCGGGTGACTGTGAATTTGGATCGTGAGTTTGGACGGTTGGGCGTAATTCCCGAATGTTGGATCTCCAAAATGCGGCGAACCTTGCAAAACAGGAGATAAAACTTTTTTGGGGCCGGCTTGCGCAAATTGCATAGCGGGGGTATTTCTGTCAGTTAGTCTATGCACGTGAAAGGATCCCGGCGCTATCGGCTGAGGTTGAGAAACCGCAACAACTCCGCTTTGCCACTGAGGCGGTCGTTTGTGAGACCGGCGCAGCGAAGCACCTT
>ERZ887942.2991-NODE-2991-length-10090-cov-13.523368_pt1 | contig 10090 bp, 9 predicted proteins | sample MGYA00521099_ERZ887942 | MGnify/ENA primary metagenome ERZ887942 (study PRJEB32303, sample SAMEA104408605) | aquatic metagenome | biome: Brackish water; feature: Pelagic; material: water | place: Baltic Sea | collected 2014-06-07T06:48:00 | depth 16,251 m ... | reverse complement strand
GACTTTTCCATGAGGACTTTTCCATGAGGACTTTTCCATGAGGACTTTTCCATGATTTCCATGGGGACTTTTCCATGAGGACTTTTCCATGGGATCTGTCCATTGTCCAGGAAGTCGTTTTGATTGATAATTAGAATCCATCCAGATACTTGCATTCGACCAAGCGCACCGAGTTTTCCATTTTCAAATTCACAAAAATCACGCATCATGAGCTCACCGCGTACGGAAGAAAACGAAGAGGAGAAGAATGAGCCTAGCTATGTGAAGATCGTCGACAAGAGACTCCGTAGGCTCATGGGCGGTGTCAAGCTCCGCCGCGAGGAGGAGCTGACGAGGGCTGTGCTGCTGGAGTTCTTGAAATCACAGGGAGCAATCGAAGAGGTGGAGGTGGTGGAAGTGACTGTGCAGACGATGACGGGGGCGAGCTTTGAAGTGATGCTGGCGGAGGGAGGTGGAAGCAACAGCAGTGTGCGTGCTCTGAAAGCGAAGATCGAGGAGGCAGAGGGCGCTTCGCGCCGCAATCACAATCATAAAGCGATAACTGTCGACACACACGACACACAGCCCCCATCAACCGCGGCGATGGATCTACCTGACGACTACCTCGCGTTTATAGCATACTACGGGCATTGTCCCATAGAACGGGCATTGGAAATGTCGGCACAGCGTGTCGCGTTTTGGAACCAGCAACCAGCAGCAAAGCGCCATGCGTTCCGCACAGCAAAGGCCAATAATGAGCACTTAAAATCGGTCGCTTCGTCTCTGAAGTCCCCTGTCGCTGCTGCACTGGTGCATCCGAAGCTACTGCCAATGTGGTGCCACGTGAACGCCCAATACCTAGCGGTGAACACCAAACACACCCAATGCGTTTGTTTCACAGGATTCGAGTGTAAATGTGGATCTGTCCTGAGACTGGAATTGCATTCGGTGAACCGCGACGGCCAGGGAAATCTAGTGGACTTCACAACGGACTACAACGGCGACACTGCCAAGTGCTGCATTGTCATTGCTGAAGATGCGACGTGGGAGCGCGTGTGTCAACTTACAGAAATTGTGAAAGGGGCATATTACTACGGGGACACCTCAAGATGCACGTGCGGTATGCCCGACGCCACTGGTGGACATTCGAAGCTGGATCTCGACGAGCTGCAGCGTTGCATGCATGCCTAGTTAGTCGCGACATTCAAATATTTATACTAGACCATGATAAACACAATATGATCCCCGATTTGTTGTATGGCATACAGGAAAGCACTCCTCTCGATGGGGAGTGCTGCTTTGGTACGCCTTTTGCAAATTGCGAACATTTTATCACATATTAATAAAAGCGATGGGTGCAAGGCAAAGTCAAACACACGACCATACGGCTGTGTTTGCATTCACCAATGCCCATCCCGGGATGGTTTCCAATGGTAAGTGTTTGTTCAACCCCTCGATTGGAGACGCACATAACATACTCGTGCGCAAAAGTGATTGGTGTTATTGTATAGGCACACCACACCCTCAACCCAATAGGTGGCATGACCCATACAACCCAACTCATTTTAATTATTTGACTCAAGGTACACTGTGGTACCAAAATGGGGATGTCCGGCGTTGGATATCCAACTCGGAGGATGCGCGATTGTTCTCTTTACGCGGGGAGTGGTGGGCCATATATGGCATGGGGGTGGGTGGGCGTCACCGGTTGGTCATACATAATATTTCTAGAATGGGTAGTCGCCCCATTGTATTGCATTACGAACACTACCAGCAATTCGAAAAAAACTGGTCGCCATTCGTACATGACGACACATTGATGCTCCTCTATTCTATCCACCCCACGGTCGTGTTGGAATGTGATCACCATACCGGTGTGTGCACAAAGCGGTATTTCACGACAGACACGCACATGTCCATCCCTTCAACCGCGCATTACCTGCGCGGGGGTAGCCAGCTTGTTCGTGTTGGTGAATATTATCTGGGTGTGTGCCACACGTGTCAAGACGGATCAGCGAACTACAGACACGCCTTTTATTTGTGTGACGCATACCCACCGTTTTCTTTGGCACGCCTCAGCCCGTGGTTCATACTGCCCGCAAAAAACAACCAGCAAAATGGGTACCGGCCTGATATCCAGTTCGTAAGTGGCATATATGTTGACGATATATGGTGCTACGTGTCTTACGGCATCAGTGACTGTAGCTATAACATTGTAAAGGTCAAATTATCTTCAGTGTTGACCGCATGCCACCAACGACGCACACGAATTCGGATTTGACGGGAATCGCAATCGCAATCGTAATTGAAAAGCGATAACTGTAAAACACTCTATACCGTTCGCAGACTGTGATTTGAACAGTATGGCTACACTTTTTCGCTTTCCGTTTTTGAGGTCAAACGAATAACGAAAATTGAAAATTGACGACGGGGTGCCACATGGACGCGCTGTCCGCGCAAACATCGAGTCGGCATGCATGAACTACAATATTACGCCTTTACTGAGTGGGGCACGAGGAATGTTCGCCGATTGAAAAAATAGATGCATTAAGTTGAAATAAATATCGATCGTAATGGCACATGCAGATTTGGAACCGTGTCAGCCAGGTGACCGGCAATCAAAGTTGGCGATAATATTTGCAATGTACAACGCCCCCGACCGACAGGCCATGACCCAAGATGTCCTGCGTTTTTATGCGTCGGAACTGAATTTTCCGTTAAAAGACATGCACATTGTAGATTCGTCAAACATCGGCGCGGCTGATTTGCGCGCTGGACGAGACGCCCGTGTCGGACCATAGAGCATGGCATAATAGGCAGGCTCTCCATTTGCAAAATCGTGTTAACAACAATCTCTTGTGAAGGCTATTGATCAGGGTATACATGATGCGCATCACACCTAGGTCGGTGTTCAAGTAAACGCCCATATCAAAAGGTACCTTGTTTGTCCGTGCATATGTCATATCCCAACGGATATACTTAGCTAATTTGCAAACATCTGCGTGTGACGGTGCCTTTATCGATTTTGCTTTCAAAATATACCGGGCAAGTCGCTTGGATTCCTCAGTAACCTGCCGCGATTTTGTTTGTTGCATACTCTGCTCCGTAGACTTTGTGATGACAGCGGGATAGGTTAATATGGGTGGACTGTCTTTTTTTGATTCAGGCGGTATATGTGATGTATGGACCGTGTTTGCCGTTCTGTCTATCTTGTTGTTCTTGGCTAAATTGTCAATGGCCCATAACGGTTGTAAATTGGTGTAGTGGTATGCACGTGCCAAAATACCCGGTTTAGTCAAGTCCCCGAACGAAGAAACAGGTTTAATATGATCGATTTGCCAACCCATGTTCGTCGAATCTAGACCAATTGAGTGACCACAGTTTTTTCCACCTCGATTGGTCCAGTTCATCCCCTGTGAAAATCGTTTTTCAAAGTGAGACTTGAGAGTATGACCGTCACATCCAAATGTATTATCAAATCTACTCAACACGCCATTAGGGGTGGTTGAAGATGAGCCTATCTGATCTAGCAAGGTCCGAAGTCTAGCCTGTGTCTTTTGATGCAATGCGTAGGACGGGTCGTTCTTGAATCGTTTTGACAGGTATCTGGTCACTGCCGAGCCTTTGCGCTTGTCGCAATTTACTGGTTCATTATCTGATGTCTGAGAGGCCGTGGCGATACTGTGTATCGCATTTACGAAGGATTGCGCACTTTGCTGTTCAGCCAAAGGGTTTACTTTAACTGCGTGTGTGTCGTCGGGATGGACGTCGAGTAGGCGCTGGTGGTTAAATGCCTTGAGATGATTGTACTCTTTGTCCGTCACAAAGGCCCATATCGGAGGAGGCTTACCTACTCCTCTAGGTTCGTTCCATCCAAGTTCTTTTGCTCTCTCCTTCATTCGCTTCATGACACGTTGAACAGAGCTGGTCGAACACTTCACCTTTTCTGCTAATTGTTTAGGTGTAAGGTGCCTATTCTTAATAATATGCATCGCCTGTTCATCACTGATTGTCATCGAAAATATATGCACCAGGGAAATGAGACATGTCATTGGCACTGTAAATATTCCTGGTAAAGGAGCAGAAGCAGCACCAAGTACGACACGGTGGCGATTGTGAACGACGGGTGGCGGTCGTACGTCATGTGGGAGAACAACATGTGTGCGAGTACAAGACGAAGTAAGGTTAGGGTTATATATATCATAACTGCCCGAAAAGACCCAGTAGGGTTGATTTATAATGAGGTTGGGTCCTGTCATTAGATACGCGGAGCGGTTTATGATGCTCGTGTATGTGGTGTCCGCCCGCCGATCTGGACGTGATGCTGGACGATGCAGTCGACATCTGTTTTTTTTGGATGGTCTATGTAAACCCGCTAATTAGACTGCATATGGACACAAAGACGATCACGATTGCAGGTAGGGAAGTGTCGCTACTGAACATGGTTGCGGGTATCTTTTTCTCTTGCGTGGTGCTCAAGGCGGTGCACGAACAGTACCAATCATACGTCGAACGCGAACGCAGCAGCGATGAGCTGCAAGTGGAGATCACGAGTATATTCTTTGACACCATTCGGCAGTCCATGAGCAAAAGCGCCAAGGTGAACGATCTCGAGGCACTGATCATGAAACGCCATGCAGACGTCCTTCGTGTCGAACGCATGACGTTCATCGATAATCAAAAAGAAGATAACTTGATGAAAAAAGATCACACGCTGGACGAGTATGCTCGTAACATGTACTTGGTGGTGATTGCAGACGTCATCAAAGTAGCCACGTTGAGAGTGTATTTTATACATTACTATATCTATCAGGAAATAGAGATTTCCGACCTGACTATACGTCCCAATCGAGACGACACTGTCGATGCCATCTACGACCAGGTCGAGACTCATATGCAGCAGTCCGGTGTGGATGACGCTGTGAACCTGGAGGTGGATGAACAGGTGTTACCCCGAGGTCAGCTCCTCGTCGATGCGTGTGACATGTCAAACTTTAGTGTGATTGTATACGTAGTGCCCAAAAAGATCTCGGTTGTTGTGACAAGAGGCGGCCGTGAGTTTGGTACGTTTAGCATCTCTGCCCGAACGGCCATAGACGAGTTGACCAAACTCGTATGCAATGGAAATAACCCTACCACTGCCACGTACAAAAACCAGGCGTCGGTCGACACGAACCTCCCCCGCGACACCGCCACCACCATTGGGTCGCTGAACATGGACCCCCTGCATGTCACATTCAACTGCGCCAGTACGCAAACGGCCGACCACAACTCACTTGCCTATGATCTCACGCAACAAGGCACCGCACAGCATGTCCGTGATATCAAACTTGGTATGTATGTCGATGCCTTTTGGAATGCGGATGCGAGTACTGTAACATTGAATACAACCCCTTCGGATCTCGACACGTATGCCGCTAAGACAATCATGATGAAGAAGGACATGCTGCTTGGCACAATCGCATACGCGCAGCGCGTTCCTGACAATATCGGTCTGTCACTGACCGACAAGTTCAACATTGCACTCTACACGAGTCCGAACACCTTCCACAAACTGCGGCCCATATGGAACACGCTCATGAACATTCACGATGTGAACAATCTCCGAAACAACTATTTGATTCACATTCGCGACCTGTTTTTACCAACGGCAAGAAAACTCAAGGCAGTGTCTTTCGAGAACATTTCCGAACTTATGTGGCTATCCACGGTAGGGCCTAGGCTTCCACCGCAAGATTCGCCAACAAATGCAAGACGATGCGTGTACAGGCAGATGCAGTTTAATACTGTTGTAACTGTTACCAACAAAACATATACGTTCAGAACGCATGATAATGTAGATGTTAAGCTAGATTTTGAAAATACTGAGCACTTGCTGGGACAGGCACCTTTCGTCTCGTTCTCCAAGTCAAGCGATTATGTTCTACATTTTTCCAGAGCTCCCACAACCGAAAACGTCCTCGTAGTGTACCGTCTCTGCCGCCACATCGCTGTGGATGCGACCAAGAGCTGCATCAAGGACATCCCCCGGGCGCTCATGGGCGACACCGTGGCTGCAGACGCCGAAGCAGAGGCCTGGTGTGTCCAACCGAGTGACACGATTTTGAAGTTCCTCGATGTCACCCGTTGGGATCACAACGGTAAGACTACCATCGGGGTGACGATCGAAGAGCAGAACCAACCAGCACCATAAAAGAGGTACGCATTGCAAGTGGTAGGTCGCGATCCAGGAATGTTTCGTTTCCTTCTGCTATGCCGGGTCCACTCATTCACAATCATGCTTAGCAGCGAGTGCAGACAGGACAAAGACACGGTCTTGGACGTCAGGACGTTTGAGGTGACGGTCATGGCGTCGGTCGACGAGTGTTTCACCGTGACGATGGAGGAAGGGGGTGGTGTCAAGAACCAAGTACGTGCGCTGAAAGTGGCCATTGCAGAGCGCACGGGGATGCGTCGCTCGCAGCAGGTCCTGTTTGTCTTGCGCGATATCATACATGACAAAGGCGACGATTTGCCTCCGCCTTTGCCATTGGTTGACGACTTTGTGATCGAAGGGGCATGCACCGTCGTCGTCCAATGGAAGTACTGCGATGAGGTGGCCTTCTTGTGGGCTCTCGTGCAGAGCAGTCCAACTCTACGCACGGAGTGGCAAGATCTCCGAGTGGACATGTCCATCGAAGAGGTGGAGAAGCTCCATCTGAAGGGGGTGCAGATACGAGAGGGGCACATCGTCTGCCTATGCATAGACCACGTTGGTGATTTGTCAGAGCTTCCAGACTTGTCCGTCCTGGAGATGCTGCATGACTTGATTATCCAGGGGGGTCCTCTAGAACGGCTACCAGACCTGCCGAAGGGTCTGCGGTCGTTGCTCTGCTGCATGACCATGCTAGATCAGCTACCGGACCTACCAAAGGGCCTGCACACACTGATATGCAGCTATAACGGTCTGCAGCAGCTGCCGGACTTGCCAGAGAGTCTGCGCACGCTGCACTGCGAGTCTAACCAGCTGCAGCTGCTACCAGCACTTCCAGAGGGGTTGCAAGAGCTCAACTTTGTAGACAACCCGCTTCGACTCAATGACAATGAGATAGCGGAGCTTCATAGAACTTACCAGTCTCCTTGGGAAAAATTTATGTGAGCGCATAATTATCGATATAATAAAACCACGAATCGTTCCCACTTAACTCTCACTCGATGCGCCGTACGTACTCTTCCTCCAGCGCACCGCGCGTGGTCTCAAAGTGTGCCGCCCATGCGCCGTAGCTGCTGTCCTCGAACGCGCAGAGGCGGTACAGCGTCCAGACGACCAACTCCCGAGCGGCCCTTGCGTCGTGACCGCGACACAGGAGCAGAGCATGCAGCCGCGCCGCCTCGTCGCGTGTCGTGGCACCTGCGGCGCGTCGCATCCACTGCGCTTCCTGCTCTTCTGTGAGTGCTCTTTCCGAGAGTTCCGCGTCGTGGGGCATGTGATGGGGACGCGCTCCTCCCCCGCCACGTCGAAAAAAAAGTGTACGGGTTGAAGCAGATAGGTCCCATCCTTCCTGCCATGCCACTCGACGACCCGTACCTGCTGCGCGTCCTGACGACACTGCTGGACGCGGACGCACTGACCGCCCTTCGGCGGGCGGACCGACGGATGCGGGCGCAGGTCCCACTCCACCGCGTGTGGCACCGCCGAGCGCGGGCGCGCCTCTGCGCCCTCCACGCGCCCGTCGTGCCCTTCAAGATCCGGATGGATCTTGCGGAGGAAGGGACCCCACCCATCCACCCCTGCGCCCACCACGACTGCCGGCGTAACGTCATGTGCTGCGTCGACATGCGCTTCGACCCCCAACTCGCGTACCGCACGTCCGTCCCCTACTGCGCGACGCACATGCGCGACCACCACGCGGAGCTGCTTCGGTGGATCCACGCGTGCTGAGCGCCGCGTGCAAAAAAATGTGTAGCGCATATATCAAAAAGGGGGAGAGATATGGCCACGCAACAAAAGACGCTGCAAGAAGTGATTACTGCCGGCTGGCCAGCAACCGAAAATAAAATGAAACAGGTGACTATCATGGCCAAGTTGGACAACGGCATTGGCCTGGAAAAAGAGGAAATAAAATTGGTAGATGATCTATCTGATGATGAAGGGAACGAGCTGCTTACAAGGGCAAAAAAAGTGGCGGGTATGGGTGAAGATTTGCAAAAGTACCTCACCAGCGACCTGAAGCCCCTCCGCGAGGCGTTGAAGAAGCCGTCCCAGCAGCTCGGCGCGTGGAAGAAATTGTGCTGGAAGACAGGTGAGGACGTATGTCCCGAGATAGCACCGTTGGATGATCAGGGTGGGGCGTTGGGTGATATGATGGCAGCGTTGGGGGATGGTGAAGCAAATCTACAATCATTCGTCAAGGCGCAGTACGAAAACTTCCTCGATGGCAAACCGGACATTCTGGGATCCTCGATGGTCGTGACGTACCTATGTGAGACGAACGCGGACTTCAAGGCGCACATGAACAAGGGATTGCAGATGGTCGAACTTCACAATCCGACGGACGGAGCATCGCAAGTATTGAACCTTAATGATGAATTGGAAGTCGTGCTCGGCAGTGCATGTGATAATGACGCAGTGTTGTGTTTGAATCTGAATGAAGCAAATAGATATACAATTAACACACTCACCAAAGACAAATATCACACATTTCATACCAATACAGTTGAGAGTCACGTAATTGTTTTCTTACATTCGAAAGATGATGCTTATGTAACCGTAGCGTTTGGCAAATCCACCACTCGAATAGGTGTATATGATACATTCATAACAAGCGATGGGCAAGGGGAATACAAAAACTTTGAAACAGACGACGAGTTAGTTGTATTTGCGTTAAAATGGAAAATAGAACGAAATAAACCTATTTTAGAATCATACGTTCCAATTAGCCATTCTGAAAGCGGCGTGCCTTACACGCTGTGTTACCAAAATGGCACCAACGAGCCAACGGCGGATATTAAACATGAGAAAGACAATGTAGTCGCGAAGTTTACGCTTCCAAGTGGGAACAAAATAAAGTTTTTTAATAAAGATGGCCGAATCGAATCATTACAAATGTCTACTGGGGGTTGGGTTGATGTCAAGAAGTGGCCTGATGTAAATAATCTGTATAATAGCGTTACCGTCAAAAACGGTACAGCTGATGAATACGCTTGCTATGTTATGCTCAACTACACCACCCCCCTGATAAAAGAAATAAGAAGCGCATATGATAGCTTAACATTCTTCGAAGTTTCTAAATTAACTGATGCAACACCGGGTATTACATTTGAATCTGAAAGTGTAGCCGGCGGCGGTCGTCCCAATGCCTCTGTTGTCAACGCACATCTCCGATTGGAGACGCTCCTCTTGGACGCCACGGAGGTATAAGGTTATTAGTGTTGATGGGAATATGCCTATGTTATTATGCGCTGTATAAGCCTACGCTACACGCGAATACGTTTCATGCACTTGACCGCTGCGTCGCGCGATGGCGGTCGGTCGAGAACAAAGTCCATCCGCTCCTCGTCGGTGACAGGGGCGAGTGCGTGCGGCGGGACGTACTCGTCGTCATCAAGCCCCACGGTCGGCACCCCGTCACACCGCTGGAACTCGACATGCGGGACGCTCAGCGTGTATCGTCCGTACTTGATGTCCCGCCCCGTGTGCCGGATGTCCATCTGGTCCCCCCGAATCGCAACCACGCGGGCGTTGTACATGCAGCCACTACCCGGTAGATCCGTATACCGGAAGGTCTCCCCGACGCGCGCTGGCACGTAGGTTGATTCCCTCGGCGAGGGTGGTGGGGTCATGAGGGCCATGACGTCGACGACGTCGTCGAGATCGGCCATGTCCGCAGTCAGCGTCGCTGCGAAAGCCGCAACGCCGCAAGCCACGTCGCGGATACAGAGTCGGCTCAGGGACTGTGAGACGGCGTGGGTGTGGGAGTCCGCTTCGCGCAGCTGGTCGAATACGGCCTGGAACATGGTGTGATGGTCGGAGACTCGATGTCAAGTGAGCGATGTCGTGGATTAATGGCTCCAATGAAGTGTCCCCAAATGGCCATGTCATGATAATTCATGAGTCCATGTCCATGACTCC
>ERZ887942.2990-NODE-2990-length-10096-cov-6.819639_pt1 | contig 10096 bp, 6 predicted proteins | sample MGYA00521099_ERZ887942 | MGnify/ENA primary metagenome ERZ887942 (study PRJEB32303, sample SAMEA104408605) | aquatic metagenome | biome: Brackish water; feature: Pelagic; material: water | place: Baltic Sea | collected 2014-06-07T06:48:00 | depth 16,251 m ... | reverse complement strand
ACACCAATCTCTTTTATGCAATAGAACGTTGAACGTATCAGCGATCAGACACTGTTGCTTCGAAACGCCATCATGAACGGATAGGGTAAGTTCAATGAACGCACGCTATTGATTCGTAAAACTCACTTTCCCAAAGACGTATTCGCCTGATCAACAATCGATTGGAGCGTTTTCGTGACTTCCGTTTTCATCGACTGCTGATCCATTGTGTCGGCAAAATATTCCATCCGATCGGCGATACCTTCGGGATCAAATTTGAATACTTTCGGATCCAGCTTTCCGGATTTCACAGCGTCTTCGACTTCTTCGAGGCCATCTACTTCGGCGAGGGCTGAAAAGAGGGCTTTGCGAAACATACGACGCTGATCGATCGACATGTTTTCCCAACGCTTTCGGCGCGCTTCCATTTCAGCAAGCTTTTCAGTATCGAATTTCGGCTTGGGATCGTCCTCCACTTCGGCGATTAAATTTTCGATATCTTCATCGGAAAGCGTTGCCGCTTTTGCTACTTGAGCCGCTTTCTTTTTCACAGGAGGCTTTACCTCCGCCACTTTTACTGGCTCCGGACTTTCTTCGTTGTTCGCTGCAAATTGGAATCCAACCATTCCACCGCCTGCTCCAGCTACGATTGCAATCATTACGGCCCAAAGAAGATGAATTTTCATGACCACAGTATGCCGCAATTCTCGGGATATTCAAAATGGCATCTTTAAACCTAGTGCCCGCAACGCGCACCAGCCACGAACGGCTTCGTAAATCATGAACAATCCGGCGACAACCAGACCAATAGACCAAAATCCGTCGTCTTTTGCGACCCAAAACCAAACGCCGGCAGCGATAGCGGCAAGCCCCAGGAGCAATCGAATCCACCGCCCTGTTGGGCCAATGTTACATGCTGCAGTCGAAGGATCATCGGTCGGTTGAGTCATGCCCGAAGGCTATTCGAGAACGGCGCACATTGGAATCGCACATATCGTCACGCATCCAATTCAAAACCTGATGTTTTATGCTTCAATTCCGCATTGGGTTTTGAGCAATTTTTGATACGATTTAAACATGTCAGAAATTATCGGAAAAGCGCTCATTGTCGTCGGAGATGCCACGGAAACGGTGGACACGCTCTATCCTTTTTACCGGCTTCAAGAGGCTGGAATTCAGCCAGTGGTAATCGCTCCTGAAAAGCGAATGTATCAGATGGTAATGCATGAAGTTCGGCCCGGCTGGACAATCACGCGGGAGTGGGAAGGCTACCAAATCAACGCCGACCTATCTTTTTCCGAAGTCGATGAAAGCGAATACCTCGGGATCTTTTTCAGCGGAGGTCGCGCTCCTGAATACATCCGCTACGACGACGATTTGGTGCGGATGACGAAATATTTCTTCGCACAAAACCTGCCGGTCGCGAGCGTCTGTCACGGCGTGGAAATCCCTGCATTTGCGGACTGCGTGGGCGGCCGAAAGATGGCGACGGTCCCAAAATGTAGGTTCGATCTCGAAGTGATGGGCGGCGAATTTGTGAATGAAGCCTGCGTGATCGATGGAAATTTGGTTTCGGGCCGGACTTTTCACGACAACGGCTATTACTTGGCTCCGTGGATCAAAATGCTTGAGGCGGAGGCCGCTAAACGCGCTTCGTCATGAAGTGGCTGCTCGCCTTTTTCTGTGCTGCCGCTTCTCTGGCCGCAGAAAAGCCAAATATCGTCTACATCATTTCAGACGATCAGACCTACACCGATTTCGGGTTCATGGGGCACCCGCTGGTCGAGACGCCGAATCTTGATCGGCTGGCTGAACAATCACTTCTTTTCGAAAACGGTTATGTTCCCACCAGCGTTTGCCGCCCTTCGTTGGTGACGTTGCTAACGGGACTCTATCCCCACGAAAATGGCGTGTATTTCAATCATCCTCCGCCGGGATTTTCCAAGCTGACGAAGTCGCGGGAAATGATAAAAGTGCGTTTTGACGAACTGCGTGAAGTGGCCGCACAGCAGATAAAATTGCAGCCTACGCTCCCTCGCCTGCTCGCGAAGAACGGCTACCGAAGCCTACAAACCGGCAAGTATTGGGAAGGCCATTTCTCAAACGCCGGCTTCACTGAAGGCATGACTCTGGCGCAGCCTTCATCTGCGAAGAACGGAAACAAAACGCTACGGAACGGCGATGTGGTTGGTCACGGCAACGGCGATGCTGGCCTCGCGATCGGGCGCGAAACGATGGAGCCAATCTGGAATTTTATCGATGATTGCAAAACAAACGACGATCCATTTCTCCTCTGGTATGCGCCGTTTTTGCCGCACACACCCCACGATTCACCCGAGAGGTTCTGGGATATTTATCGAGACAAAAAAGGCGTCGCCGAACATGAGATACCGTATTTTGCGTCGATCTCTCAGTTCGACGAAACCGTGGGACAGGTGATCGAGTTCGTTGAAAAACGGGGTCTCGCGGACAACACGATTTTTGCCTTTGTCGTCGACAACGGCTATCAGCCTCTCGTCGGAAAACCAAATCAACACACTAAAAACAGCAAGCGAGCGCCCTTTGATTTTGGGCTCCGAACTCCGATTTCGATTCGCTGGGATGGTCATGTAAAGCCTGAAAAACGCGACGAATTAGTGAACTCAATCGATTTGATGCCGACGCTTTTAAAAATGACGAGGACGCCCGTTCCGCCGAGCCTTCCAGGCCTCGACTTGCTTTCTGAACAACCGAATAACCGGACCATTTTTGGAGAAGTTTATCCGGGGGACGCAAGCAGTTTAAGAAAGCCCGAACGGGATATCGCCTATCGCTGGGCGCGGCATGGAAATTTCAAACTGATCATTCCGCACAGCCACAACGGGAAGCCGCCGTGGGGTAATTACTTGGTAAAGCCTGCACTCTTCAACGTCGCCGATGATCCCGCCGAAACGAAGAATCTCATCTCGACGGATAACGGAAAAAGTCGAGCGGCAGATCTCCGCGCTCAACTTGATGCGTGGTGGAATCCCTTGAATTAAACGTCTCCAATTGCAAAACGGAAGCGTATTTCTCCACGGGGCGCTATTTTCACTTGCAAATTCAAACGAATGTTTGAAACATGTGTTTGAAACACCGAAACACTGACAGAAAATACCATGGGCTCAACCGCTCCATCCACGCCTAAAAATCACGCAGAGACTCGGGACCGCATTCTCGACACTGCTCGCGAACTTTTCGCCGAGCAAGGTTTTGATGCCGTTTCCCTGCGACAAATCACCTCCAAAGCGGGAGTGAACATTGCTGCGGTGAATTATCACTTCGGCTCGAAAGACGCTCTCATCACTGACGTTCTTGCGCGGATGCTGACGCCAATCAACGCGGAGCGACTGCGACTTCTGGATATTATTGAAGTCGATTTTCCGGACGGTGCTCCGATCGAAAAAGTCCTTCACGCGATGTATGAGCCGGTAATCCTCCGTCTCGCTGATGATGGTGAAGAAGCTGAGATATTTCTGAAACTCTCGGGTCGTTGCATGGGACAGCTTTCGGGCGAAAAAATGACCGAAAAAATGATGACCGTATTTAAAGAGCTGATCGTGCGGTTCATGACCGCTTTCACAAAATCGCTGCCTCGTCTCGACTCGGACACACTGACGTGGCGCTTTCATTTTTCAATCGGAACGAAGCTTTTCATGCTGACTAAAGACGAAAATCTTCTGGCATTTTCCGGAGGAAAGTTGAGTGCGATGCACGACGCAGAGCAAACCTTGGGCCAACTCGTCAGCTTTGTCGCAGGCGGTTTGAAAGCAGACATCCCGAAGGTTACGAAAAAAACGAAGCCAAAGAAATCGGTAATGACAACGACCATTCTGGCAATGGCACTCCTGCTTTCCAGTTGTGCAGGGCGTTCTCCAGCCAATACCAAAAATTTCGTGAAACTCGATACGCCGAAGCAATGGATTGCCAGCGAGAACGTGTCTTCCGGACCGGTTGCTGATTCGAATTGGATTGCGAGTTTCGGTGACAAAAACCTGACTGCCTTCGTTGAAAAAGCGCTCGATCAAAATAAGAGCCTCAAAACCGCAGCTTCACGAATCGATGCCGCTGCCGCAACCGCTCGAATTTCGGGAGCGGATGTCTACCCTCAAATCAACGGCGGATTTTCGGGAAGGCGCTCCAAGCAAAACTTCATCGGATTCCCCTTCGGAGGTGATCCTGCAGAAGGCGGAGGTGGCGGTGAAGCCATTTCCAGTTCGTTGTCGAATCAGTTCGGATTGTCGCTCGATTTGAGTTGGGAAATTGACTTGTGGGGGAAAATTCGAGCGGCTCAATCAGCTGCAATCGCCCGATTTGAAGCATCCGAAGCGGACCGTGCTTCCGCTGAACTTTCCATCGCCGCGCAAGCTGCGAAAGCATGGTTTGCTATTGCCGAAGCTCGGGAGCAAGTGGCGCTAGCCAAACAAACGGTCGCGACATTTACAGATACCGAAGAGGTAATTCGTGGACGCTTTGAAGGCGGGCTCGACGACAACGGACGCTCCCTCACCTCGCAACTTTTATTGGCTGAATCCGACATTGCCGTGGCGAAAGACAGCCTCGCTTCGCGGAATGAGTTGGTCGGGCGAACGTCACGTCAGCTTGAAGTTTTGGCTGGTCAATATCCAGCAGGAAAAGCGGCGAAAAACGCTACACTGCCGCGTATTACATCGATGCCACCAGCTGGGTTGCCTGCTGATTTACTCGACCGTAGACCTGATCTCGCCTCTGCTGAAAGACGCCTCGCTGCGGCTGACATGACGTTGCTCGAAGCCAAACGAACCGCGCTTCCACAACTGAGCCTGACTTCCAGCGGCGGAACTTCCAGCGAAGATATCGCCGATATTCTGAGCCGGAACTTCAGCGTGTGGAGCCTCGCGGGAAATGCAGTTCAGCCGATCCTTCGGGCTGGTTTGATCAAAAACGGAATCAAACTTCGCAATGCCGAATTGGCGACTGCGATTGCAGAATTTGAGCAGACTACCTTGACTGCATTTGCCGATGTCGAGAACGCGCTCGCAGCCGAAAAATATCTCCGCGACCGAGAATCGACTCTGTCAAAAGCGGCCTCGATTTCCAAAAGAGCCTACGATCAGGCCCGCGAAGAATACGGCGCTGGAACAGGTGATTTGCTCACGATGCTGACCGCTCAACAGCGAATGTTCTCCCAACAAAGTCAGGCCATTTCAATCCGTCGGTTGCGACTCGAAAACCGAGTCGATCTGCACCTTGCACTGGGAGGAAGTTTCAAATCTCAGCCTGCCAAAAACACAATTACTCCCGAACCAGCAAAACCGGGCTCTCACGAACGAACAGGGTCTGATCATTGAACCGACCCTATTGGATCGTAAAACGTATTTTTCTTTTCTAACACTATGAAAAAATTCTTAAGAACTATCGTTGGCCTCGCGATTCCTGTGCTGGCAGGGCTGTTCGTTTTTGTAATGATAAAAACGAAGCCGGAGGCGAAGAAAAAGACGGATGTCACACCGTTGCCTGTCGTGGAGTTTATCGAAGTTAAATTTGAAGACGTTCCGATTACCATTCCGTCTCAAGGCATGGTTGAAGCGGCGCGAATGACAAGTTTAGCGGCTGAAGTCGGCGGTAAAGTCGTCGCCGTTTCGGATAAATTCGATATCGGTGGCCGTTTCGAAAAAGATGAAATTTTGATCGAGATTGATCAAGCTGATTACAAAGCCCAGCTCGCAAGAATGACGTCGATGTTGGCGGAATCGAAGATGGCTTTAGCGATGGAAGAAAGCCGTTCAGACCTGGCTGCAAAGGATTGGAAAAAACTCGGTGGAACCGGAACACCAAGTGATCTCACCCTTCGCAAACCTCAACTCGAGGCGGTAAAAGCAGCGATCCAAGCGGCCGAAGCAGACGTCGAAAAAGCAAAACGAGATCTCGAACGGACGAAAGTTCGCGCTCCTTTTGCGGGGACGTTAGAAGCGACCACAACCGAAATCGGAAGCTACCTCGGTCCGGGCGCTCCCGTGGCAGATTTATTCGAAAATGCACCGTTCGAGATTCGACTTCCGGTTTCATTGGCCGACGCCCGGTTTGTGAAGACAACCGAAGACGGAAAGCTGATTGGCGAGGTGAAAATCGCCAACGGCGGACTGGGATGGAATGCAAAAATTATTCGCTCAGAAGGGCGAATTGATCGCACAAGCAGGTCGATGCATCTTGTTGCTGAAATCGATAATGCTGCCGCAGACGGAAAGCCCAGATTGCTATTGTTGCAGCCGGGACTGTTTGCTCAGGCCGCAATCAGCGGTAAAACCGTAACAAACGTAGCCAAGATCCCCTTCCCCGCCTTTCTGGATTTGAAGCGCGTGGTAGTGGTCGATCCCGACGACAAACTCCGTTTTCGCGAAGTCGAAATACTACGTCGTGAAGGTGACATCGTTCTCGTCTCGGGTGGCCTAAAAGAAGGTGATCGGCTTTCGCTGACTGAACTTGCCGACATGATTGAGGGACGGTTGGTCGATCCGCAACCCGCTGGAAGCTCTCCTGTTTTGACCGGGGCTTCCAAGGCAAAATCTGAAGTGAAGCCGTAAACGGACGCAATAATTTCAATACTCTGAAAACTGACTGACTATGAATGGTGCAATCAACTGGTTCAGCCGAAATCACGTCGCGGCAAATTTCCTCATGCTGATCGTCGTCGTGCTCGGGCTTCAGACGTGGGGCAAATTGAAAAAGGAAATATTCCCGGAAACCTCGATCGATATGATTTCGATTCAGGTTCCCTATCCAAACGCGACGCCAGAGGAGGTTGAAAAAGGAATCATCGTGCCCATCGAGGAAGCCATTCAGGACGTTGATGGAGTTGATCGCATTCGTTCAACTGCGGCGCAAAGCATCGGATCGGTTCTCGTTGAAGTGGTGAGCGGCTACGAAACGCGCAACGTGATGGATGATGTAAAATCACGCGTCGATGCCATTCAGAATATCGCCGAAGAAGCTGAAGAACCCATCCTCGAAGAGCTGTTGATCAAAGCTCAAGTAATGGCCATCGCGGTTTCTGCTGATACCGATGAAAAGACGCTTCGCAACATCACCGAGCGGATTCGAACGGGTTTATTGACATACAAAAAGGGGCCGATTCCGGTGACTCAGGTCGAGCTTGCCGGCGTTCGGGACTACGAAATTTCGATTGAGATTTCCGAACAAACTCTGCGCGAGTATGGGCTGACATTTGCGGATGTCGCCTCTGCCGTGCGACGCTCATCGCTGGATCTTCCGGGTGGTTCCGTTCGGACCGTTGGTGGTGAAGTGATGATCCGAACTGAGTCACGACGTTACACCGCTGAAGAATTTGCACCCATCACCGTCGTAACTCGTGCCGATGGTTCCAAAGTCCAGCTCAGCGACATTGCGTTGATTCGCGATGCTTTCGAGGAAAAAGACATCGACACCTATTTTGATGGTCGCCCAGCCATGCTACTCAACGTTTACCGAGTGGGAAATGAGGACACTCTGGAGCTCGCCGAAACCGCAAAACAATTTGTCTACGATTACGCTCCTTCGATTCTTCCCGACGGCGTGAAGTTGGAAGTTTGGAAAGATGATTCACTTTATCTGAAAGGCCGCCTCGACCTTCTTGCTCGAAACGGCATTGGCGGACTGATTCTCGTTGGCCTTGTGTTGGCTCTATTTTTGCGACCGAGCATCGCGTTCCTAGTTGCGATTGGAATTCCCGTGTCCTTTGCCGGTGCCATCTGGATGATGCCTTACACGGGCATTTCGATTAACATGATTTCGCTTTTCGCGTTCATTCTCGTTCTCGGCATTGTCGTCGACGATGCGATCGTTGTTGGAGAAAATGTCTACAGTCGAATGCGAAAAGGCGAGCACCCGAAAATCGCCGCGCCTAAAGGAACCCACGAGGTTGGGATTGTGGTTATTTTCGGAGTTTTGACCACCGCGATGGCCTTCACCCCGATGCTTGGCCTCACGGGAGTCAGTGGAAAAATCTGGCCCAACATTCCGCTAATCGTGATCCCGACACTCATGTTTTCTTTGGTGCAATCAAAGCTCATTCTGCCGGCGCACCTTTCGCTTTTGAAGCCTTACGATCCGAACGAAAAACTCGGGCCGATCATGCGATTTCAGCATTTTTTCTCCCGGGGATTGGAAACGTTCGTCGAACGATCTTATCGCCCAACAATTAAATTCTGCCTAAATTATCGGTATCAAGTCGGTGCGGCCTTCATAGCGTTGTTGTTTTGCGCGGGCTCGCTGATTGGGACTGGCCGGATCAAATTTCAATTCTTCCCCGAAGTCGAAACTGATGTTGTCACGGCCCGTTTACAGCTCTCGCGTGGAGTTTCCTACGGGCAGACCCAAGTCGCGGTGAAGCAAATTCAGGAGGCTGCGTTCAAGCTGAATGACGAATTTAAAGACAAAGACGGCAATCCGATTATCCGTCACATGCTGGCGAGCGCGGGTTCACAACCGCTTGTGATGGGATTCGGTAATGGAGGTGGAGTTCCCAAAGACAGCAATCTCGGCGAAGTAACGCTGGAATTGCAGCCAGCAAAAAATCGAACGATGACGGCTACAGATATCGTCTCGCGATGGCGCGAGCTGACCGGTCCGATTCCGGGAACCGTCGAACTCATTTTCATGGCCGAAGCGGCTGCAGGCGGAAATGCAATTGACCTCGAACTCGTCGGCCCGGATTTGAAGTCGATCGATGCAGCAGCGGCAGAAGTGCAGGAACAGCTCAGAAAATTCGACGGTGTGATCGATATTGCTGACAATAATATTCAAGGAAAACGCGAGCTGAAACTCGAAATTTTGCCGCAGGCTGAAGCCCTCGGTTTACGACTTGATGATCTTGCGCGTCAGCTCCGTCAGGGATTTTACGGCGAAGAAATTCAACGGCTTCAGCGGGGCCGGAACGAGGTAAAAGTTTTCGTTCGTTACCCACGAGATGAGCGTTCCTCACTTTCAGATGTCGAGCGATCCAAAATCCGCTTACCTGACGGAACGGAAGTCCCCTTTACCGAAGTGGGCCGCGCAACGTTTGCTCGAAGCCCATCCAGCATTCAACGAACGGATCAGCAGAGGGCGATTCGAGTCACCGCGGACGTGGACAAAGCCAAAGGCACCAACGCAACCGAGGTTGTTACCGCGCTAACAGGCAAGGAACAAAAGCCGGGATTTAAAGAACGGCTTGCTAAGCGATATCCGATGTTCAGTTTTCTTGTGAAAAAAGAAGAACCCGGGAAAGAAGGTGCGCTAGCCGAAGAGGCGATCGTTACCCTGACCGAAATCGAGAAAAAATATCCGGGCGTGGGTTACAGTTTCGAAGGCGAGCAAAAAGACCAGGCTCAATCGATTTCGGAAATGGGATCGAAGTTTATCATCGCGCTTCTGGCGATGTATGTGCTGATGGCGATTCCGCTCAAATCGTATTTTCAGCCGATGATCATCATGTCGGTAATTCCGTTTGGACTTGTCGGCGCGCTTGTTGGCCACATACTGATGAACTTCAATTTCAGCATCATGAGCATGTGCGGTTTTGTAGCATTGGCAGGAGTTGTGGTGAATGATTCGCTCGTGCTGGTTGATTACGTAAATCGCTATGTGAAAGCAGGTCACACCGTCTTAGAAGCAGCGCGCGAAGCGGGTGCCGCACGTTTTCGTCCGATCCTGCTCACCTCGCTGACCACGTTTGCAGGCCTGACTCCGATGCTTTTAGAGACAGATATTCAAGCCCGATTCCTCATCCCGATGGCGGTTTCGTTGAGCTTCGGAATCTTGTTCTCCACCGCAATCGTCCTTATTTTGGTTCCCTGCATTTACTTGATGATGGAAGATTTGAAGGCCGCGATCTTGCAACGGAAAGAGCGCCGTCAGTCTAGAAAGATTCCACCTCTCCCAGGCGACGCAAAAGCCACGATCGGATAGGGTTGGTTGGTGAAGACAACGAGATCTCCTAAATTTTGCATTACTCCAACAGAACACCAACGTTTTGCCGGCTGAATCCAAAACCCTAAAAAAAGTACGACCAGGATGGATCGTGTTCTTTGGAATAATTGGCAGCTGTGTGCTGTGGGGGTTTATCTATCTCGCGCCACGATCT
>ERZ887942.2987-NODE-2987-length-10099-cov-12.999801_pt1 | contig 10099 bp, 13 predicted proteins | sample MGYA00521099_ERZ887942 | MGnify/ENA primary metagenome ERZ887942 (study PRJEB32303, sample SAMEA104408605) | aquatic metagenome | biome: Brackish water; feature: Pelagic; material: water | place: Baltic Sea | collected 2014-06-07T06:48:00 | depth 16,251 m ... | reverse complement strand
CTTCAAAGATATCCATGGTGGCCATAAGCCAGCCTCCTTGATGTGATGGGTTGGGGGCTGCGCCTCAGCGCAGGATAATGCCAATTGTGGCGAGCGCCGTTGTTGCAGCCGTGATCTGGGCCTCGGTCGCACCGTCGGGCCAGATGAGCTCGTGGCGGTTGACGATGGCGGGGCCACGCAGGACGACCACAGCAGCCGCATCGGCTGTGCTGGCATCCACAGCGTCCCATAGAAGGCCCGCCGCGTTCTGGCTGCCATTCGTGGCCGCAGGTACGAGGGCCGTGAACTTGCCGCCGGTGGTGATCTTTCCGAGCACCGTTCCGGGCTCGAGCTTCCCGGCACCAGAGGCGACGGTGACGGTTTCTCGGGTGTAATCGCGCAGGACTTCCCAAACGAGGAAGCCGCCCGCGTGTTTGCCTTCAGTGAGCGTGGTCATGGACGCTTATCCTTTCGTCTTGAAGGTGCGGGCGATGACCTCGCCCCAAGGGTTCATGGTGGTGGCCCGGCCCGGTTGGGCATGGGCGCTGCTGGTGATGTCGGGAGCGGCTGTGGCCTTCGCTGCGAGAAGGCGGCTCCGGACCTCATCGAGCCCGACGTCTTCCTCGAGGAAGGGGCCCGCCATCTGCGGCTGGCCGGCAAGGCGGCAGAGGTCGATCACGGCACGCGCATAGGCGATGGCCACTGCGCGGATCGCCTGTATGTCGGGTGCTGCATCACCCTTCACAATGGATGTCTGGGTTTCGCTCGGGTGGGTGGTTTTGTCGTGAAGGTCAGCAGTTTGCTGCTCCAGTTCTATTGGTGGCTCCGGCTTGCTCGGCGGCTCAGGCTCATCCGTGCCTACAGGCTGGGCGTCGTGGTCCGTGTGGTCATCTGGGGCGCGCTCATCGACCTGCTCGCCCTCAGACAGATTGGGATTGTCCTCGGCGGCAACCACCTCACTTTCGACTTCCGGTGTTTGAGCCGCCGTGGCCTCAATAAAAATGGGCGGAGTGTTGCGGAAGGCAGCAACGTCAAAACTTGCCGCAATGCGGACCGGCTCAACCATGCGCGTGGCCAAGCCCGCTGCAATCGCTGCCCCCGCATCAAACCAGGTCTCCGCCGCCATCAGGGCTGCGATCTCTTCCTCGGACCTGCCCGACCGTCCCGCATAGCCGCGGATCATGCTGCCCGCGATCTTGTCCATCGTGTCGGCCATCTCGCGCATCTCAGCGGCCGTGCCCATCACCAAGCCCGATGGATCATGGATCATCAGGAAGGCATTCTCGGGCATGACGATCTCGTCGCCCGCCATAGCGATGTAACTTGCGGCCGAGGCAGCGATGCCGTCGATCCAGACGGTGATCTCCCCCGGGTGCCGCTTCAGCACATTGTAGATCGCCACCGCGTCAAAGACCGAGCCGCCGGGACTGTTGAGCCGCAGATCAATTGGTGCGCCGTCGGGAAGCGCGCTGAGGTCCGCGAGGAACCCCTTGGCGCTGACGCCATAGGCGCCGATTTCGTCATAGATCAGCACTTCCATGCCCGAGGACCGGGCGCAGATCTTGTACCAGGATTTCATGGGATTACTCCTGCTCGGATGTCGTGGACGACCCGCTGCCGTCCTCGTTAAGAGTATTTGTGTCAGGAATGGCCGTCGGTGTTGCGCGTGCCCCCTGCGTCTCGCCGGGCTTCACGCGATAACTCAGGCCCATATCCGATGCGCGTTTGGCATCCGCCGCATTCTCTCGGTCGACTTCCTCGACGTCATATCCTGTAGCCTCGACCACCTTGCGGCGCGAGGTGATACCCGCTTCCATCGCCAGCACCTGTGCCTGAATGTCCTTCAACGGATCGACCCAGTCCCAGCGTGGCGGGATCCATTGCACCATCCGCGCAGCCGCGGGATCAGACAGGTCCAGGCGGCCTGCCAGTTGTGCCGTTTCCACCCAGCGCCGCCAGATGGGGCGGCAAAGCTGATGGGCCATGACCCCATGCTGCAACTGGCCAATGCGCCGGCGGAACTCGACCAGTTCGGCCCGAAGGCTCGAATAATTCGCCTGGCGAACGTCGCCGGTGACGAGGTGATACGGCAGCCCAAGCGAGGCCGAGACCGCCAGGAGCGTCCGGTATTGGAACGCCTCATAGCCACCGCCAACATCGGCGGGGCTCGAGAACTTCACATCTTCGCCTGGCAGCAGCACCTGCATCGTGCCCGGCTCGAGGCTGGCGATGGCGGCTCCGTCGAGATCAGCAGCACCTTCGCCCATCATAGGGTCTTCGGGGGCCGTCTTGGTAATGAAACCCGCGAACATCGCTGCAGTCTTTTTGCGGTCGAGTTCAGCATCGTCGTACTGATCCAAAAGGAACAGCCGCACCATCGCGGGTGCCACATGTGGCAGGCCGCGGATCTGGCCCGCATCGATTGGCCGATAAATGTGAAGCACATCCTCGGCGGGCACGCGCACCGTCTCCGGGATCACAGCCCCCTGATCCGTGCTGTCGCCTGGATGGCGACGGCGGAAGTGATAGGCCACGCGCCGTCCGATGCCGTCAAATTCAATCCCGCAACGGATGCGATTGCCGTTTCCCGACGTTTCCGTCTTCTCAAACGGCAGCATCTCCGACTGCAGCAGCTGCAGTTGCAGCGGCACGAGAAGGCTGTCCTCGACGCGGCGTGGGCGCAGACGCACGAAGCATTCGCCCGCCACGAACATTTCCCGCGCGACCATGGCCTGCAGGCCGTAGAAGTCGGTCAACCCGTCGGCATCGGCCTCATCGGTCCAAGCAAGCCAGAGCTGCTGGACACTGTCACGCAACGCCGCATCTGTGATCAGCGACGACGGCTTGATTCCGTCGCCAACCAGGTTGGACGCAAATGCCTCGCAGGCATTGGCGGCATAGCCGTTGGTGACGACTAACTCGCGCGACCGCGCCAGCAGGCGGGGGCCGCCCGAGGCGACCAGTGAATTGATGTTCTCTAGCGGCGGGTTCCAGCCGCGAAGCCGTCGTTTCGCCATAGCGCCTTCGAGGCGCGCTGACACGGCTGCCGGGCCGCCCGAGGATGGGCGACGGAAACGATCAAACAGGCCCATGAATCAGAGGCCCTTCGTCGTCGTTACACGCACCTGCCGAACGATCCGTCGTCCCTCGGAGGCCGCAATCTCGCGGTCGAGCGCCTCGATGGCCCGGTCGATTTCCACCACACTGCGATAGTCCACCGTCTTTCCGTCGTAACTGACGCGCACCACGCCAGAGGAACGCTGAACAGCCAGGGTCTCGCGGCGGGCACGGAGTTCCGTCGATGTCGGCATCTGAATTGACCTGACCTGCGAATATGTTTCATTTGGTCAACCGACCACGGATTGAAGCCAAAGCCATGACCCCGAACGAAATCATGCGCGATCTCGCGCGCGCCGACATTTTCCCGAAAGCTGCCATGGCCGAAGCTGGTGCCAGGCGCGAGGAGATGGTGCCAATCTTTGTCGATCTGGTCAGCCGCCTCGCAGGACAGCGCGTTCCGGAGATGAAGGACGCTGACTTGATGGCCCTTATTCCGGTCTTCCACCTGCTTGGCGAATGGCAAGATCCACGCGCTTATCGGCCATTGGTTCAGATGCTCCGTCGCCCAAGCAACGCCATCGACCATCTCCTCGGAGACGCAGTGACCGAAACGAGCTTTCGCGTCATCGCCGGAACATTCGACGGTGACTTGCAGCCGGTGTTCGACGCGATCGAGGACAAAAGAGCCGATGAGTTTGCCCGCAGCTCCCTGCTGAGCGCCCTGGTTCTGATTGCGCAATTGCACCCCGATCAACGCCCGGCAATCGAAGATTACTTTCGGACCTTTCGCCAGCGCTGCCCCAAGGCATCGACCGATGTTCTCACCGGCTGGATGGACGCCGTTGCCGGTCTCGGGCTTGAAGACATGTCGGAGACTGTGCGCGAGGTTTTCGACAAGGGCCTGATCCCAAAGGACTACTGCGACTTCGGGCACTTCCTTGAGGATTTGGATGCCACCCTCAAAGCCGATGGTTCACCGGCAAACCGCCGTTACCAGGAATCCCTGATCACCGCTGCCATCGACGACCTGTCGAAATGGCACTGCTATTCCGATACTTTCCTCGCTCAGCAGAAGACCCGAAAAGTTGACAACGCTTTGCGCGTGGCCCCATGGACTGAGGCCCTTACAAAGACACCTGACAAACTTGGCCGCAACGATCCCTGTCCCTGCGGCAGCGGCAAGAAGTTCAAGAAATGCTGCCTGCATTGAACCGTCCCCAGCCAACGTGACACTACGTCGCCGAACCTTTCACCTCATGTAGCTTGAGCGCACGGTTCGCCGCTGTGGTCCCGCGCGCCGAGAAGCGGGCGTGGTGTTTCCCGCCCCGTCCCCAGCCATGTCCTCCGCCGTGATCCCGACCTGTGCTTCCAGATCAGTCCACCGCGCATCGGACCAACGGTCAGCGCCCAATATCCAAGCCGCGGCCCTCGCATAGACCCGTGTATCCAGCGCCTCGTTGCGTTCGCGCAGTTTCTGCCATTCGAGCCGGGCAAAGCCGCGTTTAGTGCGCACCGTGATCAGTTGTTCGGCCGTGAATTGCTTCAACCACTCGCCGTCCGCCCAGTTTGGCAGATGGATGGTTCCGGGCGGGCAAAGGTGCCCAGCCTCGATTTCCTCCCGCGTCGGCCGGTCCTGGCGCAAATAGCGATAGGTCTCGGTCTTGAAGGTCGAAGTGGCGACCGTCCAAAGCCGTGCCCCTCGCCGCAGCCGTTTGCCCGCGATGGTCGCGTCCACATAAGTCGGGCCGGTGACCGGGCTCGAGCGGTTGAACCCCTCGACGCCTTTGACTGGGGCCACCTGCGCGAAGCCGACCTGTCGCGACCAGGCATAGACAGCGCTGGTCTCGTAGCCCGTGTCGATCGCGAGTCGTGCCAACGTCATCTTCTGACCGGAAGCATGCACCCATGTCTGGCCGAGCAAATTGGTCAGCTGCTGCCAGCACGCCGGATCGCCGGGCCCACCCTCGATGACCAGGTGATCGATCAGCCAGCTCTCCAGTCCGCGGCCCCAGGCCCAGACATCGACCTCAATGCGATCTTTCTGAACGTCGGCACCGGCTGTCAGGAACAAGCCGCGCTCTGGAACAGTCCCTCCGTCCCAGGTCTCGCGCTGGTCCGCCAAGCGCTGCCAGTCCGGCGCCTCGCCGGTTTCGACCCATGTCTCGCCAAGGATCGTGTTGCGGAAAGCCTTGATCGCCTCGTCCGACCCTTGGGCCGCGTCCCATGCGCGCACGATCCGCTCCCAACTCAGCCAGCCGATCGGCGAATAGAGAGCCGAGAGGTGATAGCCGACAGTGCCAGGATCGGCGGCCGTCGCAGTCGCGCGCCATTCGCCTGCCTCCAGCATCGCCGTCTTGTTGTGTTCGGCGATGGGTGCCTCACAGCCCTCGCAGTGATACTCCGCCGTTTCCGGACGACCCTTCTGCCAGCTCAGCCGCTCGAACTTCAGCCACTGTTCCTGACCGCAGTGCGGGCATGGCACGAAATAACGCCGCTGGTCGCTGGCGTCGTATTCGCGCTCTATTCGGCTCAGCCCCCGAATTGTCGGCGTCGAGACCAGGAAAACCTTGCGCCGATGGGCAAATGTCAGCGACCGCGCTTCGGCCAGCGTGACCGGATCGCCTTCGTCGTCAGCGGAGGCCGGATAGGCATCGACCTCGTCGAGGAAGATATAGCGCGCGGGTGTCGAGCGCAGACCCACGGCCGAGTTCGCTCCGGTCATGATCAGGATGCCGCCCGCAAACTCCTTCGACAGCATGGTGTTGCCCGCGTCGCGGGAGCGGGCCGGTTTGACCCGCTCCCGCAATTCGGGGCTCTCGTCGATCAGCGGATCGATCCGTTGCCTTGAGTTCCGTTTCGCCAGTTCCACCGTTGGTTGGACCGCCAGCATCGGGCCCGGTGCCTGGTGGATGGCAAAGCCGATCCAGTTGTTGCCGGCCTCGGTCGCGCCGACTTGTGCCGCCTTCATGAAGACGATCCGCTGCGTCGGATCGCCGGGTGAAAGTCGATCCATGATTTCGCCCATGTAGGGCGTGCGGGCGGTGCGATACCGACCCGGCTCAGCCGAGGCGCGGCCGGAAAGCATCCGGTGTCGATCCGCCCATTCCGACACGGTCAGGTCCGCATCCGGCGTGAGGCCCGCCCCCCAGGCGCGCAGGATCTCTGCCGCGCCGTCGAACTCGAAGGCTTCATCACCGGAGATCGGGTTTGACCTCGGCAAGATCGTCGAGCTGTGCACGGACATGTTTCTCCAGCACCTTCTGCATTGCTGCGGGCTCCACAGTGATTTCCTGGCCTAACGCTTCTCTGCATGAGGCAGACAGATCGGCCGCCATCAGCGCTGCCGCGCGGGCGGGCCAGTTGACCCAGACGTCGCGCTCCTGCCGCGCCAGCCGGAACACCAGTGACAGCGCACGCGCCCGGTCGATCAGCTCACCTTTGAGCTTCTGCAGCCGTAAGCGGCGTTCCTGCGCCTTCAGAACTTCGTTCGCCGTCTTGGCCTGCAGGAACGTGGTGCCGCTGCCGATTTGTGGCGCCGCTAACCCCTGTTCACGGAGCGTCTCGCCGACTGCGGACACTGCCGCCTCCGGAACGGGCTTCAGTTTTGGCTGCGGCGCTTTCCGGGTCTTCGACGGATCGGTCGCTTCGCCGCGCAAGGCATCGCTGGCCACCGCGTCGATGCTGCCGTCAGCATGCAGAACCAGCCGTCCCGTCGCCTTGGCCTTCTGGATCGCCCCCCGTGAAAGACCGACGCAGGCGGCATACTGGCGCTCGCTCAGCCCCTCCATTGCGCGCTCCGATTATCATTCAAAATCATGTACTTATGTAGTTGATAAGCCTCCGCACCAGAGCGAACGTGATCCTACGAAAACGATGCAACTCACCACGGAGCCGCCACGATGACCCGCCTGAACCCGATCACCACACCCCGCCACCAGCTGCGCGCCGCGAAGACTGCGCGGAACAAGGAGGCGGCATTGAACGCCTTCATCCGTAAGAAAGCCGAGATCGACGAGGCGCTGGCGCGCTTGGCAAACCTCAGCGACGACCACTTCAACGCCCACCCCGACGAGATTAGCTGGGGTCATGTCGGCACCCTTGAGCACTACGCCAGCCTCCTGAAGCGCATCACCGACAGCGCCTTCAGCGAAGGCGAGCACGCGGAGTGAGCACCATGGAAACCAGCACCATCCGATTGCCGATACGCAAGCTACCCGATCACTTCGACCGAACCCGCATGACCACGGTTCTCGACGAAATCGAAGGCGCCCTGATGGACGATGGCGGCGTTTATGTCCGCGCCTACGCCGACAGCATGACGATTACCATCGAGGTGCCGACCAATCAGCTGATCGATGCGGCAACCTGCCTGAAGGACCTAGACCTGATCTGAACCGTGCAACCGCGCAGACCGGCCCCGTATGCGCGGGGCTCGTCCCGGTAGAAGGGTCGCATTCCGCACCCCCGATGACCGGAGACAACCATGGCCAAGAATTCCACCCCCACAACAACCGATGCGGCCCCGCGCCAGACCAAGCAGCAGATCATGATTGATCTGCTGCGGCGGCCCGAAGGCGCGGGCATCGACGAGATCACCGCTGCGACCGGATGGCAGTCGCACACGGTGCGCGGCGCAATGTCCGGCGCGCTGAAGAAGAAGTTAGGCCTCGAGATCACCTCGAAGAAGGTCGAGGGGCTCGGACGGGTCTATCGTATCGAGCGCTGATTTCGATCCGGCGCACCGCTGAAGTCACGACTATAAGGAAGCCGTCGGCGTGCAAGCGGCGGCTTCGTCGCTCTGATCCGGATTGTCTCAAACAGCCGCCGCAGCAGATAGGACCGAACGATACTGACAACGGTAAACACCACGCCCATCTTCAGGTTCTGCGCCAGCGTCGTGTGCAGCCCGAAGATCGGGAAGATCAGGATTTGTGTAGCGACGGCGACGCCGTAGCCGACGATCACATTGGCGACAGACTCCGCCAGCGACATGAGGCGCGATTGTTTCACTGGCCAAAACCCATCCGGTTTAGGGCGTGGCGGAAACTCGCCTCTTGGAATTCGCGGTTCATACTGCCGTTCTGCAGGTAGCGCTTGCCAGGAACACGGAGAGCGATCGTTTGGTTCGGACAATCGACCGCAGGAAGATAGGCAATAGCCTGACGATCCAAGGCAACGAGTGCATAAAGGTCAAAGGAATTCTCAGCATACCGTCGCCGACCTCCTTTTCCAGCGCGCCGCAGGTGGAACAAATACCCCGGCGTCACGCGGGTCTTCGGATCATGGTTCTTCGGCTTACGCGTCGACTTAACCTGAACCCGTAGCAGCGAGCCATCTACATCGACCAAGATATCATAGGGCAACCCTTGATCACTGAGAAATGCACGGTAACCGCTCATGATCAAATCAGCGCAGACAAGATGCTCCGCTGCCTTGCCGATTTCCAAGTCATCACTGAATTCAACCTCGTCACGTTCCGAACCAGGCTCCGGGATATCAAAGCCCAAATGTTCAAACAGAGACTGTTGCATGCGCCACCTGCCGTTGTTCGGTTTCTTCTACGAAGCTGCGCCCGGTGTCTACGAGTTGCGCATCGAGGCCAGAAAACTCCTGCCAACGGCGGATGATCACATCGACGTATTTCGGATCGAGTTCGAGCAATGCCGCGCGCCGCCCCGTCGTTTCAGCTGCGATCAGCGTAGTGCCACTGCCGCCGAACGGATCGAACACCAGATCACCACGCTGGCTGGAGTTGCGGATCGCGCGCTCAACCAGCGCAACGGGCTTCATGGTCGGGTGCAGGTCATTCTTGTGCGGCCGCGTGATCTGCCAGACATCGCCCTGATCACGATCCCCGCACCAATGGCGTTTCGCGCGTTCAGGCCATCCGTAAAGGATCGGCTCGTATTGCCGCTGATAGTCGGACCGCCCCAGAGTAAAGCGATCTTTTGCCCAGATGACAAAGGTAGACCAATGTCCTCCAGCTTCCTTGAACGCTGCCTGCAGCGTGTGCAACTCGGACGATGACATGCAGATATAGACCGCGCCGTCCGTGTAGAGGTTGATCAACACGCAGGCGTCGTAGAGGAACTGCCCAAAGCCATCACCCAGGGCATCGTTCTTAATCCGGCGTTCCCTCCCAGCCTTTTGAGCGCCAACGCCGCCGGCGTAATCGACGTTATAGGGCGGATCGCAGAAGCAAAGTTTCGAACGCGAGCCATCGAGCAGACGTTCGACGTCGGTGGCCACAGTGGCGTCACCGCAGAGCAACCGATGCTTGCCAAGCAGCCAGAGATCGCCAGGGCGGCTGATCGGGGTCTCGGGCGCCTCCGGAACATCATCCTCGCCCTCGCGGGACGCGGCCTCTGGATCGACCTCACCGGCCAACAGCGCCTCGAGTTCCGCGTCTTCGAAGCCGATGAGCGACAGATCGTAGTCCTGGGCCAGCAGGTCCTTGAGTTCCGCCGACAGCAGTCCCTCGTCCCATGTACTGAGTTCCGTCAGCTTGTTGTCAGCGATGCGATAGGCCCGGCGTTGCGCGTCAGTCAGGTGGCCCAGCACGATCACCGGGGCTTCGGTCAGCCCGAGCTGCGTGGCGGCCAACACCCGGCCATGGCCAGCGATCAATTCGCCGTCGTCCGCGACCAGGCAGGGAACCGTCCAGCCGAATTCCGCCATGCTCGCCGCGATCTTCGCAACCTGATCCGCACCATGCGTTTTTGCGTTTTTCGCGTAGGGCTGGAGCTTGGCCAGCGGCCATGTCTCGATCGCGTCCGGAGCAAAGCTAAGGGTCATGCTGGTCGGTTCGCCTCATTGGGGTGGATTCCCTGGACTCCGGACACCGGCAGCAAGCCTGGACTCTGCAAAGGGTCCAGCGGCCACCGGACGTGTCCGGGTCCAAGAGTTTGTTTTGTTGTTGTTTTCAGAAGATCGCGGGTGGATACCCGCGGGGGTGGCTTCCCAAAAAACCGGCCCTGTCGCTGGCGATATTGCGCGCTTCGCCCGCCCGTATAGGTTTACGGCCAGGAAGGACCCGTAAAGTCAGTGGGTTACGACGAAT
>ERZ887942.2985-NODE-2985-length-10102-cov-5.598686_pt1 | contig 10102 bp, 8 predicted proteins | sample MGYA00521099_ERZ887942 | MGnify/ENA primary metagenome ERZ887942 (study PRJEB32303, sample SAMEA104408605) | aquatic metagenome | biome: Brackish water; feature: Pelagic; material: water | place: Baltic Sea | collected 2014-06-07T06:48:00 | depth 16,251 m ... | reverse complement strand
TTATGAATACCTGAAATTCCTCAGAGATTACCTGAAATTGATCTGGATGTGATTCGGACTCCACATTGCAACGCTCTTCTGGAGTCATTCGACAGACAGTAGTCACCTCTGGACTTTCATGTAATGAAAAATGAGAAAGAATCCTATCAATCCTTAAGAAGTGAATCACTTTAGAGTCATAACATTTCACTAACATGTTGTAAGAATTCATGTCAAATCCACAGGTTGCATGACTGAGTAAACGTAGAATCCAAATTCAGATCTCCAACAGGAATTCAGGCGGGAGCTTGCCCTGACTTAATTCGCTTCAACTAAGTAACTATATTACATTACTCAAGAGTTGTTTTCACAGCGAATATTTGAATTTACTGCTTGATGGAGCATCCCGGTGAAAGATCCGAGAATTGATGAGTTAGCGAAGGTTCTGATTGGTCATAGTTGTCAGTTGAAAGCGGGTGAGAAGATTCTCATTGAGGCTTTCGATTTGCCGGAGCCGAATCTGGTTTGTGCACTCGTCGAAGAGGCGAGACGTGTGGGCGGGTTGCCGATTGTTTCCTGGAAGAACAACGAGATTTTACGCTCGCTGTATGCGTCTGGTGATGCTGCTTCGCTGGGGTTGATGGGTGAGCTTGAAACTCATGCGATGCAACAAATGGATGCCTATGTCGGGATTCGGGGTGCTGCCAATAGTGATCAGTTCGCTGACGTTCCCGGTCAGCAGATGGATTTGATGACGAAGCATGTCTGGCAGCCGGTTCACATCGATACTCGCGTTCCAAAAACGAAATGGGTGGTGCTACGGTATCCGACTCACTCGATGGCTCAGTCTGCTCGAATGAGTACCCCCGCGTTCGAGGAGTTCTTCTTCGATGTCTGCACTGCAGACTACGCAGCGATGGGGAAGAATCAAGAACCGCTTAAAGAATTAATGCTGGCGACTGATCAAGTTCACATCAAAAGCCCGGGTACGGATCTCAAGTTCTCCATCAAAGACATTCCTGTTATTCCTTGCTCTGGTGGGAGAAATATCCCGGATGGAGAAGTCTTTACGGCTCCGATTAAGGACAGCTTGAACGGTGTCATTCAGTACAACGCAGGTTCACGCTATCAGGGGACGATCTTCGAGAACATTCGCTTCGAGTTCAAAGATGGCAAGATCATCGATGCGAGTTGTACAGGACAGACGGAACGGCTCAATGAAATTCTCGATACCGATGATGGAGCACGCTACATCGGGGAGTGGTCGATGGGCTGCAATAATCGCGTGAAACACCCGATGCTAGACACATTATTTGACGAAAAAATTGGCGGATCGATGCACCTGACGCCGGGGAATGCCTATGATAGTGCAGACAACGGCAATCGAAGTCGTGTCCATTGGGATCTTGTTCTCATTCAAACACCGGAATATGGTGGAGGAGAAATCTGGTTCGATGGAAAACTTATTCGTGAGAATGGCCGATTTCTTCCAGAACAGTTGCAACCACTCAATGAAGGTTTGGGGTAAGTTACTGGAGAGGCTTTGCCTCGGTTGAGAGTTTAGGATTGAGAGTAAAACAAGCTATCTGCTCATATCTATTGTTTAATATCACTAAGGATTTATGAATGTTTTTTAGAAATCATCGCTTTACCGATTTCAACATTGCGAAAACTTCGTTTCTGTTCAGCTTTGTGACTCTCAGTTTATTAACAACTTCGCTGCTTGCTCAAGAGAAAGTCCGTTCGGATCAACGACTACCACCGGGAGTTCTGCTCTATAGCTCCACTCCAGATATTCCTGGCACTTATGAAGCATTCAAGAACACCTCTTACGGGCAATTGATCAATGGACCGGAACTCGAAGAGTTTCGTGTGCAATTGATCGAAAAATTCGAAGCTGAAGCGAGCGACGGAATTCAGAAAATTGAAGAAGAACTGGGAATGCCTCTCAGTGACCTTGTCGCACTGTTCGCAGGCGATGCCAGCTTCGCAGTCTTGCGTCCCATCGGTGCTCCACTAGGCGTTGTCGCCATGATGGAATATGGAGATCATGATGACATCCTCGGGAAACTACTCAGCAGGTTAGAAGCTGAGATCGAAAAGGGGACTGAACTCGTCAAATCGACTGAAGAATACGCTGGGACAGAAATTTCAGTCTTCACTATCGAGACTGAGCATCCGGATTACCAAACTGTCGACATCTCATATTTCCGCAAAGATGGTCATCTGGTTGTTGCTTCTTCTTTGAGTCTTGTTGAATCTGTTCTGGATCGCTGGGACGGCAAGAATGAGCAGACTTTCGCGAACGATGAACTCTACGCTGCCATTCTCGAACAATGTGCCACGACTGATGGTTCAACACCAGATATGGTCACGTTCTTCAATCCAATTGGTCTTGCCACTGCCGGATTGGGTCTCGTGCCACAAGCGAAACCGTTTGTGAATCTTGTTCCATTGTACTTGCCGACTTTAGGGTTGAATCGCCTCAAGGCGACTGGGTCAGCTATGGAAGTTGATGCCGAAGATTTCAATTTGATTTCAAAATCGATGGTCTACGTCGAACGTCCAGCGACGGGGATGCTGAAAATGTTCGAATTGCGACCGACTCTTACTGGTCCACCCACCTGGGTTCCAGCGGATGCAACTCAATACTTCGGCTTAGACTGGAACATCGCCGGTGCTTACGAAGCGGTTGAATCGGTGTATGATGGATTTCTTGGTCCTGGATCATTCAATCGACAGATCACCGATTTAACTCGCCAGGCAAATCAAGAAAATCTGCACATCAAAAAAGACATCATTGATGTTCTATCAGGGAAGATGGAAGGTTTTATGATTCAGGAAATCGAAGCACTTGGACCCGAACCAGAGCTTGATCTTAAATTTGCCGCTTCCATCGGAGTGACTGATGAAGACAAAGCCTGGAAGTTGATCGAAGCTGCGATGAAAACAACTGATGATGTTGAAGAACAGCAGGTTCGAGGGAATCGCGTCATTGTCTTTTCGTCTCCTGACGGCAAAGAAATTTCGTTGACCATTCAGGGTAAGCAGATCTTCATCGCCTCCTCAGCAGAAGGCTTAAGCAACACAATCGCTGGCAAATCTGATGGTCCAGCATTGATTGACTCTGCGGATTACAAACAAGCGAAAGCACATTTGCCAGAACAGATGTCGATGCTTAGCTATCAATCACCCGCGACTCAACTTCGTGCTCCCTACGAAGCATTACGTAACGGTGAATTCGATTCTGCTGTCGAAGGTGATTTCGACTTCTCTGTTCTACCGCCATTTGAGAAGATTGAAAAATACTTCACACCTTCATTTGGCTATCTGATGCCTGTTGAAAAGGGTGCCTTCTCAGTTCAGTTCGGCTTAAAACCTCAGGAATAAGTCAACTTTGATCTTAATCTATGGTCCGGAGAGGCGTTGCTTCTCCGGACTTTTTTTATTGATAGGCACTCTATTTTGCTAACCCGATTGAAGCTGAGCCGAAACTCCGATATTTTGCGGTATCAGAGTGAGTTTTCCGGAGTTAGCTCGCCAGAAGGTAAGAAGACTTCACTTCTGTTTTAGAGTTAACGCTGGCGTTGATATTTCAAAAGAAAGTAGTGCAATGGGTATATTTGAAGGTAAAAAAGGGTTGGTCGTCGGGATCGCGAATGACCATTCAATCGCATGGGCGATTACTCAGGAATTATTCAAAGAAGGTGCGGAGATTGGGTTCACTCACCTCCCAGATAGAGACGCTGCCCGCCCGAAAAACGAAAACAAAGTTCGTAAGCTCGTTGATCCGCATGGTGCCAAGTTTGTCATGCCCTGTGACGTCACTAAAGACGAAGACCTGGACGCTGTCTTCAAGAAGACCGAAGAAGAATTCGGCAAGATTGATTTCGTCTTGCACAGTGTTGCATTTGCTCCTCCAGCGGACTTAACTGGCCCCGTGTACGACGTCAGCCGTGATGGATTCAAACTCTCTATGGAAATTAGTGCTTACAGCCTGATCGCCATGACAGGTCGCGCGAAGCCATTGCTTAACGAAGGTGGAAGTGTTCTCACCCTCAGCTATCTCGGTGGAGAGACTGTCATCCCTGGTTACAACCTGATGGGCTTGTGCAAAGCTGCTCTCGAAAGTGCTGTGACCTATTTAGCTCACGAATTGGGACCAGAAGGAGTACGAGTCAACGCGGTCAGTGCTGGTCCAGTGCGAACTGTCAGTGCCAGCGGAGTCGGTGACATCAAGAAGATGTTCAAGCTCTACGAAACCTTCTCTCCACTTCGTAGAAACATCACAGCTGAAGAAGTTGGAAAAGCGGCAGCGTTCCTACTGAGTAGCAATGCGAGCGGGATTAGCGGAGAGATCATGCACGTTGACTCCGGTTATCACGTCATGGGCGGTCCTCCGCTTGATGCTTTTGATATGTAAAATTTCAATCTTGATTGAAATCGACTTCTAATTTGCCCCGCACTTGAAGTGCGGGGCAAAACAACTTTGTTAATCAAATTAAAACAACATAAATATGCGCAGCGCCGAACTCCTCTCTGCTTCTTCCAGCCGCCTTCTCATTGTTGACATGCAGGAGAAATTGCTCGCTGCCATGAAAGATCGAATTACAATTGGTCAAAGGTGTGTCAAACTTCTTAACGGGGCGAAAGTCTTAAATGTCCCCGTTGATGCGACAGAGCAGTACCCCGAAGGATTAGGTTCCACAGTTGAGGTCATCGCGGAACTCGTCCCCGAGCGACCAAGCAAAATGAGATTCAGTTGCAGTGATTCATTGAAATGGGCTGAAGCTGAAACAGACCCAGAACAACCTCACCAGATTGTCATCGCAGGCATTGAAGCACACGTTTGTGTTCTGCAAACAGCCTTTGATTTGCTCGCTAAAGGCTTCGAGGTATTTGTTGTCGCAGATGCTGTGACCAGTCGCAATAAATCAGATTATGAATTCGGACTGAAACGGATGGCAGACTCTGGAGTTCATCTGGTGACAACCGAAATGGTCCTCTTCGAATGGTGCGAAGTCGCCGGCACTGATGAATTTAAGCAAGTCAGCCGGATTATTACGGGTTAAACTAATGGGCAAGGGGCTAGGGATTGAGGGGCAAGGGTGAAAGAAGCGAATCGTCTCCCCAATCTTGTCCTGCAATGACACGATCAACCTTTTCTTCTGGGTATGATTCGATCAGCCTTGGTTTTGAAAGCTTTCAAATTGAAACTCAAAGGCGCCAAGTCGCAGAGCAGTGAAAGAAGGACGCAAGAAATCTTTGCACCTTCGCGACATTTGTTTACTCCACGTCATTCGAGTCGGGCTACAAAACCGGACGGTTACTGACCGAGTGTTCGTTACCCTTTGAAGTTCGACAAGTAGTACGGGAGTGCTCTTTCCATTCAGCGGGAGTAAAGAGCTTCATGTCCACGTTTGGCTGAATCGACTTTTCCGTCTCGATACACGGTTTCGCCCATAACCAAGGTCTGAACGGGCGAACCGGTGAGCGTCTGACCATTCCAGGGAGACCAACCCGTTTTCGTAAGTTGATCTGCATCGCGAATTGTGGAAGACTTCTTTAAGTCGACGAGCACAAGGTCAGCGTCAAGGCCTTCTTTGATCGCTCCCTTGTTGGCAATGTTCCAGACTTTGGCAGGTGCGGCGCACATCCAGGAGACGACTTGTTCGAGCGAGCAAACACCTCGATGAACTGCGTCCAACATCAATGCAAGTGAATTCTCGACAGCTGGCAAACCTGATGGAGATTGCGGGTAAGGTTTGGCTTTCTCTTCAAGAGTATGCGGGGCGTGGTCAGTGGCAATGACTTCAATAATACCCTGCTGTAAACCTTCCCAAATTCTTTGATTGTCAGCGGATGTTTTTATCGATGGGTTCATCTGTATCTTCGTACCGAGTCGATCATAGTCATCGATATTGAAAAAGAGATGATGGGGACACGCTTCAGCTGTGACCCACTCCGGACGATCTTTCAGGAAGTCAACTTCATCTGCGGTGGAGACATGCAGCACATGAAATGGATGGCGATGCCGGATCGAAAGATCAATCGCCCTTTTGGTGGCGACCAAGGCAGCTGCATGATCTCTGATTTTCGAATGGTCTTGAATACATTTCCCGCCTTCTAGTCGATCTCTGTTGGCGCGGACAGTCGTTTCGTCTTCGCAATGAGCACAGATCGGCAGAGTTGTCTCCGCGAAAATTCGTTCAAGAGCCTCTTGTTCGTCAACCAGCAGATTTCCTGTGCTGGACCCAATAAAAATTTTGATCCCCGGAGTCCGCGTCACCTGCTGGAGAACATCCACATTGTCGCCGGTCGCTCCGATGTAAAATCCGTAATTGACGACCGACTTTTGTGACGCTCTATGTAGTTTGTCTTCTAAAGCCTCGTGCGTGGTCGTTGTTGGATTTGTGTTTGGCATTTCGAGGAAAGTTGTGATGCCGCCCTTAGCACAGGCAAGACTCCCTGTATGCAAATCTTCTTTGTGTTCGAGTCCTGGTTCTCGAAAATGAACCTGATCGTCAATGACTCCTGGTAGCAGGTGCAAGCCTGTGGCATCGATCACTTCGTCTGCTGGTGAATTTTGGGGAGGATCGATTCCTAGTATTTTCTGTCCTTCAATGAGGACGTCAACCTGTTTAATTCCCGTAGGTAAAACAACGTGAGCGTTTTGAATCAGAACTCTGTTTGGCATTGAATTTGACTTTGTTAAGACTTCGATTCGTCGCTTGGTGTTGGAACTTCAACTTGATGAACTTCCATGAGGGTATTGAGTTTGGTTGTCTCGAGGACGTCTTGAATGTCTTCTGACGGGTTATAAATATGAACGTCGACATTCGTCTTGGTAATGGAAGTCAGCAATCCTAGTAGACCACTCGGCAGCAATGTGACTCCAGTCAGGTCAAAGGCAAGGATTTCACATTTCACCTTTTCAATCAGAGCCAGAATCTCGTCCCGGCAAACCGCGACATTCACAGTATCCAGAACATCTCTTCCACCAAACCCGACAATCGTAGTGGGACCAACTTGATAGACTTCAAGAATCGGAGTTGCTTCGACCATCTCCTCGCCTTTCATTCAGTATTTCTGGAGTTGCATACCTGTTTCAGACTTTGAGCTTACCGCTTTTCCAAAAATGAATCAAAGCAATCGACTTCGAATTGACTTATGGAGTGCATCCAATAGATGCTGGTTCAACAAAATTGCCTCTTCTTCCGACAGCCGAGTTTCAATTGAATTTGAGCGCACATGACGGGGAGAAGGGACACGTTGAGCTGGTCTTCGGCGAACGATATGACACGGTTCTCTTCGCTTGCTGAGTTGGTGCTGCTTCATTTCGTATGAATGAGTTCTTTTGTATCTTCGCACGATTGCGTTTCATGGAAGAATTTCAGTATTGGCACAACGTCTCATCAGTCATGGCTAATTAGCCATTAAATTCACCGAAGAACCCCTTTCTTTGACTTCAATAAGACTCTAAACTCCTGCCGGACTCACTATAATTACCGCGAAATATGGCTTAGTAAACGTCCAATCTTCGTGGGATGCCTACCGAGGAATTGACACGCCTCATATCGGGTTTTTAGTTAGGGGCATTCCCTAAGCAATTCATAATTGAAAGAAGCATGATGGCACGGCACGATGGACGTCTCCCTAATCAGTTACGTAGCTTAAAAGTTGAGCGACCTTACTTCGGTTCAGCACCTGGACGAGTTCTGATTCAGGCTGGAAACACAACCATCTTATGCACCGCGAGCGTCAGCGAAGATCTTCCTCCGTGGAAGAAAGCTCAAGAGAATCCCTCTGGCTGGGTTTCTGCTGAATATAATATGTTGCCTGGAAGCACCGCCCCTCGCAAAGCCCGCAGAGCGGATGGTCGCGGAACCGAAATTCAACGCCTGATCGGTCGTAGCCTTCGCGCGGTCATTGATTTCAAGGCTTTGGGACCGAGGATGGTCACCGTCGATTGTGATGTTCTTCAAGCAGATGGTGGAACGCGAACTCTCAGTATCACAGGTGGGTTTATTGCCCTCGTTGATGCCTTACAGCAAGTGGAAGATCCAACTTTCGATATCACGAAAGTCTTCTCGGATAGTGTCGCAGCGGTGAGTGTTGGAATTGTCGATGGCGAACCAGTCCTCGATTTGGACTACCCCGAAGATAGTACGGCTGATGTCGATATGAACACTGTCATGACCGGCAGCGGACACCTGATCGAAGTGCAAGGAACCGCTGAAGGAGCCATTTTCACTCGTCAGCAGCTGAATGAACAGCTTGATTTGGCAGAGCTTGGAATTGCGCAACTTACTCAGCTCCAACGAGATACACTCGCTGAAAAATGGCCTCTGGACACATAATCGAAAAGCTGATAAAAACAAGCTGAATCGGAAAGAGTTTCTTTCCAGGAGTTCGCTCTGCACTGGCTTAGCAACTCTCTGTCTATCATCCAGTTCGACAATCACGACGCCATGGAGGGTGCCATGATCTCTCGAAGACTCACGACTTCTTCAATCATCTGTACGATCATCTTAGGGACCATTTCGACGGCATTCGCTGCCCGAATTGAATCTGATCCTTCGAAGCAATATTCACTCACGAAAAATCGTGGTCCGTGGATGATCAGTGTTGCGACGTTCCATACGACTGACCCGAATGGTCAGACGAAATCTGGAAAAACCCAAGAAGAAGCAGCCCATGAACTCGTTCTTGAGCTACGCAATATGGGAATGCCAGCGTATGTTTACATTCATGATCCGGGAGCAGAACGGGTCACTGTGACAGACCGCATTGGTCGTGAAGAAGTCAGAAAGAACCTACGAAGGGTGAGAACAGTTTTAGTTCTGGCTGGAAACTATAACGACATCAACAATAAGCTCGCTCAAGACTCTTTGAAATGGGTTAAAAAAATCAACCCGAAGTGTTTGCAAGATGGTGTGAAATTCAAGCCAACAGAATCTCGTCCGACTCCATTGAGTGGAGCATTTCTAACGGTCAATCCATTGCTCTCTCCGGATGAACTTTCCCGTAAGACGACAGACCCGCTGTTGATTAAATTGAATCACGGTGAGAATTATTCCCTAGCGGAGAATAAGGGAGAATACACTTTGGTCGTCGCTCGCTTCTCAGGTAAACAATCTGTCGTGCATACAAAGTTTAAGTTTGACAATCTTAAAAACGATGGCGACTTACACGAAGCGGGTTTTGCAGCCAACGAACTTGCAACTGTCTTACGAGGTGAGTACGACAAAGACGGGACATTCAACAATATCGAGGCGTTTGTCTGGCATGATCGTCACGAATCGATTGTGACCGTCGGATCGTTCGCTTCAAAGAATGATCCAGCGATCGCCCGCTTTCAGAAAACCTTCGGTCCTCGGATCTTGACCTATCCTGATGGAAGATCCAATTATCAACCTGGTCACTTCGGAATCGATGGCTTTGGAAAAAAACGTGACGAAGTCCGCATCTGGGCATTCGAGCAGACTCCTCAACTTATGCGAGTTCCGAGTTTGAAATAGAGTGACGCAATCAACAATCGTCCAAATGAAAATCGCCTGAGTAGAATTCTACTCAGGCGATTTTTCTATTTTAGCTTGAACCGAATCGATGTAGCAGGTTTTCAATAGCCGCAGGGTGTTAGCCCCGATTAGAGTGAGTGGCAGTGTCAAACCGGGGGGAACGCCCAATGCTTTCTACTTTGTGTGAAATTGACCCCAGCGGGGTCGTAGCCATTAGCCGGTGGTGAGCGCAGCGTCGCCACCGGAACAAGATCATCCTAATCACATCATCCAGGAGGGATGACACTCTTGAGGTGATTGCTGCCGCAAGAATAACAAGAGAATCACTTCTACTTCGTTGGCTCGCATCCCTTCAGGATACACTCGCCGGGCATCCATAAACCGGTGGTATCGCTACGCTCAACCGACCGGCTAATGGCTGAAACTCCTTCGGAGTAGAGAAAAAGTAGACGGTCTTAGGATAACGCCCAAACAGTTGGTATTTGGGATTTAATAGGGGACAGTTCCTGAGAACACACTGCTTGGGGGTTCGCAGTTGCCAGCAGCGTATAGATGGTTCACAATAGAACCTTGAAAAAATTGAAAATTTTGTGAACCAGCAG
>ERZ887942.2983-NODE-2983-length-10105-cov-6.024876_pt1 | contig 10105 bp, 11 predicted proteins | sample MGYA00521099_ERZ887942 | MGnify/ENA primary metagenome ERZ887942 (study PRJEB32303, sample SAMEA104408605) | aquatic metagenome | biome: Brackish water; feature: Pelagic; material: water | place: Baltic Sea | collected 2014-06-07T06:48:00 | depth 16,251 m ... | reverse complement strand
TTAAGCCAACCAGACTAACTTTTCAAGTGGTCCTATTTGCGGGAGTCACGCCAGTCGCCCGTTTTGTCTCCCCATTCGAGTCCCTGGGTTTGGTTCCAATTGATTTGGGGTAACACACCCGTAGCTGCGTCGGGTTGCAAAAGGCTCTGTAAATCGGATTGGTGAACGAAGTTTATTCCGATCGATCCGCTGAATGGTGGAGGTGTGTTTGCCGGTTCTGATGGGTCTGTTCCTAAAGAAGTTTCGAGGGAATCACTCGCGCCGTCGCTGTCTGTATCCGCTAATTGGGGACTGCTGTTCGTTTCCTGTCCGTCGAGTAATCCATCCTGATCGGTGTCCCTGACGAGTGGATTACTTACTATTTCCTCGCTGTCCAATAGTCCGTCGTTGTCGGTGTCTGGATTCAGGGGTGATGTGCCCATTGAAAATTCTTGAGCGGCAGTTAGACCATCTAAATCGGAGTCTGACGATGCATCCTGAGCATTGTCATCACTGAGGTGGTATTGGCTTTCCCAGTAGAGTGGTAAATTATCGTTATCATTATCCAGCATGCCCGTTGGATGAGCCATCAATGAAACGTAATCCAGATTCGCCCAGTAGCTGCTAGGAAAAGGAGAGCCATCCGGAATGGTGCCTCCGAGGTGTTCGATCTCTATGTAGTTGAAGCCGTCTGGATTGAGGGCTTGTCCACCGAAGGAAACGGAGAATTCGTTGGTACCGATCAAGTAAGGGGCTACAAGGGTGTCAGTTACGTCTACACCATTGCAGCGTACCGCAAAAAAGTGATTTCCTGGAGTCTCACCACTGCCGTTTTCAGACGGGATCCAGTAACCGTTCCAGATCGTTCTAAAGTTAAGCGTATAGCGGCTAAACGTCGGGTCGGAGGCTGGAGTAGGAAAATAGACTCGGATACGTGAATCACCGCTTACGATGCGCGGCTCGAAGTTCTCGCGACTTTCATCTTGAAAGACAGTACCAATCGGTGCCGGGTAAGTCCCAGATATATAATAGTGATCGTCGAGGGCTGTTGCACTGCCGGGTTCCGAGTCTCGATTGCCGTTATTGGACTTATCGAATTCCTCCATGTTGTGATTCTTCTCACCCACGGTCCATAGCACCGTGAAATCAGCGCAGGCAATATGTGCACTCAGAGCCAGCCATCCGAGGGCAAATGCAGGTATTGACTTTCTAGCGGTCTTCATGGTCCAACCTGCACCTTCGTTGTCGAAGGGAATACAGGGTTTTGATTAACCCTTCGACCTTCTTTCAGTCGGTCTCCGCTATCCGAGTTGAATCCTTAAGAACCGAAGTTTTTATAAACCATTGATAAATGGTAATTCGAACTAATCGAAGTTCTTAATGGCTGGCGGTGGCTGGTTTTTTCCCAGAAATAGCGGGCAAAACTGTATCATTGAAGCAACTGCAAGCCAGTAGGTTACAAACTTTTCGTTGAGGTAGTCACCCGGTAAAATAAAAATCTCATAGAAAACTGCGCTTTCTGACAATGCCAGTCCTGCAATCAGGGCGACGAATAATTTTTGGTAACTAGTGATTCTGAGGATTATTACCCACCGGATGATCGATGCGATACCGAGCGCGGCTTGTCGTTTTGAGGGACTCCGTCTCTGTTGCGGAGATAGATGAAGGCTAGGCATAAAAGATCTTTTTCCCGGAGCCGTTGGGGAGACAAGTCAGAAAAGTGGTTTTTGGCCTTTCAAATTAGATTACGAATCGCCTCCGTGCATTCCTCAGGATGCGTCATGGCTATGAGGTGTCCCCCGTCTATTTTCAGGTCAACAGTGTTGGGGAGAGGAATAACGCTATCTTTCGTGCCGTGAATTCGAAAGGGGCGTGTATTAGACTGGTGTCCGTCCCATGAAAAAACCGCCTTACTCATTCGTCGAATAAACTGTGGATCTCCCATTGAAAACATTTGAGTTAAGTTAGACGGAATACTGCCAGTAGATTGCTGCACAAAACTGAGGGGTGTAAGATCAATAAGAGGAGAAAGCGTGCGGAGCAGAGGGTTGATTTCATCTTTTTTCGTGGCATTGCCTATAAGTATCAACTGGTCGAGTGGTAGTTGGTTACTGATTTCGCAGGCAACGATTCCTCCGAGTGAGGTGCCCATAACCGTATCTCCCGGTTTGATTCCGACTTGTTGGATAATCTCTCTTGCAAGTGATTTGATAGACTCTGCCCGAGAGTCTTCAGGCCAATCTAGAAACTGAATAATCCCAAGTCCTCGCCAGGGCCCCTTGAACATGGCGTTGGTGGCCCCCATGCCTGGAAGGACATAACGCATTAGAGTTCTCTGGGTTGCTTGTCGTTCGTTTTGCTCTTCTTGCGGCGTCGCAGGACCGGCAAGGTCGTGATAAAGCGAAACGGGCGTGAGATCCCATATGAATTGGTGAGTGGCTTAACACTGGGGTCTGTTTCCTGTAGCTTGCGAATGGTGGGTACGAGAGCCAATTGAATCAGGATTATGAATACGAAATAGCCGAAAAAGGCTGGCTCATTCATAGTGGGAATATCTCCGCCGGCTTTGAATAGGAGTCCCCAGATGATCGAAGCGATTCCGGTGGCAACACCGACGACTGCGGTCTGCATCGATACTTTGAGAGCTCGTTCACGCTTTTCAGAAACGAACGCCAAATATTTTAGGTGTGCCCCAAAATAGGCGGCTCCAGATGCTCCTAGTAAAAGAGAGGTCAGGGGTAGGAGGAAAAGGAGACGGTTTGGAGACTCCGGAAATGTGAGGCCGTAGCTGATGATCATTAGCCAGCCAATGTAGACGAAAAGGTTTAGGATAATTACGACTAGGAATGATCGGCGGATACCGTATCGATCAATTCGGTTCCTCATAATCAAGGCACCCGCGATTCCTCCAACGCTCTGGATCGCCGTGAAGAGCACAATCACGGAATCGGTGAGTCCGACAACGGACTTCAAATAATAGATGGAAAAAGGGACGACTGCGCTGCTGCTGACCACCCATATGAGAGATAAAAAAAGGTACTGCCTGAAACTTCCGGGGCGAACTAGGAGGGCAGGGCCTTCCTTGAAGATTCTCATCGGTCCAAAGCTTTCTGGATTTTCGACCGATGGAAGTTTAAACATGGCGAGTATGCAGAAGATCGCACCGATTGTGGCGAATGTGTATTGAGCGGAAAATGCTCCGTAGTCGCTGAGCAGCTTAAAGGTGGCGCTACAGAATAAAAGGGAGATTACTCCGGCTACGTTTATCAGAGCCATGTCGGTGCTGAAATACCGGGCATGCAATTTTTCGGGGAGCAGGTCGAATAGCCAGGGTTGGACGGCGCTTGTTCCGATGGATCTAAAAAAGCAGAATCCGAACATGGCTAGGATGAGAAGGTTAATCAAGAAAGGGTCATGACCCATCGGATTTGAGAAAACGATTCCTAGTGGGATGAGTAGGAATACCGTCCGCATCGACCAGGCAAATACTACCTGGGGTTTGTAGCCAAACTTCGGAAGCGTGGCCGTTGCTAGAACCTGGATGGGGAGTAGCAAGAATACGAATGAGTAAATGAGTCCGACTTGAAACGTGGTTGCTCCAAGCGACTCGGCCAGGAGGACTGCAGGCGTACCTAACACGACCATCCAGGTGGTTGAGTTAAAAAAGCTGAAGACGAATCCAAAACGGTAAGGCCGCAATGAGAGGTCGGATGAGTCGTTCGATTTCATGAACCGGAGAGAACTTGGTGAATTGAGATTTCAATTACCATACTAGAATTGAGTAACTGAAAATAATTTCTAAACTCAGCCTGAGCTGTGAACCCTTGACATAAGAGCCGTCTGGACGACAAATAGACTGATGAGTCAGTTATCAAAACTTACCCTTGGATGTTGGGCGTTTGCAGGTGGTACCGAGTGGGGTGACCAGGACGAATCCGAATCTATCAGAACCATTCATTCGGCCTTGGATCAAGGCATCACTTCCCTGGACACGGCTCCGGGTTATGGTGGAGGCGAGTCAGAGCGTATCGTTGGAAATGCACTCGTGGGTCGACGAGACAAGACGTTTGTCGCCACGAAAATTTCCGATGGAGTTTCGACGGAGTCGGCGATCACTGAGTCGTGTGAAACAAGTCTAGGACTTCTGCAGACTGACTATATCGATTTGCTACAGGTTCATTGGGCGGATCATGAAGTTCCGTTCGAGGAAACGATAGCCGCTCTTCAAGGTTTGAAGGACGCTGGAAAGGTTAGGCACATAGGAGTTTGTAATTTTGGGGTTATCGATACCGACGGTTGGCAAGCGGCCGGCGGTGAGCTTTTCTCAAATCAATTACCGTATTCTCTGCTGTCTCGCGCGATTGAGTATGAGATCGTTCCCCAATGTCTGGAGAAAGGAATCGGCATCCTGGCTTACAGTCCGATCATGCAGGGCTTGTTAACCGGTAAGTTTAAGACGGCGGACGATGTCCCAGACGGTCGCGCCAGGTCACGACACTTTAGCACGGATCGTGCTCTTGCTCGCCATGGTGGTCCTGGTTGTGAAGCTGAGACCTTTGCTGCCATTGCCAAGGTCGGAGCGATTGCCGACGGATTAAAGGTATCAATGGCGGCGCTGGCGCTTGCGTGGGTGGTGAATCAGCCCGCAATTTCCTCAGCGATCATTGGGGCCAGGAATCCTGGTCAAGTAGCTGAGAATTTGTCTGCTTTGACAATTCAGATCGATGATGAACTCGACGCTGCTCTCAAGGTCGCTACCGATGTTGTTAAGGATTTTCTTGGAACCAACCCTGACCTCTGGGCGGCGGAAAGCCGTTATGCTCTATGAACACCGTGATACTTAAAGAACCTGGAATATTTGTCTTTGAGCAAACACCAGAGCCCCTTAAGCCAGGGCCCAATGAAGTATTAGTGCGGGTGAAGCATGTAGGAATTTGTGGTACCGACATTCATGCCTACCATGGACGGCAACCGTTTTTCGATTATCCTAGAATAACCGGTCATGAGCTTGGAGTTCTCATTCACGAGTTGGGTGAAAACGTTGAAGGTTTTGAAGTCGGGCAGAAATGTTCGGTGGAAGCCTACCTTGCACAACCCGGAGACCTTGCGTTTTCCCGAGGGAAGACCAATTGCACTTCGACGACTCAGTGCATGGGCGTTCATGTGGACGGAGGGATGCGCGAGCTATTCATCGTTCCTGCTGACAAGCTGCATCCTTCGGAGTTGAGTACGGAGCACCTGGCGTTGGTGGAGATGCTTTGTATCGGTAACCATGCGGTTGAGCGAGCGGCATTGCAGGGAGATGAATTCATAGCGGTTATCGGTGCGGGTCCGATTGGGTTAGGAGCGATTCAATTCGCTCAGAAACCGGGAACCAAAGTGATCGCAGTTGATATTTCGCAAGATCGTTTAACGAAATGCAAGGAAGCGTTTCCTCATGTAGAGACCCTCTGTATCGAGCCCAACGGTGAACCGTTGGTGGATGCGTTCAAGGCGAGGTTTGGGTTTCTCCCGGAAGTTGTGATTGAGTGTACCGGTAACAAGCACTCCATGGAGGCTGCGATTCTTTTACCCGATTTTGGAGGGCGAATCATAATGGTCGGCATTTATGCCGGCGATCTCGTATTCAGTGACCCTGACTTTCATAAACGGGAGTTGAGTATCATCGGTTCTCGCAATGCCACTGCGCGGAATTTTAAGGATGTGATCGCTCAGCTGGAATCTGGAAATGTAAATCCGAATACATGGATTTCTCACCGTTGTAGAGCTGAAGAGTTTCCGGGCTTGATCGAAGAGTGGCTGAAGCCGGAGTCCGGTTTGATAAAGGGTATCGTGTCCTTCTAATCTTTAGGGGCTGGCAGTGAGTAGCTGAGGGTATAGTTGTGGGTGTTCTCAGTCTTCTCTATATTCATTGTGCCAGAAATTCCTTTGAAATCTCCAGTTCCTGAATCATTTACTATATTAACCTGGAGTGAGGATTCCCCGCGAACCATCGATCCGCTATGTTGCAAAGTGAATGATCCGGTATGCCCGTTCAGAGTTCCTTTGACGGATTCGAGAGCGATGTAGCTTGCTGAACCGGGCACCGCTGTTCGAACACTCAACATTTGGCCTTTTCCTATGCCTTCGAGTTCGCCTGTGTAGACCTTGTCGATCGTCATTCGACCGGATTCGAATCCTTCGTCAGTTTTGGGGGTAAGTGTAATTTTTAATGTACCTGTGGCTTTCATGATCTGCGTGGGATGAGTCTTGGCGGCGGCTTCCAAGAGAAGAGCTAGCTGAGTAAAAGTTAAGACTGTAACGCCAATCAGGGTCTGGATGAACAATCTGAAAATGATCTTCAATGCTATAATCCGAATACCCGATCCATCTGGCTTGATATGGTCTTCAACTCATCCAGGTCGCCTCCTTTGACTTCTGCCGCAACCCAGCCGTGGTAATTGATTTCGTGAAGCGCTTTACGCACATCCGCAAAATCGAGGTCGCCTTCACCGATGGCTGTAAACTTACCCTCGGCTCTGGAGAAACCTTTCACGTCGAGCTTAATGATGCGTTTTCCCAAGGTGCGAATCCAGTCCGCCATAGAACCATACTTCCAGTGGTTTCCGATATCGAACTGCATACCGACCCACGGAGAATTGAACTCGTCAATATAACGGGCCAACTCATCGGCAGTTTGGTTGGAGTCTCCGTCGTGATCGTAGTGCATTTGGTTCCACACATTTTCCACGACGATGGCGACACCCAGCTCGGCTGCGAGAGGTATAGCAGGGCGGATGTTCTCTATCGAACGGGCCCATATTTCGTCCGCAGGACCGTCTTCGCCTTTACCGACAACGAGTAGGGAGGTGTGACCGCCTACAGCGTGCGTATCGCGCAACGCTTGTTTCAAGTAGGCTAACGCTTGCGCACGAACTTCCTTGTCGGGACTGGTGTGCCGGACTTTCCAGTGAGTGCTACCAACCGTGCCGTCGACGGGCAGACCTGATTCCTCGATCGCTTTTCGGGTTTCGGCGATATCCATGCCTGGAGAATTCATTTCCACTCCCTTGAACCCGGCTGCTTTCGCGGCTTTAAATTTATCAGTCAGCGAACCCTCTACTTTTATCATACCGATTTTGAGGGTCTTATAGAGTCGGCCTGCTAGAGGGTTTTCTGTCTTACTTTTGTGATGCGCGCCGTTAAGTTGAAAAGGTAGTAGTGAACCTGCGCTAAGAAGGCCTGTATACTTGAGAAATTGACGACGACTAGGGTATGGTGTGTTCATGAGGAGGTAGTATGATTCTTAGCCAACTATTACCAAGTACGAAAATTCCTTCTGGAGTTCTTTATTGGACAAGACGCCGGAGGCTTAGTTGCTGGCTTTTTCGACCCTATCGTAAAATCGCTCCAGCGCTGATCGAGCAGCGGCTTCGATCCACGTGCGATCGTTGGTCAATGCGGCAGCGCTCATTGCGCCTTGAAGTGAGCAATAGATCCATTGGGCTGCCTCCTTCGACTTCGGTTTGGTTTGCCCCTTGTCATCCAGACCCAGGGCCTGTTGAAGCCATTCGACGTTCGCGTCTACAAAACTGATTACCGCCTGCTTTACGCTCTCCGGCAGTAATACCACTTCGTTTGAAAGCATTCCGCAAAGGCAAGCTCTGCCAGAGGTATCGAACGCGGTTTGGAAGAGACCCGAGTAGTGGGCAATTCTGGATTCTGGGGTGCTTCCTTCTGGGGAGGGTTCTCCCAGAGCTGCCAGGAAGTTATCTTTATAGCGTATCGCTACTGCTAGCGCGAGGTCCTCCTTGGTTGGAAAATGATAATGGACGGATGCACTCTTGATTCCAACCTCGTCCGCAATGTCTCTGAAACTAAAGCCATTGTATCCGCCAGATCGCACCATGTTTTCAGCGGAGTCTATAATTTCGGTTCGTTTGTCTGACATGATTGGGTCATTTTTCGTGTGTTCACTCGTGACTCTAGCGTATTGTTATTAGCTGAGCTACCTATTAGTAGATAGTTAGGGTATGGATTAGTAATTACTGCAACAAATTACGTCATTAGGGGCTCGAAAGGAATGGGTCTGGAAACAGCTAAAAAACGCGTCGTGGTTGAACGGAGCTATCTGGGACGTCGATGGGGGCGTTATGGCCGGCAGAAACTAATCGTTTATTAATCGGTGTCTTGAAGATTCTTTGGCGTCAGGAAATGAATGCAATCTCCTGATCCTTTAGAGAGATCTATCCACGTCGATATCGGAAATTGAATACAGACGTATCCACAGGTGGGTACGTTCGCGATCTGTCGGTTGCTCAGGCGATTGGTAAATTCTGTAATAGCGGGATTGTGGCCCACAATGGTGACATCATTCAATGTGTCGGGTAGATTCGAAAACCAATCGAGCAAGTCGCGGTCGTCAAAGGTATAGAGGGCTTCTTCCAGAATCCACTCGATGTTCTGCTGAGTCAGGGATTCGCTCATTCCTTGAATCGTCATCTGTGCCCGCTCGGCTATACTGCAATAAACGGATTCGAATTTGCAGCCGGCTTCAAAGATCGGTTGCGCCATAGTCTTGCAATCCTGTTGTCCGCGGTGGTTGAGGGTTCGGTCAACATCTGCGAGGTTCGCATTGTTCCAACTGGACTTCGCATGGCGTATTAAATGGACAGTCTTCATAGTCTTATGTCTGGGGACATCGATGTTAATTGGCTATCAAATAAATCGCATCGGGTTTAAAAAATCAATGGGATGTTTGGTCTTACCGCAACTGGCAAGATCAGCTAATGCTTCTCCGACGACGCTGGAGAATTTGTAACCGTGGCCACTGAACCCAGCGGCAATGGAGATTCGATCATCACCCGGATGAGTGCCGACAACAAAGTGCTGATCGCTCGTGCTTGTGTAAAGGCAGGTGCACGATTTGATCATGGGGCCTGCCGCATCCTGTATGTGAGTTTCCAGCACAGACCGCAGCCCGGACAATTCTTTTTCTGTCGGCGGTTGAATTTCTTGATCGATAGCGGCTGCCGAGATGGGAACGCCCGGTCGATGTTCGGCGATTTTTAGCCCCTTTTGCCCTGGTAGAATGGGGAACCCATAGTGGCCATAGGGAGCTTGGGTTTCTATAAGCCAGCAGGGGAAATTTTGATACGAAAATCTGGCAGGAGCACCCTGGGGTTCAAACCACGCTTGAACCTGTCGGGTAACGGTTAGTTCGATGCCAATGTGTTCAAGGATCGGTTGTGCCCATGGGCCGGCGCTAATAATTAGGTGTTCGGCCGAATAGATAGCTTCATTCGTTTTGACTTCTACGCGAGAGGGATTGGTTGTCCAATCCAAGACCTTAGTGTTGCTCAAGAAATGAGCACCCCATCTTTCTGCCTGGCGAGCGTGTTCTTGAATACCCAGTTCTGGTCTGAGGAAACCGCCGTCTGGTTCGAAGAATCCTTCGAATTGATCTGGCACCGTAAATTCAGGGAAATCGGAACGAATCGCTGCCGTATTCAAGTGAGTATGGGGTAGGGCATGTTCTTTGGCAGACCTTAAGGAACCCGTCACCACTGAGTCTTTGGAATGACAAAGGTAAAGAGCACCCGTCTTGAAGAGGATTTGCTCTGGAGAATCGTTTTCAAGGTCGCCCCATAGTTCATAGGCGCGTTGAAGCAGCGGCACGTAGTCGGGATGCTCGTAGTAGGCCTTGCGGATCATGCGTGATTTCCCGTGATGCGAGCTCCGATTATTTGGAATATCAAACTGATCGATACCGAGGACGGAAACCCCGCGTTTGGCGAGGTGGTAGCAGGCAGCTGATCCCATGGATCCCGCTCCCAGGACTATGACTTCGAAGTGATTCTCGTTTCCGGACATCTTTTCCGGACTTTGATTACAGATGTCCCATAACTCAACTCTCATCGTGAATCAGAACTGGATCGTATGGGAGGTGTGAACTGGGTGTGATTTGGGAAAAACTCAAAAATATCTGGATATTATTTCAAGGTAGGGCAGTCGCCTCCGGCGGCGCCGTGTTGGGCTTGGGGTTTCAGCGGCGGAGCGTGGACGTTCTCACCCTGCGATGATCTCTGTTTGTCGCAGATTCAACTAACAAGTGCAAGAGGCTAGAGGCCCATTATTATCGTTAGTG
>ERZ887942.2981-NODE-2981-length-10109-cov-6.708474_pt1 | contig 10109 bp, 6 predicted proteins | sample MGYA00521099_ERZ887942 | MGnify/ENA primary metagenome ERZ887942 (study PRJEB32303, sample SAMEA104408605) | aquatic metagenome | biome: Brackish water; feature: Pelagic; material: water | place: Baltic Sea | collected 2014-06-07T06:48:00 | depth 16,251 m ... | reverse complement strand
TGGCGGAGAGGAAGGGATTCGAACCCCCGAAACCGTTTCCAGTTTACTTGCTTTCCAAGCAAGCCAGTTCAACCACTCCTGCACCTCTCCAAGATAAAGAGTGAGCCAAAAATATAAATTTAATTCCACAAAGAAAAAAAATTCTTTTCTCGATGTCCAAAATTCAATTAATTAATGCTCTAAACCAAATAAATATTGGGCTAATTTTGAATATTTACAAAGAACTTACAATGGCTTAGTCCTTAATACTGAACAGCTTCTTAGCGTTTTCCGTAGTTTTTATAGACACTTCTTCCAACTTTACCCCTAATACTTCTGCTAATTTTTCTGCTATATATATAAGGTAAGAACTTTCATTTCGCTTTCCTCGAAACGGAACTGGAGATAAATATGGCGCATCCGTCTCTAATAAGAGGTGTTCTAGGTTCATTCCTTCAAGAGTTTTATCCAAACCACTATTCTTATATGTTAATACTCCACCTATGCCTAAATAAAAACCAATGTCTGTTAAGCGCTTCGCTTGCTCCTTATTTCCAGTAAAACAATGTAACACTCCTTTCAATTTTCCATCCTGTTCATCTTCTAATATGTCTAGAATATCATCGAAGGCTTCTCTGCAATGAACAGCAATAGGCAGGTTTTTTTCCTTGGACCAGGCTATTTGTGTACGGAAAGCATCTATTTGTTCAGCTTTATGCAGGGTATCCCAATAGTAATCCAGGCCTATCTCCCCTACACATGCAAAATCTTGTCGCAAAAACTGCGCTTCAATTTGTTCCAATTCTTCTTTATAGCCATCCTTTACCGAACAAGGGTGGAGGCCCATCATCGGTGTAAAAAAGCGAGGATCTGACTCATATAATTTTATTAAGCTTTCGCTAGAACCCGCGTCAATATTAGGTAAAACAACCCTTTCTACATTGTTGGCTTTCGCCTCAGCAATCATTTCCTGTAGGTCGTTTTCAAATTGCTCTAGATATAAATGTGCATGGGTATCAATAAATTTCATAGGCACAAAAATGGCTAAAATGCCTTCACAAAGCGACTGAATTGTAATTTTTTTATGCAGCACTTCATGATATGTTTGTGTCGTCAAAAAGTATTTAACCATTTAAAACGATAAAATTATGAGAACGACAAAAATGAGTTTATTAATGATATTAGGAATATTATTACTACCGTTTAGCTCTTGCGAAAAAGAGGATAACAATCCACCTAAAGATCCGCCAAGCGCTGACCATAAATTTGAGGTGGGCGCTAGCACAACAGCTTCCGTATTTGGAAATGTTATTGATGAAAACGGAAATGCGGTTTCTGGAGCAGCAGTTTCCTTAGGGGCAAGTTCAACGATTACAGATGCCAATGGAGTTTTCTTTATAGAAAATGCATCTGCTTATGAAAAGCATGCCTACGTTACTGTAGAAAAAAGTGGCTTCTTTCTAGGGTCAAGAGCCTTTGTTCCTGGCAATGACGTTGATAATGTGAAAATCATGTTATTAGCCAAACAAAACATTGGAAGTTTTGATGCGGCATCTGGCGGAACCGTTTTTGGAAATGGAATTACCATTGAATTTCAAGAAGGTGTTGTTGATGCTTCAGGAGCTTCATACACGGGTATGGTTCAGGTAGCAGCTAAATACATTGATCCAGAAAGTGAGGACTTCTTCGATTACATGCCAGGTAACTTAATTGGCGCTGACGATAATGGTGGAAACTATTTAAAAAGTAAAGGTATGATCGCCGCAGAGTTAACTGATGGTGCTGGAAATGAATTGCAACCAGCAAGCGGAAGCGATGCAACAGTTTCCTTTCCTTTATCTGCAGGCTTATTGAACGATGCTCCTGCTTCAATTGACCTTTGGCATTTTGACGAAGATGCTGGATATTGGATTCTTGAAGGTGAAGCAACTTTACAAGGAAGTACATATATAGCAACTGTAAGTCACTTTTCATTTTGGAATTGCGACATCCCTACCTCATATGTTATTCTTGATGGTCAAATTGTTGACGCTTCTTTAGCGGGTGTTGCAGGTGTAACAGTTAGAGTGGTAAGCACAAGCTGGGGAACGGGAACTGCTACTACAGATGCAGGTGGATTTTATAGCGGGATTGTTCCTGCAGGGGATCCTTTAACTTTAGAAACTTACATGAATTGTGGAGCGGGTCCTGTGTTGTTGAGCACGTTTAGTTTAGGTTCATTGATAAGTGATTTAACTGCTTCTCCAATTGCCGTATCTGGCTACACGGCTGTAAGTGGTGATGTTGTAGATTGTTCCTCTAGCCCAGTAGCCAACGGCTATATCTCATACGGAGATGGTTTTGTAAGCTACTTATCTGGAGGCGTTTTCACTTTTAACGCATGTGACGGATCAACTGTTGATGTTCAAGCTTTTGATATTGACGCTTTAACAGAAAGTGGCTCAGTTAGTTCTACGGTAAGTGGGGTAAGTTTTGGTCTAGGAACTATCATGGCCTGCGGCAGTATCAATGATTTTATTTCTTGGACAATAAATGGAGATAACTACTTAGCAACAAACAATGTAAACATGTGGGAACAAGTTTCATATGTTGGAATTTACGGAGACACACCCAACTCATTTGAATTCAATTCTACTTCTTTTACTGGTGTCGGAAGCTATGTAATTGACGGAAGCGGAATGAACTATATGTATGCGGAATCATTGGCGTCTATAATTTCAGGAAGTATTAACGTGAACATTACAAGCTATGGCCTTTCTTCTGGAGACTTAATCGAGGGAGATTTTCTAGGAAGTATTACAGGAACCTCTCCAATAGATAGCTCAAGTGTTACACAGGCGGTGAGTGGCATCATTCACTTTTATAGAAATTAGTAAGTTTGGGTTTTGGGTTTGAAGATATCTCGGCTTAGGCCGAGGTATCTTTTACCAAATCCACAAAGTAGAAATATTGTCATTTTTTATTAACACGCAGTATCTTACATTTACATTAATTAAAACAATAATTATGAAAACATTTAGACATTTACTTTTAATATGCGTCGGTTTGTTTGCCTTTCAAACAGCCAATGCACAGATTACAGCGGATTTTACCTATAATCTGTATGATAGTTGCACAGTATGGGTGGCCGATTTTTTTGACGCAAGTGGAACAAGTCCAGCTATGGGTGCACAATATTTCTGGGATTTTGGAGATAGCACAGTTTCTACCCAGCAGAACCCATTCCATACATATACAAATCCAGGTTCTTATCAGGTGTTGCATACTGTTAGTGTTAATGGTGTAACTTTTACACAGGTGCATGTAGTAAACTTTACTACAAGTAGTCCAATTATCACTTATGCCGTTAATAGTAGCTCATCAAGCTGCACTGGACCTTGGGTTATAACCCTTATAGGGTCATCCAACCTACCCAATAGTCAGAATTGGGAGTGGTATTTAAACAATTCCACATTTCCTGTATTAATTGGGAATGGCCAAACACTTTCTTATACGGTAAATACGCCTGGTTTTTATCAAATCACCCTATGGGCTAACGGTCCAGGTGGTTGTACTTCTTCTTACACCGACTCAGTTCTTGTTGGTGGTGGTGGGCTTCAAGTTTCTGCTTCATACCAAACACTAAATTCAACTTGTCAAGGAAGCGTAATTGATTTATATTCCAATGTTAGTGGTGGTGTTGCTCCTTATACCTACCAATGGAACTGGTTTGATTTCGGTGCGTCAACTGTATCTAACCCTCAACAAGTATTTATTCTTACTTCTATAGATCCCAATGCTTACTTAACAGTTACCGATGCAAACGGTTGTACTGGAACAGCGGTTGTTCAAGTGGTGAATACTTCGCCTTCAATAGTTGCAGGTGCAAACACAACTCCTAGTTCATCTTGTGGTCAAAGCTGCGACGGAATAATTGACGCATATGCGACAGGAACTGCTGGCCCTTATGTATTTACAATGTCTAATGGTTCAACTTTCACTGGATACCAAGCACAGTTTATTAATCTTTGCCCGGGAACTTACTCTATTGACGTAGAAGACATGAATGGTTGTACAGAATTTATTACAGCAACAGTTGCTCAAGATTCATTATCAAGTATCATAGTTGAAGCTATCATTACTAATGGAAACGGCTGCAACACAACAACAGTTTGTGACGCAAGCGTAGAAGTAATTGCCTCTAACGGAGTTGCTCCATATTCATATTCTATTGACTTCGGAGTTACTTTCCAAAGCAGTAACACTTTCACGGGTCTTTGCCCAGGAACATATATCGCAACAGTAGAAGATAGTTTAGGATGTTCAGGTGAGTATAGCTTCGTAATTTCTGGAAACCAAGGATTGGGCATCCAATCAAGTACTTACTATGAGTCCTGTGATAGTAATGGAACTGGTGGTGGAAATGGTTCTTTCATTGAGGTATATGCTTATGGGGGATCTGCTCCTTACACTTATGCATGGAGTGACGGATCAACTACTTCTTCGTTGTTTAACCCTGCTTCAGGACCATACACGGTTATCGTAACTGACGCTAATGGTTGTTCAATCTCTGAGACCTTTATTGTACCTTCTAATCAATGTTATACAATTAGTGGTAACGTTTATGTAGATGTTAATCAAAACTGTATTTTCGATGGTGCTGATTATCCTGTTTCTAGTTTTGTAGACTTAACAGCCACGGCTGGCGGACCATGGTTATGGATTTATGATTATACTGATGCTAATGGCTTTTACAGTATTGCTGCTCCAGCTGGAACTTACTTCTTTGATGTGAACGGTTATCAAGTAAACAATTTCACTCAACTTTGCCCAACGGTAAACTACAGTGTTACTATTGACGCAAACAATCCAAATGTAACAGTTGACTTTTTCTTAACACCTCCTCCTCCTTCACAGGATTTAAGCATCAACATGTATACTCCTTATACCTTTACTCCTGGTTTCCCAAGCTACACTACGGTTCAATACTGTAATGATGGTACGATTCCCATGTCAGGTAATGTAGTAGTAGAATATGATGCTTCTTTAGTTTGGTATCAAACAGGTACTACTCCTTCAGGATACTCTATCTTCAATAACGATGTACCGTCAAGTCATGATGCAGTTAATCATATCTTGACGTACGACTTTAGCAACTTATTACCAGGTCAATGCAGATACTTAGATGTTGATTATGAAACACCAATCGGAACAGGTTTAATGCCAGGCGATCCAATCTTAATTGACGCTACGGTTAATCCAATTCCAGGAGATCTTACTCCTTCAAACAATGTTACTTACCTAGCTAAGCAAATTACTTCTTCTTGGGACCCTAACGATAAGGCGGTTTCTCCAGATGGTGATATTACTGTAGATCAAAATGATCATGCTTACTACATTCGTTTCCAAAATGAAGGAAACGGTAGTGCGACTACTGTAGTAGTTAAAGATGAAATTGATGCCAACCTAGCACTACATACATTACGTAATGTATCTGCTTCACATGATTACATCTTAACGGTAGAGAACAACAATATTTTAGTGTTTACTTTCAATAACATTCAATTGGTTCCTCAAAGCGTAAGCGAAGAGTTGAGCCAAGGTTTTGTAGCCTTCTCTTTAAGCCAAGATGGTGAGCTTCCAATAGGAACTGTTGTTGCCAATACAGCTGAAATTTTCTTTGATTTCAATCCTCCAATTGTTACAAATACGGTAGAGAATGAGATTGTAGAAAAAGTAACAGGAATTACTACTGTAGAGGTTCAAAATGCATTAAGTGTTTATCCTAATCCTTCAACTGGACTTTACCAAGTTAAGTTGAGTAATATAGATATCACAAACATCCGTGTATACGATTTAATTGGAAACACTTTATTACAATTAGTTGACTTGGATAACAAAGACGCGCAAATTAATTTATCTAATAGCGCTGACGGTGTTTACTTTGTAGAAGTAGAAACTGCAGCAGGTAAAGCGGTGCAAAAATTAATCAAGAGCGCGAATTAAATAGAATAGTAATTTATTTTAACTTGGGTGGTCTGCTTCTGTAGGCCACCTTTTTTATTTACCTTAATTAGGAAATGAGGGAAATAACAATGGCCCTATTTCTTTCTAACCCGGATAATTACGAGTTGCGCAGCGGTCAAGAACCTGATGCACTCAATTGTGATTGTGGTAATCGGTATGAATGGATTGGTTTTGACAAGGCTTCATAAGAATATGTGCGCTTCACGAAGTTTGTGCTTAAACACTTTTCGAAGCAAGCTAAATAGTACTTCTATGGAAATCTTAGCCAAAAAATTAATCGCTCTAGTAGCACTTGAACACCTTTACATTTTGTATCTAGAAATGTTCGCGTGGGGTTGGGGTTTGACCTCCAAAGTTTTACCTTATACATTGTCTTTTCAACGTCGAAATAACTGGGTGTACTTTTGTGGCTACCCACTCCATATTGACCGATTTAGGAACTGCCATATAGGGTTTGGGCTGTTTATTAATACCTCTTTTTTCTTTCTTGAGCATTTCTTAATTTCTCTTTCTCTATCTATTACATCTAGAGGTGGGTCGAAATGACGTTTGCTTGTAATTGTGGAGTATTTTTAATCAACAAAAAACACTCTTTTCACACGCTCTGAAATAGCAGTTAGTACCTCATAAGGAATGGTATTTATCTTCTTAGCTATTTCAGTAGCTGAGATATTTTCACCAAAGATTTCTACACTGTCACCCACATGTGCTTTGGGAATTGAGCTTATGTCAATCATCGCCATGTCCATACACACGTTTCCAATAATTGGTGCTCGTTGTCCTCTAATAACAACTTCTCCAACACCATTGCTTAACAGGCGATTCAAACCATCTGCATATCCAATGGCAATAGTCGCTATAACAATGTCTTTTGTAGTTTTCCCTTTTCTTCCGTATCCAATAGACTCCCCTTTCTTTACCAACTTGATTTGAGAAATAGTTGATTTCAATCGAGCTACGGTTTGTATTTGATTTTGAAGGTCTTCGTTGAATCCATACAAGCCAATCCCCAATCGAACCATGTCCATTTGAGCATTAGGGAAACGAATGATTCCACTACTGTTTGCAATGTGCCGAATTACGTCGATATCCAAACCGTCCATGATGTCTTGACTTAATTGCTTAAACAATGCAATTTGCTCTTCAGTAAATTCATCCAGCGCAGCCTCGTCCGAAGCGGCTAGGTGAGAAAATATAGATTTCACCTCAATAGACTCCGAACTTTTTAGTTTTGCAATCAATTCAGTGATTTGTTCAGGTTCAAAACCCAAACGTTTCATACCCGTATCTATATCAATGTGAACAGGATAGGGGCCCACATGAGCATTCTTTTCCACTGCCAAGGAAAAACTTTCTAGTAGTTCAAAACTATATATCTCTGGCTCCAACCTATACTTGATAATAGCGCCAAAACTTCGTTCCTCAGGATTGAGGACCATAATAGGCGTTTCAATACCAGCTTTACGTAAAGTAATGCCTTCATCCGTATAAGCCACTCCCAAATAGTCTACTCTATGGAACTCCAATAACTTTGCAATCTCCACAGAACTCACCCCATAAGAAAAGGCTTTTACCATGGCCATCACCTTGGTTTTCGATCCTAACTTTGATTGAAATAGTTTAAAGTTTTGGACAACAGCGTTTAAATCAATTTCTAAAACCGTAGCATGCGCTTTCTCTTCCAGGGCAGCGCTAAGTAGTTCAAATTCAAACTTACGCGCACCTTTCAGTAAAATAGTTTCATTGCCAAAATCCTCATCATTTATACTTTGAATGAAGCTTTTAGTGTCTGGGTAGAAATACAATCCTACACTAAACTCTTCCGACTTAAACACAAACTGATGTTGCAGTAAGTTTGGGCCAATAGCAATAAAGCGCTTAACCTCATTGCTTACCAGTAAATCGTTTACCGCTGTATATAAATCAACCCCAGACATTCCACTTTGCAAAATATCTGAAAGAATAACCGTTTTATCGGTTTTATACTTCTGTTGCTGCATGAAATCCATCGCTATTTTCAAGGAATCAATATCTGAATTGTAGCAATCGTTGATGATCGTAGAGTTGTTAATTCCTTCCTTTTGTTCTAGGCGCATGGCTACTCTTTGCAGTCCAAGCAAGCGCTCATTAATTTGTTCTTCTGAGTAAGATAAGTGAAGCATTAACACGATGCCGTGTATGGCATTTTGTATAGACGAACTATCCGCAAAAGGAATACTAAAACTATAATCAAGCGCATTATAGTGAAGGTCAATTTTTGTGTTCTCTAATCCTTTTTTTTCTTTTAAAATTTTAATGGAGGCTTCATCGTTTTTTCCCCAACTTAACAACTCTGGCACACTTGAAAGCTGTGTGTTATTCCCAAAAGCCTCTCTAATATTTTGATGCAAACTTGGAATATCAGCACAATAGATTAAGTACTCTGCCTTTAAAAACAGCTTAAGTTTCTCTTTTATTTTATGCCCTTCATGAATGAAGTTTTCACTGTGTGGCGCACCAATGGTTGTAAAAATTCCAATGTTTGGTTTGATAATTTTTTGAAGATTATCCATCTCATCTGGTTCAGATATTCCAGCTTCAAAAAGCGCCAAGGTGTTCTTTTTATTCATTCCCCAAACAGAAAGAGGCACACCCAGTTGAGAGTTATAGGATTTGGGGCTTCTACAAATATCGAAATCTGCTTGCAACAACTGATGACACCATTCCTTGACTATAGTTTTACCATTCGACCCTGTTATTGCAACTACGGGTATTATAAATTGTTCTCTGTGGTAAGCCGTTAATCTTTGCATAGCCTCGAGGCTATCTTTAACCACGACGTAGTTTACATCCAACTTGTCCTTGAGGCCCTCATCAGAGCAAACCACAAAATTTCGCACGCCATTTTCAAGCATTTGTTGAATATAGTTGTGCCCGTCCAATCGCTCTCCACGAATAGCAAAAAATAGCGTAGATTCCGGCTTGCTAAGCTTACGGCTGTCCTGCAAAATTTTATCTATTAGAGATTTACTATTTGCGATTTTCCAATCACCTAAAATAACTTTTTTAAGTTGCTCGATGGAGTACATAACTGAAGTAGTTTACTACGGCTTAAAATTGACCTATTCGCAAAAAAACACCACCACCAACGCCATTCAAGGATTTCGTTTTTAGTTGTGTAGCATATATATTGCCTGGATTATCGGTAGAGTCAAACGCCTTAAAAATAAAGGCTCTATAATTTAAGGCAAGCCCTATTCTAAAATAGTCGCTAACATTAAACACCCCTTTAAGGGCGGGAGATATATATGCTCCATTGATTTTTGCTTCGTTGTCTTCGGTTATTAAATTTACCCCAGCCCAGCCAACGGTCAAGTCTGGTGAAAACGAAATAATCTTTTGATCTTCAAACAAGATATATCCTACTCGAATTCCAGCAGTCTGATACTTGATAGTTGTTTCTTTGTTGTACGCCAACCCAGCAGCACCTGCAGGCTTTTTAGCAGAGTATATCTGTTCTAGGTTTGCTAATTGCGTATAGCTGGCCCCTAGGTAATATTTATGCTGAAGCAAGCAATTAGCCGAAAAGTCAATATTCATTCCTGCATTTCCATTCACTTGAATAACACTGCTTGCCAATTCAACAAAAGCATCGCTCTCGATATTCTTAGCATAGAATAGTTTGTTGGTGTCTATTTGCGCATTCGCTAGCGAGACCATAAAAAGGTAAGAAAACAATAAAAAATAGACTCTTGGCATAGTTGATGGTAAAATTAGTAAGATATATTGAAATAAATACTGCATTTTTACATTTGTGTTTGCAGTAATAGATGTTGAAACTACCGGAGGTCATTTATACGACGACAGAATAACAGAAGTCGCTATATATGTAACTGATGGGAAGAAGCTAATTAAAAGCTTTTCTTCTTTGGTAAACCCAGAGCGAAAGATCACGCCGTTTGTGGTTAAGCTTACAGGGATTACCGATGAAATGGTAAGCACCGCCCCCACTTTTAGAGAAATAGCTCAAGAAGTTTTAGATTATACTGAGGGCTGTGTTTTTATAGCCCATAATATTGGCTTTGATTATTCTATGATTAAACGAGAGTTTAAACGCTTGGGCATGCCTTTTAGAAGATCTAATG
>ERZ887942.2979-NODE-2979-length-10111-cov-21.520784_pt1 | contig 10111 bp, 9 predicted proteins | sample MGYA00521099_ERZ887942 | MGnify/ENA primary metagenome ERZ887942 (study PRJEB32303, sample SAMEA104408605) | aquatic metagenome | biome: Brackish water; feature: Pelagic; material: water | place: Baltic Sea | collected 2014-06-07T06:48:00 | depth 16,251 m ... | reverse complement strand
GGGTCAAGCGAGAATTATCAATCCAGGTATTGCGGCTTTGGGATGGCGGGCCAACTTAGCTAAAGATGGTTCAAACTCCTTCCGCTCATGAAATCGCACAGGAACTTGTTCCTGTGGCCCGGTTCGAGGGATTACGGGAAGCCCAGGAGTATGCTCTGGTGGTGTTGGCAATGAATTTGGATTGCCTGATCACGGTGGAGGAAGACGGCTACGTGATTCATGGACAGGAAGCTTTCGAGGAAGCCATCCGGGAGGAGTTCCGATTGTATGCCGAGGAACAAAAGATGAAGCCCGTGCCAGCGGTGGTGCCGATTTTTGGTTCGGGAGTGGATTTGGCATTGGTGTGGATCGGGGTGTTGTTGTTTTGCTTTACCCGGCAATTACAGGACCCTTCGTTCAAGGAGCGGTATTTGGATTCGGCGATCAGGGTCGTTGAACATGGCGAGGTCTACCGGCCTTTCACGGCCTTGTTTCTTCACGCCGACATGGAGCATCTCATGGGGAATGCGGTGTTCGGATTGATCTTTGGGATCTTTGTGGCCAATTCCTTTGGTCCGCTGCGAGGGTGGGGATTGATCTTGTTGAGCGGCTTCCTGGGAAACCTTCTGAACACCTGGATTCACTTTCCGGACCCCCACCGCTCGCTTGGAGCATCGACGGCCGTTTTTGGAGCTTTGGGGCTGTTGGTGGGCGCGGGGCTGGATGCCGCGTGGCGGGCGAGGTCCTACCGGAAAGGGTTACAGGCCTTTGCTCCTCTTTTTGCGGGGATCATGATCTTCACGATGAATGGCATTGGAGGGCCGGGAGTGGATACCCTGGCTCACATTTCCGGAATGTTTTTTGGAATTCTGCTTGGGCTGCCGGTTGCTCATCTTCTTGCTAGAAAGGCCTCGTCATTCCGTATTTAGGAGATGCGTATTTTGCTGATATCCCTGCTGGCGACCTCATCGCTTCTTGCCTACACGCCGGTTCCTCTCACGGAAGGAACAAAGGCTCCGGATTTCAAGCTACCGGGAGTCGACGGAAAGGATTATACCTTGAAGGATTTTTCGGGAGGGAAGGCTTTGGCGGTGATTTTTACGACAAATCACTGTCCCGATGCCATCGCTTCACATGGCCGGATGGTGGCCTTGGTTGATCATTTTAAAGGGAACTCCGTTCAGTTCGTGGCGATCAATAGCAATTCGCCCGAGGGTCTGCATCCGCCCGAGCTCGGTTGGACGGTCTATGATGATGGTTTTGAGCACATGAAGCTCATTGCGAAAGACAGTCGGTTTAATCTGCCCTATCTTTACGATGGCAAGACCCAGGAAGTTGCGAAGGCCTATGGAGCGGTTGCCACTCCGCATGTCTTCATCTTTGATGGCGACCTCAAGCTTCGCTACAACGGCCGGATGGACAATGGGAAGCGGAGGGTGGGGCCGGTGGAGAAAAACGAAGCCCGGGATGCCCTCGAGGCGATTCTTGCGGGAAAGAAAGTTGATCCCGTGAAGACCCGTCCGGTGGGGTGCTCGACCAAGTGGATGGAAAAAGCGGCAATGGTTGCAGAGCAGGATCGCAAGTGGAAGGCGCAACCGGTGACCGTGGAGGTCGCTGATGCGGCCACGTTGGGCAGGTTGGTCGCAAACAAGGGGCGAAGTGGAATGAGGCTCATCAACCTTTGGTCGACGAGCTGTGGGCCATGTGTGGCTGAGTTCCCCGAGCTGGCAAAGATCTATCGCCAGTATTCCTGGCAGGAATTTGAATTCATCCCCATTAGCCTGGATCCCGCAACGGACATCGACAAGGTCACCAGATTCTTAAAGCGCAACGAGTGTGGCCTTTCTCCTCGAACCAAGCCCCTGCTGGATGAGGAGAAACGAACCACGAATAACTACATTTTCGATGGAGACACCGAGGATTTGGCGAAGGCGATTGATCCGGAGTGGAATGGCGCGCTGCCCTACACTCTCCTGGTGGGAAAAGAGGGTGAAATTCTTTATCGTCATTCGGGCGTGATTGCCCCGATGAAGTTGAAGAAAACGATTGTTGCGCAGGTTTGGAAGAGGTCCGGCGAATAGCGGAAATGCGCATGCGGAAAATTCTTTGATTCTTTTGTTCCAATTTTCAAGAAGCTATGGCAAGGGTGGAGTTCTTCCTTCATTCCATGTCCCAAACGATTGCAGACCTGACCGCGATTCTGAGCGGTACCCCCGAGTTGACCGTAACCGAGCCTGAGCCCGGCTTTCCGGTCATTGATGTCCAAACTCCTGTTTCTGCTGCCACCATTGCCTTGCATGGTGCGCAGGTTTTGACGTGGGCCCCGACAGAGCATCCTCCGGTGCTGTATGTGAGCCCAAAAGCCAAGATGATCCAGGGGACTCCCTTGCGCGGTGGCATTCCCATTTGCTGGCCATGGTTCGGTGATCATCCGGAAGACCCATCCAAGCCTGCCCATGGATTTGCCCGGACCCGTTTCTGGGAATTGGTTTCGGGAGGATTGGAAGGAAAAGTGGCCACGGTGGTTTTCAAGTTGGTTCCCGACGAAGAGACGAAGAAGCTTTTTCCATACGACTTTGAATTGACCGCTACCATTCGGGTGGCCGACAAACTGCGCGTGAAGCTCAAAATGACGAATACGGGAGAGGAGACCTACAAGGTGAGCAGTGCCTTGCACACTTACCTTTCGCTGGGAGACATCGAGCGGATCCAGCTTGAAGGAGTCAAAGGCTCCCACTACGTCGATCAATTGAGCGATGACAAGGAGCCGATTTATCAGGAGAAAAATTTGCAAATCAAAGGCGAGGTTGATCGGATCTACCAATCGATGTCATCGGTTTTGATTCGTGACCTTGATCGCTTTCGTTCGGTCTTCGTCGATAAGGCCGGTTCCCGCTCGACAGTGATCTGGAATCCCTGGAAAGAAGGGTCGAAGGCCATCGCGGATCTGCCCGATAAAGGCTATAAGGAATTTGTCTGTGTGGAGTGTGCCAATGCCGGAACTGACAAACCGACCTTACGTCCCAATAGTTCACACACTCTGGAGACCGTGCTGGGACTGAGACCACTGAATTAGTCCGTTCTTGACGAACGAATTTTCAAAAAACGGGTAAAAAAGGACCCCGCTGTGGTCGCACCGAAAAACCACAGCGAGGTTGTGTTCCCACAATCCAGGTGAATGGATTGCGAGCGAGTGTTCTATTTGAATTTTCTGGCCCGGAGTGAGCTTTTGAGTCCCTTGAGGTAGGCCTCGGCCCCGCCCCCGGCGTAGCCTGACATGGACTTGAAAACCTTACCTTTGGAATCCATGAGCAGCACCGTTGGATAGCTTTTCAGGCCATATTCCTTGGCCACTTTTTTGTTCGCTGCGGCCTGCTCTTCCGGAAGTTCTGTTTTTCGCGGGAAGTCGAGGACGACCACGACAAAGTCCTTTTCAACCGCCTTTTTAAAGGAGCTTTTGGAGAAGACCTCTTGGTGCAGCTTGATGCAGGGTGGACACCAGTCGGATCCCGTGAACTTCACCAGGAGGGGCTTTTTGTCGGTAGCCGCCTTCTTTTTGGCTGTTTCAAAATCGGTGAGGTAATCGCCGGCATTGGCGATGCCGACCGCAGCGGCTGCAAGGAGGGCGAAGAACGAGCCTTTCAATGTTTTCATATGCCATTAGGCGTCCCAAAGGGCTGATTTATTCCAAATTTGTCGAAAAAAGATCTGAAGCTGTTATTTGGTGGGCATGAAAGAGCGTGTCATCATCGCCACCCGCAATGCTCATAAAGTGGAAGAGATTCAAGCTATTTTGAGCGACTACGAAGTCTGTGATTTGTCGGCTGTGAAAGATCCCCCGGAGGTCGAAGAAACAGGGGTGACGTTTGTCGAAAACGCCACCTTAAAGGCTGTTGCAATCAGCAAGCTGACCGACGCCTTGGTGCTTTCCGATGATTCCGGTCTTGAAGTCGATGTCCTCAACGGGGAGCCCGGGGTGTATTCCTCCCGCTATGCCGGGGAGGATGGAAACGACAAGCTCAACAATGAAAAACTTTTGCGTGAATTGGAGGGTAGGGACGAGCGCGCGGCCCGCTTCCGTTGTGTGATTGTCATGGCCCGTGGCGGTGAGGCGCTGGCAAGTTTTTCAGGAGCGATTGAAGGACGAATCCTTGAAGGTCGAAGGGGAGAAGGGGGATTTGGATACGACCCCCTTTTTGCGCCCTTGGGCCATGAGGAGTCATTTGCAGAATTGGGAGAGGAGGTCAAAAATAGCATGAGCCATCGGGCCCGGGCCTTGGAGGGAGTGGTCGAATGGTTGTCGTCTGTTTCTTGAATCAGGTTGACATCGGAGTGAAATTGGCAACTTTTCACGAGTCATGAAACCATCACCAGCGATCGGAATCTTAGCCTTGTTCCTCGCGGGGTGTGGCGTGGATCCAAGATGGGGGGAGCGGCGGACAACCAATCCGACGATGCCCGGATCGCCCGGGGTGGATACCCGGTGGGGGGCTCCCAGGACCGGACTCCTGGATCCCCTGAAGTGGCAGTATCAATCTTTGCAAGGTCATCCCGATGACGCGGGTGTCGGCGATACGAAATAATCGCGACAGGGAGCCAAGGTTCTTTACTTAATGAGGAAGGTGTAGGTTCCGGAATGGCTGATCATACTGACGGAGGAACCTGTTCTTGCCGCTTGTTCGACTCCGGTGGCTTCCTTGAGAGGCTTGCCGCTTTCGGTGATACTTTGTCCATCTTTGGCAGGAAGAATAATGCGGGCGAAGACCCCGGGCGGGATGGTGATCTCCACTTTGAGGGATTGATCATCCTGCTGGCGCCATTCTACGGCCAGTTTGCCACGAGGACTGACGTGAAACGCCTTCACCCAGCGAACCGATCCGTCTGAAGGGATTCTGGGGGCAATGAGAGCTTGTTCGAAGCCATTGGCTGACGAATCGACTCCGGCAAGGAAGCCCATCAACCATTCGCTGACTCCGTTGCCGGCGAAGGTTTTTTGTTGTTCTTTGTCCAGTTCGATCAGTGTTTTAACTGCCAGTTCCTGATTTTTGGTGAGGGAGAGCACCTGAGGGAGAAAATAGGCTCCGACGGGACCGACTTTCGGGCCCTCTTTTTTGAGGGAGGAAATGAGCGAGCTGATCACCGGTTTTTGTTGTTCGCGGGTGAGAACACCGCAACGGAGGGCGAGCAGGTGGGCGGTTTGTGATTTAACTTTGAGAGAACTATCGTCGTTCAGGTATTGATTTTCAAAGCTCACCCGGATTCGGGCGGCATAGTCCTGGAAGCGAAGGACATTGAGCGGTTGCTGGGCCGGGCCGGCGAGTTCACGGATCAGTCGGGTGGTAAAACCAAGATAGCAAAGGTCGAGATATTTGGCGGGCACACCTTCGCTATCGGCGACGTTCCCCCACTTGGTTCCTTGAAATTTCGGATCCAGCGCCTCGCGGGCCATCATATACTTCTCGAAGTTCTCCCAGCGTTTCCTCACAAGTTTGGAGTCTCCGCCCATCCACCAAACGGGGTGGTTGACAATGACTCCGGCATCGGAGGATACGGAGCCGACCTCTTTTGAGCCTGGCTGGACCGGAAAAAAGTTTTCCTTGGTGAGGCTTTCGTCCATCAACCGGATCCACTCGGTGAGATGGGGAAGGGCGTCGAAGTGGTAGAGCATGGCGCGTGCGGAGCGCTGGACCTCGGCTCCGGTGCCGAGGTCGCGGGAGCCGTCTTCGGCGAAGTTGGTGAGGCGGGTTTTGAGGCGGGCGAGACTTTCCTCAAAAAGTGTGTTCAGTTCTTTTGAGCTACTCTCGAATCCCGAGATTCGTGTTGGGGGCGTGAAGGCTTTCTTTCCTCCGGCGACGAAGTGAGCGGGCTGACTCCAGTCGCTTGCTTGTTCCCGGCTGTCCCAGACTTTCACTTTCCAGAAAACTTTTTGTCCGTTCGTCAGGCCTTTTCCGCCCCACGGCACCAAGTGGCTCGTTGCCCCCTTTTTCTTCTGTGAGTTCCAAACATCAGCGGAGGACTCTTCCTTGAGCTTTTCGACGGTCGTTGCCGCCAGAATTTGATAGGCGGACTGTCGGACCCCCCGTTCGGTGGACTTAAGCTGCCAACCCAAGGTGGGGAGTTTGCCCACCCCGACAGGATTGCTCTGGAGTTCGACCCGCAAATCGTCAATTTGGAGAGGAGAGGCTGTTGCCAGAACTGCGGAGAAGAGGAAAGCGGAAAGAATGCCGTGCTTCATTGAGAGATAAGAAAACCTCCCGAGGCCCGATGCGCAAGCAGACTTGTGGGATTTGAGAAAGGTTTTCAGATCGGACACGGGAGATTAAAGACGGCCGTCCCGTATTGACCGGAAACGAGAGAAGGGGGCTTTATTGGTTGGAACCTTTGGGTTCAGGATATGCTGCAACAGTCGCTTTGGCAGGGTGCTCGTCGAGGAACTTTAAGACCCCCTTTTTGATCTTGGACCAGGTCTTGGTGTGGAAGAGCGCGATCGGCTGCTCGGCGATGCCGTAGGGGCCCTTGCGGACGTCGTAACGTTTGCCTTTTTGGGCCGCTTCGAGGGATTTGTAAGCGCGGGTGGAGCTGTAGTTGTCAAAATCCTTGGAGTCCTGGGTTTCGCCGAGTGAGATGAGGCCGAGTTCGGTGAAGAGTTTGTTGAGCTCGGCCTTGGCTTGTTTGTCGCGGGGTTCGGCGAGGAAGGGAAAGCGGAAGTATCGCATGCGCTGGGTGCCGGGCCGCTCGGCGGCGTAAGCTTCATTGAGGCATTCTTCAATGAAGCGAATTCCGAGGAAACAGAGGTCCATGCGAGCGGTGTCCTTTTTGAACCGGCTCATGTTTTGATGAAAGGCGGTGTGATTGAAGACCTCGCAGAGGTAGTGATCCCCTTTTTTCATCTTGATCAGGTCACGGATGCCTTTGACGAAGGACTGGCGCTGTGAATTGAAGAGCTTGAGGACCTGGTCTTTTTGTTGATTACGATCCGAGGTCCGCCGGAGGATGGCATTGAGAGATTTTTCAGAGACGGCCGGGACGTTGTGAAGAAAATTGCGCGAACTCCCCGCAGCTGGAGGTCTTTGGCAATGTCCATGGCGCTGGAATGGCCCCGGTCGGTGGGGATGATTTGATCATCGAAAGTGAGGATGGCCCCGTGATTTTGTTGGGGTTCGCCGATCATGACGGTGCGCTGGATGAGCCGACGGTATGAGCCCGTGGGTCGGTCTCCGACACGCCCGAGTTCGAAGCCCTTTTGGAAGAGCTTTTCGGGGTCTTCGGCGGGTCGGAGTTTTGGGATATCCGGTGTGACCGGAATTTCGATGGGTTCGGAATCGTTGGCGGGAATCTGGTTGGCCGGAGAAACGGGTCGTTTCACTTCCTGGGCGTTCAGCGAACCCAAGACAATTGCCAGAGTGAGGATAAACTTCATTTATTCGGTCTCTTCTTCTTCCAGTTCAGCCGGGCCCCCTTCGACGAGACGGGTGAATTGTGAGATCCACCTGGGTGCGGATTTGTGGGTGAGATCCTTCTTGAGATGCTCCAGCATGCGGATGGCGGCTCCTCGTTGGTCGCCACTTTGAAAAAGGTCGACTTCCATGGCCCACAGCAGGTCTTTTCGTCCTTCGACAAGCCACTTGTCGAAGGCGGGCTTGCGGTCTTTGTCGGCGTTTCCCCCGTCCGTCCATTTTTCGAGGAGGAGACCCTCGTGTTCAATACGTTTGAGCCATCCCTTGCGAAGTGCGTCGAGGGAATCAGGGGTGCGCAGAGGAGGGAGAACGATCATTTCGTAGATCTCGTCGATCTTGAGGGGGGCGTCCGGCCAACCGGAGGGCTTGGCATTATTCACGCCATAGGCGTCGGCAAAAATGCTGCTGAGTGCCGGGCTGCTGAGGAGCCTCTCCTGGCCTTTGAGCTTTTCGGCATCCCGGAGAATGGCTTCGAGCACCGAGATACTTTGACCCGACAGACTGGTGAGGTCCTCCAGCTGGGCGGCTTCGAGGGAAAGGACGAGCCAGTTGAGTTGATGGCGAAGAGCGAGCCGGAAGCCGGCGCTGTCGGTGCGATCCTTGTGGCGTTTCTTCCAATCGCGAAATTCGCTGGTCTTGCGGGCTTCATCTTCGAAGCGAACTTTTTCGATGCAGTTGAGGTAGAGATCGTGCGCGGCCGCATCACTTTCACGGGCTTTCTTGAAGGCGGCGAGAGCAACTCCAAAGCGTCCCTTGACAGTGCTGTTTGAAGTTTCCTGAATCTCCTTGAGTTTTTCGAGCAGGAGCTCCCGGTCAATGTCGCTCAGCGGTTTTTCTTCCGCGAGGGCGGGGGAGGCGAAGAGAAGGGCTAGGGCGGCGAGGCGTTTCATGGAGTGGGATCTATCAGGTGATGGGCAGGGCTGCTTAACCACGTTCCTGAGTTGCAATAGGCGGTCTCGCCCGGTTTGTCAAAGTCATAGTTGCGCCGCGGTAGCCAGGGCGACCCCGTCAGGGAAAGCAAACCAAAGAGCTTTTTAAGCATCATCGGCCGTGCCAAGATGCCCCGTTATCGGCAGTGCAAATCATGTTCGGTAAAACCGGTTGATGGCCTTTTCCCGGAAAAGTCTTTTGAGACCAGCGGAAATGCCAGCAAAGCCATGACGATGGTTCCGGCTACTTGATCGACCGGACAAGTTGATAGAACTTGCGTGTTTGGGAGCCATCGACCGGTCGTTCCACTTGCACACGATGTGTGGTGTCGTCTCCCACCAGATTGTCGGAATTGGCAGGCATCGTCCATAGCCCCAACGTTTCGCCATCCATGATGGCATAGCGGAATCCCGGCTCTTGCAAAAAACTGAGTTCGATCACCTTCCCGGATTCGACCACTTGCAGCGCCAGGGCCGGCTCCGCTTGCGTGGGGGACAGGAAAAAGACATTCGTCTGCAATGTTTCGAGGGTCGTATTTCGTGTGATGACCCCGGAGAGAGTTGAGGTCTCGAGCATCTCCAAATTCTCCGCACTCAAATCTTCATCCCAGCGGTAAAAAAAGGCATCGCCATTTGCCACGCGCCGGAATTCCTCTGCGATCACCGCGGAATTCAAGAGTCCGAGTCCCGAGTCTCCGGCGTGGTCTTCCGCAAGCGCACCGATCCATAAGTCGAGTCCTTCCGGACTTCCATAGAGATTTTTCAATTTCGTGGCGAGCTCGGCATTCGTGGTGATCTCTGAAAAGTCACGCGGCACGGTCAGTCCCATCGCCTCACGCATGGCCACGTAGCTTGGCAGCCCGTGCTCGCGCCCGCGCTGCACGTTCAGGGCCGCCAGATCCAAGCCTCCTTCACCGGGATTTCCAAAAAGAAAATTTCGTAAGTCATCGGTCAGCGCGAGATCAGCCTCTTGATGTTGCTGACAAGCCATTCCCTTTAAGAGATGCGCCAGTGCGCTTTCATTGTCCATTTTCTCCGACGAAAAGAAGGCATCACGCATGCCAACGCTGGCAGGTGAATCAAGAAAGCCGTCGTCTTTGACCCGCATCAATTTCGGGCTCACCAAGGTGTGCCCGAGTCGGAAGATAGCCGCCGCAAATTCATTGGAAATTGAGGGATCCACTTCCGGATCGTAGGCCAATTCCGCGAGTTGAGGGGCCAATGCACCCAGTAAGGCGGGGAGCCACTCGCGATAGGTGATCGCCTGCAAGATGGCACCATTCAATTTGCGGGCCCGCTGATAAAGTTCTTCGTCATTCCACCCGGAATTCGCCGCTGCCAGCTCGTCCGCGAGTCGATTGTGTTCCCTGATAAAAATGGTATGGAGCGCAGTCAACCCCGGCTGCTCGTTTGCCCGGGTGTCACCTGCAAGCCGCAGGTCTTCAAGCTTCCCCCCCTCGCCCATGTCCATTTCCAAGCCGAGATCGTTCATCGGCAGGAGCCCATCCGGATCAACCTTCATCTTCCCGCCGGAAAACGAGCGAAGAGCCATCGCGCGTTCCCTATCCGAGCCATAAATCATCGAGCCATCGAGAAATGAAGTGATGGCATTGGTCTGCTGCCGCACTCCGTCTTCATCCATTTCATAGCGACTTCGCATCATGGGAATCATCGGTGAAAGCAAGTCGTTGGTGTCTGACACGATAATGCCGTAAAATTCGTCGGTGTCCGCGACCGCTTTCGTGA
>ERZ887942.2975-NODE-2975-length-10117-cov-5.449314_pt1 | contig 10117 bp, 8 predicted proteins | sample MGYA00521099_ERZ887942 | MGnify/ENA primary metagenome ERZ887942 (study PRJEB32303, sample SAMEA104408605) | aquatic metagenome | biome: Brackish water; feature: Pelagic; material: water | place: Baltic Sea | collected 2014-06-07T06:48:00 | depth 16,251 m ... | reverse complement strand
TATCTGCTGTTTTTTCATAGAGAGGCGGGTTATAAAAAACCCAGCTTAGGGCACCGTTAAAGATAGGAATATATTGGATGGCTTCATCTGTTCCCCCATAGCCAGGCCTAAAATAAAGAAACTGATAGTTTTGTTCGTCTTTTGCATGAAAACCAATACCGGACATGACGGCTCCGGCAATGTCTAAGTCTATCTGAAAGTTCTTGTAGTTCATTTCTTCATTCCAGATAATTGCAGAGTGTTTACTATCCAAATGGATGGATTTCTTACCCGCAAAACCTACTTCCACCATGGGTAGGGGTTCATTGTTTTCGGAATATACTTGCCATTGTTTTAGGTCAACATTTTGTGCTTGACTTAGTTTAGCGATGGAAAGGAAGAATAGAATTAATTTTATTTTTTTCATAATTTTCTCTGAGATGTTTGTTTCAATTTTTAAACCTTTGGAGGAAGTCTTGAAGAACTCTCCTTGTGATGCATTCAATATCTAAAGCTCTTTGCATAGAGGGGATTCTTTTTAGAATCGTTTTGCAACCATTTTGACGTCAGAACGTAAGTGTCTTATTATGAAAGAAATAGGAGGGGGCGACAAAAGCCTTTTGGAGCAAGTGAAATGGGGCGTTCTCAAAGAGGCGGGACTTTCGGGCAAGGAAGAATTGCTTCAGAAAGACTATGACTTTTTAACTTATTTCATTGAGGAAAAATCCGGAGAACGCATAAGTCTTTCTACGCTAAAAAGAATTTGGAAAAACGAACACAATCGCCTGCCCCATATATCTACTTTAAATGCATTGGGCCAAACTGCTTTTAAAAAAGATTGGCATGAACTGAAAGCGAGATTAGTAGGTGCCATTGAAACAGATAAGAATGTAGAGAAACCAGCTAATTACATATGGACTAAATTCCACAAATTGTTAATCGCTCTTTTGGTGTTCACTTTAGTAGGATATTTGGTTTTCCAATATTCTATGGGTGATGTAGAAATGGATAAAGAGTCAGTGAGTTTCTCGGCTAGAACTTCAGTAGAAAACAAGATTCCGAATACGGTGATATTTGAATATGATGTTTCAGGAATTGAAGCGGAGCAATTTTACTTGCAGCAAAGCTGGGATCCCTCAAAAAGAGTAAAAATTTCAAAGGAAAATAGACAGCAAACAGATATCTATTATACACCGGGCTTACACTTTGCTAAGCTCATAGCAGATACCACGGTTTTAAAGGAAATTCCGGTTCATATCAAATTAGAAAGCTGGTTTGCACACGCTATGCAAGGGGAGAAGGATTACTTTTTTAATAAGGATTCATGGCTTAAAAACGACCGTTTGGGAATAGCCAAATTTTCAGAAGAAATAAATAGGGAAGAACCTTTTGGTTTGGCGTTTTACATGTCCAAAGATTTCCAGTTATCTGGAGATCATTTTGTCTTAAAAACGACTATAAAAATGAGCGAAAATGAAACAGTAGCTTGCCCTAGAGCTGCTGTGGTTTTGAAGGGAGAAAACGACTATTTACTTATAAGCCTTATTAAACAGGGCTGCGAGAGTGAAGCTTACATGAAATTGAGTGAAAAAGTTGTTGATGGAAAAACGAATGACCTTACGGCTTTAGGGACAAATTTGACTATGTGGCAAACATTAGAAATTGAGGTTAAAAACAAGGCTATATTTCTTAATCTTAATGGAGAAGTTATTTATGAGAACGAGTATAAAAACGACATAGGAAGCTTAAAAGAAATAACTTATATCTTTAATGATGAGGGCCAGATAGATGACGTGTTGCTCAGCAATGAAAAAGGAGTCGTAGTTTATGAGGACAACTTTAATCGATAATATAGTTACTGGGGTTTATTCAAGTTTGTTACCAAGGGATTTATATATGAACAATCATGATAACCTTATTGCCAAAATGACATTACGTCAGTCTATCCTCATTATGTGGCAAAAGTAAGGTAGATACTTGGACAACTGGTTGATGACTTGGCCAAGGGCGTGAAGACGGAGAAGGTTTTGAGAGTTTAATGAAAATGAGATAGACTACCGCTATTAGGTTGCCAGACTTGATATTGATTAGTCCGTGCTTCAATTCTAGAAATGGTATAGAAACTTTCCAAGTATAGGAAAGGTTTTAAACTATATCTGAATAGCAATATGACAAAAATCCCCATATCAGTTTTAGAATTAGCTACTGTAATGGAAGGCGGGAATCACAGTTCGGCCATTTCAAATACCGTGGCAATCGCTAAGCATGCAGAAGGCATGGGCTATCGGCGTATATGGATGGCGGAACATCACAATATGGAGTACATTGCAAGTTCTGCTACTTCGGTTCTTATTGGTCATATAGCTGAAAAAACTAAAAGTATTCGTGTAGGTTCTGGAGGAATAATGTTGCCTAATCATAGCCCTTTGGTGATAGCCGAGCAGTTTGGAACATTAGAAACGATGTATCCTGGAAGAATAGACTTGGGTTTAGGTAGAGCTCCTGGTTCTGACCAGCTTACGGCTATGGCTCTTAGAAGAAATCAGAACACAGCTCAAAATTTTCCTGAAGACCTAAAGCAGTTAAAAACTTATTTTAACGCTGAAAACAGGACAGCCAAGGTGAGAGCCTTTCCTGGGGAAGGGCTAAATGTACCTCTCTGGATTCTAGGTTCGAGTACAGATAGTGCTTACTTGGCGGCCGAAATGGGCCTGCCTTATGCTTTTGCTTCTCATTTTGCACCAGTTCAATTCCTGGCAGCTATTGAGATATACCGTAAGAATTTTAAACCTTCTGCTGTTTTAAGCACACCCAAAGTGATTGCTTGTGTTAATGTCATTGGAGCTGATACGGACAAAGAGGCCAGTGATTTATTCAACAGTTTAATTGGCTTATTTATTGGAATTATTACGAATAGAAGGAAGCCGCTAGGCCCCACACATGGCTTACCAGAGGCGTATCAAATTCCTGAAATAAAAAATGCGGTAAACAGCATGCTTTCATGTTCATTTTTTGGAAGTATGGAAACCCTTAGAAAAGATATTTCGGCCTTTATAGATGAAACACAAATAGATGAGCTAATGGTCGCTACACACATTTTTGATTTGGAAACTAAACTCAAATCCTTCACCATTTTAAAAGAGGCTTTAGAGGGCTAAAGTTCAGAAAAGACATTAGGCTTTCTGTACTTACAGCATCCTCTAAAATGCAGTATAGACTTTAGAGATTTTCCTTACATCTTTGTGGCATGGATACCTTTTGGATAAAGCTGCTCATGATGCCGCCAGTAATAGCTGGAGTGACATTGATAAGTAGGAAGTGGGGCAATGGTTTGGGTGGCGTAATTGCAAGTTTACCCTGGGTGGGAGGACCTATTTTATTCTTTATTGCTATAGAACAAGGTTCTGAATTTGCCCAAAGTGCCATTCCGGGGGTATTGGTAGGTATCATCTCATGGCTGGTCTTTTGCTTTACGTATATCGTGGTTGGTCAGAAGTATAATATACTGATCAGTGTATTGGCTGGCTACACTACATATTTACTTACTGGTGCATTGATTGAAAATTTAATTCCAGTTTTAAACGTGAATGTGTGGTTTTTGGTTACACTTTTTTTAATCATTCTAAGTTTGAAATATTTTCCTGAAGTGAAGGTCTTAAATAGAGACAAACAACGAAGTCTTCGTTTTGAAATACTGTTAAGAATGATATTCATAACTGCTTTTGTAATTGGCATCACCTATTTTGCAGATTTATTAGGCCCTAATTGGAGCGGTATTTTAACACCATTCCCCATCATGACGGCCGTTTTGGCCATATTTGTTCATTATACTCAGGGAATAACCCAAGTCAGAACACTATTTATCGGCTTCTACACGGGTATTTTTGGGTTCACTACATTCCTATACCTTCAAGCTCATTTATTACCAATTATGACTATTGGCAATGCTTTTTTATTGGGCTTAGTTGTCAATGTCTTGGTGACTTTACTCATGAGAAAAGTGTTTCTGAAAATAAAGGTGGCCTTATAGATTCATTGCAAAACTGTCTTAGTCTAATATGGTTTTATACGGAGTTAAATATTTTGTGCGATAAAACACTTAAAACAATCTATTAATTAGTGTCTTTAAGTCATTTGATTTTCTTTGAAAATCCTCCCTTAAATCATTTTTTCCTTCAAAACCATAAGCAGTATTTAGATAGGCCCAACCTAATATAGTTACAATTTCCCAAGCAAAGTCAATCAATCTTTCGCTATCTCTGAAGACTATTTTTGTTACAGAATTAGACTCATCATTGTGTGCCAATGTTTTATCTCGCCACTTTTTTATGGTTTCAATTTCAGTTTTCAAGTTGGCGTATTTTGTAAGAAATGACATCCCAAGTCTTTTTGTAAATTGGTTATAATTTTTGGATGTTAAACTAGCAATTATTGTGTCATTGTATCCAAATAGTTCAAGTTGTTTGATTGTTTGGTAATCCTCCATGACATCGGGAAATGACGAGGGAGATCTTATTAGTTCATCAATAAGTAGCGACAAGCATCTCGTTTTATTTTTACTGCTTTTATTGTCAAACACTCTTGACAAAGACATTACAAACTCATTGATACTTATTTTTTGAAAATATGCCATGGAATACTTTATGTCAAACTCACTATCATTGATTTTGGCACTATTTTCCCCAATTACTTTGATAACGTTATAAGCTTCTTCTGCTTTTAGTAAGTCAGTTACAATTCCGGTTTTAATAAAAGAGTCTAAATTTTTCATATAAATCAATCAGGCTAGTATAGTCAGCTTTTGGAGATACCACTCACTAAAGAAAATCCGAGCATTGGTTTTTATCTTTTATTTCTATTTAAATTGAAAGTCTATATGCAATAAAGCAAACTGAGTTTGCTTTGGCATTACATGAAAACTAAAAAACATCAAATGAGCCAAGAAACCACTTTCAAACCAACCGTTCAAGAAGACCGAATTAATTCCTTAGATGTGATAAGGGGAATTGCCCTGCTTGGCATTTTGTTGATGAATATAAATGGGATGGGATTGCCATTTGCCTATGGTGATCCTAGCATTGCTGGAGGAGCCGAAGGTCTAAATCTGAAAGTTTGGATAATCAACAACATGCTTTTTGAGGGTACTATGAGAGGCTTGTTTACGCTACTTTTTGGGGCCAGTGTCATTTTGTTAACATCGCGATTGGAGAAAAAGGGAGCAGGAATAGCCGCCGCCGATATTTATTATAGAAGAACTCTTTGGTTACTACTTTTTGGAATCATCAATGTCTATATTTTTCTATGGCAAGGAGATATTCTTTATCCATATGCACTTTTGGGACTAACACTTTTTCCGTTTAGAAACGCTAGTGTCAAAACACTTTTTAGCTCAGCTGGAGTATTGCTCTTATGTGGATCCCTATGGTATGTCAGTGATTATCATAAAGCCAAGGAAGTTCAGGATGCAGGTGTCGAAATGCAAGCTCTGAAAGACAAGGGCACTACTTTATCTAAAAAGCAGGAGACAAAACTAGAGGCTTGGACTGATCAAAAAACGAAACATACGGCCGAGGAAATAAACGAAAATATTGCTGATAGACTTCAGTCAAACTATTTTAATGTGATGCTGGCTAAAGTAAAACAAAATCAAATCATGCAGACGTATGTGATGTATAGATACTGGCCTTGGGATATTTTGAGTTTCATGCTCATTGGTATGGCTTTTTTTAAACTGAGAATTTTCCACGCAGAGAAATCCAATAAATTTTATTTCATCATGCTATTGGTGGGATATGGAGTAGGCCTAACCGTAAACTATTTAGAAACACAAATAATTTTGGATAGTAATTTTAATGCTGTATCCATTGCCAAGGCCGATCAATCATATGATTTGGGTCGCTTATTTACGACTCTAGGGCACGTAGGTTTATTTATGCTATTTATTAAATCTGGCATTTTGGGCTTTCTTCAAAAGGCCTTGGCCGCTGTTGGTAAAACTACCTTGAGTAATTACCTTCTTACGGCGATCGGAACCACCATTATTTTCTACGGATTTGGTTTCGGTTTATATGGAAAATTACAGCGTTTTGAGCTTTACTATGTGGTAGCTGGATTTTGGGTATTCCAATTAATTGCAAGTCCACTATGGTTGAAATACTTCAAATATGGCCCCTTCGAGTGGCTTTGGAGGTCTTTAACATACCAAAAATGGCAAGATTTGAAGATTAAGAAATAGGTAATTAAAGGGGTCGATTAGTTTCTGCCGTTTAGAATTAATTAAATTGTAAAGTCTTGTAACCCAATAATCAAATGACGAAAGATAGAATTCTTAGCATAGACATCATGAGGGGTTTAACTCTTTTCTTGATGCTGTTTGTGAATGACTTATATACGCCAGGAGTCCCTAAATGGCTGCTGCATACCGCTGCATCAGAAGACGGCATGGGTCTAGCAGACTGGGTTTTTCCAGGGTTTCTCTTTATGGTAGGTCTTTCCATTCCGTTTGCATTTTCAGCTCGAAGTAAAAGGACAGGGGAGCTTGTACGGCACATATTGGAGCGTACAGTCAGCCTGCTCATCATTGGTATTTTTATGGTAAATACTGGAGGTATAAATGCCGAACTAACTGGTATTAGTAAAACGCTTTGGGTGGTTTCTGGTTACGTTTCTGTCTTTCTTATTTGGAATAAATATCCTACCGATAGCAAACTGGTTTATCTGAAATATGTTGGTATACTTTTACTTATTGATCTCTTCTTCATTTATAGAGGAGGCACCATAGAAAATCCTAGGTATATAGAAATAGGATGGTGGGGTATTTTGGGTTTAATTGGTTGGGGTTATTTTGCCGCTGCTTTTACCTATTTATTGTTCAGAGACCATATTTGGAAAGTTGCGGCGGTATGGTTGTTATTTTTAAGCCTTAATATTTTATCTCAGATTGGACTAACGGATATACTTAATCCACTTAAACCCATTTTCGGAGTTGTTTTGGATGGCAATGTGCCTTTAATAGTTATTTCAGCTATGCTGATCGGTATTTTACTTAAAAAGTTTAAAGCAGAAAGTGGTCAGTTTTTACGCCGAGCTGTTCCATTAGGTTTTGGTGCCTTGATTATGGCATTTGTGCTGCATAACTGGTTTATTATTTCTAAAATAAAGGCCACACCTAGCTGGGGTATATTGTGCACAGGTATAAGTATCTTACTTTTTGCTTTGCTTTTTTACCTGATAGATGTCAAAAAGAAATCAACCTTTTTTGCTCCATTTAAACCTGCAGGGGAGAATTCTTTGAGTACTTATTTGGCACCAGATATTGTCTATTATTTGCTTTGGGCCTTACCCTTTCAGGTACTGTTTTATAAGCAAGATGAAACAGCCTGGTTGGCGGTTTTGGGCTCCGTAGTCTGGGCATTTGCTATGATAGGATTTGCCGCTTTATTGTCTAAAATAAACATTAGATTAAAATTATAAGATATGAAGAAGTTCTGGATTGTATGTATTGCTTTGTTATCAGCTAATCTCTCTATTGGACAGTCTTTAATGCCAGTAAGAGGCCTTGCCATTAAGGCCCCTGATAAAGAAGGTGTGGCCGCTTTTGTGAAGTTTATGGATGAGGAGCTGGGCCCTCGCAAGATAAATACGCTTATATTAAGAGTAGATTATAATTACTCCTATAAGTCGCATCCGGAGCTTGTGGATGATAATGCTCTGACCAAAGAGGATGTAGCTAAGATGGTAGCTGTGGCCAAAAAGCATAACATTGCCCTAATTCCTCAAATAAACCTTCTAGGGCATCAATCCTGGCATTCTAACTCTGAAAAATTGCTTGAGGTTTATCCAGAATTTGATGAGACACCAGGTATAGCTTTACCAGAAAAATATGTTTGGCCTAACGATGATGGACTATACTGTAAAAGCTACTGCCCACTTCATCCTGATGTACATAAAGTGGTCTTTGAATTGGTGGACGAAATCACAGAAGCTTTTGAGGCAAAAGGCTTTCATGCTGGAATGGACGAAGTTTTTTATATCGGTCATGAGGATTGCCCAAGGTGCCAAGGAAGAGATAAGGCAGAACTGTTTGCTGGGGAATTGACTAAAATCAGAAATCATCTAGCTCTAAGTGGTAAAAGATTATGGATTTGGGGAGATAGACTCCTTGATGGAAAAACCACAGGTATCGGTTTATGGGAGGCGAGTTATAACAATACACATAAGGCTATCGACCTTATTCCTAAGGATGTGATGATATGCGATTGGCATTACGAACGTGTAGACGCCACAGCGGTTTATTTTGCCATGAAGGGTTTTGATGTAGCCACGTCGCCATGGAGAAATACGGAGCTGGGCCTAAAACAAAAAACGCTGATGCAAGAGTTAAGAGCAAACGCCACCCAAGAAATGAAACCTCGCTATACCGGCATGGTTCAAACGGTCTGGAGCCCACCGGGAAGCTTTCTAAAACGCTTCTATAATCCTGATGGAGAAGATAGCGATGCGGCCTGTTTTAAGGCTTTGTTTGAGAAGTAAACTCTTCAATTCAAACTCCTGAATAATTTTAAGAGAGATATCAATTATATTTCAGTTTCTTTAGTCAATTATTAGTATCAAAAAGGGTTAGGGCAGGAATGATTGATGATTTATTTGTTAACAAAATTTTAGAAAAATTTCGGGAAGTGGGTGTTAGTGACGCTCAAAGTTATAGACTTGGAGAAACTTCATTTGAAGTGAGTTATCATGGGTTTCAAAGACAAGATAATTTCACAAAAGCTATTAGCCATCTAGTTTCGGAAAACCTCAATAATGAATTTCGAATTTATGTTTCAGATTTGGTGAATGGTGGATTACGTTTGCCAAAACCACAATGGGAATGGAATGACCTAGATCAAAATGGTTTTATACCAACGACAAATAATAAAAGATATCTCGCTCGTTTTATGTCCTGGCAAAACTGCTTTTATCTAATTGACTTTAAGCAGAAGAGAGCTTTTTTTTGGGTGAAAAACTATTTGGAAATGCCTGAATGGGAAAGGAGTTTCCCTTTCCGTGACATATTTCATTGTTTTTTTAATTCTTTTGATGACTTTGTAGTGGTGCATGCGGCAGCCGTCGGTAACTCTTCAGGGGGTATTCTTATGCCAGGAAAAGGAGGGTCGGGAAAGTCTACCGCCGCTTTGTCTTGTCTAAACTCAGAATTATTTTATGCTGGTGATGATTTGGTACTAGTTGATTTTAAAAGGCAAATTATATATAGTCTTTATAATGTGGCTAAACTCGAAGTAAACCAGATTGCTTTATTTCCTGCTTTATTGCCATTAATATATAATGCTGATGTCCTTCCTCAAGAAAAGGCACAGGTATTCGTAAACGACTTTTACCCTGATAAAATAATTTGTAAAATGCCATTTTTGGGTATAGTGTTACCCAAATATAAGGGTTCTGAGAATACAACTTATAAAGAAAGTAACTCGGCTAAAGCATTACTCGCACTTGCCCCTAGCAGTATTGGCCTTCTTAAAACTGATGTTAGCTACCTCAACAAGATTGCAAGGATGTTAAAGGGTAAGAAGGTATTCGACTTAGAAACTGGTAGTAAATTGAATCAAATATCAGAGTCAATTGAAAATATAATAGGACTTCTAAATGATTAAATCACGTTATTCCATTTATGAGAAAGGAGGGCACTTCCCATCAAAATCGCATGAATTGCTATTGAAGGCGGCTCTTTTTCCAAGAGACGAAGCCCTGACTTTTTTTAGGAAGTGGTTAATTAAAGTCAATTTAGAGAATTTAAATCCTGAAGATCCAGACTTTCTTTCTCGATTCTTAGATCCCTTAGATCCGGCGTGTCACCGGTTACTGCCTTTGTTAGTTGATAATTTAGGAATTTGGAATCATTCGTATTTACAAAAATTAAAAGGTCATCAGAAAAATGTGTGGGTTAAAAATCAAAGAATATTTCTGTCAGTAAAGGAACTAATAAATGCATTGAATAAATTCAATGTAGATCATATTATTATTAAGGGTATAAGTCTTTCTTCTCTTTATTATGAACGTATTGAACACAGGCCTATGAATGATGGGGATATACTTATTCCTTTCTCAGAGCGATCCCGTGTATTAAGCCTTATTGAAG
>ERZ887942.2970-NODE-2970-length-10127-cov-5.843129_pt1 | contig 10127 bp, 7 predicted proteins | sample MGYA00521099_ERZ887942 | MGnify/ENA primary metagenome ERZ887942 (study PRJEB32303, sample SAMEA104408605) | aquatic metagenome | biome: Brackish water; feature: Pelagic; material: water | place: Baltic Sea | collected 2014-06-07T06:48:00 | depth 16,251 m ... | reverse complement strand
CCGTGTATCAGAAACTCACACCCTGGCAGCGTATTCAGATTGCGCGCCATCCTCAGCGGCCGTTCATGCTCGATTATGTTGAAAAGTCGCTCGACGATTTCATCGAACTGCACGGCGATCGCACGATTGGTGACGACGAAGCCATGCCGGGAGGTTTTGCCACTCTGGACAGCCAAAAGGTCGTTGTCGTAGGTCATCAGAAGGGCCGCGACACTAAGGAAAACCTTCGCCGCAACTTCGGTTCAGCCCACCCTGAAGGCTATCGCAAAGCGATACGCCTCATGCGGATGGGAGAAAAATTCGACGCTCCAATCATCGCCTTGATCGATACTCCCGGGGCTTATCCGGGAATTGGTGCTGAAGAGCGGAACATCGCCGAGGCGATCGCTTACAATCTGCGCGAGATGATGCTGTTGAAAGTCCCGATCATCGCCGTTGTCATTGGTGAAGGTGGATCTGGCGGCGCGCTGGGAATAGGAGTCGCAGACCGTGTCCTGATCATGGAAAACGCCTATTACTCCATCATCAGCCCTGAAGGTTGTGCCGCAATTTTGTGGAAAGACCGGAAATACGCGCCGGAAGCGGCCGAAGCACTGAAAATCACCGCCAACGATCTCAGTGAAATGGGAATCGTCGACGAAATTATCCCCGAACCTCTCGGCGGAGCCCATCACGACCACGTCGGTGCAGCTCTGAGCCTGAAAAATGTGGTTCGGAAGCATGTTTCCGAACTTCAGAAAATTCCAAACGATGAACTTCTCGAAGCACGCTATCAGAAATTCCGCAATCTCGGCGAGTTCAAAGGCGCGTAACGAGTTTTGCAAATTTCACGATCCAATAGGGTAAGTTCGTTGATTATACCCTATTGGATCGAAAAGCCATTTCGATCGAACAGGGTCTGTTCGATGAATCAAGAGGGCTGGTTCGTGAGAACTTACCTTTTTCTGGTGTGAATTCTGAGCTGGATTGTCATTTCGAAAGCTCGGCTTGGTATCATCAAAACACGGTCTTGAACAAAAGACGGCTGTGGCTATGATCGCGGATATGTCGCTGCGATCTGTCTTTTTCTGTGTTCTGCTTGTTGTCTCAAATCCGGTTTTTGCTCAAAACGAAAACGCGGAAAAGCCAAAGCCTAAAGAGTATCCATTGGGGGCGGATTCGGCCCGAAAAGACGGCGTTCCCGCGGGCACAGTGACGAAACACATCTGGAAAAGCACGGTGTTTCCGCAAACGATTCGGGAATACACCGTTTATACGCCGGCGCAATACGATCCCAAGGGAACGGAAAAAGCGGCGGTGATGATTTTTCAGGACGGGCATGCTTATGTCAGAGAAACGGGGCAGTTTCGGACGACGCTGGTGATGGATAACTTGATCGCAGCGGGTGAAATGCCCGTCACAATCGGAATTTTCATCAATCCAGGCTGGTTTGCGGAAAAGTTGGATAAACCTCAGGGATGGAAAGCGCCCAAAGGTGTGAGAAGCAATCGAAGTGTCGAATACGATTCGTTGTCAGCGGATTATGCGACGTTTTTGGAGAAAGAGATTCTCCCGGAGGTCGGCAAAACGGTTCGGCTGACAGATGATCCTGAAATGAGGGCAATTTGCGGAATTAGCTCGGGTGGTATTTGCGCTTTTACCGTTGCCTGGGAGCGTCCGGATCTTTTTCGCAAGGTCTTGAGTCATGTGGGTAGCTTCACCAATATCCGCGGAGGCCATGTCTACCCTGCCCTGATCCGGAAAACGGAACGAAAACCGCTGCGGGTCTTTTTGCAGGACGGCTCGAACGATTTGGATAACGCACATGGCAATTGGCCAATCGCGAATCAACAGATGGCAAAAGCCCTTGAATTCTCGAATTACGATTTCAAGTTCGTTTATGGCGAAGGCGGCCACAACGGGAATCACGGCGGTGCAATCTTGCCGGATTCGCTACGCTGGCTGTGGCGGAAAGACAGTAATTGAGCAATGACCCTGCAACGAGCCGGCCCCTTTCAACGGAAATTCAGGGGGACGAAAGGTAATCGTTAGGGGGAACGCATAAGCCATATGGCTTGAAACGCCATTGGTTCCCCTGAGTCTAAGCATCTCAATTGATGGCAAAGGAATCGAAGGTGCATCCCGGAAACTATTCACAGCCACTTGTGTTTAGCGTTTGAAAATTCGGCGCGTGCTAACCAATCAAGGAGTCTCCGGCGAATGAGCGAACTCCTTCTTTGTCAGCGCCAGAAACACATATACGAGCAACGAGACGACTCCCCAGGTCAAACCAAGCACGACGCCAAAATCGATAATGCCGCGCCATGTGTCGTCTTTGATCAAGCGAACCAGCATCACGAGGAGGAAAATTCCAACGGTCAGGCAAATCGAAACAATCTTGGTTTTCTTATTCGAATGAAAATAGCCCATGCAAAAGGCCGGCGCTAACAGGGTTCGCAACCAGTTGGGGTGATCTCGCAAATAACGAACCCGCGCAGCCGTTCGCGGTGAAAACTTTTTCTGAAAGCCGCGGTAACCTTCTGCCACCGCCATAAAAAGCGCCCAGACCACCAATACTACCCATTGAAAAGCCGTCAGACCTTCCTTAATCGCATTCACCGCGACCGGCGTGAGTCGATAGATCGCAAATCCCAGGAGCCACAATACCCCTGCCAATCCCCAAATCGGGGCAATAATTCGTTGTAGCATAAGGCGGCCACACTCCGGCAAATCGTAAACACTTCCAAACCTTTTTTGTGTATCGCGAACAACCAGTGCGACAAGTTTGCTCGCCAGCGGTCTGAGGATTCTCGCGAAGCGGAACCGGAAGACAGCCCCGATACGAACAAACCCTATTGAATCGAATCCAGCTCCACCAATTCACGAAGCACGGTGGTTGCGTAGGTTCCTTTGGGGAGATCAAACCGGAGAACTAATTCATCGTCGTTTCCCCACTCGTTTTCCCACTCGATTTCAGGATTGCGAGGGATCAACCGAACGACTCGTCGTTCCTGCCGCAATCCTAATTTGGCGAGACCACTCGCAAAATCCTCGAAGCTCGCGATCACCGATTCCTCAAGCTCCTTCACTTCACCGGCGCTTTGCAGCTCTCCATCCCCCCACAGAGGAGCCGTCAGATTGAGCTCGGCTTTCGCGACCCGTTCACTCTCGTTTCCGCGCAAGTTATTCGGCAAAACTAGGCTCCGGTTTTCGGCAAAGCCAAATACTTCACCTTCGAGCGGACGGTCCCAATTTTCATTTTCAACGCGGGTAGCGATCACTGCGTTAAAGAGCGCGCTGCGAGCCGCTGAAATCAGGATTCCACGAAGCATTCGATCGCGAATTTCGACGTCGCCGCTGAGAAATTCTCGCGCCTGCGGGATGTTGTTCCCGTTTCGTCCAAAGCGTTGTGGCCCAAAATAATTAGGAACGCCTCGTTCGATAATTTTCTCCCAACGCTCCTCGATTTCATTGCGATCTCCCGTGCATTCACGAAGTCGGATGATGAATCGATTCCCGTCGTGACTCCCGCGGTGCAATTTCCGAGAGTTACGGCTGATCTTTAGAATCTTAATCCCCTCACCTTCGAGCGCTTCAACAGTTGGTGAATCCTGCCCAGGGAGGTGAATGCTAAACCATTGTCGCGTAACCGCTTGCTTGTCTTTCAATCCGCAATGACTCACGAGCCGTTTTCGGATCCCGAGCCGATCAGCGAATTCACCGGCGACATCATTGCTGTTTCGGTCGGTCTTTTCCACCCAGAGAAAACAATGTTCGCCTTCACCTGAGGGCTCAAAGCCGAGAATCTCTTCCACCTGAAAATCCTCAGGAATCGACTTAAAAACAGCTAAACCCAACGCGGTGTCACCAAAAAGTCGGGGAGGATCAACCGGATTCATGAAATAGGAGGAGGAATCAAACGAAACAGAAACAAACGGAGTGGTAGTTGACTGTTCCGCCCGAATTCGTAGTTTGTCTGAGGTTTAAATCAAACAAACCCCGTCCTTTTCCATTTTTTCGTGAACACTCTGACAAATCAATTTGGTAACCAACACCCGGATTTCACATGGCTTTAACGCTTGATGATCTGGGCTGGAACGCGGCCTTTGAAAAGGAGTTTCAGCCGTTTTACAAGAAACGCTGGAAACCCGGGCGACTGATTCGGGACAATAAGATAACCTACGGAGCGCTCCTCGATGGCGGAGAGGAGCTGGAAGTCGTCATGAGCGGAAATGTGTATCACGCAGCTGAATGCGATGCTGAACTTCCGGCCGTGGGCGACTGGGTCGCGATCGACACCGGCAGCGAAATCGACGAACCCGTCATTCGCGCCCGACTGTCCCGCCAAACCTGTTTTTCGCGAAAAATGCCAGGCAAAAGCTCGGAGGAGCAAGTCATTGCCGCCAATGTGAATGTCGTCGTCGTCGTCACCGATGCCGACACCGATTTTAATGTCCGTCGAATGGAACGCTACTTCACGATCATTGCGCGAAGCGGCGCCAAGCCCGTTGTGCTGGTGAACAAATCCGATCTGTTCCCTACGGAGCAAAATGAAGCCGCCGCTGCCGCCATTCGCGAACTCAGCCCTGATGCGGAAGTATTTATCACCTCAGCAATGAAACACGAAGGCGTCGAGGTGTTGCGGAGTTACCTCAAGAAGGGCGTTGCCGCTACGCTGGTGGGTTCCAGTGGCGTTGGGAAATCTAGCCTGGTCAATCAGCTGCTCGGCGGCGAAGAATGGCAGATCACCGCAGAGGTGAATGAAGTTTCAGGAAAAGGCCGCCACACAACGACCGCTCGCGAGGTCATGGTATTGCGCGAAGGCGGTATTCTCATCGATAATCCCGGCATCCGCGAAGTCCAGATGTGGACCGATGAACGAACCCTCCGAGACCAATTTATCGACATCAGCAATCTGGCGATGCAATGCCAGTTTCACGACTGCAAACACGGCACCGACAAAGGCTGTGCCATTCGAGCCGCAGTTGAGAGCAAGAAGCTGGACGCCGGACGATACGAAGGATTTTTGCGCCTCGATGAAGAGATCGAAAAACTCAAGGATCGTCGCAAACGTCACCAAAAGACGATCGAGCGTCGCGCGAAACGAGATCATCGTGTCAAAGCGAGGAATCTCGAAGATCGGAAAGAACTGAATCGCGAGCTTCGGCCGAATCAGTAAAGAACCGCAGCCCCTGAATTCGCGTTCATTCCAGGAAATTTTTTAAAATTCCCGTTAAAATAAATTGGGGAACGGGATGCAAGTCAACCAACTTTCATTCATAAAAATATCACTCCGAACTTTTATCCTTAGCGACATACGGGGGCCGATCTCTTTTCATCCGAACGCCCTGCTTCACCAAAATCTCGACGTAAATCGCCTGCCATTCCTTTTCGGGCGCGGAACTGATCGCTTCTGAGATTTTCGAAACGTGAACCACTTCAGCAGTCTCGATACTTCCACCAACGCGGCAATCGAAATCCCAGAAATCAACCCCTTCGGGCAATTCCTTGCGACGTTCGCGCTTCAAGTATTTTTTAACATCACGGTGAATCATTTCGATCACTCGCGCGGGCTTGTGGCCTTCAACTTCCAGGGGAAAGGTTTTCTTCATTTCTTTTCCTGTCGGCGATTGAGAGCAGTTTGTCTACTTAACAGGTGCCCGAGCCGTCGCCTTGTATTCCTTCATCAACGCCGCCTGCTTTTCGATAATCGCCTTGAACTCCTCACTTTTCCGATCCAAATCCTTTTTCTTCGCCACGAGCGCTTTGATCTCCACAGCCAACGCACGACGCTCTGAAGCCGCCTTAACGGCAGTTTGATCGATTTTTACGATCACATCATCCCAATCGTCGGTGCGGAAGACGGACGCTGGTAACCCTTCGCTGTTTACCAAATTCGCATCGCTTGGGTTCGCCGCCCATGCATAGCGAACTGCCGCTGGGGCCTCCACTTTTCCACTGCTGACGATGACAGTGTCTTTGCCGACGACCGTTGCATCGGCCCAGTGCCAAACCTTGTCTTTGCCGGCGATCTCGAATCGCTTCAGAGCATCGCCGCCTTCACGAGCCTTCAATCCGCTTCCCGCTTGGTCAAAAGTCACGTGAATCGCGCCGTCTTTGACCGCGTGCGATTTGAAAAGCGGCCCGGAGTAAGTAATGTCCTTGTCATAATCTTTCGCCAAGGCCCACCGCGCCAGGCGCTCACCGACATCGTGTTTGTTTTTCGGGTGAATGTCTTTCGCTGCGCCGACGTCGTTGATGATCGCCATACCTGTCTTCGGCGTGGTATCGAGCACGAGACGCATCCGATCCTGCAGCAGCGGCCATGGATCATTGTCGCCCGGCTCGGTGCTGGGGGCACGAAAGTTGGCCAACTGAACGTAGTAGAACGAAAAGTCATCCGCCCAACGCTTGCGCCAATCGTTGATCATCAGCGGCAACGTTTGATCATATGGAACCGCTCCGGTTTTGGCATTCCCCTCACCCTGATACCAGATTACCCCACGCATCGTGTAGCCGACAAACGGATTAATCATCGAATCAAACAACACTCCCGGCTTGCCTTCGGTGTTGAGAGGCCGTTTCGGAACGGATGGTTTTCGGGACAGCTTTTTGCGTTTTTCCTTCGGTAATTTCTTCGCCTCTGCAGCGGCAGCCTCCCACTGATCCAATCGCGTTTCGTAAAGTGCCTTTGCTTTTGCAGTATCAAATTTTGCATCCGCCGCCACCACTGCATCGACCAGTATTTTCGTTCCCGGCAACGTGCTGAGCGCTTCACGGCTGGTAAACGTCTCTACCGGCTTTCCGCCCCAGGCAGACTTGATGATCCCCACCGGAATTCCCAACTCTTCATTAAGCTTGCGGGCAAAAAAGAACGCCACCGCAGAGTATCCGGGAACGGTTTGCGGAGCCGCAGCCGTCCATTCGCCTTCGATATTGTCCTGCGGCTCAATCGCCGTCTCCATCGGCGCATTGAACGTCCGAATCAGCGGGTGATCCGACGTCTTAAGGAGTTCCGCATAGGCAGGCACACGATTCATCGAGAAAACCATGTTCGATTGACCCGAGGCGAGCCAGACTTCGCCAACAAGAACATCAGTGATCGTGACTGTCGCGTCGCCGGATGTGATTTTCAATTCAGCACCCGTCGCATCAGCTGCTCCGGTCGGGATTTCAACACGCCATTTCCCGTCTGCATCTGCCGTTGCTTTCGCAGTCTCTTTTTTGAAAGCTACAGATACCTCAGAATTGGGATTCGCCTTTCCCCAGATCGCAGCAGAGCGATCACGCTGCAGAACCATGTGATCGCTGAAAAAATGAGGCACCGAAAGTTCGGCAAAAAGGCTGCTGGAAGCAACCAGGATAAAAAGAAGAGCAGAGAACACAGATTTCATAAGGCGGCTTTTATTTTGCACGAATGCCGCTCAATACGCTCGCCCAAATCCACCACGAACAAGCGATATCCGAGGCGACCAATAGCACGACATTGTAGAGAGCAGACGCTAGTCCGGTGGGCTGAGGGCCCTATCGCAAAAAGCTTTGCCGTTCAGTAGTTTTCGGAAAATTCACCGAAAGTCGTCGCAGAGCGACCGGTCATCCTGTTGGGCATTGGTGTCGCCTCAGATTGAACAGTCGCTACGCGACGTCGCAGGTAGAGGCATTGCCCCGTGGGTTGAAACCCACGACTAACATGAGCGGTCGCTCTGCGACACCTTCTCCAAAGTTTAGCGCCAAATTTGATTTTTCAGACAGCCTTTCCCGCCTCCTCACCTTTCATCCTCACCTCCCAACCAAACACAATAATGGGACTGGCATTTCATTCCGATTCCGCCACCATCAACACCTCGATTCCTTTTGAATCCCTTTTTTGAAAATGAAAAAACTACCCCTTTTCCTTTCTCTCGCGGCCTTGCTCTTCGGAGCCGTCGCAGGCCATTCTGCGGACAAGAAGCCAAATATCCTTTTCATCATTGTCGATGACCAGTCGCCGTTTGATCTGAAAGTGTATGATCCGAAATCGATCTGCGATACGCCAACGATCCAGAAGCTCGCAGCCGAAGGCATGGTTCTCGACGGCGCGTATCAGATGGGCTCCTTCAGCGGCGCGGTGTGCACCCCGTCGCGCCACATGGTCATGACCGGTCGGACCGTCTGGCATTTGCCCAACTGGCAGGGCGGAAAAAACTGCCCCGACGACATCACCGACAACGTGATGGCTTCCGTCTTCAATCGGGCGGGCTACGACACCATGCGGACCTGCAAAAAGGGAAACAGCTACGCGGGAGCGAATCAGAAATTCACCGTCGTTCACGACGCCACCAAGCGCGGCGGAACCGCTAAGACCGGCAGCGAATGGCATGGCGATCAAGTCATCGACTACCTCACCACCCGTGAATCATCCAAGGACGAAGATCCGTTTATGATTTACTTCGGCTTTTCCCACCCGCACGACACCCGCGACGGCACGTCCGAGTTGTTGGCGAAATACGGCGCGGTGAATCACAAAGACAAAAACTCACTGCCACCCGCGAACGATAAGCAGCCGCCCCTTCCCGTGAACTGGATGGAAGCCCACCCGTTTCATCATGGCCACCCCGGTCTCCGCGACGAAGTCTCCGTTTCAGGCGTGTGGGAAAAGCGCGACGAGCGCACCATTCGCAACGAGCTGGGCCGTGAGTTTGCCTGCAATGAGAACATCGACATTCAGATCGACCGCGTTTTGAAAAAGCTCGAAGCCATGGGCGAACTCGACAACACCTACATCGTTTACACATCCGATCACGGCATGGCGATCGGCCGTCACGGCTTGCAGGGAAAGCAGAATTTGTATCAGCACACCTGGCGCGTACCCTACATCGTCAAAGGGCCCGGCATCAAGCCTGGCCGCGCTGAGGGCAACGGATACCTCCTCGATTCACTTCCTACCATCTGCGATCTCGCCGGAGTTGAGATCCCTGGGTCAGTAGAAGGAACCAGCCTGAAACCCGTTCTCATGGGAGAAAAAGAAACCGTCCGCGACACCCTGTTCGGTATCTACTCCGGCGGCACCAAGCCCGGCATGCGCGCCGTGAAACAAGGCGATTGGAAACTCATCAAATACGACGTGATGGACGGCAAAGTCCGCGAAACCCAATTGTTCAACCTCGCCAAAAACCCCAACGAGTTTCTCAAAGACGACCTCGCAGAAACTCCCGCGCACGCCGAAAAACTCGCCGAAATGGAAGCGCTTTTGCTCAGCGAAATGCGGCGTTTGGATGATCCGTATCGTCTATGGGATCAGCCCGATGATGGGTTGGAGCCTGTGAAACAAGCGCAAAAAAAGCCTCGGAAACCGAAGGCGAAAAAGTGAACATAAAAGGTGAGGAACGGCAGTCACGCCGGCTCCTCTAGCACCTTTTTGGCCTCTTTGTGCTCAGTGATTTTCCTACACAAGAGTTCGCAAATTCGTGCGACCTCAGCTTCGAACTCTGAATCTTGATCGAAGGTGACGCCGCCAACTTTCGTTGTCTCATCGACCGTTCAAGGTGGAGCGTTCTCGAAAGGGGAATACGAATTCTATTCACGGCTGTCAATCAACTCGGAGCGTGATCGAGCTTGGAATACTCGTTTCGTGACGGCCCAGCATGGGCTGAATGTGGCCGAAAAAGAAGCGAAGCGCTACGTTTCAAAATTACTCCGGCTGCATGATTTTCTTATCTTCATCAGACTGCCGGGGGTTCGCAGGCATCAACCGCATTGCCGATTCCATCGGCAATGCCGCCTCAATAATCTCTCTGGCTGCCCGTATACTCGAGTAATAATTACGATGAAACTCAACGATCCGTTCATCAGAATCCCACGTGACCCAGGTCGCCCGATCGTCTCCTTCTTCTCTCGATTGCCCGACTGAACCGACCGTAACCGCACAAACTGAACCCTTGGGAATCAGATATTTGTCTTCACTAATCTGCTCGGGGACAACCCGGGCCGCTTTATCGAAATAAATCCCAAGCCGGTGGATGTGTCCAAAGAAGCCCAGGCCAAACCCTTTCTCCTTCAAAACCGCCAAAGTGGGGGCTGCGGATTCATCCCCCTCAAGATAAGGCCAATTGTTTATATCATGCAGGCTTGCATGTGCGAGGACGGCTCCCTCGAGATGAAGGAACCAT
>ERZ887942.2968-NODE-2968-length-10135-cov-11.819544_pt1 | contig 10135 bp, 11 predicted proteins | sample MGYA00521099_ERZ887942 | MGnify/ENA primary metagenome ERZ887942 (study PRJEB32303, sample SAMEA104408605) | aquatic metagenome | biome: Brackish water; feature: Pelagic; material: water | place: Baltic Sea | collected 2014-06-07T06:48:00 | depth 16,251 m ... | reverse complement strand
TCATCCGACCGCGGCCGGCCGCGCATGCAACCGCGCCCGGTGCGTTTGCCGAACTAGTGCGAGTTAGCACAATGCGCTTCAATGTCACACCTGGATATCCTTAACGCCACAGCGTCCGGGATGTCATCCCGGGATGTCATCCGACCGCGGCCGGCCGCGCATGCAACCGCGCCCGGTGCGTTTGCCGAACTGGTGCGATGCGTATATGTTTGCGATAAACTCAGAAAACAACTGGGAACAAATGCCGCTCCACTCGAACGGCAATGTTCATCAAAGATATTAAAGATCAAAGATATTAAAGATCAAAGAGCTAGGTCAAACTCGTCTTTTGACCCAAACCTTCGAAGGCACATGCCTGCGGGCAGCTTGACCCCGGCATCACAAAAGACAACGCGCAACACCGTGGTTTACAACTTGCCGCCTTGCCCTTCCTGTGGCCGAAGTTTCACGGCCGGCTCGTCGCCTAACGCGAGGGCTACCCATGCTTCAAGGTGCCGTCAAAAGCAGCAGCAGCTGGAGCACCATGCGACAGTGCCTGCGCTACCCGATCGGATGTGGAAGGCCCGAGGGTTCCACGTGTTCGGGGCAGAGGCTCCCGGAGAGGTTTGCGCAATTTGCAATGAGGAGTGGTCCGCAACTTGCGTCCGCGCGCACTTGCCCTGCGGATGTGCTCGCGCTTGTCTGGACTGTATCAAGCGCTGGAGGGCTACGAAGATGAACAAGAAGACCAAGAAGTGGTTCTGTCCATTCGGGTGTGGTATCGGCTTCCCCATCAAGTACCGACCGGTGGCATTAGGAAACATCAAGCTCTAGTCGCCCCGGCCATTCAGCGCAACCTCCACTTGTGTGGAGCATAGCTAGGTTTTAAACGTTTAGAGTTTTCCTCGCCTTACGTCCGTAAATATTCGTCCTGACGCGAACGTTTAGTCGCGCATGCGCCTCGATGGGAGGACCCATGTGCCTGGAGCTCTTGCCGCGCGCGGCACGCACGCGCCGCACACGGCGAAAGCGCGGCGTGCGTCGTCGCCGCCGCCGCCGTCTGCGCGGCCGCCTGCGGCTGTTCCCGCCGCGCCGCAGCCGCCTGGTGGCGGCCTGAGCTAGCGGAGCTGCTGCAGCGTTCCCTGGAGGCCGCCAGAGGCGGGCTGTAGCCCAACCCGCCGCCAACGGCCCGCGACATCGACTGCTGTGGACGCGCCGTAACAGCGGGCCAGATGCAGCGCCACCTTTGTGGTTCACTTCGACGTCCCGTCGGTGGCGCTTAGGAACCCGCGACTGGAGGGGGGGGCAGGCTGGCCCTTGGTCCCGAGAGGAAGAGCGCCTCCTGCTGGGGTGGCGACGCTAATGGCGCAGGTTAAGAAAAAACCCGGGTCCCATGCGCAGGATGCATCAGGTGAAAGCCCTTAGGCGAACCAGGTCCACGCGTTCGGAGCCCTCCCGGATCCGAACCCCTCCGGCCAAGGCTTCCACTCCGCTCCGTCGATAGTCCGAACATACATCCCAGGATGCCGCGCCTGACGTGCGCAGGATGAAACGTTTCATGTGTCACGTGTCACGTGTCACAACGTGTCACGTGTCACAACGTGTCCATTTTGCAAAGGCAAGTGACAAGTGACAAGTGACCCTGGTCTTGTCACTTAAAGTGACAAGTCCAGGGTTTGGAGCTTATCTGCCATTCCGATCCGCGCTTTCCGCAGCTTGCAGCTTTGGGGGACATGGAGACGCCGTGGGACGCGGAGTGCGCAGAGCTCTACCGGCTCTGGAAGGTGGAGACGCTAGAGGCGCAGCTTCAGGCAGACCCCGGGGACGAGGCCATGCAGCACCAGCTGAAAGCCCTCAACATGGCGAGCCGGGCCCACGCGCTGGCGAAACCCGGGCCCGCGGAGCAGCTGTTCATGTTCAAGATGAAACAGCAGATGGCGCTCGCGAGGCGTGCGGAGGCGAGGCGTGAGGCGGATCATCAGGCGGAGATGGCGCGGGCGAGGCGTGCGGAGGCCGACGCGGAGATGGAGCAGCTGAAAACCCGCAAGGACGCGGAGTCGGAGCGCCTCCAGCAAAAGGTGGAGACGCTAAAGAAACAACCCGGAGAAGTCGAGGCGTTGCAGGAGCTTAGTGCCCACTTGACAACCTTTTTACAGGAGCTGGCCTCATATAGGCGTGAGGCGGGTCATCAGGCGGAGTAGCGCTAGCGAGGCGTATGGAGGCCCCTGCGCAGTTCGAGCAGGTGAAAACCCGGCGGGACGCGGAGGATGAGGCTTGGTCCAAAGAGTCAGGGCGCCTCCAGCAAATGGTGGACACGCTAGAGGCGCAGGTCAACGATAAACAACCCGAGTTGCAGGACCAGCTGAACGCCCACTTGGCGAACCAGGCCCACGCGCTGCAGAAGTTGCTGGACGGGCAACCAGCGTCCGGGATGTCATCCCGGGATGTGGTACACGGCACCAGACTCGTATGGTCAAGAGTTTAGAAAAAAAACGCGCAAGAGGTCGGTCGGTCGTACCTTCACGATGAGGGTCCTCGTTGAGAGGAGTGAGCTTAGTGTACACTTCTTCCGGCGATGGATGATCGATCTGATTTCCCTCTCGGAGTGCGACCTGGCGGGCGAGCACTTTTTCGTAGTAGGGTTTGACGCTCTTGCTGGACCCTCCGACCTTGTTCGTCATGTCCTTGTACTCCAAGTACCGGAATTCTTTGGCAACGAGGTGGTTGAGATTGCTCAAGGCCTGCGTGTGGCAACGGACTTCCCAGGGCATAAATGCGCTCAGTACACGGTTGGTGGTACACGGCACCAGAGCTTAGGGAACTCATCGGCTGCTCCAACCTACGAGCAAGAAACGACCAGTGAGACCGGGAGTTCAAACGACTCGCTGGCACAAGGACACGCAAAACTCCGGATCACATCCCGGGATGTGGCAAACATACATCTGGTCTGTAAACAATTTTCGAACCACCAAAATAAACATTTATGTACCTGCATCGCCGGATTCGTCAAGGGAGTTAGAGTGCGAAGAGGAGGACAATCGGCTTCGGGAAGCCGGCGAAGCATCTGGATACCAGGAATGGGGTCCCCATTCTTACCAAGAGCACCCCAAGGGCACTCCGCCTTCGTCTGGTCACGGCTCCTGGCACGGTTGCGGCTGAATACAACAGCTTTACCATCTGTACATTGATCCATCCCCCACCCGACGTCGCCATTGGTTAGTACCTTGGTAGTTGCGCATGTTCCCTTCCCGGGAAGGCGCCGGCGCGTAAAAGCGCTCACAACACATGGATTTGGAGATATGTCGTTTTCATGGGGGAAGCCAAGGTCAACGTGCATTAACCTGCATTAAGTGTAATCTTAATCTGGTAGTTCTCCTTGGTGGTATTCTTGATCCCCTCGCTGACTGGGTCATTGAGGTCTTCGTTTCCAAAATAGGCGTCAAAGTCTGGCACGTACGTCAGCTCCTCGCACGTAGGCTTGCACGACATCCCGCGGATGACTTCCAGCATTTCGTCCGGAGTCCAGCACTCACCGTAGCTTCTCAAGATGGTTGTGACTCTGTTACAAGAACATTACGCCTATTGCATTAATCCGGCTTGCTCAAGCTAAGGGCGAACACACCGGAGTTTGCACCGAACGCTCCAGTCGACACAACAAGTCGCATCTTGATCTCGAGCAAATATCAAATGCAACCTTGCCTAGGAATCAGGAACGATACTCACGTGGAAAAGAATTGGTCGATGTACTCGTGAGTGTGCCCGACCGGCAAATAGCAAAGCTTGATCTTCGTGAACACTGCAGTCTGAACCAACCAACAACAGTACAGTATGATGGATATGCCCTTGTTGTGGTTTACATTGTCCAATTGCACGAACAAGCAAGGTGGATTCGCTCTCCCCCGCGCTTTGTTGTTCTCCTGCATGCGGCAGATGTTCTTGTGAAGGATAGCTGCTTGGAGGTTTCCGTCGTCTCGTAAATTTTCTGAGAAGAAGTCGCAGTAGTACCCATGTCCGACGATATGTGAACCCATCATGCCAACGTCATAATACGATGACACTGCCTCACTGGAGAACAAGCCAGCGGATTGCTTCTCCATGCACTTCCGCTTATTGGGCCACCGAGGATTGCGCGTCGTGCGTTTGGTCATGCCATCCTGCATTCGATTCGCAGTATTCCGAATACTCACTTAGGACCGCGAACCGACACCAAGGAATTTGGTCGCCGCGGATGCTACCTTGTTGCATCCCGGGATGGGATTCGAGAAGAAAGTGGGTATCGGATGTAAGGAACTCCGACTGAATAGGGCAATGTGCGACTAGGGCAGCGCCACATTCGGTCGCCGCGGGTGCTACCTTCTTGTACCCGGGTGAGGGATTCGAAAAGAAAGTGGGTAACGGACGAAAGAAAGCAGAACGAATAGGGCAATGTGCGACGTACTCACTTAGGACTGCTACAGGTAACAGAACGCCAAATTCGATCGCCGCGGATGCTACCTTCTTGCATCCGGGGATGCGGGACTCGAAAAGATTTTGGATTTCGGAGGACAGAATATTGTCAGAAAGCTGCATAGTATGCAATGTGCGACGTACCGTCATTATTGAGGCATACTGGCTTTGACGTTGAGCCGATTTGTACATGTGATCATACAACTGGTTTCGACCATTTCTGACGTCGCCCAAGTGTTCCTTGAAAACGACTGCTACCTCAGCTGCAAGCGACGCCACTCCGACCCGGACAACGAGCCATTGCACGGTTGCCAATTTTATTTTTAGAACGCGTATGCATATCCTGCTGAGTGCACACACTCGAAGTGTTGTGGTCTATTCTCGCGGATCATTCACCCGCTCCCCAACGGGCGTGCACGATCGTCGTCCCAGAGTATGAATCAAATGTTAACTCCGTTGCGTGGTCGCGCACCTCGTTTAACAGAATCTGAGGCAATCTGCATGAACTTCTTGGCCGCCTCGCATGTATCACACTTTGCAAAATCGCTGTACTTGACAGTTTTGACACGAGGAAATTGCTCCCTCCACAGTGTGCAAAACGTCGAAAAGCTGCACGGATCAGAATCGGACACGGAACTGATACCATGAACCAACCCGTCGATCCTTCGGTTTATGTGGTGGTAATGATGCATGAATGTGTTTTTACCACGCAGGAACGATGTTCTTGGACGAGGTATCAACTCGTCGCTCGGTAGCTACTGCGTGCTGGCGCCTTGCTCGGCGGAGGCGTGTTTCAAACGGATCGTACCAACGTTCGCGTACCTCAAGGGCGTGTTTGCCGGATCGTTTGTCGGCATCGGCACCTTCTGCGGATCGAGCTTGTCTTTGGACCATGAATCCTTGTCCAGTGCCAGTAGCAAGAACCCATCATCGTGGGAGCACGCCTCCGCCCAAGCAGCACAGTATCCGACGTACCAACTCGATTTAATCATTCCAGGCGGCAAGTGCACCTCGTCCTTGTTGGGAATGTATTGACCCCATAGTTTCATTTCACCGTCAAGCCAGTTCCACATGAATCGCTTGTGTGTCGTCAATAAACCAATCGTGCGTGGCAATCTGTAAGTCCTCGTAGATCCGTGGAAAACGCACTTTCGTAACCTTTGCCATCGGTTTTTGCTGATTCCACACACCTCCTTGAATGCGAACCAGCACACCTGCCTCCCAGCGACGTGCTTTGTTAGCTTGATCGCACGGCGGCAAAGAGAACGTTGGCGCTGGCGGCGTGCATTAACAGCAAACTCGAAGAGCTCGAAAAGTTATGCACCAATACGTACATTTCCCAGCCGCCTCTAGCAGCCCCAACCCCTGCGAGCCACCCCGCGCGCCTCGAAGCCCGGGTGGGCTCCCCGTAGAAGAAAGGGCGCGCAGTGCGCAGCGCCTGAACGAGCCCGATAATGACTCGAGGATTCCGAATCCGGCCTCAAAAGCAGCAATCCGCGCGAAGACCTGATTGTATAACACGCTGACAAACACGGATCGGTGGGAAAAAGAGAGTGCGTGGCTGCCAACGCAGTGCGTGACAGCTGCATGCAACCATCTTTCGCCGCGCCGCAACGAAGGCCGCGCGGACTCCACGAAGTCCTTTCGGTGCATATTTCGAAGTCGAGGAGCTCGTTTATGCGGTTTATGTGGTCTTGATATCAATGGTGCGAACCTGGTAAAAGCAAGGTGTGCATCAGAGCAGCATAATACCAACGCACCGCGTACGCGTGATAGCGTTTTGGGGCATTCTGGGTGAAATAACGTCGGAGCAGGCGGGGGCGCGACCGGCAGGTATTGAAAATTTTGTTCCTTTGATCAAAATGTGTTCAACGAGCCGTCGCGCCCCTCGTGGGGGGAACTTGGCACATGACGACCCGTATTTCCAGCACTTTACAGCATATTGCACTAAACTTGCACGATATTTATGATGATGCGCGTATAATAATAATGTTGGATACTCTAAAAATCGCCCGAGTTGTCCACTGAGCAAAGTTTGGAGGTTGTGAGAGCACCAGAATTCCTCGGCGATTCCGAATCCGGGCTCAAAAGTAGCAAACTCGAAGAGCTCGAAAAGTTATGCACCAATACGTACATTTCCCAGCCGCCTCTAGCAGCCCCAACCCCTGCGAGCCACCCCGCGCGCCTCGAAGCCCGGGTGGGCTCCCCGTAGAAGAAAGGGCGCGCAGTGCGCAGCGCCTGAACGAGCCCGATAATGACTCGAGGATTCCGAATCCGGCCTCAAAAGCAGCAATCCGCGCGAAGACCTGATTGTATAACACGCTGACAAACACGGATCGGTGGGAAAAAGAGAGTGCGTGGCTGCCAACGCAGTGCGTGACAGCTGCATGCAACCATCTTTCGCCGCGCCGCAACGAAGGCCGCGCGGACTCCACGAAGTCCTTTCGGTGCATATTTCGAAGTCGAGGAGCTCGTTTATGCGGTTTATGTGGTCTTGATATGGTGCACACCTGGTAAAAGCAAGGTGTGCATCAGGGCAGCATAATACGCACCGCGTACGCGTGATAGCGTTTTGGGGCGTTCTGGGTGAAATAACGTCGGAGCAGGCGGGGCCGCGACCGCGTCGGTATTAACAATTTTGTTCCTTTGATCAAAATGCGTTCAACGAGCCGTCGCGCCCCTCGTGGGGGGAACTTGGCACATCATGACCCGTATTTCCAGCACTTTACAGCATAATGCACTAAACTTGCACAATAATGATGATGATGCGCGTAATAATAATGTTGGATATACTCTAAAAATCGCCCGAGTTGTCCACCGAGCAAAGTTTGGAGGTTGTGAGAGAACCAGAATTCCTTGGCGATTCCGAATCCGGGCTCAAAAGTAGCATACTCGAAGATCTCGAAAAGTTATGCACCGATACGTGCATTTCCCAGCCTCTAGCAGCCCCAAACCCTGCCACCCCGCGCGCCTCGACGCCTGGCTGCACGTTGAGAAAGGGCGCGCAGTGCGCAGCGCCTGAACGAGCCCGGAAATGACTCGGGGATTTCGAATCCCGTCTCAAAAGCAGCAAGCACGAACAGCTCGAAAAGATATTCACCGAATACGTACAGCGCGCGCGCGTTCGAACTCAAAGAGCGCGGCGCGGGTGGGTGGGTGTAGTTGTACAGTGATATAATAAAACCTTACGCTAAGTCGTCAACGATTCATGGAACCGCACTCTATAAGTCGTGGGAGCAGATGCTCTGTTGGGTTTTTGGAAGTGCGTCGGCAAAACACGCATTTTCCCGTCCTCTGGGGGGTTCGTCCTCGGCGAACGTGGCCTTCGATCCGTCTCAAAATTCGACCATCGTATCTTTACCCCGTCAAGGTAAACGTCGTCCGTAGCATTTTCTATGCCCGCTACTCGTCGTTTGCTTTCCCACACCATCAGGCGTGCGCGTCGACTTCCCACTACCGCCATATGTGTGGGGGGTTCAATTCGTCGGCGAGGAGATTGTGGTGGAGCGTTCATGTTAAACGTTGAGGCGTGTTGCTCCGCGCTGTGAAAATCAATCGTCGCCCTGATTAAATCTTCGGTTGTTCGGGTTGGAGTGCCCCTATCTGCACGCAACCAAGCGCGTCCGGGACGTGGTCGGTTAGCAATGACGGTTGGTGCGTCCGATGCCATCGATTTCGCACCTCTCGGTCGCACTCCTTTGATTGTCGTTCGGCGTGTTGGTGTTCAAGTGCGGTCTGGGCATCGTCCTCGGCATCAGCACCTCCTACGAGGATACTTGGAGGGGTATTCACTTCATCAAGGAGGTCAGCCGGGATTAAATGAAGCTGCGGAATGAGCCACCTCTTTGCGATTGGGTCGTATTTGTGGACGGCATGCTTTGTGAGAGTCTTCAGGATATGCTCGTTTTGATCATTGACAACCATGCTCCAAAGAACACTCCGAATGGTCATCACCGTTTGCAACGAAAACGTGCGCAAGCAGTGTTGCCCGCACTTACAATCGGAGGTGACCACCAATTTGCAGTCTTCCTCCCCCCGCCTTTTCTTGGACATTGGTCCGCCTCCAGGTCGATAATGGGTTGCCGAGAGAACGGGCCTGGTCTTCCGTTTGTCGTTCTTCTTCGGCCCGCAAGCCTGCACAGTGCAAGAACGTACGTTCCGTTAGCTGGGGGCCGCGGATAGACTATGTTTGTGGTCGCACGGGTCTCGCTGGACCGACGCTGCAAGCTGAGCGCGGCTGCAGGATACATACACGAACTTCGAGGTGTTGCATTGCTCGCGCTTAATGAGTGCTCGCCACTGTGTCCCAGTTGGCACGAGCATGTTGTGGAACGAAAATAACGTACCATTTGACAATCCGAAGTAAACACTCCATCCATGCATTCGGATTGTCGATATGGAAGCGTCTCAGGGCGGACTGGAAGCTTCAGTGTCAGGTCAACATCATCATTATCGTTATCAACCCCTTCATTGCCTGAGTCCTGCTCTTGTTCCCTGGTGCACATATCATTCCACCGCGACTCGCATCAACCGGTCGATGAAGAGGCTAACCAAAATCCCTAACCGCTTTGGTTGCTTGGAGCAGGTTGCTTGGTTGCTTGGTTGCACAAACTTTCGAAATACCTGGTTGACGGCGTCGACGACGTCGGTGACTGGCTGTGTGCTGAACTCCCTCCCGGATAACTGTTATTCGACCATGGTCCTGAGTCACAAGACGGTGATAAATAGCTCGGCGAAGGTTGTGGACGAGCCAGCTGCTCATCAAACGATAACCTGCGACCGACACTCAAAGGCGGGGCGCACACATCTAGTCAACCGCAACTTACGTATTTACACAGATTCTACTACCGACGCACGCGCGCCAGTTCACGCCGCAGCCAAGAAATTGGCCGACAAAGGTGATGCGCGCACCTCTTCGCGGTGTCGCTTATCCAGGAAGGTGTACCGACTGCGGATGCATCACCAGCTTGGACCCGCTCGCCAGTTCTGCGACAGATTGAGATCGTGCGTGCGCAAAGGTGGGTAAATAATCAGCTTCGTTTGACGGGCGCGGTACGCGCTCCGTGCCGATCAGACGGTAGGTTTTCCCCTCGGGCACCGCGCAACGCCCTTGTCGCACACGGGAGAACTAGACAACCCTGCCAGGAAGAGCGGCCCCGCATTCCGTGTACCAGCTGTGGGGTTTCGCGCACCTGAGCGGGGTGGTGTCGCCTTGAGCCGGGCGATGAGAGGGAATGGCTGGACTGGCATCAGTTGTATCGTTGCGCTTCCTGCGAGCCACGCGGTGACGCAACGCCCTCCGTCGCGTCGGTGAGCACAAACCTGTTGGGAAGAGCGGGCCCATCCCGGGATGTGGCTGTGGGTTTTCGCGCACCTGCACACGGGGCGGTCGCTGTCGCTGTCGCTGTCGCTGTCGCTGTCGTCGCATTGAGCCGGGCGCTGAGAGGGAATGGCTTGAGAGGCATCAGGTGTAACGTTGCGCTTCCTGCGAGCCACCCGGTGACGCAACGCCCCCCGTCGCGTCGGTGAGCACAAACCTGTTGGGAAGAGCGGGCCCATCCCGGGATGTGGCTGTGGGTTTTCGCGCACCTGCACACGGGGCGGTCGCTGTCGCTGTCGCTGTCGCTGTCGCTGTCGTCGCATTGAGCCGGGCGCTGAGAGGGAATGGCTTGAGAGGCATCAGGTGTAACGTTGCGCTTCCTGCGAGCCA
>ERZ887942.2961-NODE-2961-length-10149-cov-6.540816_pt1 | contig 10149 bp, 7 predicted proteins | sample MGYA00521099_ERZ887942 | MGnify/ENA primary metagenome ERZ887942 (study PRJEB32303, sample SAMEA104408605) | aquatic metagenome | biome: Brackish water; feature: Pelagic; material: water | place: Baltic Sea | collected 2014-06-07T06:48:00 | depth 16,251 m ... | reverse complement strand
AAAATATTCATAAATTAAATTATAGTTATGATTATTGCATTCAAGCCGAGCATGCACAAATTCTTGCCGGAGCCGATTTCAGCTCACGAAATCTTCAGAATTGAGATCAGAAAGGGGAGATCTTTAGGCTGTTGTGAAACCCTGGATGATATCGCGTAGCAATTTTGGTTGATCGAAAATCACTCTGTGCCCGGAATCTTCGACCACGACCAGTTCACAATTAGGCATTTTCTCAGCCATTTCAGTGCCCAGTACTGAAAATTTTGCGTCCAGTTCGCCCGTGATCCACAGCACGCGCGCAGTCACGTTTTTCAACCGTTCCCGCAAATCATCCTGCGCTCCAAGCGACCAATTCTCGAATCCCCGCGCGATTTCCTTCCGCCGGGCCACCAATTCGAACTGATTCTCCGAAGGCTTTCCATCTCGCAAAACACCCTGCGCATTCCATTTTTCCAGAAATGCCTCCCATTCCCAACGGCGCGCCCACCCGGCCCAAACTGCGTCAGAACTCCGCCGAGCCGTTCGATCCTCCACACAGCAAAGCCCCGGATGCGCCCCGATAATCACCGCCCCGTCCCATAGTTCAGGTTCCGCTATCAGCGCATGAAGCGCCAACCGCCCGCCCAACGAATAGCCTACCAGAAAGTTGGATTCTTCCTTCTTCGCTTTCACATCGGCACAAAAATCCAGCGCCCATTCCCAATACGGCAGGTCAGATTTCGCCCATAAATCGACAGCTTCGCCCGGAAAACCATCCCAGTCCGAAGCCGAACCCAAATTGCCGTGGAGGTTGTAAATCATTGCTCCAGTCGTGGGTGGACTTGCCTTTTGTCGAACTTGAGAACCCAATTTTTTTCAGGGGTTTCAGCGTAATGAAGGTCAATGCTATTTGATGTGTATCCGCCGCTGTAAGTGAAAACTGCAGCGTTTCTGCCTGCTAACTTGTCCTGAAATCCAAATGCTTTTATCGAATCTGGAAGCTCTTCGTGCGGCAACGCTACGAACTCTCTCGTTTTCCCTAAGTATCCTTCGTGGAGCTGGTCACAGTCTAGAAACACCTGTTCCCATTGAGTTGAATCCAGCGTCGCTCCGTATTTTCTGATCTCGTCCGCTTTATTGTGAGTCGACACCATGTGGACAACGAAGGCTGTTACGGCACCTACAACTGCAATCACGATGATCGTTCCCGCTGCGACCGCTAATTTTGTTCCGGTATCCAGTTTCATTTTTTAAATGTTAATCCCGCACATCAATCACCTCCACCTCAACTCTCGGCCAAAGCTCCGCCCATTTTTTGAAATCGAAGCCGTGCCAGTTCTCAGTCACTTTTTTCTCATCGTCCGGTAGATCTTTTAATCCCGGCAACTTCGAGAAAATCTTCCCGCCGCCATTATTGATCACCACGATTCGAATGCGTTTTTCCGCATCGAGCTGATCATAAATCCACGGGGCATTCATGTCATAAAGCGTCGTCAGATCTCCGAAAATTCCCCAGCATTCATTTCCTGAAAAGTCCTGAGCCAATCCAAGAAACGTCGAAATTTCGCCATCGATTCCGTTCGCCCCACGATTCGCAAACACATTCGGATGCGCAATTTCAGTCGTCGCAACGGCATTCCATTCGCGGATCGGTAGACTGTTTCCCAGAAAAATCAAAGCCTCCGACGGAATCCGTTCCGAAAGTTCACGGACCGCCAGTTCTTCCGAATTCAGAACGTAGCAGCGAGCGTGAGCGAGCAGCGGCGGCAGAGGTTGCGGGACTGCTTGCTCACGCTCGCTGCTACGTTTTTCACGATCCAATAGGGTATGTTCATCGAACTTACTCTGTTGGTTCGTAACGCCTTCTGTCCGAGCCAGCCCAGGAAATCCAGTCCGTGAAGTCGAGGTGACTTGAATTGCTTCAAGCGTCTCCAAATCGCGCCAGAAACGCAAACTCGGCACGCCACCGATCCGCAAAACGTTCCCAATTTCCATTTCCGCAAGCGCCGCATCACCTCCGCGAATGTGATTTGCCCCCGAAATTTCCCGTAGCCCTGAAATCGCCTCGCACCAAACCGGAAGGCTCGATGAACGTAAAAAATTAGCCACCGGCTCGCGTTCATTTTCCAGAAGTTCCCCCACCAAAATCACTGCGTTTTCATCGAGAGACTGGGTAGGGACGGTTGTTCCCAATCGTCCGCGGAGCCCATCCGCCGAAGCTAAATGCGCAGATGCTTTGGCCGAATTCTTTGCGGAAGATTGGGGACAATCGTCCCTACCTTCATCAAAAAGCGGCTCCTCAAAACTCACATTCAGATGCAGGGGCGATTCGTGATTCCATTCATTAAAATTTCGCGCGGCATATCCCGAAAAGATTCCGACCTGTTCGATCGCTTGAGGCGCGCCCGATCCCCGAAACCGATCAGGCCGATCTGCCGTCAGCAATATCAGCGGGACTCCCGAATAATAGGATTCAATCGCGGCGGGCAAAAGCTCCGCCACGGCAGTTCCAGAAGTCGTGACCACACAAACCGGTTCCAGCCGCCGTTTTGCCAACCCCAGCGCAAAAAAGGAAGCAGCCCGTTCATCAAAATGATGCCAGATCTTAATTCCATCCTGACTATCGAGTTTCAGTAAAGGCACTACCAATGGCGCATTGCGGGCACCGGCGCACACGATGAAATTTCGTGTCCCGTGAGCGAGGATGTCAGTGAGCGTTTCCGCTGCGATGTCGGCGTTCGGTTTCAAATGTGGCAGAGGTTAGCACACTCTCCGCGTTATTTTTTCTTCGGCTTTTTCGCCGCAAATCCCGGAAAGAGAGGCTTGGTCGGGCGCGTTTCCAACGGATCGAAAAAACGCATATTCTCACCGACACGATCGAAATCACCAATGTCTGCGCGGGCTTCTTCAGCGAGGGCTAGCATGTTTTTCACCACCTCAGGATTCGCCTCAGAGACATTCGTCGTTTCGCCGGGATCATTTTCAAGATCGACGAGAAACGGCTCTTTAAAGGCAATTCGATCAGCGGGGGCGATGTGGTTGTTTTTCGTAAACGGCCCGAGATTTGCATTCGGCGAGCGGGGAATATGCAGCTTCCATTTTCCCTGCCGGACCGCCTGCAGGCTGTTGATGAAATAATAGCGGAAAACGCGATCATCATCAGCTTCATCAAATTTTCCTGTGAAAAGATGCCGGATATCGATTCCATCGAGGACGCGATCGGTCGGAGCCTTGGTTCCCGCAAGTTTTGCGAAAGTCGGCAGTAAATCGATCGTTGCCGCCATCTTATCGCATGTTTTTCCCGCTGGTACGCGATCAGGAGCCCACAAAATCGTCGGGACACGAACGCCTCCTTCAAACGTGGAGACTTTACCGCTGCGAAGGTGGCCGGCGGAGCCTCCATGATCCGATTTTAAGTGACCATCAGCGTGATTCTTATTTTTCACGAGCCAAGGGCCATTGTCGCTGGTGAATAAAAAATACGTGTTTTCGACTAGATTGTTTTTTTTCAGTGTTTCGATGATTCGGCTCACGTTGAAATCAATTTCTTCAACGGTATCTCCATATAGCCCTCGAGGAGATTTCCCTTTAAATTGTTCCGATGCGGCCAGCGCGGTATGGACCATGGAATGGGGCACATAGGCGAAAAACGGCTTTTCATGATTGGTCTCGATGAACTGAATTGCTTCGTCTGTGTAGCGTTTCGTCAGCAGCGCCATATCGGCTTTTTCTTCGATAAGTTCCTCATTTCGATACAAATTCACAAAACGATCGTTGCTCGAGGGCGTTCCAAAAAATGTATCAAACCCTTGATGATTCGGCATCAGCTCGGGATGGAAATCTGTCTGAGAATGCCCTGCGAGATCCCATTTCCCAAAGCAGCCTGTAGCGTAACCTTTTGATTTTAATACTTCAGCGATGGTGATTTCCTGATCGTGAACCACAGGATGAATCTCTTTTACATTGCCTTTTTCTGCCACCCGTAGCGGATGGCTTCCAGTCATGAGCGCGGTGCGCGACGGGCCGCAAATATGTTGAGCATAAAAATGAGTGAACTTCATTCCCTCAGTCGCGAGATTGTCCAACTGGGGTGTTTTAATATCGGGCGATCCAAAACAGCCGATGTCGGCATATCCTAAATCGTCGACAAAAATGACAACGAAGTTCGGCGGGCGTTCGTCTGCCATTGATACGAAAGGAAAAGCCAGCGAAAGAGCGGCAAGAAATAGAAAGTGCATGATTCTTAATAGCAGACCGAGGCATTTTAACCAATGGCATGTTTGGGAAACTCCTTGCTATTTCAGGGTTTGAGTACAGTCTACCGGCCTTATGGATACGACAGATTGTGACGGAAATGTGCTGACGACTGGTGATACGGTTAAGCCGATTAAAGACCTGCCAGTAAAGGGAACAAAGCTCACTGCGAAACTCGGATATCCGTTGAAGAAAATTCGGATAACGAATGATCCTGAAGAGATCGATTGCAAGGTAGACGAAGTTAGCGTGACGCTAAAAACCTGTTTTGTCCGCAAAGTGCTGGATAAAAAAGGAAAGAAAAAGCGCTAAATTTCGCGAGTCGAAATGAAATATTTCGGACTTGTTTTCCTGCTGATCACCTCTGCGGTCAGCGCTGAGGCAGTTCCTCGATTCGCGAAGATCTTCGCGGATCATGCGGTTCTTCAGCGGGAAAAGCCGATCTCGATCTTTGGATCGGGCGCAGAACCGGGCTCTAAGATTGAAGTCCAGTTTGGCGGCGAAATCTATTCGGCGATGATTGTCGAAGACGGAAAGTGGCGGGCAAATATCCCCGCCCTAGTCGCTTCCGACGAAGGCCGGCGTCTTGAGCTTCGTGAAAACGGGGTTGTCACTCAAACGATTGCAGATGTGGTCGTTGGTGATGTATGGTTGGCTGCAGGCCAATCGAACATGCAGTTCCGTGTGTCGGGAATGCTGAAAGGGCTCCCCGAAACGAAAGCGTGGATTGATGGCGCAGATCGAAATCAAATTCGGTTTCGTCGGGTTGATGACGAGGTTCTAGCGGAACGGAATTCGGAAGTAACTGAACTTGCCACACCGGAAAAGTGGGCGGTGATGACTCCGGTAACGGTGCTGAATTTTTCTGCCGTCGCTGCGGTTTTCGCATTCGAGATCGAACGAGAACTTGATGTACCCGTCGGAATTATTGACGTATCGTGGGGCGGGAAGCCTATTGAGCCATTTATTCCGCGTGAGGCATTTGCGACGCCCTTTTTAGAGGAAATTCGCAATTTGGCGGATGCTGAGAAATTGGATGAGCTGGCCAAGCTTCGCGGCGGCGTGATCATACGAAACCCGCAGGGCTATCCTGGCGCAATTTTCAATGCTCGGATGGCACTTCTTCCCTCGTTCGGAGTTCGCGGGTTTTTGTGGTATCAGGCCGAATCCAATGCAGGAACGGGTGAAGATCCTCGGGAATATCGTCACAAAATGGCCGCGCTGTTTTCCGGATGGCGTGGGCGTTGGCAAGATGAAGCACTGCCATGCTATTTCGTTCAACTTCCGAGTTATCCGCCAGCGACTGGGTGGATTCGAGTTCGGGAAGAGCAACGACGCGCGCTGGAGATTCCCAACACTGGAATGGCTGTGGTGATTGACCTTCCGGGCGATGACATTCACCCTCCGATGAAAATTCCGGTTGGTAATCGGTTGGCTAGGCTGGCGCTTGCGGGAACCTACCAGCGAAAGAATATCGTCGCTTCGGGGCCGATGTTTCAGAAATTTGAAGTCGATGGCGAAGCTGCAGAGGTTTCGTTTTCAGGAACTGATGGGGGACTCAAAATTTCCAACGGAGACGAATTGAAATGGTTCGAGCTGACGGGTGGCGACGGCGTTTGGCATTCGGCCAAAGCGAAAATCAAAGGTGAGCAGGTATTCGTGAAAAGCGACGCCGTTTCGAACCCTGTCGCAGTTCGATACGCTTGCGCAACGAATCCTCGCGGAGGAAATTTGGTCAACGGCGCTGGTCTTCCAGCTTCGCCGTTTTGCAGTGATTTAGAAATGCTGCCGTGGGTGGATCCTCCTAAAAAGAAGTAGCCCCGAGTTTACACCAATCCATCCATCCGGCCGGTGCTCGTAGAAAATGAATCCTGTTCCAGTCCCAACTGTTGCAGGGCGCTAAGGTACAGATTCGGAAGCGGGTAGTTGTTTTTCTGATCAAAAGCGAGATGGCGCCCGTGCTCAAAACCACCGCCAGCGAACAACAGCGGCATATTCAGGTTGTTGTGACTGGATGCGTTTCCAAGGTTTGATGTCAGAACAACCATCGTCTCATCGAGAAGGGATGCTTCACTAAGATTGCGTAAAAAATCAGCCCATTCGTCGATCACCGCTTGCTCGATAATCGCGAGCTGATCAAGCTTTTCCTCGTCCCGACCGTGGTGGCTCAGGCCATGATAGCCTTCATCTACGCCTTCCAGCTTGGTTACCTTGGCGTTTCCCGGCACGTGCAACGTCATGAAACGGGTGGAGTCAGTTTGCAACGCAAGCGCCATCACCTTAAACAGCGCACGTTCGACCGAAATGGTGTTGTTCCGATCAATCTTTGGAGGCTTGGCGTCTACTTTTGGTTTGGGTTTATTCACCCAGGCTTCATTTGCCTGAAGGCGCTGCTCGAGTTCCCGAATGCTAGTGAACCATGAATCGAGCTTTTCCTGATCGCCTTTTCCAAGCTCGCGTTTGAGGCCTTTTGCCTCGTCGCCGATCACATCCATTACGCTGCGGCCTTCACGGAGCAACTCGGCCTGTCGTTGTTGTTCCTTTTTAGAATCGTCGACAAAGAGTTTGGTAAATACCTTAACTGGATCGTCCTCAGAGGGAATCATGGCCCCGTTTTCGGTGTAGGCGGGGCTGCGGTCGCCCCCGGTACTCAACACCATAGAGGGAAATCGCGTTTCATGGCCAAGATGTTTGGCCATCAATTGATCGAGAGAAATGGTGTTCCGCGTGGTCGCCCCGCGCTGGTTTGGGCAAGCCGTAAAAATACTGCCCTCGGCAGTGTGACCACCAGTCACATCCGGATGGGATGAGCCGGAAACGACCGTGAATTCGTCCCGAATATCCTGAAGCGACTCCAAATAACGCGATGGCTTGTATTTCGTGCCCGCATTTTCGGGCACAAAATTCGGGCTGTGTAATCCCAGTGCCAAGCTGACACCGACAAATCGTTTCGCCTTTGCTCCGGTCTCAGCAGCCGCAAACGCCGGTGTCATCGCATCGAGCAGGGGCAAGGTGAGTGAAACTCCAGCATTGCGCAACGCAGCGCGGCGGGAGATTTTTTTGCCAAAATTGAAGTTCACGTTTTTCATCTTTGAGATCGGTAAGACGTTATAAATAACACCAGTTGACGTAGAATGTCGCCATTTTCGGATCACATCATTCTGTGATCGGCGAACAGAGTCTGTTGGTTCGTAGTATTACTTCAAACAAACCCCGTTCATTCACAAACGTCTCAAAACACAAAACGGTCCGTTGACCACGCTATAACCCCGACGAAAATAACCGACCATGCAGATCAGAATGCTCCGAATCGCTCTCTTTTTGACAATTCCCTTAGCCTCAGCTTTTGCCCAGGATCCCCATGCCGGTTTGGTCATGGAAAAGCCGGACCCGGCAAAAGAGGAAATATTACTTTCGGGAACCCGGCAGCTTACATTTGAGGGGAAACGGGCGGGGGAAGGCTATTTTTCGGCAGATGGAACGAAAATGGTTTTTCAATCAGAGCGGGAAGAGGGAAATCCGTTTTATCAAATTTACCTGCTCGATTTAGAAACGGGTGACACCGAGAGGATTTCTCCGGGATACGGGAAGACGACTTGCGCGTGGGTAAGCCCGGATGGGAAGAAAGTGATGTTTGCTTCGACTCAACTCGATACAACTTCGAAAGAAAAACAGGCGGAGGAAATCAAAATTCGGGAGTCAGGGAAATCTCGCAAATATTCGTGGGATTACGATCCGGAATTCGAGGTGTTGGAATATGATTTAGAGAGCGGTGAATATAGAAATTTGACCAACACGAAAGGCTATGACGCCGAGGGCGCTTATTCGCCAGACGGAAAATCGATCGTTTTTGCGTCGAACCGCCAGGCATACGACGGTTCGATGAGTGAGGAAGACTTGAAGTTCTTCAAGCTTGATAAAAAATTCGCGATGGAAATCTACACCTCCGATGCGGATGGCGGAAACGTAAAGCGGCTGACCAATGCGGATGGCTATGACGGTGGTCCGTTTTTTAGCTCTGATGGGAAGAAAATTTGCTGGCGACGTTTTGATCGGAAAGGACTTACCGCGGAAATTTTTACGATGAACGCCGATGGGACGGAAGAGACACAGCTTACCAAAATCGGCGCGATGTCATGGGCGCCGATGTTTCACCCAACCGGTGAATATCTGATTTTTACGACAAACAAACACGGGTTCGGGAATTTTGAACTCTATTTGGTCCGGGCAGACGGGCAGGGGGAACCCGTCCGCGTGAGCCACACCGATGGATTTGATGGTTTACCGGCATTTTCGCCCGATGGGAAAAAACTGTCGTGGACGAGCAAGCGGACGGCGAACAAAACGTCGCAGATTTTCCTGGCCAACTGGAATCACGGCAAGGCCCGTGAGCTTCTGAAGCTTGGAGATACGGTGACGCAACAGGCCGTGCCCACTCCGGAGAGTGATGCACCGACCGATGCAGCGATTACGGTGTCAGACATCAAAAAGCACATCGGCTATCTTGCTTCAGAAAAATTGCAGGGACGCCTGACCGGCACGGAAGGTGCAAAATTGGCGACGCAGTATGTGGCAGATGGGTTTTCCCAAAACGGTCTCGTTCCTGATGGCAAAGACGGCTATTTTTCGCCGTTTGAGTTTACGGCCGGTGTTGCCGTTGGCGCAGACAATTCGTTGAGCCTGAAAATTGATGGCGAAAAAATTGAAGGGGAAGTCGAAAAAGATTGGCGGCCCGTTTCGTTTTCAAAACTCGGTGAGCTGACTGATAGCGGCGTGGTTTTTGCGGGATACGGTTTGGAAATTCCTGCGGCTGATGGGACGGATGAATACACGTCGTATTTTCACCTCGATGTAAAAGGCAAGTGGGTCATGGTGATGCGCTATTTTCCTGATGATGCGCCGGAGGAAATGCGTCGGAAATTTCAGCGCTATTCACGGTTACGCCACAAGGCGACGATCGCCCGCCGAAAGTTTGCGGCCGGAATTATTTTTGTGACTGGGCCAAATACGGAGACGAAAGACGAACTGATCAAAATGGAATTTGATGCGTCTCTGGCAGATTCAGGAATTCCGACGATCTCGATGTCGACCGAAATGGCGCAGAGAATTTTGACTTCGGCGGGTAAAGATTTAAAAGCGATTCAGACTGAACTCGATACAGGTGAAATCGTAGCGGGTTTCACGATTCCTAAAGTCAAAATTGCTGCCGAAATTGACGTCGACCAGGAACAGCGGACGGGGCGAAATGTGATTGGACGTTTGAAGTCGGATGATCCTGAGGCGAATAAATTGCCGGCGGTTGTCATCGGCGCACACGTCGATCATTTGGGCGCGAGCGCAGGGCCGGGATCGCTCGCAAAAGATGGCGAGAAAGATCAGATTCATTTTGGCGCTGACGACAACGCGTCGGGAATCGCGGGCCTAATGGAGATCGCTGAATATCTCGCTGATCAGAAAAAAGCCGGAAAGCTGAAACTGAAACGCGATTTGGTTTTTGCGGCGTGGTCGGGTGAGGAACTTGGTTTGCTGGGAAGTTCCCATTACGTTCGCGACATCGCGAAAGCGGCAAAAGGAAATGAGAATTCGCCGATTGGCGATCAGTTCGCGGCCTATTTGAATATGGACATGATCGGCCGGCTCGATAAGACTCTGGTTATGCAGGGGCTCGGTTCCAGCAGCTATTGGAGCGGTGTAATCGAACGGCGCAACGCCCCGATTGGTTTGCCAATTACGGCCCAGCAGGATACGTATTTGCCGACGGATGCGACGGTGTTTTATCTGAGGAAAGTCCCGATTTTGAGTGCGTTTACCGGTTCACATGAGGATTACCACACGCCGCGTGACACGGCTGACAAGATCAACTATCCCGGCACAAAAGACGTTGCCAGGCTCATGGCGTTGATCTCGCGAGACCTG
>ERZ887942.2959-NODE-2959-length-10154-cov-5.882563_pt1 | contig 10154 bp, 11 predicted proteins | sample MGYA00521099_ERZ887942 | MGnify/ENA primary metagenome ERZ887942 (study PRJEB32303, sample SAMEA104408605) | aquatic metagenome | biome: Brackish water; feature: Pelagic; material: water | place: Baltic Sea | collected 2014-06-07T06:48:00 | depth 16,251 m ... | reverse complement strand
CAAAGGCACCGTCGTGGTCTTGTCAGACTTTGGAGGTACGGGAGGTGCGGGTGGCCTTGGCGGTTTGGGAGTGTCGTCGCTCATTCCTTAAAGTTGGGTGTTAATTCTGGAAATTGTGCGCTGATCTAGCGTTCAGCGTCAATCCTTGTCAATGGTTTTTAAACTTTTCTCTGGTGCACCATTGCCACGCAGACTTCACGCGACACTGTGGACACCATGGTGAAACTGAATGCCGTCAGCGACCTTCTGCAAGCGCTTATCGCCATTCCTAGCGTTAATCCTTTCGCGGAAGATAATGAGCCAGCGCTCTGCGGCGAGAAAGCCTGTGCCGAGTTCGTAGCCAATTTCCTAGAAGGCCTTGGAGCATCCGTCCAACTCGAAGAGATCCTTCCAGATCGCCCCAACGTTATCGGTACTCTCCCATCACGTGGTGATTGCAGCACCAAACCCAAGATCATTCTCGGTCCTCATCTGGATACGGTCACCGTCACAGGCATGACCATCGACCCCTTTGCCGGTGAAATCCGCGACGGTCGCATCTTTGGGCGCGGTGCTTCCGACACCAAAGGCACTGCCGCGGCCATGCTCTGGGCCCTACACGAACTAGGCGATCGCATCGCTGACCTTAACGTCGAAGTCACCTTCGTTGGCTTCATGGGTGAAGAGAACAGCCAACCAGGCTCAATCCACTTCGCCAAACACCATCCCAACTACGACTTCGCCGTCATTGGCGAACCCACCAGTCTCGATGTCGTCTACACCCACAAAGGCACTTGCTGGATCGAGCTCACCGCCACAGGCAAAGCTGCTCATGGAGCGTCCCCCCACTTAGGCGAAAACGCCATACTCAAACTAGCAAACTCCCTACGGCACCTCGATACCACCCTCCGCCCTGCCCTCGATCAATTCACTTGCCCAGTACTTGGCACCCCCACCATGAACATCGGCCAGATCCAAGGTGGCATTCAGCCTAACATCGTCCCTGACCTTGCCACGGCACGCATCGACTTCCGCCTCACCCCACAGTTGCACGAGCACGGATTTCTAAGACTCCTAGAACAACACCTTCCCACCGATGGAAACATCCAAGCCACCTCCATCCTCCAGTGCGCTCCACTCAACACCGACCCATCGTCCGCATTCATCGACACCCTAGCAAAAGCCGGTAGCGGCAACCGCACTGGTGCCCCTTGGTTCTGCGACGCTGCCCATCTTGCCGCCGTCGGCATCCCCTCCGTAGCCGCAGGTCCAGGCTCCATCGATCAGGCCCACACCGCTGACGAATGGCTTAACCTCAAAGACCTAGAAGACGGCGTCCAATTCTACAAAACCTTTCTAGAAACCTGCTAGATATCGATCTTGTATCCATCAGATCCAAAGCATCACCCCTTAAAACTCAACTCCTAATTCTTAACGCTTTCCCATGTCCAAAACAGCCATCAGCCCCACCCGCGACAAAGACTTCCCCCAATGGTACCAGCAAGTCGTTCGCGCTGCCGACCTTGCCGAAAACTCCGAAGTCCGAGGCTGCATGGTCATCAAGCCGTGGGGATACGGCATGTGGGAACGTATCCAACAACAGCTCGATCGCATGTTCAAAGCCACTGGACATGAGAACGCCTACTTTCCCCTACTCATTCCCCTGAGCTACCTCGAGGAAGAAGCCAAACACGCCGAAGGCTTCGCCACCGAATGTGCCGTCGTTACCCACCACAGACTCGAAGCTCAGGAAGACGAATCGGGCAAAAAGAGACTCGTCCCAGCCGGCAAACTAACAGAGCCTCTTATTGTTAGACCCACTTCCGAAACCATCATTGGTGCCGCCTTCGCTCGTTGGATCGAATCCTACCGCGATCTCCCCCTGCTCATCAATCAATGGGCCAACGTCATGCGCTGGGAAATGCGTCCTCGCCTCTTCCTGCGCACCGCTGAATTCCTTTGGCAAGAAGGCCATACCGCCCACGAGACTGAGAAACAAGCTCTCGATGAGACGAGCCAAATGTTAGCGGTCTACAAGACCTTCATGCAAGACCACCTTGCCGTCCCCGTCATCGACGGCCAGAAGACCGAGAACGAACGCTTTCCCGGTGCTGTCGACACCCTTTGTGTTGAAGCCATGGTTCAAGACCGCAAAGCCATCCAAGCAGGCACTTCCCACTTCCTCGGTCAAAATTTCGCCAAAGCCTCCGGCATCAAATACCAAAGCCGCGAAGGCAACCTCGACCATGCATGGACCACCAGCTGGGGCGTCTCCACTCGCATGATTGGCATGGTCATCATGGCCCACGGCGATGATGACGGCATCATCCTTCCTCCGCGCATTGCCCCCACCCACATCGTCATCCAACCTATCATCCCCAAAGAAGACGTCCGTGAAGCAGTGCTAGAAGCCGCCAACAACCTTGCCTCCGAACTTCGCAAACTGTACTTTCACCACGAGCCACTCACCGTCCGGGTCGATGACCGCAACATGCAAGGCGGTGCCAAGAACTGGGAATGGATCAAGAAAGGCGTTCCACTACGCATCGAAATCGGCCCTCGTGATCTCGAAAAAGGTACCGTCGCCGTCGCTCGACGCGATCGCGGCCACAAAGACAAAGCCTTCATTCCCAACAGCGAACTCATCGAAACCGCCACCAGCCTTCTACAAGAAATCCAAGACGGTCTCTTCGAACGCGCCCTCGAATTCCAAAAGCAGCACACCATTAAGATCGACACCAAGGACGCCTTCTATGACTTCTTCAAACAAGGCAAAACCACCCGTGGCTGGGCCAGCGCTCACTGGGCCGGCAGTAACGAAGACGAAGACCAGATCAAGAAAGACCTACAAGTTACCATCCGCTGCATCCCATTCGCAGACGAATACCAGGAAGACGGCACCTGCTTCTACACCGGGAAACCAAGCACCAAACGCCTAATCTTCGCCAAATCCTACTAACGGACCTCCCCGAACACCTAAACCTTCTCTACTTCCTCAACCGAAACGGCGTCCCGCAGTACTTGCAGACAAACCGGCGAAACAGAAACATATCAATCACCATTGAGGTAGAATACGTCACCCCAGGATACTTCCGAGCATTCTGATTCATCCGACAACGGGCCGTCTGAAAGGTCGCGCCCTGGCACAGCGGACAACGAACATGCTTGCCCGTCGCGTAGATGATTGCACGCACCAAGCCGCCCAATATAATACAAGCCAGCGCTCCGACCGCCCACCACCGCTGATGCTCCGCCACAGGACCAAAGAACATCATGTACAGAACAAACGGCAGCCCTAGCACACACACCCAAAGAAACAGGCTAAAAAACATCATCTTCACTAGCCGTCCAGCCCTGGGGAACGTGCGAGCGTATTTAACATCGGGCATCTTCATAATCACAAAGCACAAAACCTTACCGGTTTGTAAGGCTACAGATACTTAGGCTTCCAGTAACAAAGTCAACCGAGAACCAAACCGAAGCAATGCCGAACCGCGCGGTGTCTAAATGTCACCGTCTCGGAGCCAAGCATATGCAAGAATCCCTCAAGCCTTCAGACCCGTCCACCACAGCAACTGACCCCACTCCCAACCTCCGCCTCCTTGGTTCACAAACGCCAGCCCAACGGCAACCAGCACTAACAACAGTACCAGTAAGCCACGCTCCCGCCGCAGCAGCCCTAAGACGCTTCCGCGGCCCAGGTTCGCCGCACGCCGACTCGACGATCCCTCCAATGCCGGCAAATCCTTCAACTCCTCAATCGTGCCCGCCCGAAAACTCGGCCTCGGAGGCAGATCATACAGGCGCCTCGGCCTGAGGCGGACGTGATCTTTCGAAGAACTGGCGAGCACTGTCTTCCGATCAGAGTGGTCCGTCTCAGGCAATACCAAGGCATCATCGCCCAGTGTTGATGAGGATGAACCAGCAGTGGGCATACTTCTCATTGACTTTGGAGAGTGCACCACTATCGGCGCGATGATTGTCGCAGCGCACACCGGACATGGCCCTCGAGTTCCCGCACGCGACCAAGGAATCTCAAGTGCGGTCCCACACATCGGACACGAAAACCGCAACTGCGGTCCCATCCCAAAAGGTGAAGCAAGTGCCGACAAACCCATCACCGTCACAAAACGCCCAATTGCTCAACAAATCCAAACTTATTTCTATGGTTATTATTTTATTTATTAAAAACTAGGCCGTTAGCGCTCAATGCACCCCTTCATCAATAAAAACCATAGCATCGGTGGTGCCAAAGCACTCAAAACCAGTGCCACCACTGGCGACGATTCCCCAACCGTCCCCAACCAAGCAAAGCCAAATCCCAACGGAAGCGCACCACACACCAGCGCCATCAAAAACCTGCCAAACCCCATCCGTGCCAAGCCCGCCAAACATGCCATCACTTCCGCCAGCAACGGCAGCCAACGTGACAAGGCTACCATCCAAACCCCATACCGCTCAAACAAGCGCTCCCCACGGACCAAGTCCTCCTCACCCACCAGCAAAACTGCCACCTTCCGACCGCATAGCCGACACAGCCCATATCCGAACAGCCCACTCAACACCACACCCAACGCCGACAGCAGCCCACCAATCCAAACCCCATACAAGAAGCCCAACCCACTCATCACCACCGTCGACGGCATTGGCAGCAACACATCGCCCATCAACAGCCCAAGACCAACCAACCACGCCCAGTGCCCAAACTCCGCCAAGCGCTCTTGAGTCCACCACCCTTCCAACCTCTCACCCCAAATCAAGAACGGCACCAGCATCACCAACGCCAGACTCAAAAACAGCCAAAACAACCGCATCAGCAGAGTCTATATGATAAATCATCAATCCTAAATCATAATTCCCCATGCCAAATCCAGCCGACGTAACTCCAGAACAACTGCACGAACTGGCCCACCAAACCATCAACGACGCCAAATTCCCCCACCTCGCCACCATCGACACTGACGGCCAACAGCCCAGAGTCCGCCCCGTCTCACCAGTCCGCGTTGAGCCCAACTTCACCATCCACATCGCCAACCTGCGCTCTTATCAAAAGACCCAACAGCTAGCCAACAACCCAAGAGTGGAACTCTGCTACCTCGCCCCCAACCACGACCAAGTCCGCATCACTGGCAAGGCCACCATCCTCACCGACCAAGCACTCATCGACGACATTTGGCAAACCAACCCACTCCTACGCCAATACCTCAAGACACCAGACAACCCAGAACTCATCATCTACACCATCACTCCAAACGAAGTAAGATTCATGCGAGAATGGGCCCTACACTACCACAACGTCGTTCTTGCATAGGAGCAAGACAGTTGGCTCACTCTACGATCACGCTGACGGCCCCGGAAAGCATCCCCGAGAGGAATCGAACCTCTATTTCCATACTAGGGTAGGCTCTACCTAGTGAAACCCTTTAAAACAAGTAGTTTAACACATGCTTAAACTTGTGTGGACAGTAAAAACAATGCACAGTAAAATGCACAATGGCTTCCATCTATCGACGGGCAGGCACCAAAGTCTGGCAGTGTGCTTTTTACATTCCAACTGACACCGAGCCGAAGCAGATCAGGAAATCGACGGGCAAGACAAACCGAAGGGAAGCCGAACAAATCGCCATTGAGTTAGAACGGAAGGCCCGTGAGCTCGCCGGCATTGATGGTGAGACGGCTCAGAAGATCCACACGATTCTCAACCAAGCTGGCGAGGATGCACTCAAGGAACGCCTGACGATCACGAAGGCACGCACTTACCTTTCGGCAATCCTCAAGGAAGCGACGGGTGAAGAACTCTTCATGTTTACGATTCGTGGATGGATTGAAGAATGGCTTAAGCGGAAAGCCTCACTGGTCACTAGGGCAACCATGCAGCGCTATGAGGGCTCATGCCGCGCCCCTTCCTCAAGTGGTTGGGTAAACGCGCTGATAAGGGCATAGAGAGCGTCACAACGCAACACATCCGAGAGTTCCGCGACTCCCTTCGAGCAGGCCGAACGGCTCGCACCTGCAACCACTACACCAAAGACATCTCCAGCATCTTTGGCGCTGCTATCACAGAGGGCCTGATCCCGACCAATCCGGTATCGCCACTCAAGTCGTTGCCGCTTACGGATTCCTCAGAGCGTCACCCGTTCTCCAACGATGAGGTTCAGCAACTGGTGAAGATGGCACCTTCTGACGACTGGCGAGGCGTGATCCTGCTTGGAGCCTATACGGGCTTGAGACTTGGCGATTGCGCCGGCCTTACCTGGGGCAACGTCGATCTCAATGCCTGCACCCTAACGGTCATTCCCAAGAAGACGCAACGAAAGGGCATCGAGGTGAGGATTCCGCTCGCCAGCCCACTCCGTGACTTCCTCGAAGACCATCCAATCGCCGACGATCCGAAAGCGCCCGTCTTCCCATCGCTCTCAGAAATGCCTGTCAGTGGAAACAGTGGTCTATCAGTCACCTTCGGTGAAGTCATGGAGTGCGCTGGCGTCTCTCGTGGAAAGAAGCGCCAGAGCGGCATGCATGAGCGGAGTTTCCACGCACTGCGCCACACCTTCACCTCATGGCTAGCGAACGCGGGGGTTCCTCCTGAGTTGCGGCAAGCGATGACTGGTCACCTCGATGACGGTTCTCACAAGCTTTACACGCACCACGATCTATCAAGCCTACAAAGCGCTATTGGGCTATTGCCTGGACTAACTGACTAACACCGATCAACAAGAAAGCCGCCCAGCAGAGGAACCATGAGCGGCTTTCAGCACGAAGCTATGAGTAAGAACACAAGAAAGAAACGACCTGACATGGGTCATCTTCATCAGGAGTTTGACGCCAATCTACCTGAAGAATCAATGCAAGCCCTAAGAGAGGCTGCCTTAAAAGGCGATTCTATTGCATTGGACCGCTTCGTTAATTCTATATCATTGGAGCGCATTGATAGACTCTTAGATTCTAAGGAGCTTAACGCCAATCGAGCCGAAATCTCGATGGTCGCGCTAAGAGAGTTTGCATTTGATAAGGGCGATTCTGAAGCCCTGGAGAGATTCGTTAAACTTTCGGCTAGTCAAGTAGACGTGCTTAATTGGTGGATAGAAGGGCTTTCTGAAGATGATCCTCGCCTGGAGCCGATTCGGAAACTTGCAAGAGGTTGGAGCGATTGGCCTTTCCCGATGAGACCAAATTCTAAAAACGTCCGGTTCAATGAGATTGCTAACAAGATCCAGCTAGCAGCAGAACCAATCCAACCGCTGCCGTCAAAGCCGGACTCATTGGCTCATCGTTGGCTGCGATATGCGTTTCTGCGTTTCGCTGTGAAGTGGGCTTACGAAGATGGCTCTGCGGAAATCGTCGCCCTTCCTCTCTCTGACGTTACGCATGGAGAATGGCTTAAATTGCTCGTCGAGTTCACTATGAAGAGCACTCTTCCGGATGCGCTTGAGTTGGTGGGGAATGCAAAGTCATCAGCCAAGGCAAGGGGCGCCGATAACGCTGTGTCTGCCATTCGAAATGCAATAAGAGGCACCCTTAGTGGCCCACTGCGGCACTACATTAATAACGAGGAACGGGCCGAAGGGCCTTAAGACTTTTGTCTTGAGCAGTTCACTGTTTGCGCATGGCTAAAACCATCCAAACACAATTGCCAGTGTGGCTTCGAATGAAGCAGGCCACAGAACTCTATCAGATCGGACGATCCACGCTCTACACATGGATTGAGAAAGGTCTGATCAAATCGACTACCACGCGCATCGATAAGAACCAGCGCTATGGGTGCCGCTTGATCAACCGAGCGAGCCTTGAGGCGTTCCTAGAGGAACGTGCCACCGGAGGAAACGAGTCCGCCTAAAACGAGGAAAGCCGCCCTTGGCTAAAGGCAGCTCTCTCTTCGTGTGGCTAGGGTAGCGACATTGTAAGTTAGATGGTTTCCAAGTCAAGCGGTGGCACTGACCACCATGATTACACAAGACGAGATCGACCGCATCAAAGCGGAGAATCCACCGGTTGCCGTGGCTATTCGCCATGGCATCGAGCCCAAGAAACAAGGTGCCAAATGGTTAGCACTTTGCCCGTTTCACAACGAGAGGACACCGTCTTTCACCATCGAGGCGAAGCATGCTCATTGCTATGGATGCGGTTGGCACGGTGACAGCATCAAACTTGAGGCTGGACTGTCAGACATTGATTTCCAGGCCGCCTGCGAACGCTTAGGAGCTCAACAAAGCGAGACACCCGAAAGCGCCGAGAAACGCCAACAGAGGCTTCTGGAGCGCCGTAAGGCGATGGAAGAGCGTGAGGAGGAAGAACGCCAGCAGAAGGCAAAAGAAAGGAAACGATGGCCTAAGCTTCACAAGGGCAACACGGTTCACCTTGATCATGTAGCAAAGCTCCGTCGGATTGGTTACGCTGGACCGTGGTTAGCACAAGAGCTAGGACACCTTCACTTTGCAATTTGGCGAGGCGAAGATGCTTGGATAATCGGTGATGGAACCGCAGCTGCCGCTCGGAGACTTGACGGCAAGCTTTGGGAGCACGGCACGCCACACAAATCCGACACCCTGCCAGGCAGTGAGAAGCACCCTATTGGTCTCACAGCTTCCTCATTGCCTGTCATCCTCGTAGAAGGCGAAGCTGACTATCTGGCGACGCTAGTGAGGCTCTGGGAACAAGGGATTCATGAGTCTTGGCAAGTCGTCTGCATGCTCGGGGCAAGCGCTCGACTAGGACGACATGCCAAGAGACTGCAAGGCCGCGATGTGGTCATCTACGCCCACGGTGAAGAGGCAGGACAGGCCGCTGCCCAGCGATGGAAAGAGGAGGCCACCTTTGCTGATGCCAAGTCTGTGACTGTATGTGAGCTACCCATGGGCCAAGATGTTAACGACTTTACTAGAGAGGAAGCTGACGCATGAATGATCGACACACTAACCCTCTCGGCATTCCTTCCAAGGTACACCCCCCCGTTGAAACGGTGGAAGTGGTGGAAGTCGAGGGAGATTTGCACAGCGACACTTCCACCGTTTCAACCGTTTCCACAGGGGGGTACGCTAGAGATCATGCCTACCCAAAGGACTCGATTCTCGAGGACTACCTAGTCGTCGCACGCCGCGTCTCAGAAGCTCCCGACTCTTTCAGCCTCGCTCCAGTCCTCGCTGTTGTCGGTCGATTGCTCACTCCAAACGTCTACCTGGACTTTGCTGGCAGAAAGTATCCAAACCTTTATCAATTTGTCGTTGGGCCGCCTGGCGTTAAGAAATCTACCAGCTTCAAGCTCGCTGAAGCGCTAGCAGCAAAGGTGCTCCCTCTTGCATGTATCGGAGGAAATGCGAGTGACTCCGCCCTATTCGATGTGTTCGTATCAGATCCCCACAGGCTCCAAATCGAGAGCGAAGCCAACCCGTTGCTCAAGAATTGGGGAGGCTCACATTCTGGTCGTGAAGTATCAAATCGATACCTCAAGCTTTATGATGGCGATTCCTGGACACAGACTTATCGCCATCAGGCAGGCGAAGACGGAGAGCCGACGAAGTTCATTGATAGCGCTACCCTTAGCCTCGCACTGGGAGGAACATTCAACGGCTGTCGCTTTAACGGCATCGATGCGCAATCAGGACTCCGACGCCGCTTCGGTTACTACCTCGCTGAGAAGACGGACCGCACGATCTACTGGCCCGAGGGTCTTACCGATGACGTTCTAGAGCAGCTCGCTACACAGTTTGAACCTGTTGGAGATTGTGAGGGGACGGTAAGACTCTCAAAAGCTGCTTTCCAAGTTTGGAAGCGTATTCAGGATGCGAACCGAAGGGCGTCTGAAGTAATCGTTGCAATGGACGCAGCGGCTGAAAGCCTTAGAAACTCGCTTGCTGAAAGCCCTAGCCGAATCCTTAAGTTGGCGATGATATTCGAGTTTTGCCGCTGGGCAAAAGACCGAGATCGGAACGAATACGAGATCCAAGCAGACACGCTCGAACTAGCGGAAGCTCATCAAGCTGCATGCATCGAAGCCGGGAAGGAACTCGACACGATAGGTAGACGGGCTGAGCTTATAGATGATGGAGAGAAGATCTTAGCGCGAGTGCGAAAAGACATGGGGGAGCATAAGAAAGGCGGCTGGATCAAAGTCAGTCGCTCGGAGCTTACTCTTACGTTCGCACGAAATCCTGGGCGGAGAAACGAAATGACAGCTC
>ERZ887942.2958-NODE-2958-length-10155-cov-4.913366_pt1 | contig 10155 bp, 12 predicted proteins | sample MGYA00521099_ERZ887942 | MGnify/ENA primary metagenome ERZ887942 (study PRJEB32303, sample SAMEA104408605) | aquatic metagenome | biome: Brackish water; feature: Pelagic; material: water | place: Baltic Sea | collected 2014-06-07T06:48:00 | depth 16,251 m ... | reverse complement strand
TGAAGCCCTTGCGTAACGCACCGCAATAGACTCTCAACTGCAAAGTTCTTCGACGGGTGGCTGGGAACAGATTGTCGTAAAGCACTCTTGAATTCAAATTGGGCGGCATTGACAATCTGCCCCCAGAAACTGAACGCTGCGACTCCTGGAGGCAAATTGCAGTCCCCCTCACTTTAAGGGGAAAGTGCACTCCAGCAATTTGTCCCCAGCCATCGTGCCGCAGAGCGCACCTTTTGTAAGAGTTCTGGCTTCCAATTCGCTAGCTGATCCATGAAATCAACTCGTCAGACGAAAAGATCCCTCCGGCATATACAGCGCAAGCACGCCTTGTCGAACCCCAGCGCTGCTTTTTACAAGAACACATCAGCAAGAATTGACCTTTCCCAGCATTTTAAGTAATCTAACGAATGTAAGACGCCAGCATATACAGCAGGCACACAGTAGAATATATGTTATCCGCGTAAGGCCATACGATGAAACACGCCTTTGTTGGCTTCTCCGCTTTGCTTGCCGATATTGCGATGTGCCTAAACTGGTATCGCCTCGCTTCGTCTGGTCACTATTGTTGTGTGTATCCGACACTGGAACTTCCTGATGGTCATGTTCTTGAACCCGGCGTTGTCGTGATCAACGATGGGGCTACACCTGAACCTGAATACGAGCGTTTTCGAGGGGCACCCAACTTCATCGCGGATGTGCATTCCTCTGAATCGTCCGAGGAATATCAAGACCGAAGGCAACGATTTGCCGCCGCAGGCGTGCAAGAATACCTTGCGGTTTTCGACACACAGCCGTTGACATGGCGTTGGCATTCCTCAACCGATGCCGGTTTCGAGTTGCTCACGCCTGACGCTGATGGCATCATTCGGAGTGCAGCATTGCCCGGTCTTTGGTTTCCGGAAGTCGCTCTTTCGTCCCGCGATTGGTGGACGCTGATGTCCACTATCACGCGCGGCGTGACGCGACAGGGACACCACGATTACATGCATAACATCTGGCATCCCGAGAACGGCGGATAAATCGGGTAAGGGCAGCCATCACTGACCGCCCTCCCCACACCACCTGACATGCGGGTCCGCATCAGGCGGTTCCTCGAAGCGGAGCAAGGTCGCACCAGAGTTGTTTGAGCGAGAGAAGTGAGTAGGGTGCGTGAAGCCTTTGCTTAACGCACCGCAAAGGACCCTCAACTGCAAAGTTCAGCCGTCTGCTAGCATCACAAATCGTCGTACAGAAGCCCGCAGGTCTGTCGGGTTTTCAACGTCTGCTTCTTCGTTTAGACTTGTTGTTATTCAAACCTTCACCTCACTAGGTCGCGTGCCCTGTGAACTTAATCGTTATGCCTGTTGAACTGAATGCTTTACTCAATCGTTACCGTCATTTCAGAGTAATCGACGGTTAGGCGATGTCCGATCAGCAATTGTACGCCAAGCAGCGGTACTGCTCCGTCGTTTGCAATCACTTCAATCAGCTTGTCTTCTCCGAACCAATTGACCTCGCAAGCAAAGGTCTCCAATGTCACCTCGCCGCCGTCTGCCAGGCTCGCGCGTATACCGCCACTTTGCTTGAGCCCTGCTGCCTCAATGATACTTGCCGGCATGACCAGCTCGCCATTAAAAGCAGTGTCGACCCAAGCAGAGATTTCCGACTCCGCATCGTTTTCTGTGGATCGTATTTTCAAATGCACTAATGCCCGACCAAACTCATCAACCTTTCCGTTCACGGCTGTAAGACTCCAATATGGACGGCTGCACGATGCCCTACTCTTATTCCAAATGACAAACGATCAGGGTACTCCAGCCTGGCTGCCTGCATTGCCTCACTCAGCGTTGCACCAATAAAGTGGTCGCCAGAGTCCGGCTCGATGGCTACAAACGCGTGCATGTTTGTGTCTTCTAATTTGCTGCGTAGCTTACCTTCATACAATTCAGTCGCACGTTGTGCAACATCCTTAGTTCGATCTGAAATCATCGTTTGCTCCCTAAAAGCTTGTTCTCCCATTATTGTACGTTGTTACCACCAATTGCCAACAGCAAAGTTTCGTAGGGTGCGTGAAGCCTTTGCGTAACGCATCACAATGGACCCTCAACTACAAAGTTCAGCCGTTTGTTGGCATAACATCTCTATGGCCTTTTTTGTCAAGTGAGGGTTGGGGGTGCGGTCCTTTATTTTTCAAGGTCGAAGGGAATTTGTTTTTCCTTCTCTTGTGGGGACTCTTTATGTCAGACGCTGAGAACTCTCCGAGTTCTGGATTGTGCCGTGGGGATTCGGTTTCCTGGTTCGGTCTGTTTTCGTGAGAAAAAAGAACGTCCTAAACATCTCTTCGAAGTCGATCAACACTGCATCTCTGCATTGTCAATTGTTACCTTGAATCATCTCAAGGCAACGCTTCAGAATCTCATTCGGTCTCCCCGGAATCTTCTTTGATCGCTGCACAAGTGCCGTAGGGTAGGTGCAACAATTTCGGAAATCGTATTGGTGGACTACGTTCTTGCTGTTCAAGACAATTGAAAAAATACGCTCTCATCAGACCCCAATTGTGAAACTCACTACATTACGATATCGACGAACTTCACCCATCCAACGTCGCTGGACCAATTGTCGGGTCGTCTCACGTAGCAATGAAGATACTGTCCAGAATGACCCGTACCTTCGCCTTCACGACGACGAAATGCAGCAACGACAACACGATGAAAACGGTGACGACTGGTGGCTCCCCGTTAAGTGAGAAATTATATGGAACCGTCTACAAGAACCGTCATTGAGTTCGCTTTCTATCGACATTGCAATCTTTTTCGCAAAGGGCGTATACTTTTCTAACGATCCAGCAAAGTGTTAATCTGTGAAAATTCCTGTATTGGAGTTGGTGGAAATGAAATTCCCACTTCGCAACTTGTTTCTCATTATGGCGGTTATTTCAGGAATGTCCGTACCTGCTGGTATTCGAAAATATATCGAAGAAGGAAACGATCCTAGCACCCTGCCGGCTTACTCTGTGGGAGCAATGCTACCTTCGTTACTGTTTCTGATTCTCGCGATTCACTTTTACAATAAAGAGAAGCAAAAATTGAGCGAGATCGATGTTTTTTTAGATGCGGACGACTTCAACGAAGAAGTGGATGATGTTGAAGTGATTCCATAGTTGCGAGGTGCCATCTTTGTTTCGCGTAGCAGGGCAAGGATGCGAATGCCTATACGGCTAAATTTGTGTCTTTACGACTTGGAGAAAGTTTCTGTAGGGCAGGCTCCCGCCTCCTCGGCTGCAAAGTTCAGGCGTTTGCTGGCATCACAAATCGTTGCACAGGCGCCCGATGGTCTGTCGGGTTTTCAATGTCTGCTGCTTCGCTTAAACTTGTTGTTGTTCTAACATTCACCTCACCGGGTCGCGTGCCCTGTGAACTTAATCGTTATGCTCTAAAGCGAACCATGAACGAACACAAGAAGACGCTGGTCGGTTCTTTTCTTAGCGCAATTCTATCGCTCTGCGGTTGTGGTAACACTCCGCCATCACTATCAGACGTGAGTGAACCTACGCTGGTCGAGGAGATGACTGTCACGGGGTTTGATTCCGACGGCGAACCGGTAATCAAGACATGGTCAGATGGATCCATAAGGATACATTTCGAGGCAATGCCGCCATTCTTCTCAGAAGAGAACGGAACCGAATCCGAGTTTGAAAACTTTGAAGAACGAATTCAAGATGCACTTGATGTTTCGGTTTCTCGTGACGATCGCGAGGTGTTCGTCATACAGAATCCAGAGCCAGACACCGCCGAAAAAGCCAAGGCATGGCTGCAAGCGTTTCGTGAAAACGGGGGATGATTATCGTGTGAACCGGAGCGGCGAATCCGGTGGAATCCGAAATCAACGCGTATCGCCGCCGTCTGGTTACGCTTAATCGTTATCCGTTAGAGTTCCCACTCGTGTCGTTCAACAGAGTTTAAATCATGATTGCATGCAAAGACGATGAGTCGCCATACGCGTTGTTCAGCGAGTTTGTTTTCGAGTTCATTGAAATGCTTAAACTCGGAAGCATCGACGCAGCCGAAGCTATGATTGACGAGGTCAACCCAGTGTACGAAGGAGAGCTTCGTGACCGATTTGAGATTTCCGGTGAGAATGATGGTGAATTCATGCGCGCTGATATGAATGACATGTTCGATTTGAACTTCTACAAACCAGGAAGAGATTTAGGGAACGACTATACCGTTGAATTCTCAATTCCCAATGACACCATGTTATTGGAGACGGCACTTGAATTTAGGAAGGTTGAAGGCGGGTATGTAGTCGTACTCGTTCGGCTGTAGCCCTATGAGGCGTATAACAATCCGTTGCACACGTTTCCGCGGTTCTAGGGTTTTGAAATCAATGTGATTCACTGCGACTCGGTGAACGCTGACGTTATACCCAAAGGAGAGTTTGCCCTGACATCTATTCGCGATCTGACTGATGGTTTTTCTCCTGGGCACATGTTGTGTGTCCACGCAAACAGCTACCGTCATCTGCACTCGATCAAGCAGCACACAACTCGACTCGCTGCCGTAGATTCAAAAGATGTTGCCGACGCTGGTAGCGCCAATTGGTCGAACATTCTCACCAGATGGATTTATCGCGATTCCTCCGTTCGGTGGCTTTCATTGAATTCCCAATTCAACTTATCTGAAGCGCAAGCTCAAATTGCCGCCTCTCCAATACCGATTCATCCAAAGCTCAGTTACAACGCCGGCGATCCAAGAAAGCTACTTGGTATCATGGCAATGATTGGTCGAGCTGATTTGCTCATGTATGACACTCTCGGAAATTCACCTGCTGGAATGGCCATTATCCATTCTTTTGTTTCCGACTTATTTTCCGACAAATGCGTCATTCACTTTGCAGTCCCCAATTCTAACGCTCTCTCACATCCATGTCCGCCAGGTACACTCTCTGTGGAGAGCCCCTATGAGGTGCCTGGCAAATCATTGCACAAAGGCACGCTGGTCTGCTGGCTATCAAACGTCTGTTGCTTCGCTTAGAGTTGTTGTTGATTCAAACCTTCACTTCGCTGGGTCGCGTGCCCTGTGAACTTAATCGTTATGCAATAATGAGAGCTGGTGCCTCGAAACTTCTTCTCAACGATGGACCTGATTGTGACTTTGAGCTTGGGATTGCGGACACTGACGGTGATGTTGACTCACTAGGTGATGAGATCGAGTTCATTGCAAACTTCGGTGACCGCTGGGACGCAATTTGTCCTGCTGGTGACGACGAATCTGAAATTGATCGAACAACCCGGTGGGCGTGGTTGCAGCGATGCTGGGTGGCTGCTGGTGGCGGCATGTCCGGTCGCACCGTTGTCCTCTTCGCCAATGGTCTCGGTGACATGATGGATCTAAACACCGGCGAAGAGCCGGATGCGAGCCTTGGTTTTCCTGACCTCTGACTCCGACTTTTGCATAACAAAAAATGCACTGGGGCTGCCGTCCGTCCCGAATTTGAAATCAACGTCGCTGGCGGCAACCCGGAGATGTTGGTCGTTATGCCTGTCGATTATGTTGTGTGTGGTTGAAGGTCGTTGATTGCCTTTCTTTAATTTGTTTTCATCTATGGCGATCTGTGTTCCACTTTCTCTCATTTCATCGCTGAGGTTTGCCGGCTTCTCTCTGTCTCCTCCGTGTTTCTACTCTTCCCTTGGTCGGTCTCATTGGTTCATTCGCAGCGAACTTCAGACAATGCTCTCGTTCGTAGCTCAACTACAAAGTTCATGCTTTTCATGACATCACAAATTGCTTAATCTAAAATTGACCTATTGAGTAATATTCCTACATTGTTAGCGAAGATGCAGGTCGATTCAGATTAGTTTTAATTGTGATGCAACAACCATGGACTGAAAATGAACGAAATCCGTCACCGAGTTGGAATTAAGTCGTCATTGCAAAATGTCTATGACGCAACCTACCAGCCAGCGAAAATCCAATCGTGGTGGGCGACGTCAGCTACTGGTGCGGCAACGGTTGGGGCTCACATTGAACTCGTGTTTCCAGGATATCCCAATCACACGTGGGAGATCGACGAACTCTCGGATAACGAACTTGTCCGCCTGAAACTACTTGCGGGGCCTGAGCCTTGGCATCGGTCAGAACTTTGTTTTGAATTCAATGAGTCCAACGAACAGGTCTTCGTAACGCTGACACATACCACTGGTCCCGAAACTCCTGATGCGGCTATTCAATACTTCCGCACAAAATGGCCAATGTTTCTCATCAGCCTTAAGCAGTTTTTAGAGACCGGTCAAGGAATGCCGTATCCCAACGACATCAAGATCCAACACGAGTGATCGCGGAACGGGCAGGAAAAAATGTAAAATAACGTAGGATGGCTTGGCGAATTGAATTCGGATTTCGTTAAATAATTCAGTATCAATGGCTTTCAGACCAAACCTAACCTTTCAAGTTCACCGTGAAGTGCTGGGATTCACTCGAACGACTAACTTCATACAAGACTGAAGCGAGCAGAGCCGCATAAAATGAGGTAACGATAAGCTGCACCGGAATTATGCATCACCAGCTATTTTTTATTTATTCTCGCTCGTGACTATCTCATGATTAAAAACGTCTTGCGGACATGGGGCAGGTCAGCAATCCACGTAATAATCAGTGAGGATTCGCGTTCGCCAATGCCTGATTTCGATTTTGTAATTGAGCAATTAACTGCTGATTTTGAAAAGCTAATTTTTTAGAGGATAATAACTTCAATGTCCCTGCACCTATCAGACAGATGTAGTAGGGAAGTTCCAAGCCTTCCAAGGATACGAACTGTGCCGAAAACATAAATCCTACAAATGACGCTATCATCATTCTAGCGACCGAGACATCCCATTCATTTGCGTATGCGATTTTTCTCCGTGCGACTGGATACAACATCCACATTGTTGACATGTAAAAACTAAGCAAGAACAAAAGTCCGGGGACACCTAGTTCCGCTCCTGTTTGCAACCACATTGTGTGTGCTTCTTTTCCTCTTCCCCAACCGTAAAGGTGTGCAATGAGCGGCCAATGATCTGGACCAACACCTAATAATGGGTGGGTAACCATAACATCAATGCAGTTTTTCCACATATCAACTCGGCTTTGCGCAGAGGCATCTCTTTCTGTCTGATCCGCAAATGTTGTATAAAATCGCTCTCGCACTTCCGGTCCGGCCATGCGTAGTCCCAGGGCGACTGCTAACAGAAAAAACGCAAAGTGCTTTGGTTGCTTATCAATTAAATAGAAAGAGGTCGCGCCTGTCACCACAAGAGCGAGTTGCCCGCCTCGAGAGAATGCAAACATTATCGTATGCGCCATTAACCCAGCCAAAATAAACGCTAGCCATTTACGCCACCAGATTTTTTGATGCATTCCGAAAAAGAATGCCAAACCGCACCCCGTCACCATGGCAATAGCGACACAGTTGTTGTCCATTCCTCCGAAAGATCCTGTTCCAACATTAGAGTCAAGCGGATTAAAGCCACTGAAATAAGAATCATTCATCGAATAGGCGACATACCCTTGGCTGAGTAGAATCACCCAAGCTAGTTGTTTGACGTGTTTTTCAGAATTGATCAACGAGATGCCAACTAAAAACGGTAGTAAAATTTTCCCTTGTGCTTCAAGAAAGTTAATTCCCACATTAAGGTTCTGTGCAGAAAGAGCAGTACTTATCGCCGCCCAAATCCAAAAGAGCAACAATGACACCGTAGGTAGCTTGGCATTCCCCAAATTCCATTTACCAAATCCATTGATACCCCAACCTATTAGAAGAGCAATTGCAATGATTCTACTAAACTGTCCGCCACCGGATAATGACCAAGGCCACATCGCTTCAGGTCGAATGATTGCAAAGCAAACGTAAATTAACAGCCCGTACCATGGTCGAATGAGAGAGACAATTGATCCTCCGTAGCAGAGGAGATATGTGAAGAGGAGACCTTTCACGGAGTTTGACTCACTTTGTTCCGAGTGTTTGCAGTTTGGAGAAATGCGGCTTTTGAGAGATTAATCTAATAGCTGGTTAATACAAGATATGAATCGTATCCGAAGGTTAGAAGAATACGCTTCTCAATCGTGATGACTATAGACTACCCAAAGTTATTGCCGTGTCCAGAAGGAATTGAAAACTGTGCCGATAGCAGGAAAGAATGGTATTTTTCACCTGAATGGACTTACTGACTATTTTGCTTCAACTCAGCCATTTCTCTTCGAAATTCAGCGATGCGGAAAGGGTCGAGGTGTTTTCCGGCAGCTTCTTGGATTCCACTACACAGTTTTTTGACACGAATTTCTGCAACGCGATCTCGTTTGAGCTTCGCTGCCTGGACTGCTTGAACTTCGAGTGAAGCAATCCTGCTGGTGTAATTGTCCAGAGTTGGCAAATCTTGCAGCTGGCTAAGAAAGCTACCGACGTCGTCCCATCTTTTCGCCTTCGCGGCACCGCGGGTACGTGCCATCAGAACTTCTCGGGTCGCGATGATATCGATTAGCTCACCTTGTAAAAGTGAAACTTCACCTTCCACATTTAAGCGAGGTCGGTCGTCTGGGACTTCGACTTCGAGTAATGGTGAATAGCCGGGAATGAACGGGACTTTAGCAAGGAGTGCCTGCCCGCTGTAGACGTAGAGATATTGCAATGGTGACTTCTCGACGACGGGGACAGTGACGATTCCGCGCCGATCTGTTTCCAGCTTGAGACGGTCTTCGACTTTGTCTTCTTCCGTGGGAACACGGTCCATCACTTCGCAGCGACATCCGACCAGCGGGTTTTGCTTTTCGCCACGAGGGTAGATGAAGATTTCTGTTTGCGGCAAATAAGGTCGAATTCTCATGGCATGGATTTCGACTCGACGCCGCTTGGCGGCTACGGGATTCCCAAAAGCCGATGTAATTGAAAGCGCGACACGACTTCTCTCGACAGATTGTACCTGCATGTAAGTCCAAGGGAGTGGTTGAATTTTTTGGACTTCACGTTTGCGATCAACATAACGTAGGTAAGGGACGAGAAAATCGCCTTCACGGAATTGTTGCATTCCGGGGTTCCGTGGAGGGTATTCGCCTGCTCGAATTAAGAATTCGATTTTTCCATCTTCATGAACGACTTCAAGTTCTGTAATTGGACGAAACGCTTCCGAGATTGCTTTCCCAAGATGAGCAACAATTTCTCTGCGAGAAGCTACGACTGATTTATGCAAACTGCCGAGTGTTCGTGAGCTGGCATCCCATTCACGAGTTTGCACAAAATAATTGCCTGCCTCTTGATGGAGTGTGGCGAAGAAGACTTTATCCGATTCCGACTCAAAAAGACTTGCGGGCAGTGCATCACTAGAAAGCGAGGTGAGCTGATCCGCGGTATACCAGTTTTCGCTTGCTGCAGGAAATACATCGAGTTCCCACATTTGATGGAACTGTGCCTGCAAATGCTGTTGCAGCTTTTTGATAGTTTGTTTTTGGGTCGCGGCTGAAAGTAATGGGTCTGTCTCAAAAGAAACGAAAACCTGCACTCGATAAGGTTGAAGAACCCATGGAGTTGGTGGAGTCGGGATTTCAATTTTTGGTTTGGTCTCTTCAGGTTTTTCCTCAGTCGCTGTTTTAGCTTTTAATTCAACCTCTTCGGCAGGAGGCTTTTCCGCTTCTTCTGCTGAATCAGCCTGCGCGAATACTAGCGATGAGAAAGCAAAGACAAGCAGAATGACAAGACAATTACGGAGGATCAATTGCATAGGGAAATGATAAAATTTTGATGAGAATTGGCAGATCATGGCAACTCCGTCTGGTACCAGGCGTCAATCGTCCAGCGGTCAACTTGATCATAACAGTGCATGATATTCTTCGGATATCCTTGGACGTTTTTCCGAACGACCATGAAGCGTTGCAGTTCCCATAAAGGAAAGACTGCGGTGTTGCTCCACAGATGCCGATGCAAGGTCTGCATGGCTGAGATCGCGCGACTTTGGTCGCTGGTACGGTCGAGTTGTACGAGTTCCTGCTTGAGCCAGTCTGGATACTTCTTGAGATCATCAAGCCTTGCTCGTTCTTCAATCGTGAGGAACGGCCAGATTTCGACGAGCGGTTCGACCATCTGAACGGAGCGATAAATCAAATCCCATTCTTCAGGACGTGGTTCATTCGCTAAAACCAATTTGAC
>ERZ887942.2957-NODE-2957-length-10159-cov-5.003860_pt1 | contig 10159 bp, 7 predicted proteins | sample MGYA00521099_ERZ887942 | MGnify/ENA primary metagenome ERZ887942 (study PRJEB32303, sample SAMEA104408605) | aquatic metagenome | biome: Brackish water; feature: Pelagic; material: water | place: Baltic Sea | collected 2014-06-07T06:48:00 | depth 16,251 m ... | reverse complement strand
CCAGTTATCTAAGGTTAAAAGTATTTCTTTGGCGAGCGGCTCTAAATCATCCTTATGGACGGCATTTTTTATAGAATCTAGCATGATAGGATAGATGCTAGAGGTATTGTCATTTATTACTTCTCTTATGCTTTCCTCGGTCCAGTCTGTCTTGTCATTGCTCAGAAGTTCTTCTATTCTATTATACCTGTTAGAAGGCACATAATACCCAGGTACCAGGCCATTTCCCATGTCGGCGGGCTGGTTATTGGCCGTAATTAAATAACCCTTTTCTGGATTTAAGACTTGAGGGTTATATTCAAAACCTGAATAGCCAAGCCACTCATCTTCTCCTGTACTTCCATCTAAAATTAAATTAGGGTTTACATGCTCTGGCCTAATAGGAAGTTTACCCGCTGCCCACCAGGCTATATTTCCTTCTGTATCTGCCCACATGAAATTTAAGCCTGGTGCTGTCAAATCTTTTACCGCGTCCGCTGCGTCATCTACGTTTCTTGATTTTGCAAGATTATAAAAGACCTCTAGACTTTTGCTAGGTAATTGATGATAAACCCATTGGAATGCTATCGGTTCCGCCTCATAGTCTAGATCCTTAAATGCCCCATTCATAAGATAACCGTGCCTCGTCTTTTTAACTTTGAGTAGGATATCTTCTGCATCTTTTACTTTGATGATTTCTTCGCTAATGTGAATGTCTTCCCAATGGTCCATATACCAAACTTGATTTGGGTTTTCGGGGTTTAATTTCTCTTGATAGAAATCCGCTTCATCGTTTTCAAACATCGTGATTCCCCAACCGGCATGTTCATTATGGCCTAAGGCTGGGAAAGGCCCTCCGGCAATAAAGCTACCGTAAATCTTGAAAGTGGGACTCTCTAAATGTGCTTCATACCATACAGACGGCTGAGAGAAAGCAATATGTGTGTCATTTGACAATATTGGTTTTCCGGATTTTGTTTTAGAACCAGAAATTACCCAACCATTAGAGCCATGAAATGGCTTGAAAGGAAGAGCTGAGCTTAATGCCCGCACATGGTCAGCCATAGCGGCTAGACTTTTAGCGGCCTTCTTTTGATTTACCGGGTCCACACTTATTTGGTCCTTTTGATCAGGCCAACCTTTAACCACATCTGGTAAATAGGCTTCTCCAAATTCGTTTTTGATGTAAGTTACAATTGCCTCGGTTTGGAATGCAGCTTCAAAAGTATAACCCATGTAACCCATTATCATTTCCACATCTTGCATGGTGAAATCTCTTTTTGGTATTCCCGCTAGAGTAAACTCAATAGGTGTTTTTCCATTATTCAAATAAGCATTAACTCCTTTGAGATAAGCCGCCATACCCTTACTTTCTGGGCTTTGAGAATTTCTATTCTCTAAAGCGATATTTGCATGGGCCTTAAAATTCAATGTTCTAAAAAACTTATCTGTCGAAACGGCTGCTTCACCAAATATTTCGGCCAAAGTCCCGGAAGCTAACCTTCTAAGAATTTCCATCTGGAAAAGGCGGTCTTGAGCATGCACATAGCCAAAGGCCTGGAAAAGGTCAGATTCGTTTTCGGCATAAATATGAGGAATGGCAAAGTCATCGTAGATAACTTCAACGGGTGAGTTTAAACCTTCTAGACTGAGGTTTGAACTGTAATCGGGCTTTAGAGAATTTAGATAGAGATAAATACCTGCTGCCGCAAAGGCAATGAGTAGGACTATGCCCACTAGGAGTTTTTTTATGATTTTCATAGGGTTGATGAGGTGATAACCAAGTATTGCCTTGATCAAAGGCAAGATATCAGTAATAACCCAATTCTACAAAATTGATGAAGGTATCCTTATTATTCAAAAACCGTTATATAAGTCTGTTTTGAAAAGATCAAGCTCTATTTAGTAAGTGGTGCCTCTTCCGTGTCCACGTCTTTTTTTGTGTTTCCCAACAGGTTTTTGGTGCTGACCATCAAATTTAACCACCGATTCAGACTTTTTGGGCTTTCTTTTCCAGAAAGGCAAAAGAACCCCCTTTCCTTTTTTTACTTCTTCCTTTTTTGTTGAAGCGTTCACTTTAAGGGCTCTACCCATTATGCTGTGTCCATTGAGAGCCAGTATGGCTTTTTTGGCCTCGGGTTCATTAGGCATGGTCACAAAACCGTAACCTTTGTTAAGACGCGTTTTATGGTCTATTACTATTTTCACACTTTCTACTTCGCCGTGTGTGGCGAATAGTTCTTTTAACTCCGCTTCTTTTAATTTAAAAGAGATATTGCTTACGTGAATGTCCATATGTCTTGTTTTTTGACCTTTGCAAAGGTACTTGCTTTAAAGTGAATTTCATTGTTTTAGTCTCTTAGCCTTCTTTGACTTATTATTGGATTAGAATTGTCTAAAAAATATTTATACAACTGCCTAAGCAATTAGACTCAAATGAAGAGTTTTATTAAACTTTCCGATTTGAGTTTTATATGGCTTGTCAGTCGGGTGCATAGAAAAGCTCTGAGAATGAAATAAAAAAGAACCGTGACGAGCCATTAGTTATAGAAATCTAGACAGCAGATCTTCAAATCTTAAATGCAGAAGGTGAATTATTCAAATCAAGCGAGCATGACGAACCCTTTTTTGAGGCGGCATGGTTACATAAGTACATGGGTCTGTCTTTTATCATGACTTTAAGCTTCCAGGAAAGAATCATTTGAGAAACGTGAAAGAGGCTGAGCTTCATTTCAATGAAGATGGGTCAGTTAAGACAATTACACCTGATCCTAATGGATGATTTTTAAGCTATAGGTAATAAAAACCCCATATGCTTTTCTAAATTCGTAATTCATTTCGGGGTGTGGCTCAGTCCGGTTAGAGTATACGCCTGGGGGGCGTAGGGTCGCAGAACTAGGCGTTCCCGTTGAATCCTGTCACCCCGACGTTTGATTATTAAAGAGTTATGAGTTTTCCTTGTAACTCTTTTTTCTAAGTCATGTTTTAAGGGTTTTAATTAATACTTTCTTCTGGTAAGGTTATTCTTAATCGACTAGTCTGTTTTAGTACTCTTATAAATAATTAGCACTTAGAAAGGAAACCTAGAGATTCTCTGGAAAGGTAGGAATGCTTTAATCGCTAATAAGCGTAATGTATTTTGCCTTAGCACCATTGTAAGTGATTTTCAACTCTGCCTTTTCGCTTTTATTATTTCCTGTATGCTCAATTTCAATGGAGACTTTTTCACTTAAATCTAATAAGGTCATATTAAGCTCAGATACTACTTTGAAACTCGCACTACTATCATTCAATAATTCAACTGAGCTTATAAAACTAGCTGAATTGCCTCCCTTATTCTCGAGTACTACCTTTTGTTTAGAACCTGCTTGAACCAATACTTTTGGAGGAGCTATTATTTCTGAAGACACAATTGGCTCTCCTTTAGGACTGTCTTCGTTATAAACTTCCATATTTCTTTGATTTCCTCCTCCACGATTTGGCGACCCAGCAGCGATATAGATACCATTTCCAGAAAGTATAGCTTGACTTCCATGTCTGGCGTGGTTCATGTCTGCCTTTTGGGACCAACTTTTTGTACTTGGGTTATAAGATTCTACAATTTTATATGCCGGCCCTTTTTGTTCTCCTTCGCCACCCATAACTAGCAGCTCTCTATTAAACACCATGATACCCGGTGCTGCCCTTGGTGTGGGCAAATCATTTTCCAGAGTAGTCCATTCTTTTGTTTCGAAATTATAAGTATCAACAGTACTCACTAAGGGTGAAAATACACCACCTTCTCCTCCTGAATGCCTGCCTCCAGCTGCGTATAAGGTTTTTCCTATGATGGCCGCATGGAAATGGTCTCTAGCTTGAGAGGCACTTGACAGCCTGGTCCATGTATTTGTTTTAGGGTCATAGGAGTCAAACCAATCCACATATCCCCCATCATGGCCAATAGTGTTACCACCAATCAAATAGAATTTATCTTCATAAACCACCAATCCGGCACCACCCCTTCGTCTATCTTCTGGTATAGAAGGGCCCATTATCCATTTCTTTGTTGGTGGATGGTATAGCCAGATGTTTTCTTCAGGAATTTCTCTTGGGAAATTGTTGGTCTTAAAACTACCGATTACCCAAATAAACCCTTTGTAGAATGTCGCCTGAAAATGATTGAATTCTTTAGGTGCTTCTCCACCTGTGCTCCAAGTATTGCTTTTATAGTCATAGATATCCAATTGCTTCGCAGATTCACGCCCGCCAAACATAATGAACTTATCTCCTGCCTGAAAAAAAGAACATTCATGGCGAGCAACATAGTTCTCACTTTCTGCCTTATCTATCCATGCGTCTGAATAAATAGATTTGCATTGAGGAAATAAGAAAACTGAACTTATCACAAACAATAGATGCAAGCCGAAATTCTTCCTTTTATTTTTCATTCTATTTCAATTATATTATGAATATAGGTTAAATACAAGGAGATGACTAAGGATACATGTGCACAAAAAAAGACAGCCCCTTACGGGACTGCCTCTAACAGTTTATCAAAATTAATTGATCGAATTTACTTACTTGCTGTTCCTGTTGGGAAACCTAAATTTTGACCCATATCTATAAGACTATGAACCGCTGCATCTGCGGCTATTGGGCCCACTAATGGCTTTAATACGAATGGTGCAGCACTATTGTCTGGTACAGGCTCAATACTGATTACACCCGCTCCACCTAATAGAGATGTTGGGAAGCTAAGACCCGATGGAGCGTTGGCTACGAAATCTTCACCTGGGAATGGTGTGGGCCCATTCCACCTTTAAAGGGCTCACCGCTATCTGCACCTGTGGCACTTAAGAACGTCCCTGTACTAACAGGAGAACCGTTTATGAAAGCCCAACCTTCATAAGCCCAACCGTCTGGAAGTGTTGGAAGGGTAAGAGTAGGAGATGGTCCAGAAGGATCCAACCACCAGATTCCACTATTTTCATCGTCCATCGTTGCTGTAGAGGGTGTTGCCAAAATAAATTGACCCGCTGCAGATGTAAAATCGTTTGCTAATGCCGCTCCATGACCAACAGTTAAGTTGGCGGATGTACCAGAAAAGTCACCTGCTAAAATATGCACTGCAGATGGACTAGGATCTGGGTCGCTTGCTGGCTCAATAGTCAGTACAAATGTGTTTCCGGCATCTATATCTGTTTTCGCTACAGTAAATGAAGACTTTGATAGTTGTCCTGAACCGCTTACAGAGAAAACGCCTGTGGTAACAGGCCCACTTGGCGTGATTAACCATCCTTCATATACATAGTCAGAGCCCAAATCTTCTAATCCTGAAATATTAAGACTCACTGTACCGTCTAAAACGGCCACTTCTTTTTCTTCGCATGCTACAAATGCTAAGGCTGCAAACCCCATTAATGCTCCCTTCAAAAATCCTCTTTTCATAACCTTACTATTTTGTTTATTGTTTAACATGATGCAAAGCAAGGCACACCGTATTACAGGAAAGTCCCGAATTTATAACAAAAGTATCACGGCCTATTTTTTTTCATTTTAGTAAATGAAATTGTATGAAATCCATTTTGGGTGTATTAAGGTATATACTAGAGAAAGTATGCGGATGTTTCTCATAAAAAGGCATTTCTAAGAAATCTAAATGAGTTTAGATGTGCTTGTGATAATTCTGTTATACTTAAAACCTTATTTTGTTTACTCATTTACCTATAGCGTATTATGCCAAGAGCCCTTATCATAGAGGACGACCTTAAAATTGCTGAGCTCATAAAAATTCATCTCAAAGATTTGAATTATGTCATTGACCATGCCGCAGATGGGAGAGAGGGTTATGAATTAGCAACCAAAACCAATTACTGCATTATCATTTTAGACCTCATGTTACCCACAATGGACGGGATGGAGGTTTGCCGGAGGATAAGAAGTAAGAATATAGCTTCGCCCATAATCATGGTTACGGCCAAGTCTGAAGAGATAGATAGAGTGTTGGGCCTAGAAACTGGGGCAGATGACTATATCGTGAAACCTTTTGGAGTAAGAGAGTTTCAGGCGAGAGTAAAGGCTGTCTTAAGAAGATCCCTGGGAGGCTTTGATGAAGAGAAGCCTGAAAAATCTCAAGTGATTAATGCGGAAGGCTTGAGTATAGACTTAGATAAACGTTCTGTTTTAAAGGCAGGTAAAAGACTAGAACTGACCCCTAAAGAATTTGATTTGCTCTCACTTTTAGCGGCTAGTCCCGGTAAAAGCTTTAATAGACAAAGTCTTTTAAATCTTGTTTGGGGTTATGACTTTGAACGTTATGAGCATACTGTGAATTCTCATATCAATAGGGTGAGAGCTAAAATAGAAGATGACATGAACAAACCGACCTACATTCTTACCAGCTGGGGTTATGGTTATCGTTTTAACGAAAATATTTAAGAAATGAATAATAAGTTTTTTATAAGACTATCTATTTCTATGCTGGCGGTACTCCTGGTTTTTGGAGCCGCCATGACATACATAAGCTTTGTGACTACTAAAAATTACCAAGAGGAGGCCAATCAAAAGTTAAATGCTCATTTGGCTCAGTTTACTACCGACCACATTACCACTTTTGACGAAGAAGGAGCTTTAGATTCTACCGCCATCTCCAAAGTAATGGAGTCTATGATGGTGATAAATCCAGATGTGGAGGTTTATCTGCTAGACATTGAGGGCAAAATTATGGCCCATGTGGCACCATATAAAGAGGTGGTGAGAACCCATATAAGTCTGGATGCTGTAAAAGGGTTTATTGCTGAGCAGGGCCAAACTTATATAAAAGGAGATGATCCTAGAGATTTTAATAAATCTAAAATATTCTCTGCTGCTCCTGTTATTAGCGACGAAATTTTAAGAGGTTATTACTATATCATTCTGGCGAGTGAGGAGAGCGAATCGGTTTTTGCTGGCTTACTAGGAACGTATACATTTGAGACATTCCTGAAATTGATAGGCTTTGCTGTTTTGTGTTCTATTTTATTAGGTTTTTTCATCCTGTGGTTTCAAACGAAGCATCTCTATACCATCACAGAAAGTATGGGAGAATTTAAGTCGGGAGACTTTAGCACACGCATAGTGAATGATGAACGGAGCATGTTTGGCACCATAAGCAGTACTTTCAATGACATGGCTTCCCAAATAGAATTACAGTTTGACAAAATTAAGTCGATCGATAACTTTAGAAGAGAGTTGGTAGCTAATATTTCTCATGATTTAAGAACACCTCTTTCTATTATCCAAGGTTTTACGGAAACACTTCAGTTGAAAAAAAATCAATTGTCAGATGCTGAAGAGGGACAATACCTAGAAAACATTAACGAAAGTACTAAGAAGTTAAAAGGTTTAGTAAATCAATTGTTTGAGCTTTCTAAGCTTGAAAACAATCAGATTCAATTGCAGAAGGAGCCCTTTCCTCTAGATGAGTTAGCGGCTGATTTGATGAACAGATATCAGGTGGTTTTTGAACAAAAGGACATTGTTCTAGAATTTGAAAGACGAGAAGGGACGCCTTTTGTCTATGGAGATATTGCATTGGTAGAGAGAGTGATTCAAAACCTGGTAGATAATGCAGTAAAATTCACTCCAGAAGGAGGGAAAATTACGCTTCAGGTAAGTTCTAATGAGGTCGGAGGTATTCATTTTAGCATCAGTGATACAGGCGTGGGTATCGCAGAAAAAGATCTATCAGCTATTTTTGAAAGGTATCATACCAATACCAACGATGAAGTACGCGTGAAAGGAACAGGTTTAGGATTGGCTATCGCCAATAAGATAATTCAACTCCATAATAGCACGATAGATGTCACGAGCAAACTAAATCACGGAACAAGCTTTAGCTTTAATCTTCCGGCTTACAGTATAGCCTAGCTTATCTCAAAGAAGGAATCTGTATTCCTGTGATTTTTCTGTACAAATCAACGGCGTAGATGTCCGTCATTTCAGAAATGAAATCAAGTATAGAAAGTATATCTAGATAAAGGCCTTGATCTTCACTGAGTTCAAATTGTTCAGGCACCAGTTTTTTTAATTTCTTTGATTTAGCTGAGTCAGGCTGTAAAATAGCTCCTAAAAATTCTTTCAGTAAGCCTCCAATCACATGAAAACCGGCAATTTCTATTTCAATTACCGATTTATGATTGTAGATTTTCTTAACCGAAATGGCATCTATTTTATCAATTTGAGCTATTGATTTGGCATCAATGAGTTCAATCAAGGACTTATTTACTTTACCGGCCAAAAGATCAGCCTCATTAGCCATAAAAGCTTCGGAGCACTTTCTAGTTAAAAGACCAATAAGCATGGCTCGCAGTAAAGAGAGTTTTTGTTTCTCATTTGTCATAGCCACCATCTGCTCGTTTATGTAAGCTTCATTTGCTTCCCCTTCAAAAAACGGAATCAAGAGTTTGGCTACTTCGTCAAACGATAAAATATGGAGTCTATAGGCATCTTCTAGGTCAATGATTCTATAGCAGATATCGTCAGCGGCTTCTACTAAGAAAACAAAAGGATGTCTGGCTAAAAGGTTTTTCTCACGGTCCAAATAGGTCAAGTCGAGGTCATTTGCCATTTCTTTCATGACGGGAAGCTCAGCATCAAAATATCCCGACTTTTTTGTGGAAACAATACCCGTTGATTTATCAAAACCATGTGTGCTGTCTACAGGATATTTGACAATAGATGCTAACGTAGTATAGGTCAGTTTTAGCCCAGCTTTTAGAAAGACACTTGAGAGTACACGAAAGGCATTCGCATTTCCCTCAAAGTTTTTTAAGTCATTGAATTGATTAATACTTAAGCCTTTTTCTAATATGGTTTTATGTTCAGCGGATAATTCCTTGAAAAAAGTGCGAATGGCATCTTCTCCAGAATGTCCAAATGGCGGATTGCCAATATCATGGGCAATGCAGCCTGTTTGTATCACGTCTGATAAGCCAAAACGATAAAATTCTTGAGCAAGCTTACTTAAAGTGGCTACATTTTTCTGTGCAATTTTTTCTCCTACCAACCTTCCCAACGAACGGCCTACAGAAGCTACCTCTAAGCTATGCGTAAGCCTGTTATGGACGAAAATAGAGCCTGGGAGGGGGAAAACTTGTGTTTTATCTTGGAGACGTCTAAACTGGGAAGAGAAAATAAGACGGTCATAGTCTCTTAAATATTCACCGCGAGTTTCATCCGTATTTTGAAGGTTCCTAGAACCGTATCTTTTATTAGAAAAAAGGGTTTCCCAGTGCATAGTTTAAATTTTCACCAAAGCTAAGGCAAACCATTGAAAAGTGAATTGGCAGAGGGTACCAAGTTTTAATTAAAGCCCAAGGCCATCCATTTCTTTTTTTTCGTACCGGCTATCTTCTGCAGGATAGCGTAGGATGTCCTCATATTTTCCAGAATCTTTTGCTAAAGCCCAAATTAAGCTTTCTCCCGCATGGACAGGAATTCTATTAAAAATTGGATCTTTGTAGGCTTCTGTGGCAGAAATAGTATTCCATCCTTTTTCGTGAAACATCTTTATTAAATCATCCAAAAAAAGAGCCGCGGCCAAATTATGGTGCAAAAGGAGGGTATGGTTAATATGCCTTCCCGTAAGTTCAAAGGATAGGTTTTCATAAAAGGTGGCCCTTTCGAATATATGCTTTAAATAAAACTTCTTAAATACTTCAATATCAGCTTCTGAGTTTTCACGAAGCTTATTTCTTAATCTGCTATCAATATACCAATCCGAAGCATCAATGGTAACATAGCCATTCTTGTAATTATGTTCAGCTAGCGTTTTACGAATTTCGTCAATCTCCGTTTGCTTATTTCCTTCTTTTAGAAAAGGGAATCTAAAGTATGGCGAGAAATTGCTATAGTTTCTAATTAAGGAGTCAGCTTTTAATAACTCCCTTTTAAAATCTTTGGCAGTTATTTCGGCCCGATTGAAGTTTGGGTGAGAGAAGGTGTGATTGGCTATCCTGTGCCCTTTATCATTCCAGCTTTTTAGTAGCACCTTTCCTTTTGGGTAGGCTTTACCCTTTGTTTTTACAAATAAGATGGATTTGAGTTTGGCGTCTTCCAAATTTTTTAGAAGTATACTATTCCATTCTTCAAATTGATAGTCTCCGTAATTTTGGGTAGAACCATCATCAAAAGTGAAACTAATGGTGGGTTGACCAAAAGA
>ERZ887942.2955-NODE-2955-length-10161-cov-5.804868_pt1 | contig 10161 bp, 10 predicted proteins | sample MGYA00521099_ERZ887942 | MGnify/ENA primary metagenome ERZ887942 (study PRJEB32303, sample SAMEA104408605) | aquatic metagenome | biome: Brackish water; feature: Pelagic; material: water | place: Baltic Sea | collected 2014-06-07T06:48:00 | depth 16,251 m ... | reverse complement strand
TCTCAGATGGGTCTGTGGCCGGGTGATGAGTACTTCGCTCAGCGCTATGACTACTCCACCGAGTACGTGACGATCATGCAGGAGCTGTGGGCCAACGGCACCGTCACCATGGATGGCGAGTTCTTCCAGATGGATGACTGCCACATGAAACCCATCCCCTCCAACAAGATCGAGATCGTCTGTGCTGGACAGTCCGAGCGAGGCATGGCCTTCTGTGCCGAATTTGGCGACTACCAGTTCATTCTCGGTACCGGTGTCAACACACCCACCGCCTATGCTCCCGGCAACGTGCAGTTGTTGGCAGCAGCAGAAAAGACCGGCCGCGATATCGGCTCCTACGTGCTGTTCATGGTGATCACCGGTGATACCGATGAAGAAGCCATGGCCAAGTGGAAGTTGTACAACGACGGTGTCGACACCAAGGCTCTGGCCTGGATGGCCGATCAGGCAGATTCTGATGCCACCGCAGATGCGTCGGGCACCGCAAAAACGATCTCGCTGCCCGAAGGTGCGATCAACTTCAACATGGGTACGCTCGTGGGTTCTTACGAGTCCGTCGCTCGCATGCTCGATGAGGCAGGCTCGGTGCCCGGCACCAAGGGCATCATGTTGACCTTCGATGATTTCATTGATGGTTTGAAAATCTTCGGCGAGAAGGTTCAGCCGTTGATGAAGACTCGCTCGGTTACCGTAGCCGGCTAGTTCTTCTCGCTTTATGTTTTGGGCCTCATCCGCGGCGCGGGTGGGGCCCAAAACTTTCTTGTAGCCAAGTCCATGTCTAGATGAAGGTGTGCCCGTCACAGCCGATGACCTCATTGCGAGCGGCCAGGATGTGGGCACGCATGACGCTGCCGGCCCACACGGCGTCGCGGACCCTGATGGCATCGACAATTTCACGATGGTGATGCAGCGAACGCTTTAGTGCATTGGGGGAATACTTGGAGAACGTCTGCATGACCACGGGTACATGCGTGAGGGACTCCACCATCGACGCTAGTCGCGGTGACTCAGCCGCCTCCATGATCGCGGTATGAAAGCGACGATTCGCTTCGGCCAACATGGGTAGTGACTGCTCTGCGCGCGCGCGGCCAAAGATATCTTCCATCTCTCGACACACGTCGTCGAGTTGCTTCACCGCGATCTCGTCAGCCAAGGCAGCGGCGCGCTCTGCCGCATGGGACTCCAATATCGCACGCAGATCAAAGATCTCGCGTAGGTCTGAGGTGTGCCATCGTGCAACACTGGCACCGCGATTAGGGGTTACCTCAACGAGACCCTCAGAAGCCAATCGTCGTAGTGCTTCCCGCACCGGAGTTCGAGAAATTCCCAGCGTCTCGGCCAGTTCTTCCTCGGCCAGACGCTCACCATGCACTAGCCGACCCGACAGAATCTGATCACGCAACTGGGAATAGGCGATATCGGCAAGTTTGGCCATGACAATCCTCTCCCCCTTCGCGCGTGCTTAGTTGATCTTGTCCAGAGCCCGACGCATTTGCGCGAACTCAACTACCTGGTGACCTACCATCTCCAACGAAGCCTCTGCACCCCTGTCGTCGCAGTGACCCTCGGAGTCAAACTTGGTAACACTGGCATTAACGGTGCAGCCCAGCGGTGTCGGCCAGGCACGGACCGCGTGGGCCACCTGACGCAGTTGGTGCATCGTTGAAGCTGTGGCCTGCCAACCATAAGCCACCGCGATGCAGCCTACGGCTATTCCGTGCAGATAGACGCGCTCATCAGCACGCAGATCTTCGACGTAGTCAAGCGCGTTTTTCATCATTCCGCTGATGCCGCCGTGGTAGCCCGGGCTGGCAACCAAAAGCCCGTCAGCCCAGCGATATGCGGCCACAAGTTCCTGGGCAAGTTCGGTTCGTTCTTCCGTTTCGGTGTCATAGATGGGCAGCATCAGGCTGCGCCCCACAATCGTCTTCACTTCAGCACCATGATCGGTTGCACCACGAACCGCAGCCAACAGAGCACGTTCACTGGAGGAGTCCGGTCGTGTGCTTCCACCGATGGCAAGAATGCGCACCGGGCCTTCGTGTGTTGCCTCGCTCATGCCTGCTCCCCCGCTCTACCTGCCGCAACCCAGGTAGCCACGCGGGCTAGACGCTCACCTTGCAAGCGAGCCGCCGTGAGTGCCACGTCGTCGGGTGGTGCGCCTTTTTGGGAGAAAAATGATGCACCATAAGGGTTTCCGGACACCTTAAGCAGGTGAGGATCGCCGTAACCGAGCGGCACAACAATGGCGCCCCAGTGGTAGAAGTGGTTGTTAATCGCCAAAATCGTGGACTCGAGGCCGCCGTGCGCGGTCGACGCCGAGGTAAATGCTGTACCCACCAAGTCCAGCAGCTTCCCCTGCGCCCACAAACCCCCGCTAGTGTCCAGGAAGGTTTTCATCTGACTCGCCGGGCCGCCGAAGCGTGTGGGTGAACCAATGGCTACCGCATCGGCCCACTCGAGGTCATCCAGGGTGGCCACGGGGTCATCCTTGGTCTTTGCTACGTACTCAGCCCACTTCGGGTTGTACGCGATGGCCTCGGGTGGCGCCAACTCCGGCACCCGACGCACCCGCAGCTGCGCACCCATCGCTTCGGCACCCTCGCCGACCGCTTCCGCCATGGCGGCCAGATTGCCCGTGGAGGAGTAAAACAAAACGGCTACTTTGACGCCGGAATCGTTGGTCATGCCGCACCTTTCGAAGTTGAATTTTGCTGAACCGGAGGAAAAGCACCGGCACGACCGATCATGGCGGGGGCTTCGCGCCCAAGCAGCCCACTCAGCCAGCGGGCCGTATCGGCAACGTGATCGCGATCGATTCCGGTGGTGTAGCCCGATCGCGAAAGGAGGTATTCCAGGTCCTCGGTGCCAATGTTGCCGGTTGCGGCCGGAGAAAACGGACAACCACCGAACCCACCGGCTGCTGCATCCAGCACACGAGACCCAGCTTCAACCGCTGCTAATGCGTTGGCGTAACCGGTGTTTCGAGTGTTGTGGAAATGGAAACGTAAGGCAGCGTCGGGAGCTTCCTGGGCGACCATCTGCGCTAGCGCTCGGACCTGCCTGGGCACGCCCACGCCGATCGTGTCGGCGAAGGCGATCTCGTTGACGCCGGCCTCGGCAAACATCCGCACCACATCGCGCACCTGGTCAATGCTGACCTCGCCATCAAAGGGACAACCGAACGCCACGGCAGCTGTGCCGCTGACCGGCACACCGGCGGCTTGGGCATCGGCGATCATCTCTTTAGCCAGGACCAGCATGCCCGCCACATCAATGTTTTGATTGGCGATGGACATGCCGTCGGTCGACGGCACCACAACGTTTACTTCGTCGACACCGCTGGCCAGAGCCCGGTCGTTGCCACGCTTGTTCAACACCAGGCCGCTGTAACTCACCCCGGGGAGCCGGGTAATGCCTGCCATGACCTCTTCCGCGCCGGCCATCTGCGGCACGGCTTTGGGGTTGACAAAACTTACCGCTTCAATGCGCTTAGCACCGCTGGCCCCGAGCCGATTGATCAAGGTGATGCGGTCGGCAACCGAGAGCGTCACCCGCTCGTTTTGCAGCCCGTCGCGGGAGCACACCTCAAGGATCGTGACATGGTCACCTGTCGTTGTCATATCCCTAGTGTGACCCCTCTTCGTATACAAGTCCACCCATCCGGCAAAATCTGTTTCTTCCATTTGGAAAGAATCTATGAGAAATTAGCCCACCAATCTGCGGCAACCACTGGCCAAGAGGCCGGTAACCTCGCTAGGTTGTATACATCCTTTGGTGCTTGACCTTTCTCGGGAGTTGATATGACACCGCATCACGCCACGCAAAACACCGGCGCCCTTGCCGACGTTCGCGTGATCGAACTCGGCCAACTGCTGGCCGGCCCGTACTGCGGCCAGCTTCTCGGCGATCAGGGGGCGGAGGTCATCAAGATCGAAGATCCCGCCACCGGCGATCCCATGCGCCAGTGGGGCCGGGAAAAGCCCTATGGCAAGTCGTTGTGGTGGCCGATCGTGTCGCGAAACAAGAAGTCGATCACGGCCAACCTGCGCACACCGGAGGGTCAGCAGATTGTGCGCGACCTGATCAAGGACGCCGATATCTTGCTGGAGAACTTCCGGCCCGGCACCCTGGAGAAGTGGGGCCTCGACTACGAAAGCCTCACCGAAATCAATCCCCGCCTCATCCTGGTGCGCGTGAGCGGATTCGGCCAGACCGGCCCCTACGCCCCCCGTGCCGGCTATGCCAGTATCGGGGAAGCAATGGGTGGGCTGCGCTATGTGGTCGGTGACCCCGATGGTCCCCCCTCCCGCACCGGTATTTCCCTGGGCGACTCCCTCGCCGCCACATTCGCCACCCTGGGCGCCCTCTCGGCATTGCACAGCCGCGAGCGCACCGGTCGCGGCCAGATCGTGGATGCCTCCATTTACGAATCAGTCTTCGCCTACATGGAGTCGCTCATTCCGGAGTGGGAGATCGGCAACTACCAGCGCGAACGCACCGGTCCCACCCTGCCCAACGTTGCTCCGAGCAACGTGTATCCCACCTCTGATGGTGATTCCGTGCTCATCGCGGCCAATATGGACACCGTGTTTCGCCGCCTCGCCGTGGCGATGGACAAGGCCGAACTCGCCGAGGACGAGCGCTACGCCACGCACAGCGCTCGCGGTGGAAACGACAAGGAACTTGATCAGATCATTGCTGACTGGACGATCAACTGGACGGCTGAAGATCTTCTCGCCCACCTGGTCGAGCACGGCATCCCATCGGGTCGGGTCTACACGGCCAAAGACATCCTTGCTGACCCGCACTTCGCCGCGCGCGACGCAATCATTCGGGTGCCAGACAAGACGTTCGGGGAGTTCCCCATGCAGGGAGTCTTCCCGAAGTTGTCCGATACACCGGGTGAAGTGAAGTGGGTTGGGCCAGACCTGGGCCAGCACAACGATGAGATTTACCGTGAACTTCTCGGCTATGACGATGCTCAGATGAGCGACTACCTAGGGCGAGGAATCATCTAGCGTGCGCCAAAGCGCAGGCGTGTTCCCCCCGATTTCTACTCCCGAGCTACTGGTACATGAATCGGTAAAGTTCTGGTCGTCGGTCGTCCCACACCGGCCACAGTTCGCGGGCCTTGGGCAACGCACTGAGGTCAAGTTCTGCACTGATGATGACCGGCTGCTCATGTGCGGGTGCCTCAGCGAGGACCTCACCACTGGGAGCCACAATGCAGGAGCGCCCGAAATAATCGGTGACGTGGCCGCGGTGACTTTCCACGCCCGCGCGGTTAGAAGCGGCCACAAAAACGCCAACCTCCATAGCCCGAATGCGCAGGTCATCGACAAACAACGACTCGCGCCAGCCAAAGGAGGACACAATGACCAAAATGGCGTCAGCGCCCATATGTCGATTGGCCAACCACACCTCGGAGAAGGCGCGGTCGTAGCAGATGAGCGCACCCCAGCGGATGCCATCAATCAGGAAAGTCATGGGCGCCGGCCCAGGCGTGCAGTAGGAAGCCTCATCCACAGTCAACGTGCCGGAGAAAACTGCCGGCGCGGACAGTTTGCGAAAACAGGGATACTCGGCGCCATCGGGACCCACACCGGGGATGACCGCACCGGTGCGGTCGATGACCACCATGGAATTGCACACGACGTTTTCCGGGCTCAGTTCCACCATGCCAAACACCACATTGATCTTGAGCTCACTGGCCAGTGCAGAAAAGAACTGGGTGCTGGGCCCGCCGACCGCCTCCGCCCAGTTTTTGGCCTCGGGGTCAAAGGGTCCCGAAGCAAAATAGGGAGTGGTACACAGTTCAGGCAGAATGACCAGATCCGGCGAATCTGCAGCCGCCTGCCGCACCAAATCCCCCAGCATCGCCAGGTTCTGGGCAATATCTGGCCCACATCCCCCCGATTGAATGACCGATACCTTCATATTGTGTCTCCTCTGGATGCAATGCGACGCGTTAAGCAGATCGTACACAGTCACCGATCACGCGCGGAGTTACATAAACGAAACAATGAGGAATTACAACAATTTGGTCAGTCCACTAGTCACCACGGTACTAAATCTTGTATACAACTCCACATGCCAGCAGAGCGGAGAACCGGATGTCTGTAACGACGCAAGAAGCAGCAGCCCGAAAGGCGCTAAAGAGTGGCGTGACCGCTCGGCGTATCCAGGCGTACTCAATCCTGGTCGCCTGGGCCGTGGTCATCTTGATCTTCACCCTGCTGCTGCCGGACACCTTCCTCAGCGTGCAGAACTTCACCGCGATTGCCAACTCAAAGACCGCGACGGTTCTACTCACCCTGGGCCTGATTTTTGCCCTGGCCGCCGGTGAGTTCGACCTGTCCATCGGCGCTTCGCTGTCCCTCGGTGCCGCTGTGCCTGCCTGGCTGTATTCCGTGCACGGGATACCCGTGGTTGCCGGTGTCGGAATCGCACTCGTGGCCGCCGTGCTGTTTGGCTTCCTCAATGGGTTCTTATCGGTGCGCTATGCCATTCCATCGCTGGTGGTCACCCTCGGTACCGGTACCGCGCTCCTTGGTCTCGTCGCCGGGCTGGTCGGTAACAGCACGATCTCGGTTAAGGGCGACTGGTGGAATGAGTTCGTCAGTCACAAAACGTTTGGGCTTTACACCTCCTTTTGGTTCGTCCTGGTGGTGGCCTTCATCGTCTGGTACGTACTGCAACACACCCCTGTAGGCCGCCACCTGTACTTCGTGGGACAAGGCCGTGAAGTTGCGCGACTGGCCGGCATTCGAGTCAACAGCTATCGCTACTCGTCACTGGTTATTTCAGCTACCCTCGGTGCCCTCGCCGGAGCGGTACTGCTGGGCAACACCGGTGCTGTGCAGGCCCGCGTGGGGCAAGCGTTTATCCTGGCAGCCTTCGCCGCGGCGTTCTTGGGTAGCACCGCAATCGTGCCCGGGCGCTTCAACGCTTGGGGCACTGTCGTGGCGGTGTACTTCATCGAAACCGGAATCACCGGTCTACAGCTCCTAGGCTTCCAGGCCTGGGTGTCCGATGTCTTTTATGGCACGGCCTTGGTGGTGGGCGTACTTGTTGCCACCCTGGCCACTCGTTTACGGTCGCGCCTTTCGGCTCGATCGACCTCAGAGGAAAGGAAACAAGAATGAAGAAGCGCAGTATGCGGCGCTCCCTCGGGCCGATCGCAGCCCTCGGGGCAGCGGCGCTCGTGCTTGCCGCCTGTGGCGGCAGCGACAGTGGAGATAGCACCACCTCTGCCGCACCATCGCCGACGGAAACCTCGGCGGCTCCCACCGAGACACCCGACAACGGTGTTGCTGAGGCATTGGCTCGCTATGAGGCAGCCAAGGCACCGATTACCTTCACCTACCCGGGTGAAGCATTTGATGCGGGCGCCGCTGCAGTGGGCAAGACCGTGGCGCTCATCTCCGTTGATGACCGCATCCCGGTACTTGCACAGTGGGGCGACACCATCGAGGGTGGCTTTGCCGCCTACGGTGTTGGCGTCACGCGGTCATCGGCTGACTTCGATATTGAGGCCATCCCCGGCCTGTTCAGCCAGGCAGTGTCTGCAGGTGTCGATCTCATCGTCACCAACGCGATTCCCGACGCGCTGATTCCCTTCGGCGAAATTGGTGACATCCCCGTGATGACCACCAACCAGACTGCCAAGCCCGGTGTGGCACCGGCAGCCGGCGTTATCACTGACGTCTCCTTCGACTACACGATCCCGGCTCGCCTGATGGCTAACTGGTACATCGTGAACTCCGATGGCGGCGCCAATGGCGAAGCACTCACCTACGGATCTGAAGGCCAGGCATCAAGCCCGGTCATGATCGACGCCATCAAGGCTGAGATCGCTGAACTGTGCCCGGAGTGCGTCGTTGACTACAAGGATGCCCAGTTGGGCACCTGGCAGGATGGCGTTTTGGCCAGCGAGACGCGCAACGCGCTGACAGCAAACCAGAACCTGAAGTACCTGCTGCCGATCTACGACGGCATGACCATCGCCGGCACCGACCCCGGCATCACCGATGCCGGTAGCGATGCCACGCAGTCCAGCTTCAACGCCACCCCGGTGGTTATGCAGGGCATCGGATCTACCTCGGTGCTTATGGACGTGGGTTGCCCCAACGATTGGTTCAGCTACGCAACCGTGGATGCCAGCATGCGCATCTGGGCTGGCGCACCCCTCATCGATGACTACGCAATTACCTGCCGCGTCTTCGATACCACGAACATCGGCGAGATTGATCCGTCCACGGAGAACTCCGAGAACTGGTACGGCATCAACTTCCTCACCGAGTTCCAGTCCTACTGGGGCGCACCTGCCTGATCAGACGCCACGTCTGACGGTTAGAACTCGCTAATGAAATAGCAAGACGGTTCTCAGGAAGGGAACGTGGTGACCGAAACAGTCCTCGAATTACAGGGACTCTCCAAGACCTTTGGGGCAACACGTGCTTTGGCGAACGTTGATTTTGACGTTCGAGCAGGCGAAGTACACGGGCTTGTGGGCCGAAATGGCTCGGGTAAGTCCACCCTCATCAAGGTACTGAGCGGTTACCACGTTCCCGACCCGGGCGGACGCTTAATTATCGGCGGTGAAGTTGTACCGCTGCCCGTCACCGGACGCGCAGCGGCCGAACACGGCCTTGTTTTTGTTCACCAAGACCTCGGCCTCGTCGGCGCCTACAGCGTGCTAGAAAACATTCGGCTGAATTCCTGGGCATCCTCTGGGCTACAGCCAATTCACTGGAAAACCGAGCGCGCCTCCGTCGCCGAAGAATTGGCACGTTTCGGCCTGTTTGCCGACCCCGCAACACCCATCGACTCACTCTCCCAAGTGGATCGAGCGATCGTGGCCATTGTGCGCGCCATGCACCACCTTGGCGTCACCGGTGATGGCACCGGCGACAGCACCGGCAAGGTGCTCGTCCTGGACGAGCCCACCGCATACCTCCCCACCGACTCAGTTACGCGACTCTTTGACGCGGTTCGGGCAGTTGCCGCTACCGGTGCAGGCGTGGTGTTCGTGAGTCATCGCACTGACGAGGTCTTGAACATCACCGACCGCATCACCGTGCTCCGCGACGGCGAACTGGTTGAAACTGTTGTCACCGACGACACCGACGAAGACGCACTCGTTGCTCTCATTCTGGGCCGCGCGCTTGATTCTTTTTATCCCGATCCCATCCATACCGAACCTGGTGAACGCGTGCTCACGGTGGAGGATCTGACCGCGGTCTCGTGAAAAACCTCGATCTTGAGGTAGACCGCGGCGAAATCATCGGCCTGACCGGCCTGATGGGTGCCGGCCACGATGAAGTTCCCTACTACATTTTCGGGGCCAAAGACGCCCGCGCAGGACACATTACGGTCAATGGGCAAGAGCTTCCGATCGCAAAGTCCACGCCCACCGATGCGATCGCCGCCGGTGTCGCGCTTCTCCCGGCCGACCGTCTCAATCTGTCCGGGTCTGCGGCTGCTTCCGTGGAAGACAATGTGGCGCTGCCGGTGTTGAAAAAATACTTCTCACGTGGACGTCTACAGCTGGCTGCGGTGCGCTCACAGGTGGGTGGTCTCATGACCTCCTTCGATGTTCGACCCGCCATGCCCAACCTTGAATTCAGCGCGCTATCTGGCGGAAACCAGCAAAAAGCGCTGCTCGCAAAGTGGCTGCAAATGGAGCCCTCACTACTACTGCTGCACGAACCTACCCAGGGTGTCGATGTGGGCAGTAAAGCAGATATTTTCGTTCGCATCACCGAGGCTGCCGAGGCGGGCACCGCCGTAGTTATCGCCAGTGCCGAACACGAAGACTTGGCTAACCTCTGCACTCGCGTTCTCGTCTTCGACAACGGACGGGTGGTGGGTGAACTCGCCGCCAATGAACTCACCGAGGAGCGCATTTTGGCGCTGTGCTACCGCGGTGGACGCGATAGCAATGCACCAGCGCAGATGGAGCGCAAGTTTCGATGGCGCCCCCATCGTGTGGGTTACGACAACTAGCCTGGCTTCACCGCTGTGACTTCAAGTCGCACGTAATCTACGCAACGATCCCCCATCAAGCCCGCAACCTGCATGCGCTCAATCTCAGAAAGTTTATGCAACACAACACTTCTGAGGTAGTCGGCATACACTTCATCATTGTCGAAGTAG
>ERZ887942.2954-NODE-2954-length-10169-cov-5.875519_pt1 | contig 10169 bp, 10 predicted proteins | sample MGYA00521099_ERZ887942 | MGnify/ENA primary metagenome ERZ887942 (study PRJEB32303, sample SAMEA104408605) | aquatic metagenome | biome: Brackish water; feature: Pelagic; material: water | place: Baltic Sea | collected 2014-06-07T06:48:00 | depth 16,251 m ... | reverse complement strand
CATTGCTGCTATTTTTATTTGGTTTCGATTCTGAATTCACAAACACTCCCTAGCCAATCGAGTAATTGGGCAACTAAAACTCGCTCCCGACCAGTTGGTAGAAGATGCCCTCAGCGATTTGGTTATCAACGAGTTAAGGATCGATTTATTATCGAGTGAGACACCTGAAACTCCCGTTCGCATACGTATATCTGGCGACGGAAAGTCGGGTAAAACGATCGTTCCCATGCGATTGGATACCAACATCAACGGAACGCTGGAGGAGCTCTTTGAGTTTTTACTGAGGATCAGCACCATCGGCGACTGATACCCACAAACAGATATTGAAACTCTTCTGAATTGCTGGTGTATATAAGCTACGATGATTCGATCTACCCAACTTTCAAAGTTCTGCAACGCTGCTTTCTCGCTGACAACCGTGTTATTTCTCTCTGGCTGCATTAGTGTCAAAACGCACAGCACCATCGAACCCATCTATCTCACTCTCGACGTAAATCTGAAGGTCGAGCTTCAAAAAGAGCTTGATAATGCCTTTGCAGATCTCGATGCGGCCTCAGATGCCATCGTAGAACAATAATCGACCGGACCTAATTTATGAAAAGAACAACTTTTATCCTCTTTCTAGCGTTGGGAATCTTCGCAATTAACACCTCCCTGTTTGCAGCTAAAAAAAGCGAAAACTTGCTGAAGCAGCACATGCTCCAACGAGTCACCGTCATCGATGAATTGAAACTCTCTGGGAAAGTGGGAGAGAACAACGCTGGCTTGCTCGCGCAACGAGGCATGCTCTCCAAGGACGAGACCAACGTTATGAACCGTGAAAACGAGGATCGACGAGCCTTGTATGAGATTCTTGCGGAACGTCTACAACTCTCGGTAGCCGTCGTAGGCCAGGGACGAGCAGATGAACTGCGCAAACGATCCGCCAAGGGTGTCTGGCTCCAAGGTGCTGACGGTAAGTGGTATCAGCAGCAGTAGCAAATAATTACAGCTAATACTACCAGGTCCGTTTTGCCATGAATTGATCCAAGTCTTCTCGGGACATGGGCAACTGATCAGGATTGGCATCTAACCACTTCAAGAAATGTTCCTTAATGGCATCCGTCCAGGCGCTGTCCATCTGGCCTGAATTGTAGGTGCCAGACTTAAGCATCTCATAACCAAAGGTATCTCTTACTCCAATAAACTCAGCGGTCAGTATCACTTCCTCCGCCATATGAGCAGGAATGAACAAGACTCCAGTCGGTTCTGAGATTACAAGGTCACCAGGCAGTACGATTGCTCCTCCAATACGGATGGGGGTGTTTAACCCCATCAAGACAACTTCCTCCAAAAACGTCGGGTCAAAGTCGCGCACGAAAGCGTTAAACCCTTCAATCTCTGCCATGCCGGAACGGTCACGGGCCGACCCGTCAAATATGACACCGGTTCCCGTTTTCGCAAAAATCGCAGTTGCCAAACTATCGCCGATCAGGGTTCCTTGAGCAATCTTTCCAAACGAATCTGCTACATAAACGTCACCCTTCTGCAGCGCCTGGATCGGCCACGAATTGTGATTACCTGACCGTCCCTGTTCTTTTCCGCGCGCCATGATGTTCTCCAGAACGTCAGGTCTGCTCGGCATGTAGTGAGCCGTCAGTGCCCGGCCAATCACCGGGACATCTTCGTGGATCATCTTCCAGTTGCCCTCGAACTGATTTTTGTATCCGGCATTGTAAAGTACCACCCAAGCTTCCTCGATCCCTATCTTCGCTGCACGCTCCACCAATTCGTCTGGAATACGCGGACGGCCATCTTCGAACCGCTCACCTTTCCAAGCGGACGTGAGGAATACCATCTCATCGCGAGAGATGGTTTGAGCGGTAGCGAAGGTCCCTGCAACGAGCCCTAGGAATACTAGATAAGTGAATAGGTTTTTCATAAAATTTGTGTTCGTACTAAAATATTGATTACAACGAGTTCCATTTCTCGGTGGAGGCAAATACGCGTTTATCAGCCGGGTGAAGCACGGTCTTTATATGATCCATATTTAGTTCCACACCCAATCCCGGCGCATCTGGAACGGGGGCAAACCCGCTGCTAGTTAACGAATGACCACCAGTCGAATCAATCATGTTCGCCCACCTGGAATAACCGTCTTTATCCGGATGAAACTCAAGAGCCCGATGATTGTGAGTCGCTGCCGCACTATGCACATTGGCCATAAACGATACCGGCGTTCCCGCGTAGTGTAGCGCCAGCTTTATCCCATGGTCTTCAGCATAGTCGCCGATCAATTTAGTCTCAAGTATCCCCCCGGCGGTCGCCAGATCCGGGTGAACGTAATCGACCGCTTGCTGGTCGCAGAGTATCTTGAAACTTTCGCGCGCATACATGGATTCACCGGTCGCAATCGGTGTATTTATCCGATTACGAAGCGTTTTTAAATCCTGTGTTTCGGCCCAATTGATCGGTTCCTCAATCCATGCCAGTTTAAAAGGTTCCAGCGCATTCGCCTGCCGTGTCATATTATCCAGATTACGCCCGACGAAGTGGTCGACAGAAATAGGCATGTCATCACCCACCGCATCGCGAATCATCTGAATGTATTCGACCACGATCGCGATTCCCTTATCCGTCAGCATACCATCCTTGTGCTCGTTCAACGTGCCCGGAACATCTTCGAGCAATCGAAACACCCGCAACATCTTCAACCAGGTAAACCCCTGCTCGACCCGCGCAAGCACCTTGGCACGAATCATGTCATGGTCCTTATCGGAAAAGGTATCGCCATACAATCGAACCTGATCGCGATACTTACCTCCGAGTAGTTGCCATACAGGTACGTCGTATGCCTTTCCGGCTAAATCCCAGAGGGCCATATCGACAGCACTCACTCCACCCCCCAGCCGGTTATGACCGCCAAACGGTTTTACCAACCGAACCAGTCTCTCCACATTACAGGGATTCTCACCGAGCAGCAGGTGCTTTAGCATAAGGGCGTGTTTGACTTCTCCACCATCGCGCACCTCACCGTAACCGTAAATATCCTGATTGGTATCAATGCGGATAATCGAACAAGCACGTCCCATGTGCTCCACGGTTACATACCGCATATCGGTAATCTTGAGTTTCGAAGGGCTTGAGGCCCTTTTTACATTCGAGGTAGCAGCAGCAGCCACCTCGTCAATCGGCAGGTTGAACAATCCTCCCAGGGCCACGCCTCCGAGCATAGATTTTTTCAGAAAATTCCGTCGATTATCTTTCAACATATCCAGGGGAAAGGTTACTTGCTCTTAGTCGGATCGTCAGAGCGGATCGCAAGGATGATCGAGTGCTCCTCACCCTCCTTATTTAGGCTATAGAAACCGACTTCTGTTCCTGCTGCCCAGTAAAAGGCGTCACCCACCTGACTCGGATGCCGCTCCACATTTCCATACTGATCCAACCCAGCCACCATGTAGCCACTGCCTTGCAAAACAAAGTAAACCTCTTCCTGCGTTGCATGCCTATGTGGATTATTCGTTCCATGCGGAGAAAAATCCATAATAAACAGACTCTTCATCTGCGAGGCACTCGCTAAACGATCCCGTGTGCTGGTCGTATCGCCCATTAACAGTTTGTACTGCGTGGTCGGACCGTGACTACCCAGCACCTGCAGCTCAACATCATCGGCATTAGCAATCTCCAAAGCCATGTTAGGCTCGTAATCGATTCCATTCGGGAGCTCATACCCCATAACCAACACCTTAATCGGCTCTTTCGTATTATTGGCCACCCCATGCCTGACTCCCGCAGGCACATAGAGAAAGTCGTTCTTTCGTAGAGGCGCCTCCTCTCGATCATAGATCAGGGTCCCTTTCCCAGCTGTTACATAGAGAACATACTCCTCGTTTCTTCGGCTTACGATCGCGCTCGCACCCCCTGGATCGACAGTCAACTCTCCCATGCGGGTGATCGCGTTTAGATGTTTCTCATCTTTGTCACCTTCGCCAAAAATCGGTTTATACCTCGCCGTATCAGTATCCTTGGTTAGATCGGCATCCCCATATTTCAGATTCGGGACATAGCGTGAGAGGTAAAGTTGTTGCTCGTGCGAGTAGACCGACCCTTGAATGAACAATAGGGAAAGGATCAACACCATGTATGAACGGGGTTTTAGGGCAGCTGATTTCATGGAATGACTAGGGTTTAGGGCTTCGAGCTCAGTTAATCGTAGCTGAACTGAGTTATACCTAAATGCCAGTCCAATCGTGCGTCCACTAGAAACTACAATGCACCGGATTTTTATAGGGAATAACGGGATCTATAGATTGCAATTTTTCTTGGAATTTTGCCGTTTATTCAGGATATTCAAACAAATCTTCCTCGATACCTTAAATCACTCGAACCCGTCTTGTAATAGCTATGAAACCCCATAATTCCGACGAAAACTCCCCGCTTGAGAACATTGAACATTGGGAAGACTTTGTAGAAACTGCTACCTACCCAGAGCCGGAACATAAGCTCAAGGAAGACTACCGGAATTACGACGACCCAGCTAGGGACACAGTTAGAGAATTTTACCGTCTGAACCACAAATACCAGACCTTCGAATTTGTGAAGGCCAAAAAGGCCGAGTTCGTCTTCAACACTTCGGGTAAACGTGAGATGAGCATCCTGGACGCTGTCATGTATCTCAACACTCTGGTGGATGATTCAGATCCAGACATCGATCTACCGCAACTCCAACACTTACTCCAGGCGTCAGAGGCTATACGCGAACGGGGTTACGAGGACTGGTTTGTCCTGACAGGACTCATTCATGACTTGGGAAAAGTGCTATGCTTATTCGGAGAACCTCAATGGGCCGTGGTTGGCGATACGTTCCCTGTCGGATGCAAGTTCAGTGAAAGGATTGTCTACCCGGAATTCTTTGAGGCGAATCCCGATTCGAATAACCCGCTGTTTAATACGCGTCTGGGAATCTACGAAGAAGGCTGTGGCTTGAGAAATATCGAAATGTCGTGGGGACATGACGAATACATGTATCACCTCGTAAAAGACTACCTCCCCGACGAAGCACTCTACATGATTCGCTACCATTCGTTCTACGCCTGGCATCGCGAAGGCGAGTACGAATACTTGCTGGATGACCACGACCGTAAAATGCTGCCATGGGTAAAAAAATTCAATCCCTTCGATCTTTATACCAAATCACCGAAGACACCCGTCTGGGAAGAATTGAAACCGTATTACCTGGACCTGATTAACAAGTACCTTCCGGCAAAACTAGACTGGTAATACCTGCAAGGTTTCAGAAGACTAGAGGCTCCTCGAATTAATGACAGCCGCTAATACTCTATACGTCCTTGCCGACGAACCTAGCTTTAGATTTTTCTCATCTCTTGGATGAGGGTGGCGAAGAAGCCATTGTCTACCATCCGACGGTTGTAGCACAGAACGTCTCAGAACTTTAGGGAAACGCCTGAAAACAACTAAACTGACTCCATTCAGAATCGCCAACTTAAGCTCAACGGGGTTCCAGACGAGCGATGGCCTCACTCAGGCTTTTATAGTATTCGAGTTGCATAACCCCTTCGTCCGACACGAGCATGAACGTTCTAATACCACGGCTCTCACGAAACTCAACGCGCTTCAAATCTGTCCATGCGATCGCTCCTTTCAACACCCTTCCGCCACGCCATTCCTGGACTCCTTCATCGTCGAAAACGAACCGGCTATTAATCGATCGGTGAATGAACAGTCCCATCAATAAAGTAATCAGCGCAATTCCAAGAAACAGCCACTGCTCACTTGCCAACGGCCATGAGGGCTTAGACCAAAACACAAAGTAGACCAGAAAGAACAAGGGAAACACCGTTGAAAAAATATGCGCAAGCACACGATTACCGATCTTCCCGCCCTTCGTGTTTTCGAACTCACCACGCACGCTTCTTAAACTCGCCAGGAAATCTTCAGTTACTTCGGCCATGGTGATCTTGATAGTAGTTTGGTAGAATCAACTTTCATCTGCATAGGAGGTATAATCCCAGTCACTATTGAGCCAGTGCAGAAACGTAGAAACCTGATCATACAAGCGATCCGGAGCTTCATAAAAAATCATGTGACCACAATCTTTAAACACTTCCAACGTCGTTTCGGATGGAATCAAATTTAGAAAAGATTCCACATCATAAGGCGTCGCATAGAGGTCCATTTCGCCTGTTATTCCCAGGCACGGGATATTGACCGAATCGATAATCTCGGTCGCTGAAGCATTCACCAACCCCTGGATCGATTCCACGTAGCTCTTTTCGGAATTGAGTTCGAGCAAGCGCTGATAAGCTCCAACTAATTGGCCTCGCTCACTCATTGTTTTTTCCGAAAATATTCCCGACATTATCTCTTCACCAATTCCGGTCATTCCCACCGTTTTGATCTTTTCGACTCGCGCCATCAGCTTTTCGCAAATCACAGGAATAGGCTGAGGAAGCCCTCCCAAAAAAATGAGTGATTCAACCGCATCCATCCGCTCCGCATAGGCTTTTAATGCAACAATGGTACCCATCGAATGCCCGAGTAGAGACACCGATTCAGGGGCACATTGATCAATCATTTCAACCGTGGCCTGCACGCTGGCTTCAATCGAGAACCCCTCGACGCATTCTTCGTTGAATCCGGTTCCAGGCATATCAAAGGAGATTACCCTGCGTGACCCTCTCAACGCCTTCGTTAAACCAGAAAAAAAATAGCTTCCGCCACCAAGACCATGAAGGCAGATCAAGCTGCTTCCAGCCCCATCATCATCCACTATTAATGGATCGCCTCCCCGCCAAGCAACCAGCTTCCTCATCAAAGGTTTTCAAAAATTAAACGAAAGAACTGTGGATGAGACATCCACGTCTGACCACAGATAATCTTTCCATCAATAGAGGCTTCATCGGACATCCAGGTTCCGCCAGCGGTTTCTGCTTCCAGGCGACAATGCTCGTAACACGTAATATTTCGGTCCTGACATAAATCTGCTGTCGCCAGTATTTGGATACCATGACAAATACTATAAATCCATTTACCTTTCTCGTGAAACTCTTTCGTAATTCCGATCACTCTGGGATTATTTCGCAAATACTCCGGCGCACGCCCACCAATCAACAGCACAGCGAAGTAGTCATCCACATTCACTTCCTCAAATGTCAAATCTGCAGTCGCGGCATAACCAGGAGCCTCAAAATAAGTGTCCCACCCCGGCTTAAAATCATGCATGACTAAATTCAAGCTACGCTTACTGGGAGCCGCTATCACAGGTTCATAACCTTCCTCCTGGAAACGATGCAGCGCATACAACACTTCATAACTTTCACCACCGTCGCCGGTCACAATCAAAATTTTATTACTCATAGGATAAACTCAGGGTTTGTTAGGCCATTATACTCAGTCCCTTCTTAATGGAGGGTCAATAATCTTACGCTCGGCAGAATGACTTTTACAGGATTCAGAATTGGTGCCGACACAGCAAACACATAACAACCCCTATCGAGGTGCAAGAGGGACCGGCATGGGGTAACCTTCGAATAAGATACCGCTACTTTTTCGTCGTCGCCTTAAATAGCCCATAGGCCTTCAGCGCTCGTGCCCGTCCAGCTGCATGCTCGATTACCGGAAATGGATAGTCTCTTCCAAGAACAATGCCTGCGTCGGCCAAAGCAAAAGCATCCGCTTCCCACGGCGTATGAATCAAGTTGTTCGGCAATCCCGTTAACTCTGGAACCCAACGCCGAACATAGTCACCATTCGGGTCAAACTTCTCACCCTGCAGAATCGGGTTAAAAACGCGAAAGTAGGGCGAGGCATCCGCTCCGCAGCCTGCTGTCCATTGCCATCCCTGAGTATTACTTGCCAGGTCAGCGTCGACCAACGTATCCCAAAACCAACGCGCCCCGTCCTGCCAAGGCTGCAAAAGGTGTTTTACCAGGAATGAAGCGGTTATCATGCGCGCACGATTGTGCATCCATCCCATTTTCCAAAGCTGCCGCATTCCCGCATCGACAACCGGAAACCCGGTTTGACCCGTTTGCCAAGCCGTCATCAGCTGTTTGTCGGACTCCCATGGAAAATCCGCGAACTCTGGCCGCAATGGCTCTGTTGACGTGTGAGGAAAGTGATACATCAACGCGTAGGAAAACTCCCGCCAGCCAATCTCGGCAAGATAACGGTAGGTCCCCTTTTCTCCATTGTCTTTAGCTTTCACGGCCTCCCAGATTTGCCGCGGCCCGATCTGCCCAAAATGCAGGTAGGGAGAAAGACGAGAGGTCGCATCTTCATCCAGAATATCTCGCCCACGCTCGTAACCTGCCAACTTCGAAGACACGCAGGTCTTGAGCAGTCTGGCAGCTCCTTTAGCGGTAGGATCCCATGTTTTGTAAAACTGTTCATCCCAGGAAATACTCGGAAGCAGAGCCAAAGAACTGATCGACTCAGAATGAGGAGCGCTTTTTAGGAATACCGCTTTCTTCAATTCGACCCGAACCGGAGCGTCTTTCGTTTGCTTCAGGCAATGCTTCCAGTAAGGCGTGAAAACTTTAAAGGGCGTGCCATCCTTTTTAGAAATCGTATGGGGCTCGTGTATAAGTGCACTATTGAAACTCTTCACCTCAATACCGTCTTCGCGGAGCCGCTTTTTGATAACGGCATCTCTCCCCCTAATAATCGGCTCGTACCTGCGATTCCAGTACACTGATTCCGCAGCCAACTCCTTAATCAACCGTTGAATACACTGAAGACTATCCCCACGGCGTATCAGTAATTGCCCTCCCAAGTCCTCCAGTTGCTGATTGAGATCAACCAACGCATGATGCAACCACCACTGGGTTGCTCCTCCGGGCGACCACTCGGCCTCGCTGTCAGGATCATGGATATAGACCGCAGTCAATGGTCGACCGGTTTCTATAGCCGCCTGAAGCGCGGAATTGTCCTTCAAGCGAAGGTCTTGCCGAAACCAAAGCAGAATGGGGGCCGAAGACTGGGATATATCTTGCATCAATTAAAAATACTCAAGAAAGCCAAAAACTTCGAGATGGAAACCCCAAAGCTTAGATAAATCACTATTCGTTTTACGAATAAGAGCTTACCCTAACCCCTTCCCCCTCTGTCACTACTCGAACAGCACCATTCCCCGAACATTCTCTCCAGCTTCCATGTCTGTGAACGCCTGATTAATCTCTTCCAGTTTGTAATACTTGGAAACGAGCTCATCCAGCTTCAGCTTCTTTTGCTTATACAATTCCAATAGATAGGGCATATCTTCACTGGGAAGACTCGACCCAAAAAAGGACCCGGTTATCTTGCGCTCCCAAACCGGAATAAATACAGCAGGGATTGTTATCGTATCTCGAACGCCGGTTATGCCAATGATCACCGCATTACCACCCACGCCCAACATATGATAGGCCATTTCAATCGTCTTGGATAGTCCAATCGCCTCAAATGAGAAATCAACTCCTTTACCATTCGTCAGCTCTTTGACGGTTTCAACAGCATCTGTATCTCTGGAATTTATACAATCCGTAGCCCCAAAATCTTTTGCCTGCTTTAATTTGGACGGCACCTGATCAACGGCGATGATCCTCGACGCTCCGGCAAGCTTGGCCCCCTGAATTACGTTCAATCCGACTCCTCCGCATCCGATAACGGCCACTGTCGCCCCTACTGGAACTTTGGCCGTTCGGGTCACGGCCCCATAACCCGTCGTGACTCCACAGCCAAGCAGCGCGGCATGCTCAAAGGTGTACCCATCGGGGAGCGGTAGCACTGAGTTGGTGTGAACGACGGTATATTCCGAAAGCGTTCCAATGCGGGAAAATTGATAGATATCCAGATCTCCTTTATGGAACCGACAGGTATCGCCGATTAGCGCCCCTCGCTTACCGGCAAAATGAACTTCGCAAAGCGTCGGATGCCCGGCTACACAGCGGCCACAGGTTCCGCAGGATGATACAAACGGCAACATGACTCGGTCGCCGACCTGATATCCATGCGTATCCGGCCCCACCTCTGCAACTACGCCGGCGCCTTCATGGCCAAGCACCTCTGGCAATTCGTGCGGAATCGTCCCAGTCATAACAGAATAGTCGCTATGACAGATTCCACTGGCTGCTATCTTGATGAGCAACTCACTCTCTTGAGGCGGACGAACCTCAATCTCTTCAACT
>ERZ887942.2952-NODE-2952-length-10173-cov-5.935956_pt1 | contig 10173 bp, 8 predicted proteins | sample MGYA00521099_ERZ887942 | MGnify/ENA primary metagenome ERZ887942 (study PRJEB32303, sample SAMEA104408605) | aquatic metagenome | biome: Brackish water; feature: Pelagic; material: water | place: Baltic Sea | collected 2014-06-07T06:48:00 | depth 16,251 m ... | reverse complement strand
CAGCCACCGCGAAGACGTTGCCAGCGCGATGATCAAGGAACCACGGAGGCCGGCAGATCGTCTGTTAATCGCTGCGATCCTCCTCGAATCGCGTCGATTGCAATCTGGAGCATCAGATTCCCAGACCGGGCACCTCACGTTGCGGGACGCGCTTTCTGCCCGCGATACCGATGCTGCTGATCGCCCCAGACTGACCCGAGGGCTCGCCATGATCGCGGCCGATGTGGTCGATCCATTGGCGCCCATGGAGTCTGTTTCCCCGCTCGCCGCACTCGGCCGCTCGATACAGAGTTCGACCACTGGCGATGCCGAAGCCGCGCTGCGGTTTGCCACCCGAGCCTGCGAAACCGACAACGTGGATATTGTGGCGGAGGCTCAGCTGGAACGCGCGAATCTACTTCTGCGAAGTGGCGACCGTCGCGCCGCCATGGACGCCCTGGTACTTCTCTGTCAAAGAGCGCCCACCCATCCGAGCGCCGAGCGAGGGGCCACCATTGCCGCTCGGCTGGCGGCATCCGAATCGAGCGATGCCAACCACGCTCGGGTGGTTAGGCAACTTGCGGCGGTCATCCCGTCTCACCCTGACCGCGATGACTGGATGATCACCGTCGGCGATCGCGCCATGCGCCAAGGCGATGAAGACTCCGCCCGGATCGCCTGGTCCTCCATCGAAGATCGCGCCAACCTCGGACCGAAGGCGTTGGTTCGCCGGGCTGGCCTCCGCAATCCGGGGCTCGACGATATCACCATGCTCCGCCGGCTCAACGCCCTCGACGCGAGGATCCCTCGTGATCCCGTCGACCCCCTGCGAAACGCGGCGGATCTTGCCCGAGTTCGACTCCTGCTTCGACTCGATCGTGCCACCTCCGCCGCGGAGATTGCCGCCCGCTGGTTTCGTTTCGAGGACGTCCCGACCGACTCCCGGCTCGAGGTCGCCACCCTGTGCATCACCGCCCTTCAACGGTCGGGCCGAGAGACCGAAGCGGCGCTCTTTCTCGCCAATCTCCAGACGATCGATCCCTCGCTCGCCCGTCGACTGAGCCAAGGGGAACGAGAAACGGCGGTCGCAAGCGTCATGACGGCGATTGATGGGGACGACCGGGCCACCGCATCCCGCATCGCTCGCCAACTGATCTCGATCACCCCTGGCGCGGGCGTTGGAGTCGATTGGCTCGATGCGAAAGATCCAGCAACGCTCATGGAATGGTCATGGCTGTTCGCCGCCGCGAATCGGCCCGCGGACGCTTCGGTGCTCCTCGAGAGAGTCCTTGCCGATCGTTCGGATGCCTCCGATGGCTTGATGCTTCAAGCGTTCCTCCAAGGCGGACGCCTCTCCACGCCCCCAGATGCGAAACGGTTGCCCATCGAGCCCGAGCGAGCGGAAGCCGCGCTGCGAACCCTCTCTCGCATTACGGCGGGGACGAGCCGCGACGAGCGAATGTGGTGGCGCTGCGAGATCGAGCGATTGGAGCTTCTCTACCTGCTGAATCGCAGCATCGATCGCATCGGACCTCGAATAGACCGACTTCGGGCCGAACGACAGAGTCTTGGCTCGGAACCGCTGCGTGGTCGTTTTGATCGATTGAGGTCGCAAGTCCAACGACCACGGCGGTGAAGCATCGATCGGTTCGCCGTGACAAGCTTCCGGGCTGGCGCGATGCTCAGAGTTGCCGGAGCTCGTCGCGAAGAATCGCCGCGAGTTCGTAATTCTCCGATGCCAGCGCTCCCAGCAGTCGTTGTTCCAGATCATGCCTCAGACTGATCGGGAGCTGGGGTTGAAGCACATCTCGCATGCCCTCGAGCATGGGAATCTCCGGCGGTTCCGCCGCACCTTCCGAAAGTCCCATCCGGATTTCATTCACGGCGGCATCAATGATGTTGCGTGCGACACCGGTCTGCCGATCTCCGATCGCGATCAAGGCCGCGGATCGAGCACGGGTGGCGAGGACCTGCGGACGGAATTGTTCCAGGATGGTCCGATCGTTGACCTCGCACGCACGGTCACGGCAAAGATCAAACATCCTCAGGTTTCTGGATGTGTCCTCGACGACGAGATCGAAACACTCCAACGCGAGCAAGGCGACATACCGCTGATGCACCTGCACGGCTTCGGACCGCAGTTCCGCGGCCAGTGATGCCTCGATCTTGAACGCTGGTTCCTTCAGCACCATCGCCTCAACCGAAGCCAATCGATCCTTTCCACCGTCCGGCCGACCGCTCAGCTCCATCTGGAGCAGGCCGAGTTCGACTCGGATTTGGAGCACTCGACGATCACCGTCGATTTCGATCATTCGGGCGACCAATCGATCCGGTTCGAAGGGCCATCTTTCCAAGGGTCCGGTCAAATCGTCGTTCACGAGCTCTCCTCGGGGTTCGATGCGTATGCAAGGACGGTGACGATCGTACCGATCGTCCACTCCACGACATGTCTTCCAACTGGGAAGAGCAAAACCGGGGCGATCCGCACCAAAAAAGTTGACCACATCAAGAATGGTGATCGAATGGGCCGAATCGTTCTTTAGGGAGAAGAAACGCCGAACTTCGGGCTCACTGGACTCGGCACTAGGAGGGACTCACTGCTGGTTCGGCATCAACTCACGAAGTTTGCCCTTGTTTCGCGACCCGTCACTCCTACAATCGGAGTGCTGGTCTGGGAGGGCCGGCTGATTTGAGGGGTACTCCCCCCTTGAATTCGTGAGGAGGTACCGAGCACAGAAGTGAGCTCGGAAGAAAAGGTAAAGGGATCATGGCTCGAAAAGGCGTTTACACAGAGCTGCAGTTGTACCTGCGCGAAATCAGCGGACTCCAACTCTTGACCGCACAAGAGGAGAAGGATCTCGGCTGGTTGATCGTCAACGACAGCTGTCCTGAGGCGAAAGATCGGATGATCAAATCCAATCTTCGTCTCGTCATCGCAATCAGCAAGAACTATGCGAACCGCGGTCTACCGCTGCTCGATCTCATCGAAGAAGGCAACATTGGCCTGATTCGGGCGGTCGAGGGCTTCGATCCCGCACAGGGCGCCCGGTTCAGCACGTATGCCTCTTGGTGGATCAAACAATCCATCAAGCGGATGCTGGTGAATGCGACCCAACCAATCCATATCCCGGCCTATATGGTCGACCTCATCGGGAAGTGGCGATATGCCGCGTCCCGGCTTGAGGAAGAAATGGGCCGTCCGCCCAGCAATGCGGAAATGGGCGAAGCGTTGCAGATCCCGGACCGCAAGGTCCAGGCGATTCGGCGAGCCATGAAAGCGGTTTCGACCGGGAATCAGGCTCCAACCGGAATCGATGGCGAAGCCGCTGATTTCGCAGAAATCTGCCCCGACTCGCGCCATGGCCAGCCAGAGACCCAGAGCGAACATCGCGAGGAATATGCGATGGTGCTCAAGCTTCTCGATTCGATCGATGAACGGGATGCCCGAGTGATCCGGCTCCGCTTCGGACTCGAAGGCCAGCCTCCGCTCACCCTGAAGGAGATCGGCCACGAAGTCGGGCTCACGAGAGAGCGAGTTCGCCAGATCGAGATGGAGGCACTCCGTCGACTTCAGTCGCAGATGATGGACGACCGGCCCGGCCGCTTCGTTCAGACTCGGGGAGAAGTCAGTCTTCGAACAGGTTCCCGGCGTCGTTCGTCAAAGTCGAACCCGATGCAGCCGGAAAAATCCTGATTCACATGATTCACATGATCCACATGATCCACATGATTCACATGATCCACGACCATCAAAGTTGAGCGTGAATTGAGCGTGGAGTTGGCGTGATAACACCATAGAAACGAACGCGGGCCCGGTTCTTAACCGGGCCCGCTTCTTCTATTTCGTTCCCATTTGTCCGACCGGAAGAAGGGATGTCTCAAGCGATGTTCTGCTTCTGCGCTCGGCTCTGCGGCTGCTCGCCGCGAACGGATTGGCGTCGATCAAGGCCGCTTGTAGAGCGGCAAAGGCACGATCTCGGCGTCGGTGCCTCCACCCAAGTCGATTCGAACTTTGGTGCCAACTTCGGCCATCTCGGCGGGGACGTACGCCATACCGATCGGATGTCCGAGGGTCGGACTCGGGCAGCCACTGGTGACAGTCCCGATGACGCGTTCGCCATCCAAGATTGACATGCCCTGACGGGGGCTTCGACGGCCGTCCAGCTTGAGACCAACCAGTTTTCTCGCCGGACCGTCCGCCGCAATCCGCTGCAACGCGTCCTGACCAATAAATCGACCTTCCTGCGGATCCGCCTCGCCCTTGTCGAGTTTGACGGCAAATCCCAAGCCCGCGGAGATTGGATCGGTCTGTTCGTCCAATTCATGTCCGTAAAGCGGCATTCCCGCTTCCATCCGGAGACTGTCCCGGGCGCCCAGTCCCGCCGGTCGAACGACGCCGCCTTCTGCCCCGATGTCCTTGAGCAGCATTCCCAGCGCCTGGCGGGCGAACTTGGCACCAAGAATGACCTCGACACCGTCCTCTCCGGTGTATCCGGTCCTGCTGACGATGATTTTCATGACCAGGACATTCTTCACCGTGAAGCGGTACCGCTTCAGCGTTGGCACCTCCCGGGACACTTTCCCGAGGAGTTCCATGACTTTGGGCCCCTGAATCGCGCACATGCACGTCGATTCAGTCTCATCAACCATCTTGAAGACGAGTTCCTCTTCCGCCTTGACTCGATTGAAGTGGCTGACGATCTTCGCTCGATTCGCGCCATTACAGACGACCATGTAATCGTCGTCCGAGAAGCAGTACACCAAGACGTCATCGAGGCATCCGCCGGTCTCGTTACAGATCAGGCCGTAGCGACACTGCCCGTCCTTCATCCCTCGGACCAGCCGCGTACAGACGCGATCCAGGAACTTCCTGGAATGCCGCCCCGAGATGCGAAGTCGGCCCATGTGCGAGACATCGAAAATACTGCCGCTGGAGCGCGTCCAGAGGTGTTCTTCCCCGATCGAGCCGTAGTGGAGCGGAAGCTCCCAGCCGGCGTATTCGACGATTTTCGCCTTGTGCTCGACATGAAAACTATGGAGCGGAGATCGCGTCAGCGTGGTGGTTTCAGGCATCTCCGCACGGTAGCGGTCCCCCGGAGCCTTCGCCACCACCGAGGCCCCGTTCCGACCATTCCGGTCATCCGATCTGTGACGACCGATCGAGCCCTCGAGACTGGAAATTCCACCCCTCGATCTTGCATTCCGCCAGATCGAATTCGACTTTCACCACTTGGGATGAGTCGTCAAGGAAATCCACCAACTCGAGGAGAAGGCCTGATGTCCAAAAAGACCACTACCGCCGCCACCGCACGCGGCGATCGAGATGTCCTGTTCCGGTTGGCGATGGCGGCCGCCGGAGTCGGTCTGCTGCTCTCAGTTCTGATTTAAACCCTGACCAACCGCCGACACCCGAGAGACGGGCACGCGGCCACGTGAACGACTCGCCCCGACGGAACGTGCCACCCACGCTCCGCCGGGGCGTTCGAATGCCCTCCGAGGTAAACTCTGAGGTTCATGCCGACCGGTTTGTTGATCTTCGATGATGGCTCGTCCCCCAAGGGCGAGCCTTTGCGCGCTGCCAACTCCGGGGCTGCACTTCCGGGCCGAGGCGGCACCCGATCCGCCAAACAGAGATGGCAGGGCCGTTTCACCCTTCTGACGTGGATTGGTTTCCTGCGGATCCTCGTGGGCTCACTGATCGTGATCGGCGTGAACCCAACGCTCGCGACCCCCGCGGCAATCTTCCAAGACATCGACGACGAGACGTTCGCGGATCGGCCGATCTCGGAAGTTGAATTCAAGGGCCTCGACCGCGTCGAGATTCGTTTGGTCCAGAACAACATTCGCACCGCCTCCGGCCAGCCGTTTGAGGCGCAGTCGCTCCGAGACGACGTCGCCACGCTCTACCGACTCGGCCAGTTCCAGACGGTCACCGCGGATGCCGTTCTGCAACCAGATGGCAGTGTCAAGGTCATTTATCGCGTCACCGAGCAATCCATCATCCGAGACGTCCAGACCGTTGGGAACACGCTCGTCTCGGACCAAGAACTTCGAGCACAGATTCCGCTCTACGCAGGAGGCCCTCGCGACGACTTTCTCGTCGAGCAGTCACTACTGAGGATCAAGAACCTTTATCGCGGCAAGGGCCATTACCTCGCTGAGGTTCGAGTGGACGACTCGCGACTCACCGATGCGGGCATCCTGATCTTCGTGATCGTCGAGGGACCCCGGGTGCGGATCAAGGAGATCGAGTTCGTTGGGAATCGAAACATCCCGGCAAACATCTTGGGCTCGCAGATTTCCACCAAGCCAGCCATTCTCTTCTTTCGAAAGGGAGAGTTGGATCCGAGTCGTTTGATCGACGATGCGGCGACGATTGACCGTTTCTACAAGGATCGTGGCTGGATCGACGTCCGAGTGGATAGTCGGATCATGCTCGGTCCCGACTCCAAAGAGGCCAAGGTCGTCTTCGTGATCGACGAAGGCCGGCAGTATCGGCTTCGCCGAATCGACATCGCTTCGAGCGGCGGCCAGGAATCCCCACTCGATGTCTTCAGCAGCGAGCAGCTCCTCGCACTCGCCGCACTTCGTCCTGGAGCCCCCTACGAACGGCCAAAGGTCGACAGTACGGTGGACGCGATTCGAAACGCGTATCGCCAAATGGGCTTCATCGATGCGCGAGTCAACGCCCGAAATCTTCGCGTCGGCGAGCAAGCCGAAGTCGACATGATCATCCAGATCGTGGAAGGACCGTCCTACACGGCCGGTCTCATCATGATTCAAGGCAACTTCCTGACCAAGGACAAGGTCATCCGACGCCTGGTTAAGGTTCGGCCAGGCCGGCCCCTCGACGGAACCCTTGCGGATCAGGCGGAGATCGCCATCGAGCGCAGTCAATTGTTCAATGACGCACGTGTCTCGATTCAGCAGCCCAGCTCCGACTCGCCACGAGTCCGAGACATCATTGTCGAAGTCAAGGAACGGAACACCGGCTCCTTCAACTTCGGCGCGGGCCTCGCTTCAGACAGTGGGATCTTCGGTGAATTCTCGTTTCGCCAGACGAATTTCGACGTCGCAGACTTTCCGCTCTCGGTCGAGGAATTGATCAGCGGTCGAGCGTTCCGCGGCGCGGGCCAGAGCTTCAACATCACGATTGCCCCCGGTACCGAAGTGAGCATGTACTCGATCTCGATCACCGAGCCGCATCTCTTTGAGAGCAACATCTCCGGACAGTTCGACAGTTACTACCGCAACCGCATCTACAACCAGTACGTCGAGGAACGACTCTCCGTCGGTGGTAACGTCGGCCGACGACTGGGCGACGTCTGGGTTGGAAACGTTTCGACCAATCTGCAACGCGTGGAGTTGACGGACTTCGACGCCTCGACGCCCATCGAGGTCTATGAAGACCGCGGCCCCGACGTCTTCGCACTCATCGGCGGTTCGCTTCGCCGGACCACGGTGGACAATCCATTCCGTCCCGGAAAAGGTTCGGTCATCAACGTCGGCGTCGCGAAGGCGATTCCGATCAGCGGAAACGTTGATTACTGGAGTATGAACGTGGAGCTGGCGAGTTTTCTCACGCTCTATGAAGATTTCCTAGGCCGCAAGCATGTGCTCAAGCTGCAGGCCGAGGCCGGCTGGATCTTCCAAGGCGAAGCGCCGACGTTCGAAAAGTACTATCTCGGCGGCCGGAGCTTCCGGGGTTTCCAGTTCCGGACGGTGAGCCCGAAGACGGATCAGACGCTCGGCGGAACCGATACCGACGAACCAATCGGCGGCAGCTGGCTCTTCTTCGCCGGTGCCCAGTACGAAGTACCACTCTTCGGCGAAGGACTCGCCGCCGTGATGTTCGTCGACTCCGGCACGGTCACAAACACCCCGGGATTCGATGACTACCGAGTCTCGGTCGGACTTGGACTCCGCCTCTACCTACCGATTCTAGGTCCAGCGCCCCTCGCCTTCGACTTCGGGTTCCCAATCGTCAAACAGGCTGACGACGAAACGCAAGTCTTCAGTTTCAGTGCCGAACTGCCTTTCTGAGCGACCTGCTTCGCTCCGACCAACCGTTCCCCCCCCTCACGCAGCTCCGGTCCGTACAATTCTCGACAGTCACCAAGGCCGTCTCACCTCCATCAGGAGCCCCGTCGCATGTCCGTGGATCGCTCGCCCTCGACGCATCGTTTCTCTCGTCTCGCCGGACCGACCGCCCTCGCGGTCAGCCTGGTTCTCCTTGTTCACACCATGTCAGTCAACGCCTCGCGCCCCGCCGTCGTGAAAGCCGATCCGACTCCGGTCGCGGTGGTCGAAGTCGCCCGGGTACTCGACCAGATCGATGAGAAATCGGAGTGGGAAATTCGAATCGAAGCCCTCAAGGGTTCCATCCAACAGGAAGGCGCTAGCCGCCAGAAGGCGATGGAGCGACGGCTCGAAGAGAGCGAGTCCGCCACGTCGCCGGAACAGCGACAGATCATTCGAGATGAAGTTGCCCTGATGCAGCTTCGCCTTGAACAATGGGCGAACATGAAGGCTGTCGAGATCGACCGTGAGCAGTCGCTCATGTGGCGGAGCATCTACCGGAACCTCCGAAAGGAAGCCGAACGAGTCGCCGAGGCTGAAGGCTATTCCCTTGTCCTGGTCGACGACTCCGGAGGCGAGATTCGAACCCAGTCCGGCACTCAGGTCCCCCTTCAGACCCAGGTGCTTCAACAAATCACCAGTCGCCGAATTCTCTTCGCGGCGAACATGACCGACATCTCGGACCAGGTCATCGTCCGTATGAACAACGCCGTCGTGGCTCCCTGAATAACGCCCCGATCGCCTCCCGACCCTTCGCCCCTTGGAAGATTTCTAATCATGAATCGCTCGACTCTTCGAATCTCCCTCGCCGGAATCGTCACCTTCATGGTGCTTGCCGGTGGTTCACGACTGATGTTCGCACCCCCAACCGCGCCCCCGTTGGTCGCAACCATCGATCTTGAGCGACTCTTTAACGGGCTCGATGTGCAGAAAACGGAAGGCGCTCGGGTTGATGCGGTGGCTGTCAAGTACGACAAGCAACTCGATTTGCTCCGTGGTCAAATCGAAAACCTTCAGGCGGAGTTGGAAAACTTCGAACAGGGCGGCGAAGCGTGGCTCAAGACCAGTCGGGATGCCGAGGCCGCGATCAGCGAATATCAAGCAATCGAGCAGTTCGCACGACTCAAAGTAGAAGCGGAACGAGCGAAGTCGATGCGGACCGTCTACGAACGCATCAAGTCAGAGGTCGAAACCTTCGCCAAGGCCCAGACTCCCCCGCTCGACCTGGTCCTGATCGACGACACGATCCCAGTACTCGAGCCTTCGACCGCCGAGGCAATGCAGAAACAGATCTCGGCACGTCGGATGATCTATGCCTCTCGTGCATTCGATATCACAGACATCCTGCTTGAACGCATGAATGCCACCAGTGGAAACGGCGGGTGAACGAACTCGGGCTTGGAGTCGAGACGTCCCGCACCGCGGACGGGATCGCCTTGCTGGTGGACGGCGAGGTTGAAGGGGACGGCAACGCCGTCGCCCGAGGCATCGAGTCGATCGATCATGCCACCCACGGCGATCTCACGTTCGTCGGCGATGCTCACCACGCGAAATTCTGGTCGGCGTCCGACGCGAGCATCGCGATGGTGACCCACGGAATTGCCCTCGGAGATTGGCCGACCAAGGGTCGGGCGGTGATCCGCGTCGCCAACGCGGACCAGGCGATGATCCAGATTCTCGAGCTCGTTGAAGCCGCGGCCACGGATTCCTTCGAGCGTCCTGCGGTCGGAATCGATCCGGATGCCAGAGTTGATCCCACGGCAACGATCGAAGACGACGCGGCGATCGGCCCCTTTGCGGTGATTGGCGCCAGATGCCGGATCAAATCGGGCGCCATCGTGGAATCGGGCGTCCGAATCTACGCCGATGCGATCATCGGGATCGGGGTTCATCTGCACGCCGGCGTGGTCATCCGAGAACGCAGTGTGATCGGGGATCGTTCTATTCTCCACGCGGGCGTGGTCATCGGGAGTGACGGATTCGGATACCGGCCCGACCCCAAGGGCAACGGCCTTCGAAAGATTCCGCACGTCGGCCACGTCGAGATCGGGGTCGACGTCGAGATTGGGGCGAATTCGTGCGTTGATCGCGGCAAGTTCGGGCCGACGATCATCG
>ERZ887942.2950-NODE-2950-length-10177-cov-5.694626_pt1 | contig 10177 bp, 7 predicted proteins | sample MGYA00521099_ERZ887942 | MGnify/ENA primary metagenome ERZ887942 (study PRJEB32303, sample SAMEA104408605) | aquatic metagenome | biome: Brackish water; feature: Pelagic; material: water | place: Baltic Sea | collected 2014-06-07T06:48:00 | depth 16,251 m ... | reverse complement strand
ATTACGTCCACCATCGATAGACGCCCATCCACCTGCAGCCTGGGTCACCACTGCCCAGGTATCGGGACTGTGAGGCGACTGCTGAACGTCATTGACCGTCTCCTGAGTCTCCAAAACACGGCGCCAGGAACGGGCTCCATTGGTTGTCATATAGACACCCACTTCACAACCAGCCAGTACCTTCCCTTCTCGAGATCGATCAGGTTCAATAGACTGTGTGTATTTTCCTCGTTCAGGCAGTCCTTTCTCAAGTCGTAACCAAGTCACCCCTTGATCTCCTGAAACCGCGATGCCACCCGGATGAGCGAGGTAAACGCGATCCGGGTTAAAGGGATCGACGGCGACATCCTTGGGTTCGGTAATATCCCAACTGGTCATAATCCGCCAACTGTCTCCACCATCCATCGTTCGCAGGGCCCCGTTCAAAGCCGCCGTGTAAAATACCGCATGATCTCTGGGATCAAATGAAACGGCAAAGATCGTCGGATCGTTGATGCCTATATGCTCCCAATCGCCATTCTCATCGTAGCGATGCAGCCCACTGGTCGTCACGATCTTCGATCCGATCACGTAGTTTTTGTTAACTGCAGCACATACGTATAGGTCATATTTCGAATCAGCTGACCAAGCCGTGCTACCGATAGCGATGAAACCTACTAACTTTAAAAGATTCTTCATGGGGTATTATTAAATAACGAAATCGGTTACCTTCCGATATTCGGCAGTTCAAGTAAAGCAATCACAAGACGCGCGAGAGACAATACTGACACCGTGAATGATCACACTGTATTTTTGGAGCCTTCGTTTGATTTACGATACAGCGTACATAATCGTTTTGCAGGACCTACGCCCCCGACTACTAATATAAAGCTGCAAAGCCGTGAATCAGCCCCATCACCAGATCTCATAAAATTACCCATACCATGAATCGAAGAGAATTTACCCGATTAGGAGGAGCCGCATTGCTAACAGGAGGCTGGTCATTGTCATTTGCAGGAAGAATCGGGCTTCCTCCGGAACGCTCCAAACGCATCTTTTTTGAAGAGACCGACATCCCGCGAATTCAAGCGAATGGTCGCTCCGTCCTCCTGGGAAACAAGTTTCGTGAATGGGCCGAGCGGTCGCCCGAATCTCTGAAGCCCGCGTGGGAACAGTTCTATAAAAGCGGTAGCATAGTTTCTGATTTAAGAAAAGTCTGGGCGGCCTTTGAAGAAACCGCCGTTGTCCAACTCATCGAGCCCACTAAGGCCGGACACCAGGCACTTATAGACTCGATCGAGGCAGCCATTCAACTTCCCAAGTGGGAATACATGATGGATGGCGACGAGGTTCTCGGGCTCATGCGTTCATCGATGGCTACGTCCCGCCTCTTATTCGGCCGCGAGGTATTAGGCGACCAGATCGATCCCGAGCTGGACGACCGTTTAATGAAGGCGATCGCTGAGAAAGGCGTCGCCCCTTGCTACCGGACTATTTACGGAATGGAACACCCCGATGAAGTTGTGGGCTGGCGTTTCGACCCTGAGCATCCACATATCCAGGACACGGATATGTCTCGTTGGCCTGAGATTCTGGGGAGCAACAACCTCCGAGGGGCGCCCACCATGGCATTGGGTATCGGCGCACTTGCGTTACTGGGACGCGACGATCGCGCAGAGATGTGGCTGGCAGCTGCAGAGGAAAGCGCTCGTACCGCATTTCAATTGTTCTTTCGCGACGGTAGCTATTTCGAAGGCCTCAGCTACTCGGAATATCTTCTGCGAACCGTCCTGGCGTTTTGCGAAGCTCACTATCGGATCAAAGGCACCATCGATTGGACCCGGGAGTTGGATTTTGATAAACACCTGGACTACATAGCCGCCATGCAGGCCGGTAAGAAAGCGGATGGCAATCCTGACATCGTAAATTTCAGCGACGCGTCCAAGAGCATCTATCCCTGTGTCTCGGCCTGGATCGAAAAACATACCGGCAATCCAGTCGCTCAGTACGCGACTGACCACTTCGCCGAACCCGGCTATTTCCTCGACTACTTATGGTATCGTCCGAATCGCCCCAGCCGCGCTCCTTCCCAAACCATAAAAAATTACCGCAACGAACAAGATTGGGTGATCTGCCGCAGCGGATGGCGACCTGAAGATGCAGTTCTTGCATTCCGTAGTGGACGTCCTGCCAATCACGAGCATGCAGACCGCAACAGCTTTCTTTATAAAATCTACGGCGAACGCCTGCTGAACGATCCGTTTGGTTCCGCCTATAATCCAGTCTCACCTGCATGGACGCTTCGTTTGACCCGCGCCCACAACTCCATTCTCATCGGAGGCAAGGGACATCAATACCACAACGGAGAGGAAGGTGTAAATGAGAGTCAGGCCAGTGCGCGACTGATCCGCTGGAACGATTTGGGCAATACGGTCTCCTGGTGCAGCGATGCCACCCAGGCCTACCAATTAGTCGATCCACAGGTAACGAGCGTTACCCGAACGATCCTATTCGCCAAACCCAACGTCATAGCCGTTCTGGATCGCGTGTTCCTAAACAAGGAAGCGCGGACCCTCGAAGCCAGGTTCTTTCCAGACAACCGTGATGACGCCGCCAAGGTATCAGCAAACGGAAGGGATTTCAAAATTCACCGGCCACAGGCAACGCTATTTGGACAGTTTGCATCGAGTGCTAAAGCGAAAGCGGGCGAGCAGCTGCTCGATCTGGTTCCCGGCGTCGTCGATCCAGACAAACCGGCAGAAACGAGTGATAGCGGAACATTTCCATTTATCGGTGTAACAGCCAATGCCGCTACCGAACACTCCCTACTCACCCTGCTGGTCGCCAGACCCAATGGGTTTACGGATGAGCCGGCCATCACCATACGCGAAACCGGTTCCGGTTGGGAGTTTGAAGCTGATGGTGTTCGAGGCGCATTTGACACCCGCGACCGCATCCCGAAAACACTTGTTTAATCTTTGTAACTAATATTCGAATACAGTCTAACCCACGACCCCAACACTCATGAAAGCCAACGCCGTTGTATTCACGGACAAAAACCAAGTATCTTTTCAACAGGTCGACTGCCCGGATCCCGACGAGAACCAGGTAATCGTAAACATCACCCATTCCTGGCTCAGTAATGGCACTGAAGGCTCCTACCTGCGCGGAGAGCGAATCGATGGCGATACGCCATGGAGACCGGGAGACCCACATCCATTTCCCATTGTAGCCGGTTATCAAAAAGTGGGGATCGTCGACTGGGTTGGCGCGGCCGTTACCGATCTGAAAACAGGCGATCAGGTTTTTGTTTCAGTCAGTAATATCAACGGCATGTTTGAACCGCGTGGCGGACATATTTCACCATCCGTCTCGGGCCGAGGAGCCGTTATCAAACTTCCGGAAGGACTAGACCCCATTGCCTATTCAGGTCTGGTCCTAACTCAGGTTGGTTACAACTGTGGCGAACGCCCTCGATTCGAACCGGGCGACGCCGCAGTAGTGGTCGGCGATGGGCTCGTCGGACAATGGGCCGGCCAGATGCTGGCATCCCGCGGAGCAAACGTGGTCATGATCGGTCGTCACCCAGATCGCCTCTCTCATTTCAAGAGTGGCGAAACCATGCTGGAAGACGGAGGTAATTGGGTAGACATTGTGAAGGAAAAATTTCCGGAAGGCCTACAGGTCGGCGTTGATACCGTTGGCTCGTTAAACGTCATGGGCCAGTTGGAAAGTTCGATGAAACGGTTCGGCCATCTGGTATCTGCCGGGTTCTATGGCACCGATGACTGTATGGCTCTACAACCACCCCGTTATAAGGAGTTGTGCATTGATCTTGTTTCGGGAGCCACGCCCGACCGATTGGTTAAAACCATGGAGCTTGTTGCCGATGGAACCCTGCAAACGTTGCCGTTGATTACCCACCGCTTCCCCGTATCAAAAGCAGCCGAGGCCTGGGAACTGATTGAAACCAAAAAGGAACCTGTCATGGGCGTCGTTCTGGATTGGTCCTGATTACGCCCACCTCCATGGAAAGAGCATTTCGAAATGCTCAATAAGTGGACTCGAACCCGTTAAATAAAATGAAAGTATTACAGTATTTAGAAAAAGGACGACCTGAGATTATAGACTTACCCGTGCCCGCCCCTGGCAACGGTCAAGTACTCTTAAAAATCCAAGGTATCGCAACCTGTCCACACTGGGATCTCCATATTATGGATGGTATATCCATGGTGCCCGGCGGAACGGTTGAGTATCCCTACACACCTGGACAACCCGGACACGAAGCCATGGGAGAAATCGTTGAGGTGGGTCCGGGTGCCGAGCCCTTCATGATTGGAAACCGAGTCGCTCTTTGGCAGGATCAGGCTGGTGCCACTCAAGGGTGTTACGCCGAGTATGTGGTAGCAGACATTGAAAATCTATTAGAAATACCATCTAACCTGACTCCAGAACAAATCGCTTCGCTCGAACTCGCGATGTGCGTTCAGGTTTCGTTCGATCAAATCTCTAACGTTAAATCGATAGCAGGATCACGCTTCGCGGTTAGCGGTCTCGGCCCAGCCGGTCTCGTGGCGATTCAATTAGCCAAGGCTTACGGAGCGGCCGAAGTCATTGCCTTTGATCCGGTTGAATCCAGACGAGAACTCGCGACGTCTCTCGGAGCAGATCGCGCCCTGGATCCCACCGATGAAAATGCATTCCCTCACAATCGTTTCAGTCCCGAAGCCATTGACCTCGCGGTTGATTGCACCGGCCTAAAAGTATCGGTCGAGTATCTCATGCACCGCACCGTGGACGTAGTCGCCCTCTTCGGTGTCCTTCGAGACAATGTAGACTTCGGATTTACTCACTGGTGTCGGGGATTGCACCTCGTAGGTTATGGCGCACACAACAAAGGCGCAGCAGAAACCGCATTGGCTCATATAGTCGCCGGTCGCTTGCGCCTGGATCCACTCATCACCACCACTCTACCCTTGGCGCGCTATGCGGAAGGCGTTGAATTGCTCCGACAGCAAAAGGCGATCAAGGTCTGCTTCACGCCCTAGGATCACTTAGTATAACATCTTACTTTCTTGCAGATTTCACAAGGTAGCAAGGCTTCCCAGCCTGTGTCCTTAGCCAATTCAAGTTTTGAGCAACGCGACACCAACATTATGGAAGCAGCCGAAGGACCGAAGAAGCAACAGAACACCCGCAGAGGATCGAGGTTAATGTTTTGCGTTCGCACCTTTTTTGCCTCTTCGTGGGAGTCCACATGAAATCTTCGCGACAGTTTTTCGTCCTCGCACTGGGAATGGTGCAGCTGTGGACAGCCTTTACCTCCGCCGCACAAAAGCCTGTGCTGACCAAAGAAAAGGATCTCACAATTTATCGCGACGAGCGATTCTATGCCGCATTTCCCTCTGTCGTGCGGCGTGAATCGGGCGAGTTGATCGTCGCGTTTCGTCGTGCACCGGACAGGCGCGTATTCGGTGAAGGTGGCAACAACCATACGGATACAAACAGCTACCTCATGCTCGTCCGTTCAACAGATAACGGGGAGACGTGGACGGAGTCACCGGAACTCATTTTAGCGCATCCGTTCGGAGGATCTCAGGATCCTTGCATGATTCAGTTGAACGACCAGTCGATCCTATGCAGCAGCTACGGATGGGCGCGCGTGGACGACCAGGTAAAAGACGAATTCCCCCATTCGCTGCAGCACGGTAACTTCACGTTTATGGGCGGATATATGGTTCGTTCTGAAGACGGGGCTCATACATGGAGCGACATCATCAAGCCGCCGCCGGTACCCGTCAGTGTCACCCACGACGTCTTCGGCGACCCCACTCCGGCATATAACCGGGGCGCGATGGTTCAGGGCGATAGCGGCCGGCTTTATTGGGCCGTTGCCGCGCAGACACGCCTCAAACCTCGCCTCACAAGCACGCACCTGATGACATCGGACGATGGCGGTTTGACCTGGGAATACCGGTGTCCGATTGCGGAGGACGATAGTGCCTCTTTCAACGAAACGTCCCTTTACATAACTCCGAGAGGCGACCTGATCGCGTTCATGCGCACAGCGGATTACGATGATCACACCGTGATCGCGCGTTCAACGGACGGCGGCATGAGTTTCCAGCCCTGGGAGGATTCGACGTTTCAAGGGCACCCGCATTTCGCTTTGCGCCTGCCAGACAGTAACGTCCTGCTCGTCTACGGATATCGTCACAAACCATTCGGCATCCGCGCGCGGATCCTGAATCCCGAGTGCACCGATTTCGCTGCGGCCGAAGAAATGATCATTCGGGATGATGGGCGGAACCGCGACCTCGGATATCCCTGGGCGACCATGACCGCCGATGGCAAGGTGTTAGTCACCTACTACTTCCACGACGAATCCGAAAATCGTCACATCGCCGGAACATTGCTCGCTATAGACAATTGATTGCGAGCCCTGCCGCTAGAACAATACGCGGAAGGTGTTGAATTACTACGACAACAAAAAGCGATTAAGGTCTGCTTCACTCCATAGTACTACTTAGTTAAACTTCCTAATTGTTGCGGATTCTGCAATGTAACATAGGGCCTGTGTCCTCAGGCAATTCAAGTTTCGAGAAGCAACGCGACACCAACATCATGGATTGACCCTTTTTTCTCCTCTCAGGCAATTCAAGAATCATGGAATGACCCTTTCTGCCCCGCCTGGAATGACCCTTTCTGCCCCGCCTGGAATGACCCTTTCTGCCCCGCCGACAGCACCAACACGTTGGCGGACGTTTGAGTTGAGTATACAAAACAGCTAGGACCGTCCCCATATCGCTCCTCCTAATTAGCTTCGGATACGAATTAAGAACCAAGGTAATTGACTGGCTCCAAACAAACCATGCAAACTTGGCAAAAGGCATCTCTTGATCATTAATAATATAGTTCAGCCTTCATCCTTTCGCCTTTAGCCTTCGATTTATCCTCCGTATATTCTCCTCCATCCCCCAAGGTCTCTCAGCAGAGAATAAAACGTCCAAGTATCTCATATACGCTTTTATCATGCTCTTAGTCGGCTGCATAACGCCGTCTGCGATCGCTCAATCTTCGAGTTCCTCCTTGGCACCCGGTGCCCGGCCACTCACCGATGCTGTCTTCAAGGTGACACCGGAACGATTGGAACGAGGAGCGTATCTGGCGGAAGGTCCACTCGCCTGTATTCTTTGCCATTCGAAACGTGATAAGATGCTTCCGGGCTGGCCGATCGTTAAAGGGACAGAGGGAGCTGGACAGGTTATTTTTGAAAACGGCGATACTGTATTAGCCTCACCCAATCTAACGCCGGATGAAGAAAGCGGAGTTGGAACTTGGACGGATGACATGCTGGCCCGCGCGATCCGAGAAGGAGTGGGTCACGATGGCCGGGCGTTGTCGCGATTTATGCCCTACACAGGGTATCAATACCTGTCCGATGAAGATCTTAAATCGATTGTGGTCTTTCTACGGAGCTTGAACCCCGTACGGCATGAAGTGCCTAGAACCAGGATTGGGGAAAGCAAGAAAGATTCGTGGGGCCCCCGTCGTATCCGTATAGGAGCTCCTGTGGCGCATCCTGACATGAGTGATCTGCTGACAAGAGGAATTTACCTGGTCAAGGCGGCCGATTGCCGCTCCTGTCATACAACCCAGCAACCGCGTTCACCGGGAAATTTTGGCGGCGGAGACATCTATCATGAGGATACGGAGTCTCCGGTATTCTCGGGCAACATCACATCACACAACAGTGGTGTCGGATCACTAACGCCAGAGGCCTTCGCTTCCATTATTCGTACTGGAAAAGGAGGTACGCTCGATGGGGAAATGCCCTGGCAGGCTTACAAAAACTCTACGGACGAAGATCTGGCGGCGATGTTGCATTTCTTAAAAACGACCTATCCAATCAACCATACCGTGTTAAATCGTGTTTCACCAAGCTTCTGCGAAGTTTGCGGACAGCGCCACGGATTGGGAGAGATCAATCCCATTCCTCAGCTGGAGTCCTTTGATTCCAGTTATGTTATCCCCTGGGATATTGCTGGTAGCTACACTCAGTTAGGAGGGAGGAGTCAGTTCGACATAAGCAAAATTGAAGATCAGTGGATGATTTCCGCTAACTGGCTGAAGCCAAGCCCGATCATGGCCGCCTCCGAAACGACATTCCACGCCCTAAACTTGAATCGCTACTTTCATTTCGAATTCGACAAAACCGGTGAAGTGACCGGATTTCAAGTAACGACGGGTTTGGATGTAGGACGGTTTAAGCGTGCTAAGAAATAGTTCTGTGTGAAAACTAATAACTATGATGACAACCCCCTTCTTATTTTATCTCCTATCTCCCAACTTCTAATTACCCCATGTTCAAATTCTTCCGATCCATCCGCCAGGGCCTCGTGAACGAAGGCAAAACGTCCAAGTATCTCAAATACGCTCTGGGAGAATTCATACTGGTCGTGCTCGGCATCCTGGTCGCTTTACAGATCAACAACTGGAATGAAAGACGGAAGGGGGAGGAACAACGACTTGTGCTGATCGCAAATTTAAAGGCGGATATGCAGGAGAATTTGGGATTCGTACAGCAAATGATAAAAAGAGGGGAAGAATCGAAGGAATCCTTAGCCACTTTTTTGAAATCTGCCAGAGGTGATAGTTCACAGGTCCCAGTGAATGAGTTGGGAGCCCTTCTTGAACTGGGTTCTCGTCCGTTTCGATTCGAGCTAAATCTTCCTTCATATGAAGTCGCCGTTTCAACCGGCTCATTGGGACTTATCGAAAGCACGGAACTGAATAAGTATTTCATTCAGCTTAGACAAACGGACGCTCAATTGAAGCGGATTACGGACCTTACCAATGAAGTGTTTTTGACAGGGTCGCAGGTTGAACTGCATAAAGAACTGGGAAGTCGCCAGATTTTATATCCGCAAAGGCAAAGCGGGTATGAACAGTTTAGAATAACCGAAGACGAATATCGTGAGTTTATCGCGAGGAAAGACGTGTATGCCACCTACGAGCAAATGGAACGGTTTGTGGGTATCAAACTTGGGCGAATGAAAGACATGAAAGAAATCATGACTCAGGTCCTGGAAACGCTCGAATCCCTGAACTAACTATTCAGCCTTCATCCATCACCTTCAGCCTTTAACTAATGCTCCGCATATTCTCCTCCATCCGCCAAGGCCTGCTCAACGAAGGCAAAACGTCCAAGTATTTTCGGTACGCGATCGGCGAGATCATCCTGGTCGTGGTCGGTATCTTGATTGCACTCCAAGTGAACAATTGGAATATCGAGCGTGCGGAGGCGAAGCTGGGACAGGAATACATCCATCGATTAATCGAAGATCTGGAGAGAGATATTATTAATATTGATAGTCGGACGGCACTAGCGGAGCTGCGGTTAGGATTTGGGCAGCTCCTGAAAGATGCCGTTTCGGACACTCAGGTAGCGCTCGATAATCGAGGGGAGTTTTTGGCCGCGATTGTATCCGTGGCACGAGTATCTCCGGTCTATCTCAGTAAGGATACGTTTGAAGAATTAAGGTCCACTGGTTACCTAAGATTGCTGGATAGGGAAACCAAATCCGTACTGTTCGAGTATTTCAGCTACTATGACGAACGAGGACTCAATGTGGAGCCCAATAAGATGATGGCACATACGTTTTTGGAAAATGCGTACAAAATAATCAATTTTCAATATACCGATATTCAATTCCCTGTGGCTACCCAACGAATAATTGAAGAGATCAGGGAAATGGAGGTTGATGAATCTCTAGTGGTCGAAACCCTTAATCGTATGCGTGAAAATGAAGACCTGTTGGCCTCCCTTGAAAGCGTTTATCAACAACAACGGAGAGAAATTCGTATCAATGGAAGCATGCGGAGAAGGGCGGAAGATGCGCTGGCTGCGTTGAAGGCTGCGCAGAACTAACACTAATCGATTCGAATCAACGGCTTTATGTTAAACTCATTCAGACTCGCCCCTCAAATTTAACCGAATGATACATTCTCGAGGCCAAAAAACGGGTCAAACGTAGAATCTTTGCATAGTTAATTGTTGATGGCATTACTCACCCTGCTGGGATGACCGATATTAAGAAGAATTTAAAGTGCGACGGACCGAGTTGTTTAGCGTCTTGAGTCGCTTACCTTAGAAACATTTTTCTTTAGCGATGCTCAAACGGGCACAAACTTTTTT
>ERZ887942.2947-NODE-2947-length-10180-cov-5.031704_pt1 | contig 10180 bp, 5 predicted proteins | sample MGYA00521099_ERZ887942 | MGnify/ENA primary metagenome ERZ887942 (study PRJEB32303, sample SAMEA104408605) | aquatic metagenome | biome: Brackish water; feature: Pelagic; material: water | place: Baltic Sea | collected 2014-06-07T06:48:00 | depth 16,251 m ... | reverse complement strand
AGCTACCAGACTTAAGCACGAGTACGCCCTTTGTTGGTTTTATATATGAAAGCTTTGAAGGGACCCTAGCCCCTTTAATTGCCAAGTTCGTTGTGTTTAATGCCCTTCTTCCAGAATACAAAAACGGCTACCAGTATCTGTTTAGCCTAGATTTGATTCACCCTCCTCAATAGTTTCAATAATTTTCTTGGGATTACTCTGAATAAGCCATTTGGCTCATTTAAAATGCTATTTGATTTTGTTTGACACATCCCACGTTTTGATTCATTGAATTTACTATTTCACAAACCATGTTTGAAAAAATCATACGCTTCAGTATCAGAAATAAACTGATAGTGGGCATTTCCTTAATAGGCTTAATCATTTGGGGGGGCTTTTCATTAAAAGAGCTGCCCATAGACGCCATTCCTGATGTCACCAATAATCAGGTCGTGATATTGACCCAGACGCCTTCTTTGGCCACAGAAGAGGTGGAGCAGTTTATCACCGCACCGGTGGAGTTACAGCTGGCAAACCTTCAAGGTGTAGAAGAAATACGATCGGTTTCACGTCAAGGCCTTTCAGTGATAACTGTAGTTTTCGATAAGGATATTGATATGTATTTGGCACGCCAAATGGTAGCTGAACAAATCAAAAATGCGGAGGCAGATATACCAGAGGGAATGGGTAGTCCAGAGCTTGCTCCCATTACTACTGGCCTAGGTGAAATTTATCAATATACCTTGGTGCCAAGAAAAGGGTATGAAGCCAAGTTTTCTTTATCAGAACTCAGGACCATTCAAGACTGGGTGGTCAAAAGACAATTGGCAGGTGTAGATGGCGTAGTAGAAATAAGCAGCTTTGGGGGCTTTTTGAAGGAATATGAAGTGAAAATAATTCCTGAAAGATTAGTAGCCAATGATATAGGACTTAATGAAGTCTATGCGGCCTTGAAGGCGAATAATGGCAATGCTGGTGGCAGTTATATAGAACGTAACGACCAGGCTTATTTCATAAGAGGTGAAGGGGCTTTAAAGAGTCTAGAAGACATTGGACAGGTCTTGGTAAAAAACAGAAATGGCGTTCCCATTCTAATCAGGGATTTGGCCGAAGTAGGATTTGGCCATGCCGTAAGGTATGGAGCCATGACTCGGAACGGCGAGGGTGAGGCCGTAGGAGCGGTGGTTTTAATGCTGAAAGGGGCAGATTCTGAGCAAACTATTAAGAATGTAAAGGCAAGAATGGCAAGAATTCAAGAGACCTTGCCTGAGGGGCTCGACATATCTGTGTTCATAGACCGCACCAAACTCATTGATAAATCCATCAGAACGGTTAGTACAAACCTGATAGAAGGAGGTTTGATAGTCATTTTTGTTCTGGTGCTTCTCATGGGAAGTATCAGGGCAGGTTTGGTGGTGGCTTCTGTGATTCCCATTACCATGTTGATTACCTTCAATATCATGAATTTGGCAGGGATATCCGCCAATCTGATGAGCCTTGGTGCTATAGATTTTGGTTTATTGGTAGACTGTTCGGTGATAGTGGTAGAAGCTGTATTATTTAAACTACATCATGACAAAGTATTTAATGTCAATTTGATAGAACAAGACCAAATGGATGAAATGGTGGGTGATTCGGCATCGTCGGTGCTGAGTTCAGCCGTTTTTGGGGGCTTTATTATTTTATTGGTTTATCTGCCTATTCTCTCGCTCAGCGGCATAGAGGGAAAGATGTTCAAACCTATGGCTCTCACGGTGAGTATTGCCATTTTGGTGGCTATCATATTATCTCTGACTTACATTCCTATGATTTCAAGCCTTCTTCTTAGGAAAGAGGGGAAAAAGCAGTTTGCCTTCTCAAATAATGTGGTCAACTTTTTCTACAGCCTTTTTTATCCTCTATTTAAAAAATCTTTAGAAATCCCTAAGCTGGTAGTAGGCTTTGCCTTGCTTCTTTTGATAGGCTCTATCTTCTTATTTGGAAGGCTAGGAGGGGAGTTTATTCCAACTTTGGAAGAAGGAGATTTGGCAGTGGATTTTCAGACACCGTCTGGCTCATCATTAACCACGACCATTGATGCCAGCTTGAGGGCCGAAAAAGCTTTATTAGAAAATTTTCCTGAAATTCTGCAAGTCGTAGGCCGAATAGGTTCTTCTGAAGTGCCTACAGACCCTATGCCTCCTGAAATGGCGGACTTGATGATTAATCTTAAGGATAAAAGCGAATGGACCTCGGGTAGCACTAGAGAAGAGCTATCAGAGAAAATGGCTGCCGTTTTAGCCGAAAAAGTACCGGGTACGTCTATTGAGTTTATGCAGCCTATCCAAATGAGGTTTAATGAGATGATAGCAGGAGCCAAATCGGATATCGTGGTCAAGATTTTCGGTGAGGATTTAGGGACCTTGAGTCAAAATGCTGATGCTGTGGCCTCTATTGTGGGTCAAATAGACGGAGTGGCAAGTGTGAAAGTAGAGCGGGTCACTGGTTTGCCACAAATAGTGGTTGATTATAATAGAGAAAAATTGGCACAATATGACCTGCACATTGATGACCTAAATGTGCTTTTAAATACCGCATTTTCTGGTCAAAAGGCGGGTGTGATTTTCGAAAAGGAAAAACGTTTTGATTTGGTGCTAAGGTTAGACGAAAGCTACAGAAAAGACATAGAGAATGTAAAGGGATTGCCAATTAAACTAGCTTCAGGCAACTTTATCAAACTCAATGATGTGGCAGCTATTTCTTATCAAACAGGGCCTGCACAGATTTCTAGAGAAGGTACAAAACGACGTATTAACATTGGTATAGGTGTACTGAACAGAGATGTGGAGTCTTTGGTGGCCGAAATTCAAACTTCCTTGGATAATCAACACAGTTTACCATCGGGCTACTATTACGAATATGGTGGAGCCTTTCAAAACCTTCAAAAGGCAAAGGACAGACTCATGATTGCGGTGCCTATAGCCTTAATCTTAATTTTTGTCATGTTGTTTTTTACATTTCATTCGCTCAAACAAGCCTTGATGATTTTTACAGCCATTCCTCTTTCTGCCATCGGAGGCGTGGTGGCACTTTGGCTTAGAGATATGCCTTTTAGTATTTCTGCTGGTGTTGGTTTTATTGCTCTTTTCGGAGTAGCTGTATTGAATGGTATTGTACTCATTGGCTATTTAAATGATATGGAAAGAACGACCGACTTAAGTTTATTGGAACGGGTTAAAAAAGCTGTGGAGGTTCGTTTCAGGCCTGTAATTTTGACTGCTTCCGTAGCCTCTCTGGGTTTCTTGCCAATGGCTATTTCTACCTCGGCAGGAGCGGAGGTACAGAAGCCACTGGCCACGGTGGTTATAGGTGGTTTAATTACCGCTACCTTATTGACGCTCATCATTTTACCCATTCTTTATATTCTCTTTAATCAGAAGTCTAGTGTTAAGCCCAAGCTGAAAATTGTAAGCCTTTTGGTCTTCATGATGTTGGGTGCTTCAACAGGCACAGAAGCTCAACTGGGCATAAATCAATTGCTTAAAATGGCCGATGAGCATAATGGTGCTTTGGCTATCTCAAAAAGTAGGGTGGAGCAAAGCAAATTAAGAGCATTGGGTGTAGAAAAAGTGAAGGCCACCGATTTTCAATTTCAATATGGAAATCTGCAAAATGTAGGAGCCAACGATTATTCTTTGGGCATCCACCAAGCCTTTGTTAACCCCGGCAAAGCCAACACCCTAAAGGAACTCTATAATGCTGAAAGCCTTCAAAAAGGAGCTGAAAGTGATATGCTAAAGGCCAATCTGCATAGGGCTATTCGTGAGCAGTTTTATTATTTGCAATATGTCTCTGGACAGCAAAAGCTGCTAAAAGATCAGCATGCCCTGTTTCAGGAATTACATAAATATGCATCATTAAGGGTACAGGCTGGCGAAACGGATGAAACCGAAAGCATGGCGGTAGAGACCCGTTTACTCTCCTTAGAGAATAAAATACAGGTATTAAGAACAGACTATTTGTCGAGCTTACTCATTTTAAAAAACCTGGCTAATGGGGACGATAGCCTGAGCTTGAGTTTTGAAAAGCACTTGGTTATGGAGGACCCTGCTATACTTTCAAATGCACAACTGGATTATTTAGAGCAAACATCAAAGGTGGCGGAGAAGAATATTAATTTTCAAAAAAGTCAGACAAAGCCAGATTTTAATCTGGGATTAAATAATCAAAGTATGCTGAGAAACTATAATCAGTTTTACGTTTCGGCTGGTTTATCTATTCCCTTATTTAAGGACTATACCCGGCAGAGAGTGAAACAGGCACAAATAGAAAAGGAAATTATTGCGAACGAATATACTGTTCAATCGGCAATTTTAAGTACTAAAATGCAAAGCCTTTTGGCTGAGAGTTTAGGCTTAAGGAGGTCCATAAATCATTATCAAAACAAAGCGATTCCAGAATCAGAATTGCTCATTGAAAAATCTAAAACAAGGTATTTTGCAGGCGAAATGACTTTTATGGAATTTCATCAAATGCTTTTAATTCTGTCGGAATTAAAAGATGAATTAGAGCATACTTGGTATAAATATCACATCAATTTAAGCGAAAGAGCTTTAATAAAAGGAGAATAATTATGAAGAATAATATATTTAAAGTAGCATTTATATTGCTGATTATAAGTAACGTATCATGTGATAACTCGCCAGGTATGGAGCGTGTTTCTGATACAGAAGTTTCAGTCGACCAATTTATATCAATGTCGGCAGAGCAGTATCAAAACTTGGGAATAGACCTAGCAGATATGAGCAAAACCGCCTTTAATGCAGAAATAGAAGTAAGAGGTGTGGTGGATGTGCCACCAGAAAATATTGCGGAAGTAAGTTCTGCTGTCCCCGGTGTAATTAAGTCAATGACGCATAATGTTTTACCGGGTAAATATGTGAAAAAGGGAGCAGTCTTGGCCATGGCCTATAGCATGGATTTAGTTCAGCTGCAGCAAGATTATTTAGAGACTTTTCTTAAAAAGGAAATACTAAATCAAGAGCTGAGTCGTCAAAAAGAATTATACGAAAAAGGGGCAGGGGTACTTAAAAAAGTGCAGTTAGCGGAAAGCGAATTAAAGCTAAATCAAGCCAAAGGGGCAGGACTAAGGGCTAAACTAAAAATAGCTAATGTGAATATTGAAAAACTGAAAGCCGGCGAAATTAGGCCTCAGTTATATATTTATGCTCCTTTTTCAGGTTTTGTGAAGGCCGTGCATATAAATACTGGGTCTAACTTTTCTACAAGCGATGTGCTTTTTGAGCTGATTAGTAAGGAACATCTTCATGTAGAATTGACTGTTTATGAGCAAGATGCCATGTGGCTAAAGAATTCACAAAAGGTGCATATTTCTGGAACCAATATCCCAGATGGTTTGGTGGGTTCTATTTTCCTTATTTCTAAAAGTTTTGACGAAAATTCAAAGGCTCTAAATGTTCATGTTCACATAGACGATGAACGTCAAGAAGAACAACTGACACCTGGTCAGTATGTAAACGCTAAAATTCAGATGGAAGAAAAAATGACGAATACATTACCAGAATCGGCTTTAATTCGGGAATCAAATGGAAACTATGTTTTAGTAAAAAAGCAGAACGAGCATAGTTTTGAAAAGGTAGCCGTAGAAATAGGAGCCTCTAAAAATGGACTTATAGAAATTATTTCACCAAGTGCATTAGAAGATGTAGCGGTTTCAAAGGTTCATTTAATTTCAGGCATGAGTGATTCTGGGGAGTAGGGCTTTAGATTTAATTTCCGAAGGACTCAAGCAATTAGAAAATCAATTCCCCCTTCTCTAGAAATCTCATACTTCTCTGCAAGCATAGGCTCACCATCAATTTGAGCAGGTAGTGGACGTTCTGAGGCAATGGTAATGTGGTCACTTTTACTGTATGTTATCACGTCTAATTTTAGGTGCTCTCCACGCTCAATAATGGGCAAATACAGGAAACGTTTGAAGATGGGTACTTTACCTACTATGATTAAATCTGCCAAACCATCTGTGGTTTCTGCCAAGGGTGCAATTTTGAACCCACCGCCGTATACTTTCCCATTAGCTACAGCCATCATAAAGCATGATTGTGTTTTACCGTTGATGGTGAGTTTGGAGCTTTTGTAGGTGAAGATGGATCTTAGTATTTCTAACCAATATTTTAATTTGGACGGCAAAAAGTACTTTTTGCCGTACATTCTTTGAGCAATCTCACCATCAAAGCCAGCTCCAAAACAATTGATAAACCTTTTATGGTTGACTCTCCAAACATCAACTTTCTTTAACTTTTCTCTTTGGAGAATTAGCTCAAAAATTTGTTCCTCGTTTAGTCCTTCATAAAGTTCTTTTGAAAAATCATTTCCTGTTCCGGCCGGAATTAAATGAATCTTTGTTTTAAGACTTGGGAGACTATTTAACACTATGTTCAAAGTGCCATCCCCACCAATCACACTGATAGTTTTGGGGAGATTTCCTTCTATGAGAGCCTGAATGGCTTTTTCATCGTCTGTTCCTTTGGTTAAATATTCTTGGAAAGGAATTGAATGTGACTTTAGAAAATCAGTAAACCGATGATACACTTCTGTGGATTTTCCTCCACTCGCGGCGGGATTTGCTATGACTAGTATTTTATTCGTCAAGAGATTCCGAGGGTTGATAGTCTTACCAAAGTAATCAATTGTTTTCAGTTTTTACTGCCTAATATTTAGAATGAAACATTCTTATAAATAGCTTAACCAGGTTTTATCTTTGTTGTTCTGCTTATAGCGATCAAACTTTCTACTTATTGGATAAAGTGTGGCAATAACGAGCATCCATATGAAGTAAACTCCTATGAGAGAGAATCCATAACCTTTTAAAGCAGGCTCATCCACCACCCAAACATCCAAAACCATCGTTTGCCATCCTGTCCATGTTAACTCAGCTGCTAACATCGCAAAAAGATGAATGACATAAAGATGAGCTATGTAAAAGAAGAAAGGAACCCTTCCGAAAACCATGAAAAAATCAACCACTCTTCCCTTTATATTCTCGCTAAATGCCATGAGGAGAAATGTGGGTCCCAAAGTTATGAGAAGGTAAGAAAGTGATGGCGGATACTTATTGACATTTAAAATTGACATTAAATTCTTTGAGAAAGAACCAAAGTCTGTCCATGCCGTCGGATTTCCATAAAGGTTGAAAACTCTCAGGAGTAGAAACAAAATAATGGCCGAGGCCCCGATCCAAATAAACCTCTTCTTTCTTAGATTAGAGTCATATGATTTATGGTAAAAATGGCCTATCGAAAAACCAAGAGACATCACTCCGATCCAGGGGATTAGCGGATAATAAACATCAAATGAAAAATGATTAGTAATGGGGAAAGAACCCTGTTCATGTAGAATTGCCCACCAAAAGGTATCAAGATTAACCCGGTCTAAGAGATTATGCCCGGCTATCATGACAATGCTAAAAACGAGTATGAATTTCTTAGGTAAATGCACCAAAGCAGCAAGGGCAATCATACTTACACCAAGAGAAGCAATAACATCGAGCTCAATATAACGCATGCCCATGTCGAAATACCATGCAAAATTTATTAGCGTGAGTTGTATAAAAATGAGCCAAATCCCTCTCTTGAATAGAAAGGCAGACAATTCTTTAGGAGACTTTTTGTTACTAACAAAAAAGACGGAAACCCCAGCTAAAAAGCTAAATGCAGGTGCACAAAAGTTTGTTATCCATCTTGTGATGTAAATAGGCCAAGTGGTGGATTGTGGGTCAAGCGGACCAAAAACAAAGACATCGGCATGAAAAAAATCTCTGGTATGATCCAAGGCCATAAGTACTAGAACAAGGCCTTTTAAGAAATCTAATGAATGGACTCTTTGATGAAGTTTGTTACGCATAATTTTTTCTTTCAATCTTGTATCATTTATAAACCAAATACTCATCGCTCACTGAACCATACTTTAAGGAAGATAAATCCTTTAAATAATTCTGATGGACCTTCCATGGTGCCTTTGAGCCCTGCTTAGGGAGAATATGATTTGCTCGTAGCACATAGCCCGCATCAAAATCTAATAAGGGTTCAGATTTCAAATTTTCGTGATCAAATTCGGGCGTACAAATCGTATAATTATGAGCCTTCATATGATTTAGCACTTTTACCACAAAGAGGCAATTCAGGTCGCATTTTAGGGTCCATGAGGCATTGGTATAACCTAAAGCTACTGCAAAATTTGGTACTCCACTCAGCATGACCCCTTTATACGCATGCGTTTTAGAGGTGTCCACAACTTCGTCATCCACTATCAATTTCATACCGCCAAAAAGCTGAAGATTCAGGCCCGTAGCAGTGACAATAATATCTGCTGTCAAGGTCATTCCAGAGTTCAATAATATACCTTCTGGAGTGAAAGAAGCTATGGTATCGGTCACTATCTCTGCGTTTTTATTCTTTAGAGACTCAAATAAGTCATTGTCTGGTACTAAGCATAATCGCTGGTCCCATGGGAAGTATTTTGGGTTGAAATTTTGTTCATCGTATTTGTCTCCCAATTCTTTTTTTATGCCTTTTTTGAGCACTTTCTTTATGAATTTTGGAAACCTTTTGGATACCAAATAGAAAACCATACTAATAAGGATGTTTTTCCATCGGATAATGTTGTGTGCAAGCCTTTCTGGAAGTATTTTCTTTAGGAAATTTGCTATTGCATCTTCACTCGGCATATTCATAATATACGTTGGCGAACGCTGCAGCATAGTTACCTGTTCTGCTTTTTCTGCTAATTTAGGCAATAGGGTGACTGCAGTGGCTCCACTACCAATAATCACCACTTTCTTATCTGTATAATCAAGTGAAGCGTCCCATTTTTGAGGATGAACCTTTACACCTTTAAAAGCAGTTGCATTTGGAAAATCAGGCTCGTATCCTTTGTCATAATTGTAGTAGCCAGAGCACATAAAAAGGAAGTTGCATTTTATGATTTCTGTGGTTTCGGTAAGAGAATTATAGACTTCTAAAGTCCATTGATTAGTCACTGAACTCCATCTTGCCGTACTTGCTTTTTTATTGAATTGAATTGCCTCCCGAATGCCAAAGTTGTCAACAGTGTCATTTATATATTCTAAAATATCATTGCCATCAGCAATGGATTTTGGATTTTTCCATGGATTGAAACTAAAACCGAGCGTATACATATCAGAATCAGAACGCACTCCTGGATACTTAAATAAATCCCAAGTGCCGCCTATAGCCGCCCTGCTTTCAAGTATAGAGAAGGTACGGTCAGGACAGTTTTCTTTTAGATGATATGCGGCTGCTACACCAGACAGCCCCGCCCCAATAATAATAGTATCATAAAAGTTTTCATTGGTCTTCATTTCTGTGGGTTTTAGGAAAGGGAAAGTTCAAGACTCGCTTTCTTAAAAACGGCTAAAATCTCGGCATGCACTTGAGGAAGTACACCTTTAGGGATCTCATGGCCAACGCCATCTAGCCAAACCATTTTAGCCTGCGGAATTAATGGAGCATAAATTTCTGCATGAATAGGCTGTACTAATTTATCGGCCGTTCCATGCATTATGAGTGTTGGGACTTTAATACTTGGTAGTTCCTTTAATCTGGAGCCAGACGTTACTATAGCACATAGTTGTTGATACCTTGCTTTGGGGTTTTGGCCCTTTCTTTCATTAATGGCGTAGTCAAATAAATCTCTAAAATAGACTTCATTAAAAGCGTATTTAGTGCCTGCCAACAACTTCTTATAAGTAGTTACATAGGAATTGACGGTTACTTTTCCATCAAGTATTTTATTTTTTATTCTAATTCTCTTTATCAAATGAGGCATCATCCTAAAGGCTATTTTAGAAGCTATTTCTTTTACGGCGTTTGGGTTTAGTGAGTATCCCGTGGACATAATAGAGGTTAAACTCAATACTTTTTCTGAGTGCGAGAGGGCAATCCTTTGGGCTATCATACCACCCATGGAGGCACCAATAATATGAGCTTTTTTAATATCGATGGCCTCTAATAACCCAACAGCATCTTTTGCCATATCTTCGAGAGAATAAAGTCGGCTTTTATGCCAGTCATTTATCCACGTAGATTCTCCGATATCTCTATTATCGAACCTGATTACATAATGGCCCGCGGCCACCAATGGCTCAATAAAATCCATGGACCATATAATGCATTGACAGTCA